>Ga0187780_10000153_pt1 | contig 55419 bp, 47 predicted proteins | sample 1015_Q2_SP10_20__FD_132429 | JGI IMG/M metagenome (GOLD analysis project Ga0187780, IMG submission 132429) | Tropical peat soil microbial communities from peatlands in Department of Meta, Colombia - 1015_Q2_SP10_20_MG | ecosystem: Environmental > Terrestrial > Soil > Wetlands > Peat | place...
CGGCTTGCGCACCCCGGCCTTGCGCAGCTCCATGCCTTCGCCGGCCGAGGCCACGCCGAACCAGTCGGCGCCGAATTTTTCCAGGGCCTTGGAGACATCGGGACCGCCGTGTCCGTATCCGTTCCCCTTGACGATGCACAGGACCTTGCGCGGCGTGCCCCGCTTTTCGGACGCAGGATTCACGTAATCGCGAATCGCTTCAAGATTCTGCCGAAGCGCGTTGAGCGAAACCTCCGCCCACACGGGGCGGCCGACAAACTGGATAGGCTTGCTTGTGTGGCGGGCCATGGAATTCCTTAATGCTTCCAGAGGCGTTCCAACTTTTTTGGGCGCTTCCATAGTGGGCGCGGTGACAACTTTCGTTCCCATGATGACTCCATTTCGTTGGAACAGATATTAGTTTACGGCATTCCCGCGGGGCAGCAAAAAGTCCAGGGCACGCGCCGCGTGAATGACAACAGCAAGGAGGCAAGCGCCGGGCCAAAGTGGGAGGAGACGTTCCAGAGGTGAAATGACAGAGGGAACGGAGGCCCAAGCTACAGCTTATTGAATCGGCTGGGGTTGTTGCGTGCCACGCAAGTAGCCCTGCGGGAGGCAGGCGTTCATATGTGGCTTGCGGCGCGCCGAGTGTACCGGCGGAGACGCAGTGTGTCGGAACCTACTCGGCGTGGCCAGACATCAGCCATCAGATAACAGATATCAGTAGGTCCCACACCCGCGGGATTGGTCGTGGAGCAGTTGGACCTTCTACGAACGAGGCCAAGGACTGCTGGCGATGGACAACTGGGAACGCCGCAGCGAAAGGCGCGGAAAAGAGTAGCCCACCCTTTGTAAAAACCGCAAAGGGCAGGCCACCCAAAAGCATCCACAACTCAACAGTATCCCGCCCGCGTTGACAATCTCAGGTCTTCTGCTGCCTAGCACGCCTAATCACACGGCCGATAACGGATTCCTCGTTCTCCAGCAGACGCTGCGCCTCGCAAAAGCAGGGACCGAGCGGTTCAACACGTTTGCCCAAGTCAGCAGTACCGCCATCTTCTCCTCGAAATCACCCTCGGCCCACGGACTCGGCTGGTAAACAGGCCTGTCAGATTTATATCGCTCCGAACCAAAAAGACTGTTCTTGTCAGAGTTGTGGAGCGAAGAATCGGTCTCTCGATAGGCAGCGTAGTTAATTCCTTCGATGACTAAATGGCGCGCTTCATCCAGGGTCATGGGCAACGGAACCTTACCTTCACGTCTCCCAAAGTTCTACCGTCAGATGTTCACGTTGATGCTACATTTCGTCGCCGCCGGCGAATTGCGAGAACGCATCCGGGGCGGCTTCTTCGAAGCGGGTCAGGCGGCTGCGGAAAACGAACTTCACCTTGTCGGTCGGGCCGTTGCGCTGCTTGGCGATGAGGATGTCCGCCATGTCCCGCTCTTCCGGCGTGGCGTTCAAGTTGAAGAAGTTCGGCCGGTAGATGAAGATCACCACGTCCGCATCCTGCTCGATGGCGCCGGACTCACGCAGGTCGGAAAGCTGCGGGCCGCGCTCGTCGCGTTCCGGCGCGCGGGTCAGCTGGCTGAGCACGAGCACGGGGATCTGCAGTTCCTTGGCAAGGCCCTTCAGCCCGCGGGAAATGCTGGCGACTTCTTCCTGGCGCGAATTGAAACGTCCGCGGCCGGTGATGAGCTGGAGATAGTCGACGATCAGGAGCGAAAGGCCCTTGTCGCGCTTCAGGCGCCGCGCCTTGGCGCCGATTTCGAGCACGCTTGTTGAACCCGCATCATCCACCCACAGCGGCGCGGAGGAAATAGTGCTGAGCGCTTCGGTCATGCGCTTCCAGTCCTCCCGGCTCAGGTGGCCGGAGCGGAATTTGTGCGCGTCCACCTGCGCCACAGACGCCACGAGGCGCTGCAGCAGCGATTCCTTGGACATTTCCAGACTGAACACGGCCACAGGCAGGCCGCCGCGAATGGCGATGTTCTCCGCCAGGTTCAGCGCCAGCGCCGTTTTTCCCTGTGAAGGCCGCGCCGCAAGGATGATCAACTCGGAAGGTTGCAAGCCGGAGAGCAGCTTGTCCAGTTCGCCGTAGCCGGTGGAGATACCGGTGATGCTCTTGCCTTCACGAAAGATCTTCTCCAGCCGGTCGAAGCTTTCGTGAACGATGTCCTTGATGGAGATCAATCCCGCTTTGACGCGGTCTTCGGCGAGCGCAAAGATGCTGGACTCGGCGCCGTCAAGAATGGCGTCCGCGCCGTCTTCCCCTTCGAAGGCGCGCTGCTGGATGTTGTGCGTGGCGTGAATCAGGTTGCGTAGCATCGCCTTTTCCTTGACGATGCGCGCATAGTGCTCGACGTTCGAAACTCGTGGGACCCCATCGGTCAGGCTGGCCAGATACGGCGCGCCGCCCGCGGCTTCGAGTTCGCCCCGGCGATGCAGCTCTTCCGTCAGCGTCACCAGGTCGATGGCCTGCTGCGCTTCTCCGAGCGCTATCATCTGCTGGAAAACGTGGCGGTGCTGGGGGAGGAAGAAATCCTCGGCCTTCAGCGACTCGATGGCGGTGTTCAGCGTGTTGTTATCCAGAAGGATGGCGCCGAGAATGGAGCGCTCCGCGTCGAGATTGCTCGGCAGCGGGCGTTCGAGAGTGGCATCTGCAGGCATAGCTAGATAGAAATCTTTAGGTCTCGTTAATCTTTCGCTTTATGTTCGCCTACACTACTGCTATTGATAACACACTGCCACCATGTTGGCAACGCTTGTTGTTGCAGCGGCCAAAGCAACCGCAGGTCAGTTCTGAAGCATGCAGAGAGAGTCTCGCAAAATTGTTGGAGCGTCAATTGGAGTGGCTGTGAATCGCGAAGGAAAAACAGTGAAAAACTTTTTGCGCCGCGAAGGAAAAAAAAGGGCACGCGAACGTGCCCCCTTGGGAATATCGTGGCTTGTGCAAAACAACTACGCTTCTTTTTCGACGTGAACCTTGATCTCCGCGGTGACGTCGCGGAAGACCTTCACGGTGACGGGGAACTCGCCGAGCGTCTTCAAAGGTTCAGCAAGCTGGACCTGCCGCTTGTCGATCGAGAAGCCCTGAGCCTTCAGACCGTCCGCGATATCGCCGGTGGTAACGGAGCCAAACATCTGATCGTTCTCGCCCGTCTTTCGCGTGAACTTCAACGAAACCACGCTCAACAGCTCCGCCTGCTTTTTCGCGGCATCGAGCTCGGTGGCCGTTTTCTTCGCCAACGCGGCGCGAATGCGCTCAAGCGCCTTCATGTTGCCCCGCGTCGCTTCGACGGCGAGCTTCTTGGGCAGCAAAAAATTGCGCGCGTAACCCGGCTTCACCGTCACCACGTCTCCGCGGTGCCCGAGCTTTTCGACATCTTCCTGAAGAATGATCTGCATGACTAATCTCCTAAATTCCTTCTTAATCCTTTTCGAGCGGCAGGAAGAGGGATTCCTCGCTTCGCTCGGAATGACGGGCCTCAAGGCCCTGCGCCTTGGGAGCGATAGCCGGTCTGAAGACCGGCCACTCCATTAAGAAGCTTGCGGCTTCGGCGCTTCCACCGCGCGAGGGGCCAGCGTTCCCGCAGCGCTGCCGGCAAACGGCAGCAGGGCGATGTTGCGCGCACGCTTGATGGCGACGCCCAGCCAGCGCTGGTGACGCGAGCAGACGCCGGTCATGCGGCGCGGCAGAATCTTTCCCCGCTCCTGCACGAACTGCGAAAGAATGTCGGCGCGCTTGTAGTCGATGAAGTCCATCTTCTCGACGCAGAACTTGCACACCTTCTTTTTGCGGAAATACTGCCGCTTGCCACGGCGCGGCCCGCCGGGTCCGCCCGGTCCTCCGGGACCACCGCCAGGCCCGCCTTCGCGACGGCCACCGCCGCCGGGGCCGCCTTCACGGCGCCCGCCTGAAGGGGAATGTCCGGCGTCGCGGCGCGGCGCACCCTGTCCGCCCCCCTGAGGGCTATCGCCGCCCGCAGCTGCGGGCGCGGGAGCCTGCGCTTGTTTCTGTTCCTCTGGCATACCTTCCTACCTTTCCGATGTCACTCCGGGCATTCGCAGCGGAGCGTTCGAACTCAAAACTTTGATCAAATGGGGCGCGCGATCAGCTCGCGGGAGCGTTCTGCTCCGCGGCGGGCGCGGGTGCGGGTGCCGGGGCCGTGCGGCGCGGACGCCGTGCCGCGCGCTGCTCGCGCTTGTGCACCAGCTTCTTCTGGCGCTTCAAATCCTCGTCCAGGCGCACGGTCTGGTACTTGATGACCGCATCCAGCACGCCAAGCCGGCGTTCCAGCTCATGCACCAGCTCGCCATGCGACGTGCGCACTTGCTGGTAGAAGTAAATCCCTTCGCGGTGCTTCATCACCTTGTAGGCCAGCTTCCGCGTGCCCCAGCTCTCGGCCTTCTCAATCTTCGCACCTTTTTCCGCGCAGGCGTGCTCCAGCGTCGAGAGGACCTTCTTGATTTCCTCTTCCGGCGTGGCCGGACGAACGATGAAGACCAGATCGTACAGACGTTCTTCCATGATGACCTCGTTTCTTCTCTTCCCCGGGCCTTCCACCCGGAAAAATCTACAAATCCCTGCTGCCCGGCTTGCGTAATGGCCGAACTTCTGATTGGCCAGGTCGCTTATGCCTCGACGCCGCTAGGCGTGGCGGGCCGCCTACTCCTCTTTCGCCGGAGGCGGCGCCTTCCGGTTGAACTTGTTCATGGCCGCCGCGATGCCTTGCGTCAGAATCAACTCCACCGCATCGCCCGCGCTTGCCACCATCTCTCCGGCCACTTCCAGTTCGCTCTTTTTCATCGGCCGCAAAACATACGCGGCCAAATCGCCCACCGGATGATCCGGCCCGACCCCCAACCGGAGCCGCGCAAATTCCTGCGTGCCCACAGCACTGGTGACCGACTTCGCCCCGTTGTGCGTTCCGGGGCTGCCTCGCTCGCCGATCCGGATCATGCCCCAGGGCAGATCCCGTTCGTCGAACATCACCAGCAGGTCTTCCGGCTCCAGTTCGTACTTGTCCATCAGCCGGCCTACCGAATTGCCGCTGAGGTTCATGTACGTCTGGGGCTTGGCGAGGATCACTTCTTCCCCCGCCACTTTCCCGAGTCCCACGAGCGCCTGCGCTTCCGGGCGCTCCACGCGGATGCCGTTGCGGTTCGCAATTTCATCCACGGCCAGGAAACCGAGGTTATGCGGCGTCCACTGATATTCCGGGCCCGGATTGCCAAGGCCAACAATGAGCCGCATAGATTTCGCAGTGAGGCGCGCGAAAAAGAATTACTTCTTCTTTTCCTGCTTTTCCGGCTTTTCGGCAGCCTCGGCGCCTTCCTCGCCTTCCACTTCCTTCTTGCCCTTCTTGATGACTTCCGGCTCCGCCGGCACCGCACCAGGCACTGCCGCTTCCACAGGCTTCTCTTCTTCGACGCGGAGGGCCACAACGTGCGCGAGCACGGCGTTGGCGTCCGTAATCAGCTTGATCTTCGCCTTGTCCATCGGCAGTTCACCCGCGCGCAGGCTCTGGTTCAGCGCCAAACCGCTCACGTCGACCTTGAATTCCGTCGGGATGTCCGCGGGCAAGCATTCCACTTCCACTTCGCGCGCCACGACTTCGAACACGCCGCCCTGCACCTTCACGCCGGAGGGATCGCCGAACGTGTGCACGGGCACCTTCACCTTCATGCGGACGTCCATGGCCACGCGCAGAAGGTCCACGTGCAGCAGCCGGCCGCTGACCGGATCCACTTGCCAATCCTTCACGATCGCGGGCTCCTGCTTGCCGGCGAATTCCACCTGGAACAACGTGTTGTGCCCGGTTTCCGACTTCAGAATGGCGGTCACCTGCTTGGTATTCACGGCCAGAGAAAGAGCTTCGCCCTTTCCGCCGTAAAGCGTCGCGGGAACGTTCCCGGTCACGCGCAAACGCCTCGCTTCATTCTTGCCCCGCTGAGTGCGCGGCGCGCCTTGCACAATAATCTGAGCCATAGCTTCTTTCCTTCCCTGAACTCTGTTCCGGCAATCACTTCCGCCGGATCAAATCAAGTAAACAGCTCGCTGATCGACGTCTCCTCGTGAATCGAGCGAATGCCGCGGGCGAGCAGATCCGCGACACTCAGAATCTTCAATTTCTTCAATTTCCGCGCCGCCTCGGAAACCGGCACCGAATCGGTGGCAACCACTTCGGTGATCTTCGAATTCTCGATGCGCTCCACCGCCGGGCCGGAGAAAACGGCATGCGTGCAGGCCGCGAACACCTGCGTTGCGCCTTCGCGAATCAGCGCGTCGGCGGTCTTTACGAGCGTTCCCGCGGTGTCGATAATGTCGTCCACGATCAGCGCGGTGCGGCCTCTCACGTCGCCGATCAGGTTCATCACTTCGGTGACATCCATGTCCACGCGGCGCTTGTCGACGATGGCCAGCGGCGCGTCCAGTTTCTTCGCGAAAGCTCGCGCGCGCTCCACGCCGCCCGCGTCCGGCGAGACCACCGTCAGATTCGGCAGCTTCTTGTGCCGGAAGTAATCCACCAGCACGGGCGAGCCGTACAGGTGATCCACCGGCACGTCGAAATAGCCCTGAATCTGGGGCGCGTGCAAATCCAGCGTAAGCGCGCGGTTCGCGCCCGCGGTTTCGAGCAAGTCCGCCACGAGCTTCGCGGATATCGGCACGCGTGGCTTGTCTTTGCGGTCTTGCCGCGCGTAGCAGTAGTACGGCAGCACCGCGGTGATGCGCCAGGCCGAAGCGCGCTTGAACGCGTCAATCATCAGCAACAGCTCGAGCAGGTGGTTATCCACCGGATACGAGCAAGGCTGCACTACGAACACATCCGCGCCGCGCACGTTCTCCAGAATCTGGAAATAAATTTCGCCGTCACTGAACCGGCCCAGGAGCGACTTGCCAAGCGGAACGTTCAGATGGTAGCAAATGGCCTCGGCCAGCGCCGGGTTCGCGGTCCCACTGAAAATTTTGAATCGCTCGTCGTTCACGAGAGCACTCACACGGGTCACCGCTCTGCGATGACGCCCAATGCAAAAGCTGGCCGAAGATCTGAACTGAGTGAATGAGAGAGTCAGAAAAGCGGAGGACGCTGGCAGGTCACACGAAGTTCGCGCTGTTCATCCTGCGCGCATACCTGCTCCGCGAAATGGTCTCGCAGACGAAGGCCTGATCGTGCGGAAACCCGACAACGGCTCGGCGCGCCTTTGCTGGGCTCGGGAACACTCCAAACACCGCCGAACCGCTACCAGCCAGCAAGGCTTCTGACGCTCCTCCCTGGAGTAAGGCCCGGCGGATTCGATCCAGCCGGGGGTGGCGCCGGAAAACCGCTTGCTCGAAATCATTCGAGAGCCGCTCTCCCTGCGCACTCCAGCACAGAGCACAGAACTCAAATAGTTTATGGGTCGCGGCGGATTTTGTCAACGAAGCCAGTTCCGGCGCATGCAGCCAGCGGTAAGCATCCGGCGTGGGGACGTGAATGTCTTTCGGCGAAACGATCACCAAATTCAGCTTGGGAATATCGGGCAGGGGATAGATCTCGTCGCCTCGTCCAATGCCCAGCGCGCGGCCTCCCAGAAGGAAGAACGGCACATCCGCGCCGAGGCCGGCGGCAATCTCCAGCAAGCGCGTCCTTTTCAGTTTTTCTCCTGTGAATTGCAGATAGCCCAGCAGCGCCGCCGCGGCATCACTGGAGCCCCCGCCAAGTCCGCGTCCGGCAGGGATGCGTTTCTGGAGCAGAATCTCCACCCCGGGACGGATTTTCAGTTCCCGGCGCAGCGCATCCACGGCGCGATACACGAGATTCTTCTCCGTCGCTTCCTGGGAGAGCTGTTCGTTACCGGAGATTTTGAGCTCGATGCCGCTGCCGCGATGAGGACGGAACCGCAGCGTGTCCTGCAGCGTTACGGTGTGAAAGATGGTGCGCAACTCGTGGTAACCATCGGCGCGCTTTCCCAGCACGTCCAGACGCAGATTCACTTTGGCGAACGCTGGGATCCGGATTTCTCTCATGAATTGGTTTAGGGTTTAGCGTCGGTGACCGGCGTTTTCTGGGCCACGCGGTGCTTCACCTGGCTGAGCTTCTTTTCGACTTCCGCGACTTTATCGCTTTCCATGTCGGCAGGCAAGGAGCGATGCCATTCGTTCAGAGACTTTTCCCATTCGACAGCGGCCTGATCCATGTGGCCTTGCTTCGCGTAGACGTCGCCGAGATGCTCGCGAATGGTGGGGTCGTGCGGCTCGTGCTCGACGGCCTTGCGCAGCATCACTTCCGCTTCATCCAGCTTGTTTTCCTTGTAGTAGACCCAGCCGAGGCTATCGAGATAGGCGCCGTTGAACGGTTCAAGATCCACGGCGCGCTGAATCAGATCCTGCGCCTCTTCCAGACGCACGCCGCGGTCGGCCAGCATGTAGCCGTAGTAGTTCAACACCTGGGCGTTCTTGGGATTTACGTTCAGAACCTTCTTGAATTCGGTCTCGGCCTTATCAAACTGCTTCTGGCGCTCGAAAACGGCGCCGAGCAACAGCCAGGCAATCTCGTTCTCCTGAGGGTCGGAAGCGTAGGATTCCGCCTTGCGCGCGGCCTGTTCCGCATCCGAGTAGCGGCGTCCCCGTTCGTATATCTGCGAAAGATTCAAGTACGTCTCGCGGTCCGCCGACGTGCCTTTCAAGTTGGATTCTAGAAGCTTGACGGCTTCGTCCGTTTGCCCGTTCTCACCGAGCAACAAAGCCAGGCTCGCCCGAATCTCCGCGTCATTCGGGTACTTGGCCATGGCCTCGCGCCCCGTCTGCAGCGCCTTGGGCATGTCCTTCGCCAGGCGGTACGTGTCCATGATCAACAGCCGCGCGCGGTGATCCTCTTCGTCGCCCAAGTGGCCCAATTCCTGGAAGGTGTAAATCGCCGCCTGATAATTCTGCGTGTCGCGGTAGAGCATGCCGAGCTGCTGGTACAGGATCGCCAGATAGCGCCGGCGCGAAGAGAGAACCGTGGACTCCGCCTTGACCCCTGTAATCGCGTCGGAGAGCACGCGAATGGCGTCGTCGTACCGTCCCTGTGCTTCGTAAATCATTGCCTCGTTGTAGAGGACTTCGAGGCTGCCCGGATTATACTGGCGCGCTTTCACCAGGTTTTCTTCGGCTTTGTCCAGCTGGTGAAGTTCGCGGTAAATCTCGGCAATACGCAGATAGTTATCGGAATCGTCCGGCATTAAATCGACGAGCTTCTGGTAGACCGTCAGCGCGTCCGAATACTTTTCTTCCGCAATCAGCGTCTGGCCCAGGCCGCGCAAGTGGTTGAGCTCGGAAGGATCCATGTCGACCGCCTTGCGATAGGCGGCCTCCGCCTTTGCGTAATCGTGCGTCTGCGTGTAGGCATCACCGAGCAGATCAAAGAGCGTGGCCGAAGTGGAGTGAGCCGTCATGGTTTCCAGGAGCTGAATGGCGTCGTCGGCTTTGTTCTCGTCGAGAAGCAGTTGCGTCAACTGTTCCGCGGCGGACTCGTTGCCCGGATCGTCTTGCAACAGCTTTCGAAGAACCTGCTCGGCTTTTTCCGGTTCATTGTGCAGCCGATAGAGCCGCGCCAGCCAGATTGCGGCTTCCTGGTCGCCCGGATCGAGCCGGTGCACTTCTGCGTATTCCGCGATGGCCTTGGCCACCATTTCGGTCTGAACGGTTGAGCCGTTGATGTCGCCCAGGCTTCGCAGATAGATGCGCGCCAGCAATCGGTGCGTCGGCAGGTCGTCCGGATTGTGCTTCAGAATCTCGTTGGCTTCGTTGACCGCATCCCGCACCCGCTGGGCTTTCCAGTACATTTCGGCAAGCCGCTCGCCGATGATCGGGGACTTCGGATCGAGCGCGTATGCCCGCTTGTAAGACTCAATCGCCTTGGAGGCGTAATCCGGCTGGCTCGACTGCTCATACTCAAGCTCGTAGAGATGACCCATGGTGAAGCTGTAGTAGGCCTCGGCACGTGGAGTTGTCTTTTCGGTGGAGGCGGACGATGCGGCAGGCGGGGTTTGGCCGAGGGCAGGAAGGACGGTGAGTCCGGCCAAAGTGAACGCAACAGCGAATTTTCTTAGCGTCATAAATATCCAGGAACTGGAAGTATCCCATGGGGGAGTAGCGTGGTCAAAAGCCAAAAACGGGGCGTTTCGCGAAGTAGCCATGGGCCCAGAGTATGAGATGTGCGGGCGAAAGGAAGGGTTTCCGGGAAGAAGAATAGAGGTTGCGTTTCGACCATATTTCTGCAATTATCGAAATATGCCAAGGCCCGACCCTCTCCTTGTTGCCCGCTGCAGTGATCGCTTCGCCGCTCTTGGCGCCGAGCCCCGCCTGCGTATCGTCCGCCTGCTTCTTTCTGCTCATCCCACAGGCATGGTGGCGGGCGAGATTCAGGAAGAGCTGGGGATTCCAGGCTCGACCCTTTCGCACCATTTGGAGAAATTGCGTCACGTCGGACTGGTGGACGTGCGCCGCGCGGGAACCTTCCTCTGGTATAAGGCGAACACCGGAGCTCTGCAGGAAATTCTCGGCTTTTTGTACGAGGAATGCTGCACACGCAATCGCGTCGTGCCGGAAGAAGCCATCGTGCAAATCTCGCGGTCGTAGGAGTTGTTATGAGTGAGAAAAACATCCAGGAAGCGGTGAAAGAAAAGTACGGCGCGGCTGCCCGGCAAGTAGCCGAGGGGAAACCCGCTTGTTGCGGAGGCGGGGCGGAACTGAGCGGCTGCGATCCGATCAGCCGCGACCTCTATGATTCCGCCGAGAAAGGCGCGCTCCCCGCACAGGCTGTGGCCGCTTCTCTTGGCTGCGGCAATCCCACCGCTCTCGCGCAATTGCGGCCCGGCGAAATCGTGCTGGACCTTGGCTCTGGTGGAGGCATCGATGTTCTGCTCTCCGCGAAGCGGGTGGCCCCAAACGGCAAGGCCTACGGGCTGGACATGACCGACGAGATGCTGGCCCTAGCTCGGGAGAATCAGAAGAAAGCCGGTGTGGAGAACGTGGAATTTCTGAAGGGCGCCATCGAAGAGATTCCCCTGCCGGACAACACGATTGACGTGATCATTTCCAACTGCGTGATCAACCTTTCGGGCGACAAGGACCGCGTCCTGCGCGAAGCGTTCCGCGTGCTGAAGCCCGGCGGACGCCTGGCCGTTTCAGACGTTGTCATTCGCGGCGAAGTGCCCGGCGAGGTGCGGAAAAGCATGGAGTTGTGGGTGGGCTGCATCGCCGGAGCGCTGCTCGATGCGGAGTACCGACAGAAGCTGCAGGCGACGGGCTTCGAATCGATCGACGTCGAGCCCACGCGCATCTATCAGGTTGAAGAAGCCCACGAGTTTTTGACCGCTGCGGGGCTCGATGCAGAGGTCGTTGGCCCGCAGATCAAGGACAAGTTCATGAGTGCTTTCATTCGCGCGAGAAAACCTGCGGCCGCCGCGTGCGAGTGCCCGCCGGGATGCGTGGATCTTCCCTGCTGCCACTGAAGCGCCGCCACAATGAGTAGAACGTACAACGTGTTGTTCCTCTGTACCGGAAATGCCTCGCGCTCGATTATGGCCGAGGCCATCCTGAACCATCGCGGCCAGCCCAACTTCCATGCCTATAGCGCGGGAAGCCAACCCCGCGGGCAGGTCCACCCCGGCGCGATTCAGCAGCTCGAATCCGCAGGCCTACCCACGACAGGGTTGCGAAGCAAAAGCTGGAATGAATTCGCGGAACCGGGCGCTCCAAAAATGGACTTTATCTTCACGCTCTGCGACGATGCCGCGCGTGAGGTTTGCCCCGTCTGGCCCGGCCATCCGGTGACGGCGCACTGGGGAGTGCCCGATCCCGGCAACGTCCAGGGTTCGCTGGAAGACAGGGCACGCGCCTTTCGCGATGCCTACTTTACGATCGAGCGGCGCATTGAACTGTTCCTGAGTCTGCCTCTGGCGAGCCTGGGAGGCCTGGCGCTTCAAAACGAACTGGATGGGATTGGAAAAAGATAGCGGCCCAAGGTGAAAAAGCGCTTTGCGCGCTATTTCTCGTCGGGAGATGGATTCCGCTTAATTTTGTCCAGCAGACTTTTCGGGATAGGACGGCATCCGCACTTTTTCTGGTGCGCGATGTGCCACTTCAATCTTTTTTCGTCCGAAGCTCCTTGCGGCAATTTGTTGTGAAGGTGCCAGGTCTTGTTCATGAGAGCCTGCAATCAGTGCAGGAAGTGGCGCATGGAGGTGAAGACCATCGCCAAGCCCAGCCGGTCCGCCGTGGCAATCACATCCGGATCCTTTACCGAGCCGCCGGGCTGAATCACTGCGGTCGCCCCTGCCTTGGCGGCTTCTTCCACGCCGTCCGGGAAGGGGAAGAACGCGTCCGAGGCCACCACGGTTCCTTGCAGCGAGGTCTGCGCCTTGGCAATCGCGATCTTCACCGAATCGACGCGGCTCATCTGGCCCGCGCCGACGCCCAGCGTCGCCCCCTCTTTCGCGAATAAGATGGCGTTGGACTTCACGTGCTTGCACACTTTCCACGCGAATTCCAGATCGGCCAATTCGGCTTCCGTCGGGGATCGCTTCGTGACCGTCCGCAGTTCCCTGCCCGCCAGGCTGCCCAAATCCGGTTGCTGCACCAACACACCGCCAAGAATGCGCTTCAACTGCAGTTCCTTATCGTGCTCTAGCCCGCCCTGCGGCAGAACGAGCAAGCGCAGATTCTTCTTTGCGGCAAAGATTTCCTGCGCGCGGTCCGCAAAACCGGGTGCGACGATGCACTCAACGAAAAGCTTGGCCACAGCTTCGGCGGTAAGCGCGTCGACGATGTGATTGAACGCCAGCACGCCGCCAAACGCCGACAGCGGATCACACGCAAACGCTTTCGTGTAGGCGTCGAGCAGCGTCTTCTGCTCCGCCACGCCGCACGGGTTGTTGTGCTTGATGATCACCGCGGCCGGGCGCTCGAATTCCGCCACCGTGCTGCGCGCGGCTTCCAGGTCCACATAGTTGTTGTAGGAGAGCTCTTTCCCTTGCAGTTGCTTCGCGGCCGCCAATCCCTGCGGCGGGCAACCCGCGGGCACGTAAAGCGCTCCGGACTGGTGCGGGTTCTCGCCATAGCGCAACTCCTGCTTGCGCCGCAACGCCAGATGCACGCGTTCGGGAAGCGCCGGCTTCGGCTGCACTTCCAGCTTGTCGTCGACCAGGCTCAGCCGCTCCAGGTTCATGGTGATGAGGCCGTCATAGCGAGAGGTGACGGCAAACACCTTGCGGGCCAGTTCCAACCTCAGCGCCAGCGAGGTCTCGCGGTTGGCTTCCAGTTCGGCGGCCACGCGCTCGTAATCCGCGGGATCGGTCACCACCGTGACGCTCTCGAAATTCTTAGCGGCCGAGCGCAGCATCGTCGGCCCGCCAATGTCAATGTTTTCCACCAGCTCTTCGGCAGGCAGATAAGCTTTGGCCGCGGTCTCTTCGAAGGGATACAGGTTCACGACGACAAGGTCGATCGGCGCAACGCCATGCTCTTTTGCCTGCTTCTGGTCATCGGCATGATTCCGCCGGTAGAGCAACCCGCCATGCACTTTGGGATGGAGCGTCTTCACGCGCCCGCCCAGCATTTCCGGCCAGCCGGTAAACTCCGACACATCCTTGACCGGGATGCCTTCTTCCCTCAGCAACTTCGCGGTGCCGCCGGTGGAGAGAATTTCGATTTTCAGCGCCGCCAGCTTTCCGGCGAATTCCACAATTCCCTTTTTATCGAAGACGCTCAGCAGTGCGCGCTCCACAGCCATGAAGACCTCCAAGCAGTTTTGAACCTATTAGTCTACGCGGAGCGGTGGAGTTTCGAAAAGTGGAGTGCTGTGGGAAAACTTTCGGACTAAGAAGTTAGGACTTCACGAGGGCTTTGAGCTTCACCTGGCCGTCGACGGTTTCCACGACGTATTCGACGTCCCGGCAGTTCTTGCTGGATTGCAGGTCTTTCGTCTTCTTGCGCACAAATTCGTTGAAGCCGGCCCGCGTTACCTTGCTGGTCTCCTCGCCGGCCTGCTGCTTCGCCTGAACAAATGCTTCGTAGAGCTGATCGACTTTGTCTGCTTCCTTCTCCGGCTCGGAACAGACCATGTGGAATGCTTTTGCCTCAGCCCCTGAAGAAACGGCCGCTCCCGGTTTACCCACGGCGGATTGCGCTTTGGCTCGTTCCGCCTCAATGGCCTTGGCCGCGGCGCCGAAGTGCCGCTCGACTTTACCTTCCTCGCGTTGCTGCATGCGCTTGCGAAAGACGTCTTTATATTTGGCGTAGGTCTGGGTGAGATTGTTGTAACGGAAGCGCTGGCCGAATTTCAGTTCTCCGCCGCGTTCCGCGTAGCGCTTGATGAGCAGCTCGATGCGCCACTCGACTTCCGTGGGCGGACGCTTCCTGCCGCCGCCGAAGAACATGTCGTATTCGATTTTGAGCTGGCGGATGTCCCGCTCCATCTGCGCCAGTTCTTCGTCAATGGTGGCCATGCCTGGATAGCCTCGAACCCACATCGTAGGAGCCGCTGGCTCGCCCGTCAACGGGGAAGAGGGGCATGGGGGCGCATCCGCCACCGCGCCTCTGGCCAAAGACCTGTACGAACGGCCAGAGGGCTTCAAGCCAGGCACCCTCAATTGCCTGCGCTGAGCGGCTGTGATGAAATGGCGCCATGTCTTCTCCCACAAAGCGGGCGCCATCCTCAGACCAGACCGCTCTGCTGCGGCGGCTTCCTTCTGTGGACGAACTGTTGCTCCGCCCACGGATCGCCGCGCTGTGCGACAGCGTGGAGCGCGGTTATGCCGTCGCCACCGTGCGTGAGGTGCTGGCCAAAATGCGGGGCGAGATCATCTCCGGCCAGGTAGCGGACGAAGCCGTGATTGCTGCAGACGCCCTGGAGCTGCGCATCCTCAGGACGGTGGAAAGCGAACTTGCGCCGTCCCTTCGCCCCGTGATCAACGCTTCCGGCGTGATCCTGCACACCAACCTGGGACGCGCCCCGCTGATTCCAGCCGCGATCGAAGAGATGCGCCAGGCTGCCACGCACTATTCGAACCTGGAATATGATCTGGCTGCCGGCGCGCGCGGCAAGCGCGACGTCCACCTGTCTCGCCTGATCGAACGGATCACCGGCGCGGAAGCGGCGATCGTGGTGAATAACTGCGCCGCGGCCGTGCTTGTTACGCTGGCAGCTTTGGCCCGTGGCGGCGAAGTGATCGTCTCTCGCGGCGAACTGATTGAGATTGGCGACGGCTTCCGCATACCGGAGATCATGGAGCAGAGCGGCGCCGCGCTGCGCGAAGTGGGCACCACCAACCGCACACGCATCGCCGATTACGAAAACGCGATCCATGAAAAGACGCGCCTGCTCCTGCGCGTGCATCCTTCCAATTTCACCGTGACCGGCTTCACGGAGAAGCCGGAAGTCAGTGAGTTGATCGCTCTCGGGGCGCGGCGCGGATTACCGGTCGTGGAAGACCTCGGCTCGGGCTGCCTTGTGGACCTGTCCATCGCGGGAATTCACGAACCGACCGCGCGCGAAAGCGTGGAGGCTGGCTTCTCGCTGGTGCTCTTCAGCGGGGACAAGCTTCTCGGCGGTCCCCAGGCCGGCATCATTGCCGGCAAGAAGGAATTAGTCACCAAAGTGCGCCGTCATCCGCTGTTTCGCGCGCTGCGCGTGGACAAGCTCACCATCGCGGCGATGGAAGCCACCCTGCGCGCCTACCTGCGCGCCGCGTGGGAGGAAATCCCGTCGCAGAGAATGATTCGCGCGAGCCTGGAAGAAATCGAAACGCGGGCCACACAATTCGCCGTCGCGACTCAGCAGAAAGCTGGTTCGAGTGGCGCAAGGATTGAGGTGATGGACGGCAAGTCGCTCGTTGGCGGCGGCTCCACGCCCGCCCAATCGCTGCCCACAAAACTGTTGCGCATCACCAGCACACGCTACTCTGCAGCCGATCTGGAAGCCCGCCTCCGCAAAGGCCCCGCTGGGATTCCCGTCATCGCGCGCATTGAAGAGGATGCTCTGCTCCTTGATCTGCGCACGGTTTTCCCGGAGCAAGAAGCTTCTCTGGCCGAATCGCTGGTTGCCGCTTTGCTCTGAGCTTCCCCATACTTCTCTCATGCTGGCATTCAAAGTATCTCGTCGAAATCTCGTAGCCACGCAAAGGCCTGTGCCAAAACTGAGTCCGGGTTGGGCGCTCGTACGCGTGCGCCTTGCGGGGATCTGCAATACGGATGTGGAGATTCTGCGCGGCTACCATCAATTCAAAGGGGTTCCCGGCCATGAATTTGCCGGCGAAGTTGTGGAAGTGGCCGGGGTTTCTGCCGCGGTGAGAAAGCGCTGGCTGAGCAAACGCGTGGCGGGAGAGATCAACGTTTCGTGTACTGCGTATCGTTACAAACCCGTCTGCGAATTCTGCAGGCGCGGTTTGAAAACACACTGCGCAAGGCGCACCGTGCTCGGAATCGTGGCGCACGACGGCGCGTTTGCGGAATATCTCGCCCTGCCTCTCGAGAATCTTCATCCCATTCCCGCAAAGGTCTCGGACGAAAAGGCCGTCTTCATCGAGCCGCTGGCCGCTGCGTGCCAAATCCTCGATCAGATTCCGATTCGCGATTTTCCGAGCGCCGCCGTTCTGGGTGACGGCAAGCTCGCCCAACTGATCGCCCGCGTGTTGCAAGCTGCGGGGAGCAAAGTCACGCTTTACGGCAAGCACGAAGCAAAACTGCAACTGGCACGCAAGGCGGGCATTGCGACGAAGAGAGTCCGCGGGGATGCGAGCGATTTGAAACGCGTCCGGGAAACCTACCGGCTGGTCGTAGAAGCCACCGGTTCGCCGACAGGCCTGACGCTCGCCCAACAGATGACACAGCCGCGCGGCACGCTGCTCCTCAAGTCCACGTTCCATGGAGCCGCGCCCGTCGAAACTTGGCCGATCGTCGTTAAGGAAATCACGGTTGTAGGTTCGCGCTGCGGCCCTTTTGCAAAGGCCATCGCGCTTCTTCGGTCCGGCAAGGTTGATCCGACTCCACTCATCTCTCGCACATTTTCGTTGGAGGACGCGCCTAAGGCGATTCGTTACGCCCAACAGCCCAATGTGATGAAAGTTCTCTTGAAGAACGCCTAAGCAGCTACAGGCGGTTGATGCAGGAGGCCACGCAGGCCGCGCCGAATCCGTTATCAATATTGACCACGGTCACATTCGACGCGCAGGAATTCAGCATGCCCAGCAGCGCCGCCACGCCGCCAAAGCTCGCACCGTAGCCCGTGCTCGTCGGCACGGCGATCACCGGCACGCCCACCAGGCCGCCCACCACGCTCGGCAGCGCTCCTTCCATTCCCGCAATACAGATAATCACGCGCGCTTCCGTCAGCATGCCGCGATGCTCCAGCAAGCGGTGAATTCCCGCCACGCCGACATCGTAGAGATGCTCCGCGCGGTTTCCCATCATCCGTGCCGTCAGCAATGCTTCTTCCGCGACGGGGATATCGCTTGTCCCTGCCGAAACCACGAGGATGGTCCCTTTTCCAGTGATCTCCTTGCTGCGCTCGATCGTAATCACATGCGAGACCGGATGAAATTTCGCCTGGCGACTGAAGCGCTTCACCGCGGCGTAAGCGTCCGGCTCCGTTCGCGTCACCAGAATGTTTTGCCGCGATCCTTTGCGCCGCACCATGGCGCGCACAATTTCCGCCACCTGCGCGGGCGTCTTTCCCTTGCCGAACACCACTTCGGCGTAGCCCTGCCGCAGCTCCCGGTGATGGTCCACCTTTGCAATATCGATATCTTCAAAGGGGAGATGCTTCAGCCTGGCCAGCGCATCCCTCACACCCAGCCTTCCGCCGCTGACTTTTTCGAGCAGTTCCCGGATTTCCGATTCTTTCATGAAGGTTTCCGCGGGCGCCTCAAGGATTCGACCAGCCCATGATCTTCCTCGCCGCCTGGTTGTCTGCAAAGACGCGCCACTCGCTGACGAGGCCATCGCGCACCAAGGCTTTCCACGCCGCAGGCGCAGTCCAGTGATTCTCTTTGAGAAGCACGCCTTTCGCGGCGTAGGTTCCCTGCGCACTTCCAAAAACCGCGACCAGTTCTCCGTTCGCAAAAATCTCTTCGTGCGAAACGCCGTAATCGGGGAACCATTGGAAGTAAACGGTCCAGGCCTTGCGCATCGATTCCCGGCCGCGCACCTCGTTTCCCAAGGCATCGACAAAAAGGTGGTCTTCGGTCATGAGGGCACAGAGCTTGGCCGCGTCTCTGGAGTTGATTGCTTCCATGAAGCCCAAAACTACAGCGATGGGTTCTTTGTTGTCCATAAAGATGAACCGGTAATCGGGAGAGTTTAGCATAAGGAAGCGGGTACAAAGCTCAACGCGAGGCGCAGCCCGCCGCGCTTGACTTGACGCACTGCCACTGCGAGACTGGCAGCATCCGCGAAAACAACAATGGCTGCTACACAGGGACGTATCATTACGATTGGTGTGACCGGAGCCAGCGGTGCGATCCTGGCGCAAAAAGCGCTCACGCTGCTCGAGGATGACGCGCGGGTTGCGCGCATCCACCTGGTCGTCACGGAGACGGGGCAGCGACTGTTTGCGGAAGAACTGGGGATACTTTCCGGCGATCTGAAAAAGCTGCCCGGCCGCCTTTTGGGCCGCAGTCCCAAGAAAATCGAAACGATTTCGAATAAAGATGTGGGCGCACCCATCGCTTCGGGCAGCTACGAAGTAGACGCCATGATCGTGATTCCCTGCACCATGGGCGCGCTGGCTTCCATTGCCACAGGAATGAGCGACGATCTGGTGGCCCGCGCCGCGGACGTTATGCTGAAGGAAAGACGGAAGCTGGTCCTGTGCGTGCGCGACACGCCGTTCAATCGCATTCACCTCGAAAACATGCTGCGCGCCGAGCAGGCCGGGGCGGTCATCATGCCCGTGGCTCCCGCGTTCTACTTCAAGCCAAAATCCATCGACGAAATCGTGACGCAATACGTCTGCCGCGTCCTGGCGCAGGCAGGGCTGCCTCAGGAGAAAATGTATCGCTGGACGGGCGGCGCTCACGGGCGGAAGGCGGAGTCCTAAGCACGCATGAGCAGCCGCATTCGCACAGTTCTGGAAATGATCAAGTTTGAGCACTCCGTGTTCGCGTTGCCGTTTGCGCTTGTTGGGGCGTTGCTGGCAGCCCGATTCACAAGGCACGGCTGGCCGACGCTGCACCAAATCGTTTGGATTGTGGTGGCGATGGTTGCGGCGAGGTCGGCGGCGATGACTATCAACCGGATTGTGGACCTGCGCTATGACAAGGAGAACCCGCGCACGAAGATGCGAGCGCTGGCTACGGGGGCGCTTTCTGTTTCGTTTGCGTGGACATTCACGATTGCGGCAATCGCGGTGTTCTTCCTGGCCGCTTGGGAACTGAATCTGCTGGCGTTGGAACTGGCGCCGCTGGCCTTGGCAATTCTGTTCTTTTATTCCTATACGAAGCGGTTTACAAACTGGTCGCATCTTTTTCTGGGTTTTGCCCTGGGAATCTCGCCAGCAGCCGCGTGGATCGCCGTTACGGGACGCCTGGATTGGCACATGCTGATTCTTTGCGCGGCGGTGACCCTGTGGGTCGGGGGATTCGATGTCCTGTATGCGTGCCAGGACGTGCGATTCGATAACGAGGTGGGACTCTACTCGGTGCCGAAGAGATTCGGGGTTGCGAACGCGCTCCGGATCGCGCGGGCGATGCATGTGCTCGTGGTGCTGCTTCTTAGCTTGCTTGCAGGGAGTTTTGGCCTGCCGTGGCCGGCGTGGGCGGGAGTCGCGGTCGTCGCGGCGCTTCTGGGCTACGAGCATTCGCTGGTGAAGGCGAATGACCTGAGCAAATTGAACGCTGCGTTTTTCACGGTGAACGGCTATATTAGTATATTGTTCTTGCTTTTCTGGGGAGCCGCCGTCGCGTTTTGGCGCGTTTGAATTTTTTGAAGCGTTTGCAGGTCCCGGCAGCTGTAGCGGACCCAAACCATCACACATCTAACAAGGGAATGGCAGAATTACACATCACGGACGCATCGCTGAAGCCCATCGCCGATAAGGTCTTTGCCGGCGAACGCCTCTCTTTTGACGAAGGGGTGGCGCTTTACAAAACGCCTGACTTGCTCTCCGTCGGCTGGCTCGCCAACTACGTCCGCGAAAAGCGCCATGGCAACGTCGCTTACTACAACGTAAATCGCCACATCAACCCTACAAACGTCTGCGTCGCCCATTGCAAACTTTGCGCGTTTGGACGCGATCCCGATGCCCCCGGCGCGTACACCTATGCCCTCGAGGAAATCTACGAGCGCGCTGCGCAAGGGGTTCGCGAAGGAGCCACCGAATTTCACATCGTCGGCGGCCTGCACCCGGATTTGCCCTTCGATTATTTCCTGGAGCTGATCCGCGGGCTGAAACAACGCCATCCGCACGTGCACCTGAAGGCTTTCACGATGGTCGAGGTGCACTACTTCGCGCGCATCGCCAAATTGACCGTGGATGAAACGCTAATGAAGATGAAAGAAGCCGGCGTGGACTCCTGCCCCGGCGGCGGCGCCGAAATTTTCCATCCGCGCGTGCGGCGCATCATCTGCGATCACAAAGTCAGCGGCCGCATGTGGCTGAGTATGGCGAAAAAGGCACACCGCATCGGCCTGCCTTCGAACGCCACGATGCTCTATGGACACGTCGAAACTGTGGAGGAGCGCGTCGATCACCTGGTTCTGCTTCGCGAAGCACAGGACGAAACCCACGGCTTCGTCGCCTTCATTCCCTTGGCGTTTCATCCGGCCAACACTCCCCTGGCGCACATTCCGAAGCCGACCGGCTACGACGATCTGCGCACCATCGCTGTTTCGCGGCTAATGCTCGACAACTTCGACCACATCAAGGCGTACTGGATCATGCTGACGCCAAGTATCGCGCAAATTGCGCTGCGCTTCGGCGCCAACGACATGGACGGCACGGTGGTGGAGGAAAAAATCTACCATGACGCCGGCGCGACGACGGCTGAGTTTACGCCGCGAGCCGAACTCGAGCGCCTGATCCGCGCCGCCGGCCGCGTCCCCGTTGAACGCGACACCCTGTACAACCCCATCGATCGCAGCAAACTTCCTCCGATTGTCCCCGCCACTCCGCCTGGCCTGGTCTCCCTCAGCTTGAACGTGTAAGACACGGTTCTGAAGTACAAAAAACTGCACTCCAGACGAGTTTGAAAAACGTCCAAAAACCTAGTTAGGACAAAGGAGCCACCTTTGCGCACTATCATCCTGCTTACCATCTCCAACATTTTCATGACCTTTGCCTGGTACGGCCACCTGAAATACCGCAATTCTCCCTTGTGGAAGGTCATCATCGCCAGTTGGGGCATCGCTTTTTTCGAATACTGCTTCCAGGTCCCGGCGAACCGCTTCGGCTCTTACGAATTCACCAGCGCGCAACTGAAGACCATTCAGGAGGTCATCACGCTTACGGTCTTCTCCGTATTCTCCATCACTTATCTGGGCGATTCCTTCCGGTGGAATTACGGCGTCGGCTTTACCTGCATCGCCCTGGGGGCATTCTTCATCTTCCATCAGTGGTAGAATCTGGCGTCGCCCATGTATCCCTCCCTTCCCATGGGGAATCCAATCCCCAGGTTTATGCAGCGGGGCGGCACGGAACACAAGTCAAGTAAGGAGACTCACACATGCAACGCAAAGCTTCGGCAGTCTGGCAAGGCGACCTGAAATCCGGCCACGGCAGCATTTCCACGGACAGCGGCACCCTGAAGAACGCGCAATATTCGTTCAGCACACGATTCGAAAACGGCGTCGGCACGAATCCCGAAGAGCTCCTGGCCGCCGCACATGCCGGTTGCTTCACTATGGCGCTTTCTGCGCAGCTTGCCGGCGCCGGCCTCGTCGCGACCAAGCTGGAAACTTCCTGCACCATTTCTCTCGAGAAGGTTGGAGACGGCTTCTCCATCACCAAAAGCCATCTCGATCTGGTGGCGCACATCCCCAACGCCGAAAAGGCCAAATTTGACGCCGCAGTCAAGGCCGCTGAGACCGGCTGCCCCGTTTCCCGCCTCTATAAGGCGGAAATCACCGTCAGCTCGCAACTAGTGACATCGAAATCAGCGTAGTTAACGGGCTGACGACAATCTGGGTACAATGCTGCGCATGATCCCCGTTCCGAGTGTCTTCATTTTCGGTGTCGTTCTCTTCCTGGTCGTACTCTGGGACGCGTTCGAAGCCATCATCCTGCCGCGCCGGGTCACGCGCAAATTCCGCCTTGCCCGCTTCTATTATCTGGTCACCTGGCGGAGTTGGAAGTTCTATGCGCGAATGATGCGTTCGCGGAAAGCAAAAGACACGTTTCTCGGATTCTATGGCCCCATCTCGTTGCTGGTCCTGATCGGGGTTTGGGCCTTCGGCTTAGTCATTGCCTTCGGCATGATGCAATACGGCGCGGGCTCGGCCGTAAACCTTGCCGTGGGGACAGGTTCGAGCTTCCTTACGGATATTTATCTGAGCGGCACGACGTTCTTCACCCTGGGACTTGGCGACGTTGTTCCTCGCTCCGGCGTTGCGCGATTCCTGGTTGTGACCGAAGCCGGCTTCGGATTCGGCTTTCTGGCCGCCGTTATCGGCTACCTTCCTTTCATTTACGGCGCGTTTGGCCGCCGCGAAACCGACATCGTTTTGCTGGATGCTCGCGCGGGCACTCCTCCCACGGCGGGCGAACTGCTGCGCCGGCACAGTTATCCCGGAGGGAAAGAATCTCTGCGTCTTTTACTGAAAGACTGGGAAAGTTGGTCAGCAGAGCTCCTCGAGTCGCACCTTTCTTATCCCGTCCTCGCTTACTTCCGTTCCCAGCACGATAATCAATCGTGGGTCGGCTCGCTTACGGCGATTCTTGACGTCTGCGCGCTGGCCATTGCGCGAGTGGAGGGTGAATGCGGCAAACAGGCGGAGTTGACCTTCGCCATCGCGCGGCACGCCGTCGTCGATCTCTGCCAGATTTTCAATGCGACTCCGCGCGCGCCGGAAGCGGACCGCCTTCCGCCAGAAATATTGGAGAAAATCCGCACCAAACTCGGCGAGCACGGCACGACCCTGATTGCTACTCCGGAAGCGGAACAAAGGCTGTTGGAACTTCGGCGCATGTACGAGCCATACGTGAACGCTCTCGCGATTCACCTCGACCACTCGCTTCCGCCCTGGATTCCGGATCACAAAAGCAAAGATAACTGGCAGACAACCGCGTGGGCGCAGATAACCGGAGCGGTTAAGACGGACACCGTATCCTTGGCGCACGACCACTTCTGAAAGCCGGGTGGGAAAGTTGAAGCAGGAGCGTGGCCTTGTCCCGCCTCGCTTATCTTGCAACAATTACGGCCTGGGATCATCCAACCCTTTGTAGAGCGCTCCGTCGATCTAGTTCGCTCACTCCAGGAGAACACCCATGAAAGCGATTCAAGTGCACCAGTTCGGAGGCCCGGAAGTGCTCGAACTGCACGAAATTCCCACGCCCAAGCCCGGTCCGGGACAAATCCTGGTCCGCGTGCATGCGGCGGGCGTGAATCCCTACGACACCTATATGCGCAGCGGCGGGTACGCCATCAAGCCTCAACTCCCGTACACTCCGGGTTCCGATGCGGCGGGCACTGTGGAAGGTATTGGTGACGGCGTGAAAAAAGTGAAGGTGGGAGACCGCGTCTACACGGCAAAAACGTTGACGGGAGCTTATGCGGAGTACGCGCTCACGGACGAATCTCAGGTTTATCCGCTTCCTGCGAAGATTTCCTTTGCTCAGGGCGCGGGGCTTTGGGTGCCCTACGGCACGGCGTACACGGCGCTGCATCATCATGCCCATGCGCGCGCCAGTGAAACGCTGCTTGTTCATGGCGCCAGTGGCGGCGTTGGCACGGCCGCTGTACAGTTCGCCCGCGCAATGGGCATGACCGTCTTTGGTACCGCGGGAACGCAGGGCGGGCTGGATCTTGTGAAAAAGGAAGGCGCGCATCAGACCTTCGATCACACCAAGGCCGGCTACACAGACGAGATCGTGAAAGCAACCGGCGGACGTGGCATCAACGTGATTCTGGAAATGCTGGCTAACGTGAATCTGGCCAACGACCTCAAAATGATGGCCGTCGAGGGCCGCACCGTTGTCATCGGCAATCGTGGGGAGATCACGATCAATCCGAGGGAACTGATGGCCCGCCGCGCTTCGGTTTGCGGTTTTACGCTGTGGGCTGCCACGGAAGCCGAGTCGGCAGAGATCCATGCGGCGATCGCTGCGGGACTCGAGGACGGGACGCTCCGCCCCGTCGTTGCCAAAGAACTTCCTCTGAAAGATGCGCCCACGGCGCATAAGGACGTTCTGGCGCCGGGCGCCGGGGGCAAAATCGCGCTCATCGCCTGAGCCGACAAAGTGTGTTGGTGCGGCAAGAGAAATTCCTCACTTCGGGGACTCCGTTCGGAATGACTGGTCTTTTTTCGCAAGTTAGAGAAACAGACGTTCCGCCCGGGATGACGTGAATCTCAATTTTCCCGCGAGCCTTTGGGAATCTTTCAAACTCCCCCGAACGCACGCATCAGAATTCCGGCAATCGCCCCACCCAGCACCAGCCATGCGGAATTGACTCTGAAACGGAATAACAAAACCAGGCTGATCACCCCAATCAGAATCGCCGGCACATTGATGAGTGCCGCACGCGCCAGCTGCCAGCTTACCGTCGCCATCAGAGCCACGGCAGCTGCGTTTACGCCATCCAGAAACGCACTGGCGAGCGGCGACTTCCTTAATCTCGGCAGAAAGCTCGCGGTGACTGCCACATACGCAAACGCCGGCAGAAACATTCCCAACGTGGCCAGTCCCGCGCCCTTCCAACCGCCCAGCAAATATCCAATGAAAGTCGCCACCGTGAAGAACGGCCCGGGTGTCGCCTGGCTCACTGCAATGGCATCCAACAATTGCGCATCGCTCAGCCAATGCAGGCGTGTTACCAGGTCCGCGCGCAACACCGCCAGCAGCACATACCCACTCCCAAACACAACCGCTCCGATCTTCAGGAAATAGAGAAACAGGGGCAGGAGGCCGGAAGACCATCCCCCACTCATCGAGACCAGGCCCACGATTCCGGCCCGCCTGGTATCCGCAAATCCTCGGGATTCGCGCACCACCATCCACAAAACGCCCGCGCAAATCAGCAATCCGATCACGTTGACACCGAGCACGGCCAGAACGACCACGCCAATCGCCAGCATGGTCAGCCCCGCGTTCTTCAGAGCACCGCGCGCCAGATTCCAGAGCGCGGGAATAATGAGCGACACAACAACAGGCTTAATTCCAAACAGCAGTCCCGCAACCTGCGGCAAGTTCCCGAATCTTCCGTAAGCCCAGGCTAGCCCGGCCACCATGACCGCGGCCGGCAGAATGAAGCACGCTCCCGCCAGAATCAGACCGACCAGCCCACCGCGAATTTCGCCCAGGTAGATTGTCAATTCCGTTGAGCTGGGTCCCGGCAACAGATTCACCGCGCCAATCAGGTCGAGGAATCGTTCGCGGGTCAGCCAACTCTTCTTGCGAACAAACCTCTCCTCCATCATCGCGAAGTGCACCGGCGGCCCGCCAAACGCGACGAATCCCAGTCGCAGAAATTCCCTTGCGATTTCTCCCAGCTGTCCGCGTCTGTTCTGGTTGCTACCCGCTGTCTCCATCCATTTACTCGCTTCCGGTCGCCCGGCGTCGGCAATGCGCTACCCACATGACAGCTTCTCCGTTTTTTCTTACTCTAGTATTTCGACGTTGCTCACCATGAGCACTCCAATCGAGCCGAAACCCGCATCATCTTCCTGGGCCAAGGGCCTAGTGGCAGGCGTGTTTTTTGCCTTGCTTGCCGTCGGCCTGATCGTCTGGGTAACCACCGGCACTGGTCTTCTCCATCTCCTCCGCGCTTACATGACCGGTTCTCTTATACACATCGACCAGCCCACCGTTGTGCGTCAGATCCAGCAACTACAACGCCTCGAGACCGTTCGCTTCTCCATGGACAAAATCATTTCCGGCGAGCATGACAGTCCCTATCTGCCAAAATTTCTCGTGAGTGATCGCCTTCTCCTTGTCGTTCACGGCGAGGTCATCGCGGGAGTTGATCTCACCCAGCTTCAGCCGCAGGACGTTTCGGTCCACGGCAAGTCCGTCTCACTCCGCCTTCCCAAGCCTCAAATCCTCGTGACGCGCCTGGACAACTCTAAAACCCGTGTGTATTCGCGCGACACAGGCCTTTTTTCATCGCCCGACCCGAATCTGGAGAGCGAAGTTCGCCAGGAGGCGGAGCGGCAACTCCAGGAAGCCGCGCTGCAGGACAATATCCTCAAAACCGCCGACGAGAATGCCCGCTCGACTCTTTCCGCTCTTCTACACAGCCTCGGCTTCACCTCCGTCGAATTTGTTTAGCCTCTCCCGCTTCCCTCTGCCGAACCACCAGCCTCCCACAAGCAGCGCATAGAACGGAGCATAGACGAGCCATTGCATCAGGGGATCAAACTTGAATGCGCCCAAGATTCCGTATCCGATTAGAACGTTGTAAGACAAAAACATGAGCACAGTAAGCATCAGCCACGCCGGGTTCGGAAAGAAACATAGCAGCGGAACAATCCACGTGAAGTACCACGAATAGCCGTTGGGGCCGAACGCCAGGACCGTGCCGATCAGCAAATAAGCCGCGCGCGCAGGTTCCGCCTTCTTCCACGCCAGCCAAAATGCCAGTCCCCAACTTGCGCAGATGCCAACCAGCGCCGGGATTTTCGTTTTGCCACCCGTCAGCCACTCGATCACTGTATAGAGACTGGCGTGGTAGTTTTTCCACGTCGCTTCGTAATACGTCATGTTGGCCCGGAACATTCCAGTGCGTGCCAGTAAGGCGCCAACACCGCAAGCATTGCGAAGCCTGCCAGCGCCGCCGCCCACCAACCGGTCTTCTTTTCCGGCCAGCCCGCGCGCCGGATCCACACCGGCAGAAGAATCGCGGGAAACACTTTCGCCATGGCGCCCAGCGCAATCGGCAGGCTCGCAACCGACGGCCATTTTTTCATCAGTGCCAATCCGCCAACGATGGCGAGCAGCGCCAGCACATCGTTGTGGCCGCTGCCGGCGAACTCCACGATCACCAGCGGATTCCATGCATAGACAGCCAGGCGGAAATCCCGGTCTTTTTGCTTGCGAAATATCCACGCGAGCAACAGCAGCACGAGCACATCCGCCGCCGCAAAAGGAACTTTGAACTCGGTGGGCCCTGGAAAGAATTTCCACGCCGCGCGGAACAGCAGTTCCATGGCGGGTGGATAAATCGCCGGCAATTCCCTCCCGGGCATCACCTCGTAATCTTTGTCCCGCAAATTCGCCAGCCGCGGATCATTCGGCGCGATGCCGTAGGGATTCCAGCCCGCCGCCTGCACCTTCGCTTCCCAGCGGTAGCGCTGCAGATCGTCAGAAAGTGTCGGCGCCATCGGCCAGAGGGGCGCGCGGAATGCAATCGCGGCGAAAATCAGTAAAATAGTGGATACGCGAGTGGCCCGCGCCCGAGTAAATCCGTAGAGCGCCACCAGGTAGACCACACCTGCCGCCAGCGCCAGTACGATAAAGCCGATGGCGTGATTCTTCAGGTAGTACAGGCTGTGCATGCGCAGGAACGCCGCTTCGATGGCGACTCCCGCGGCAAACAGCCCGATGCGGTTCCAGTGATTTCGCTTGTTTTCGGAAGGCATTCGGAGAAACTTTTGATTTGCTGACTCTTGCGTCATTCCTGCTCGCCGCCCAGCCGAACCCGCTTAGCCATTACTGGCATAAGCTCACGGACAAGACCTTCAGCGGCGTCTATCATGCCAACGCATTCGACCTGGCGATGATGATCCCCTATTTCATCGTGCTGTTCGTCCTGGCCGCTTACGGGCTGCATCGTTACGTGCTCCTCTACGACTATTTCGTTTTTCGAAAGAATGTTCCCGGCACGCCTCCGCCCGTCACGCAATGGCCAAAGGTTACCATACAGCTTCCCATCTTCAACGAACGCTACGTGATTGAGCGCCTGGTCGACGCCGTGGCGCAGTTCGATTATCCGCGGGAGCTCATGGATATTCAGGTGCTCGACGATTCCACCGACGAAACCCGTGATGTGGCGAGCGCGTGCGTCGAGCGGCACGCTGCCCAAGGTCTGCCGATCACGTATATTCATCGCACGAATCGCGAAGGGTTCAAGGCTGGCGCGCTAGAAAACGGATTGAGAACTGCCCGGGGCGAATTTGTCGCCATCTTCGACGCCGATTTTATTCCACCGCCCGATTTCCTGCGCCGCACCGTTCCCCATTTCTTGAATCCCGACGGCGGTGCGGAAATCGGCATGGTCCAGACGCGCTGGACTTATCTCAACGGCGACTACTCTTTGCTGACGCGCGTGGAGACCATTCTTCTCGATGGCCACTTCGTTATCGAGCATGGCGGACGTTCTCGCCGCGGCACTTTCTTCAACTTCAACGGCACCGCGGGTGTCTGGCGCCGCGCCGCCATCGATGCCGCCGGCGGCTGGGAGCACGACACCCTCACCGAGGACACAGACCTTTCCTATCGCGCGCAGCTCAAGGGCTGGAAATTTCTTTATTTGCCAGAGATTGAGTGCCCTTCGGAGCTGCCCGTGGACATGAACGGGTTCAAAGCGCAGCAGGCGCGCTGGGCCAAAGGGCTGATGCAGACAGCGAAAAAGATCCTTCCAAAGGTATTTCGTTCCGATGTTCCCTGGCACATCAAGTCCGAAGCATTCTTCCATCTCACGGCCAATATCTCCTATCCGCTGATGGTTCTGCTTTCCACCATGCTACTGCCGGCAATGATTGTGCGCTTCTATCAGGGCTGGTTCCAGATGCTGGTGATTGATCTGCCGCTCTTTCTGGCCTCGACGTGCTCGATTTCCAGTTTTTACCTCGCCGCGCAAAAAGAACTCCGGCCAAAGACGTGGCTGACCACATTCCTCTACATGCCGTTCGTGATGGCGGTGGGTATTGGACTGAGCGTGCGCAACGCCCAGGGCGTTCTCGAAGCCATTTTCGGAAAACAGTCCGAATTTGCGCGCACGCCAAAATTCAAGATCGAAGGGAAGTCCGGCACCTTCGCTGCGAAAAAATACAAAAATAAATCCGGCTGGATGCCCTACTTCGAAATTGCGCTCGGTCTCTACTTCGCTCTTACCGTCGTCTACGCCATCGTCAACGAGAACTACGCCACCGTGCCCTTCCTGTTCCTTTTCGTTTGGGGTTACCTCTACACTGGCTTCATGTCGCTCAGCCAGGCCTGGTTCGCGCATCTCCGCTTTGGAGTGAACGCTCCGGAGATGCGCCCTGCCTCCACCGGCGCCCCGGGCTTCTAGGAACCACGACCGTCATTCCGGAGGGAGTCTCTGATACTTAAGTCGAAGAGAGATTCCTCGCTCTGCTCGGAATGACGAATCCGCATTCTTACGCTTGCCACATGTCCAGGAAAGTAAGGCCTCCGCTGTGACTTTGGTCTCTACCGCTCTCGCTCCATGGGTATACAATCCGGAATTGCCAGCCGATCCCTCCCATCGGCCATCGCTCCAACGGAGGCCTCATGAATTTCCGCGCTATCCCGGTTCTGTGTGTGCTTCTCTGCTTGCCTGCATTTGCAGCCGCAGGTCCCCAACTCTCTGAAGCCGGCAAAGCCTGCGTGGACTGCCACAAAGATTCGACTCCAGGCATCGTCCAGCAATGGCAATCGAGCGCGCACGCGAAAAGTGGCGTCGATTGTTACTCCTGCCACAAGGCCAATGACAACGATCCCGCCGCGTTTGACCATTACAGCTACAAAATTGCAGTAATTGTGTCGCCCAACTACTGCGGACGCTGCCATGCCAATGAAGTAACTCAGTTCGAAAAGAGCCATCACGCCGATGCCGCCAGGTTCATCGGGTCGCTGGACAACATGCTTGGCGAAATTGTCGAAGGCGGGCCTGCGGCGAACAATGGCTGCCGGCAATGCCACGGCAGCATCGTGAAATCTGTCGGCGACGGGAAATTCGACCCGGATACGTGGCCGAACAGCGGCATCGGCCGCGTGAATCCCGATGGCAGCAAGGGCACCTGCGCCGCATGCCACGGCCGGCATACATTCAGCTCTGCCACGGCCCGCATGCCGGAAAATTGCGGCAAGTGCCACCTGGGACCCGATCACCCGCAGATCGAGATCTACGAAGAATCAAAGCACGGCATTCAGTACCACGCGAACATGGCCAAGATGAGCCTCGATTCGAAGTCCTGGGTGGTCGGAAAGGATTATTACGCCGCGCCCACCTGTGCGACTTGCCACATGTCCGCCACGTCCAACCAGAAGGTCACGCACGATGTTGGCGACCGCATCAGCTTTACGTTACGCCCCGTCATTTCCATCAAGCTGGACAATTGGGAGCGACGCCGGCTGAACATGATGGACGTCTGCTCCAACTGCCACGCCACGGGCTGGATCGACAACTTCTATAAGCAGTACGAAGCCACGGTCAATCTCTACAACGAGAAATTCGCGAAGCCGGCAAAATCGATCATGGATAAACTCTATGCCGCCAAAAAGCTCACGCCGACACCGTTCGACGAGAAAATCGAGTGGACTTATTACGAGCTTTGGCACCACGCCGGCCGCCGCGCGCGCATGGGCACGGCCATGATGGGCCCGGATTACACACAATGGCACGGTTTTTTTGAAGTCGCCAAGATCTTCTACACGGAATTCATTCCGGAGGCGGAGCAGCTCATGCCTGGGGTTACCGCCGATGTAATGAAGTCCGACTATCACAAGTGGACCGCCGGACTTTCGAAAGAAGAGCTGCAACAGCAGATCGATTTCTACAAGGAGAGGTACAAACAGTAGCGTTTAGCGGGCTTAGAAAAAGAAGGATTCCTCACTACACAGACTGCGTTCCGAATGACGGGCTTAGGGTATTCACTATTTTCCTTCGCCCAGCGCCTTCAACTCCCGTGCCGCCACATCGCCCGGCAGAGGCGCATAGCCGAGCGATTGGCACTCTTTTTGCCCGCTGGTCAGCATCCAGCGCACAAGCTCTCGCAATGCGTCCTGTTTCTTCGCATCCTTCGCCTGCTCCGGCAGCAAAACCCACGTGAACGTCGCAATCGGATAGACGTGTTTCCCAATCGCATTCGTAATCGACGCCTGAAATCCGTTCCCGCTCGGCGAGGCGGAGGCTTTTGCCGCCGCGGTCACGCTGTCCAGGTCCGCTTTCACATAATCGCCGGAGCCGTTGCGCACCGCCCCGAAACTGAGTTCGTGCTGCAAAGCGTAGATGAATTCGACGTACCCGATGGAATTTGATGTCTTGTGAACGCTGTCCGCTACGCCTTGATTGCGTTCAGCACCCAGTCCGACGGGCCAATCCACCGTCGTGCCCGAACCCACCTTCGACTTCCACTCTTCGCTCACCTTGGACAAATAATCCGTCCACGCAAACGTTGTTCCGCTGCCATCCGAACGGTGTACCACCACGATTTTTTCATCCGGCAAGCGCACATGCTTGTTGATGGCGCGAATTTCCGGCGCATTCCACGACTGGATTTTTCCGAGGAAGATTCCCGCCAGCACTTCCGGCGTGAGATTCAATCCGTCCGGCGCGCCTTTCACATTGTAGATGGGAACCACCGCGCCCAATACGGTCGCAATCTGGAGCAACCTCCCGTTGCTTTGCTGCAACTGTTCCGCAGGAAGCGGCATGTCCGAAGCTCCAAAATCCACCGAGCCTTCGCGAATCCGGCGAATCCCTTCCTCGGAGCCGACCGCCTCGTAGCCAACGCGAATCCCCGGCCGCGACTGTTCGAAGCTTTGAAACCACTTCCGGTAAATCGGCGCAGGAAAGGTTGCCCCCGCGCCTTGTAAAGCCACTGCTGACCCTGCTCCGCCAGAAACGCCCGTCGAATCCGACGTTGCCGCATCCTTCTCCTTTGATTCCCGTTTCCCCACTGCTTCAAGCAGCAGACTCGCTAACTGGTCTGCCAGATCATCGCTGATATTTTTCCAGCCGGTATGGCGCGGCGTTACCAGAAAGGACCACAGTGTCCTTCCCCCTTTTCCGTTCAATTCCGCCGAGGCGTAACCCTGGAACGTGGCCGCCTCCGCGCTTCGCGAGCGAGGATTCATCGCCACAAATCCCGTCGCCCACATCACCGCCGAACCATGCAGCACGGCGTCCGCTTGCGCGGCGTCCGCCACAATCTGAATTTTGCCGGAGGCTTTCAGTTTGTCTTCCACGCGCTTGCGCACTTCCGTGGATCCCTTTCCGCTTTCCTGCCAATCCATCGCCACGCGCTTTACGTCGGAGGCATACTCAGCCGATTGCGCAAAGATGCGCTCGCTTCCACAAAAGAGAAAAGCGCACGAAAGCAGCCAGAGCAGCGTTCGAAGAGAAAGGAGTGTGTGGTTGAGTCGCCTTGTTTGGGTCATCGGGAATACTGCGAATTATACTGGGCACCGTGCCGGGCTTCTAGGATTTCCTGGCTGCCCCGCAAAATGGCCGAACACGCCGTGTGAACGCGCGTTCACACTCGAAAGTGATTTCCGTCTGCGGCTCAAATCACACTATGCTGTTTCCCCTTCGTCATCCTCCATTTTCGTCAAATCACTTGCGTCCTTCGCCCAAGCGCGAAACAATAATTGTGTTCGGCTCTTGACATGACACGTCTTCGCCTCACCCTGGAAGAAATCGCCAATAGCGTCACCCACGGGTTCGGCCTGCTGCTCAGCATTGCCGGTTTCGTGGTTTTGCTCGTCCTAGCCATCCTGCACGGCACCGCCAGCCACATTGTGGCCTGTTCCATTTATGGCGCCACGCTGATCTGCCTTTACACTGCGTCGACCCTATACCATGCCGTGATCTCTCCTCGCTTGAAGCGCGCGATGAAGATCTTCGATCACTCCGCAATCTACCTGCTGATTGCCGGCACCTACACTCCCTTCCTGCTTCTCTATCTGCGCGGCGCGTGGGGATGGTCGCTCTTCGGCGTGGTTTGGGGACTGGCCTTTGCGGGGATCGTATTCAAATTCTGGTTCGTCGATCATTTCCAATATCTCTCCACGGCGGTCTACCTTGCCATGGGTTGGCTGATCGTCGTTGCAGCCAAGCCGGTGCTGGCACACGTCCCAACATCCACCCTGCTCTGGCTCGCAGCGGGCGGCCTGTTCTATTCCTCTGGCGTTATTTTTTATTTGTGGAAGCGGCTACCGTATAGCCATGTTGTCTGGCACTTGTTCGTTCTCGGCGGAAGTGTCTGCCATTATTTCGCGGTGCTGCGCTCGGTCTTGCCCGCGCGCGCCTGAACGAGAGCGCTAAGAACCTTCACCGTATCCCAGTAACCAACGTTGACTTACTTCGTTTTTCCCGCAGCGGCCTCTTCTTGTTCGACCTCTGCCTTCTGCCATCCGGCCGCGGGATCGAATACCTTCATCGTTTTCGCGATACTGTCCGTTTTCTTGCCCAAGTCCCTCTGGTAAATGACTCCGTCCTCGTTCACAAGGAACGTCATCACCCCGGATGAGCGGTATTCCGCGGGATACGCCACAAACGCGAAGCCTTGTGTCATCTTGCCGTCAACGATATAACCTTTCGCTCCGCCGGGGCTGTCTTTCCCCTGCCCTGTGAGAACGTGGAAATAATAGCCGCGATAGGGCACGGCTTCGGCCCCGCGGGATTTGGCATACTCATCCGCGACCGCCCATGCGACGAGCGGTCCAATCGGACTCGGGCGTTCACCTTCGGCTGCTTTCCAATACAGCCCGTCTTTCTTCCCTTCGTCACTGAAGATTTTCTGGGCGTACTGACTATTCTGCTGCGCATAGAACTCTTTTTGGGCCGCAACCAGCTCCTGGCAAATCCGTATCGCGGACATTTCATTCCGCCCAATCCGGCGGAATACGATCTCCTTTTCTCCCGCTTCCGTGTCGAAATACCAGGCGTCTCCCTTTTTCTTCAGCGGCAGCGGATACGGCCAGTTGTGCGGTCCCACATATAAGGTAACGCTGCCGTCCGGCTCCCTGACGAGGCGGTTCATCTCTTCATATCTGGTTGCGAAATTCGCTCTGTGCTGAGCATCGTCCGCTTCGTCTCCGGACGAAATGATCCCTTTTCCGTCCGGACCAAAGAGTTCCAGCAGCGCTTTCTCATCATTGTTCTTTGCCGCCGTATACAGGGCTTTGCTTGCTTCCTCAGGCGACGCAAATGTCTTCTGCCCCTTCTGCTGGGCCGCAGCACGCGCGGGGAAATAACTCATGAGCAATAACGCCACCACGGCAAACGTCAGTGCATTGGCGCAATCAAAACTGGCGAAGTTCCATTTCCAATTCCACATATTGCTTTCCTCCCTTATGCTCATCGCCACGAACCGCTCCTCTCCCGAAATCAATGGCGACCGCCGCCACCGTGGAATCCGCCACCTCCGCCGTGAAAGCCTCCTCCGCCCCAGCTCGCGCCACCGCGCGCGGAATAGCTTCTTGACTCACCACCATGGTCGTAACCGCTGAAGGCACCCGAGTGCGTCCCGGTTTGTGTGTGGGATGGAGAGACCGAAGCGTGTGGATCGGCGTAGCCTCGCGCCGCGTTTGTATTCCCTTCGAAGGGCCTGCTCGTTCCACCCGGACGGTTATAAGGCGCGTGGAAACCTTCACGGCTCGGTGCACTGGGGCCGCCGTGTCCGCCCCGGTAGTAGACATTGCGGTTGTAAAACGTCGTGCTTCGGGAAATGTAGGTCGAGTGGTTGTAGATGACCGCGTGGCCATGCCAGTCGCAGCCCCAGTTATGCCAACCCCATCCAAATCCGGCAAAGAACCCGATCCCAAATCCGACTCCGAACGAGAGAAAAGGTCCACCAAACCAGATTCCCGGATAGGGATACCAACCGGGCCAGGCCACGATCGGCGGTCCGTACACAATCCACGGATCGTATGCCGGCACATACACGACCTGCGGATTGGCAGGCTGAATGACGATTGTTGATCCTTGCGAAGTCACCGTTTGCTGCTCGGTTGTTTTCAGATTTCCGGCCTTTTCCGCGTTTTGCCGCATCACCTGGACGGCATCCATCACGTCCTGCTGTTGGTTGTAGTAGGCGTCGCCGAGCGTCGAAGTCCAGGACAGGTTCTTGTCCATGTTTCCCAGAACGGAAGGAAAGGCCGTCAGCGCTTTCACGCTGGGATCCCAGGACATCTTGTCGACCTCCTGCGCTAATGCGTCTCCCTTTAGATCGGGATGGCTTTGCACCCACCGGTCTGCTTCCACAACCTGCTCAGGAAAAGTGGCCGCTGCCAGGATCTGCGCAACAAGCGAATCCGGGTACAGCGCGATGGGCGCCACCAACTGCTGCAACTGCTCGGGAGCCTGTGGCACATACTGCGGCCCCCCAGGTCCTTGCTGGCCTTGCGCCGGGGCCGGTGCGTCTTGCGGGTCCGCCGTGACCACTGGCGAGGCCGCCACCAGGAGCGTGAAGGACAGCAAAAAAGCCAGGATTGGTCTCAACAACTGACCTGAAACGCGTGCCACACGCCTGCCGTTGTTCATGTTCTAGAACCTCCTGTACAGACCTGTCCCGCTTCATGGCCTAGCTGGATTCCATAACCATAGATGTCATTTGGGAGTTCTGCGTTTCGGAAATTTTTGCGCCCGGGCGCGCGCCCCCCTTCGCGTTTGATTCCATTTAGCTTCAGCGGGAACGATGCCTGTTGTAGGATGGAGCCCGCCATCCCGGCACGGGAGCGCTCCATGAAGCTTTTTCTATTTCTTTCCCTGCTTTTTTCCGCCATTGGCCTCCTCGCCGCGCAGAAGTCGAAGTCTTTCGAGGAGACGCCCGTACCCGTTGAGGAAGAGCCTCACCACGCGGTCGTTCTCAAGAATGACTACGTGCTGGTCATGCGCGTGGTAATCCCGGGAGGCGGACGAACGCTCTATCACATTCACGCGCACGATCGCGCTGCCATCGAGCTTTCGAATTCCAACATCTCGCAGCAGAATTTGAATGCACCGGAGGGACCCTCCACGCCCACAAAACCCGGTGACCTCACCGCGCCCACGATTGGCGCCGCGCCGACGATTCATCGCGTTCACAATTTCGGTCCGGGTACATTTGAGGTTCTGGATGTCGAATTCCTCCAGCGGCCCCCGCAGGCCTCCACGGCGGAGGCCGGTCCGGTCGCCCTGGAGAATCCCAGCGCCCGGCTCTACAAGTGGATCCTCGCGCCGGGAGCCACCTCGCCCGTGCACACCCACACGAGGCCCTATCTGATTGTCGCGGTGACAAAAATGCCGTTGAAAATGACCGCGCCCGACGGCCAGTCGTTCTCACACGAGGTGGGTGTGGGCGATTTTCACTGGGTGGATGCGAAGGTCACACACTCGCTGACGAATGAAGGAGGCACGGAGGGCCAGATCGTCGAGGTCGAACTGAAATAGCGGGCGTTGTCGATATTCCTCACGCTGGCATCATGTAGCCATAACGGAGTTTGCGCCGGGCCTTGAGTCTCTGCTGGCATCCTGCACTTGCACCCTTTGCAGGCGAAGGATCTCAACGAACAGTCTTTGCGCGATTCTTATCCCTTTGCCGCTTCTTCCAGCCAGCGGTCCAGGATGTATTGGTATTTCGGCTCCACTTCCATAAACGTCACGCCCGCTCCCACATTCGGGGTGAAATAGACGACCCTTGCCTTGGATTGAAACGTCAGATCGCCGGCAAAGATCTTCACAAGAATGAGCGTGCCCGTAGGAAAAGGGTTCATCATGTCCAGATAGCAGCCGTGCTTGCTCAGTTCGCTGACCCGCGACGCCACCCGGACGTCGGTCTGTTGTTCGTACAATTCCGCGCTCGCGATAAAGATGTATCGCGGTGTGCGGCGCCTCTCCCGTTCCATACGCCCTCCCGTGGATTGGATCGGTGATTTCTTCCATCCTAATGCCGGGGCTTCTCCGTCGATGGATTTTTGGCCGGATTCCTTCTTCCCCACTATTAACTCGTTCCTAACTGCGTTACGACTTCTCCATAGGAGCGCCCGCTCCCCCGCCGCTGGCAGCGCCTCCTTGGCTTGCGCTACACTAACCCCTTTGCTCCTCAGTTCCAGGGAGCCCTAGAGGTGACTGCATGAGTGGTCGCGCGAGTACAGGTTTGTCTCGTCGTCGAAGTGTCTCTCGTGGTCTGGCTTGCGGGCTGTTCACTTTGCTCGCGCTGTTTGTTTTCTCCCTTTCTCCCGCCATCGCGCAACAGCGCCGTGAACGCGAACCGAACTCCGCCTACGCGGCCCGGCGCGCCAAGCTTGCCTCCAACATCGATGGCCCCATCGTTCTTCTTGGCTATACAGGCAAGGAAGAAGAGGCGCAGACGTACGTTTTCGCTCAGGAAGAGAATTTCTACTACTTAACGGGCCACAACGAGGAAGAAGCGGCTCTGATTCTTCTTCCCGCCGAAGGACACCGCGCCAAGAACGACGACTGGTCCGCGCGGGAAATCTTTTTTCTTCCGCCTAAGGACGCCCGCAAGGAAAAGTGGAACGGTCTGCGCATGTCCCCCGGTGACCCGGGCATTCAACTACGCACTGGCTTCTCCGAAATCAAGCCGTTGCCGGAACTGCGTGCCACGGTCGAAAGACTTGCCCGCATCTATCCCACCTTTTACACCGTTCTCCCTTATCAAAGAGAGCTGGGCGGCTATCCCCATGAAAAGGAAACCGTCGATTGGCTGAAGCAGGCCGCGCCGGAGGTCGCCGTCAAGGATATCCGCGGAAACATCGCCGAATTGCGTTTGATCAAGTCGCCCACGGAGCTGGCGCTGCTGCGCCAGGCTATCGACCTTTCGCTGGACGCCCAGCTCGAGGCCATGAAAATGATGCGCCCCGGCCAGTGGGAGTATCAGGTCGCCGCGAAAATGGTGGAGGTCCACGCCATGGGCGGCTCGGAGGCAGAAGCTTACGCTCCCATCGTCGGCGCGGGACCGAATTCCACCGCGCTGCATTACGACAAGCTCTCCCGCAAGATCGAAGACGGCGACATCGTGGTGATGGACGTGGGCGCGCAATATTCCGGTTATGCCGCGGACATCACGCGCACAATTCCCGCGAATGGAAAGTTCACGCCCCGCCAGCGGGAAATCTACGACATCGTGCTGGGCGCCCAGAGCGCCGCGATGCAGGGGCTCAAGCCCGGCATGGACATGTGCCGCAAGGGCGACAAGAGCGTTTATAAAATGGCGTACGACTACATCAATTCCCATGGAAAGGACCAGCACGGCAAGGCGCTCGGCCAGTATTTCATCCACGGTTTGGGACACAATATTGGCCTCAACGTCCACGATCCTCCGGCGGATCTTTGCAGGCCATTTGCTCCCGGCATGGTCGTCACCATCGAACCCGGCATTTACATCCCCGAGGAAAATCTCGGCGTGCGCATCGAAGACGACGTGCTCATCACCGATACAGGCTATGAGCTTCTCAGCCAGCGCCTCCCACGCTCTGCCGAGGAAATCGAAAGGATCATGGCCGACGCGGCCGCCAAGCGCGGCAGCGAAGGAAAATAGAATCTAAGACAGCCGCTAATGTCGTTCGTAGTTAACGAGTTAACTTTGAAAATTATTTCCAATGAAGGAACTTGGAGGGAGTACTTCTAGCCATCCTAAGCCCTGGACTTAACTCATTGGAAAACCTGCCCTTCCTCAGAATCTCGAACGTCCCTGCCTGGAACTAATCGATTTAGTGGGACGGACGTCAAAAGATGCAGATTTTCGCTAACTTTCCTCCTGTCAATTGGTTAGTCGATTGGCACTGCCTTTGCTCTATCACCAGTATCCGCTGGCAGAAGACACACTTTCTCAAGGAGATTGCATGAAGAAGCAGAAGGGCTTTTCACTTATCGAGTTGCTGATCGTTGTGGCGATCATTCTTATCATTGCGGCCATCGCGATTCCGAATTTAATGCGCTCGAAGATGGCGGCGAACGAATCCTCGGCCGTGGGTTCGCTCCGCACGATCAACACAGCGGAAGTAACCTATAGCACGAACTATCCCACGATTGGTTTCACGCCGAATATAAGCGACCTGGGCGGAACGTCGGCCTCGGCCTGCGCTTCCACCGCTGTTTCGAATGGCGCTTGTTTGATCGATACGACGCTCTCCAGCGGCGTGAAGAGCGGCTATAGCTTTAACCTGGGCGGCACGTCGGGCACGCCTGCGGTTACTTATACCTCCTCTGCGCAGCCGGTTGCCCCCGGGCAAAGCGGTCAGCGTTATTTCTGCTCGGACCAGTCTGGTGTGATCCAGTACAACCTCACGGCCGCTTGCTCCGGCAACGGCAGCGGCACGCCTCTCTAAGACAGGTCTCGGCCAACGAAATATCCAACGGAGTGGGTCGCAAACGGCCCGCTCCGTTTTCCTTTTCTGCCTGAGATTATTTCGACTGGATGTTTCCGCTGGCCATGAGCCCATCCAGCCAGCGATGCGCGGTGGCCGTGTCCGGCCGGTCCCCGTGATCTCGAAGGAATTCCCGAAGGATCCGCGCCGCTTCTTCATAACGTCCAACAGCGGTGAGGGCTTGCGCCACGAGCAGCGCAATCTCCGGGGCGTTCCCGTTCGATTTCTCCAGTGACTCCTGAGACAGTTTCAATGCCTCGTCGTATTGCTGGAGGTGGTAATAGGATTTGGCCAGGGCCCAGCGCGTTTCCCACGTGCCGACCGGATCCAGTTGCAGCGATTTCGTCAGGGGAGCAATGGCGGCGTCATATCTTCCTTGATCGCAAAGCGCCATGCCCAGTGCCGCAAAGGCCGGCGCGGAATTCGGGTCAATCTGCGTAGCCTTTTCGAGCGCGCTTTGCGCCTGCCCCCAGTTGCGCTGCTTCAGGCTCAGCACTCCCTGAACGTACAACACGTCTGGATTGCCGGGCGCCAACCGCACGGCTTCGCCGATGTACTTCTCCGCATCCCCCAGTTTGTTCTCCTTCAAAGCGCGCAGTCCCTTTTCGAGTGCCTCTTTCGCTTTCGGCGTCAGCACCGGCCGGCCGGGAACCGCCGGATTTCCCGGTGGAGAAGTTCGCCGCAGGTAGACATCGACCTGCGTTCTTCCCGTGATGTCGACGGCAACATCCTTTTGCGCCTCGGCATATCCCGGCGCCGAAACGACGACGGTGAAATCCCCGAAGCTGGTCACCACAAACTCGGCCACGCCTCGCGTGGTATCTCGTTGCCCGCTCGGGGTTATCCCGCGGAACAATTTCACAACCGCCGAGGACGAGAAGGGCTCTCCCGAAGCCTCGTGCACCATGACGGTGATCACGGACCCGTTGCCCATGTACTCTTTTTCCTGGCTTCCCACGTCCTGCCCACACACGCAGCGGGCAGGCATCAGGCACAGCAGCAGAAAGGGAAAAAATCGCGCAGGAGACCGGCGGGCGCACTTCTCCGTATGCGCTCGATCAGGGCCCTGAACCCTTCGGTAGGAACTGCTCATGACCACTCTCGACGAAATTGGCGAGAGACTAGTCCTCCGCACCAGCTACGTCAAGCGCAACGTTTTTCGTGAAAGCACCGGCGTTCCGTCGGGAGAGCGGACTTCAGCCCCCGAAGTTTCGTTCACGCACTTTCCCACAACTCATCCGCCCTCATTCGGTTCGCAACGCATTCATGGGCGAAATGGACGCGGCACGATTCGCGGGAATCATGGCGGCCACAAAAGAACACAGCGTGAGCGCGCAAGTCGCGACTGTCAATGCCGGGGGATCCCACCAGGAGACGCCGTACAACTGAGCCGAGATTAGTTTTCCGGCGGCAACAGCCAGCGGCAATCCGAGAATCAATCCGATTACCACCCGCGTAAACGCTCCGGCCAGCACCAACCGGACCACATTGGCACGGTCGGCGCCGAGCGCCATGCGGATCCCGATTTCATTGGTCTTTTGCGCCACGGAATAAGCCGTGACGCCGTACAGTCCCACCGCGGCCAGCAACAGCGCCACAATGCCGAATAGCGCGGCGAGGCTCGCTACCGCGCGCTCCTGATCGAACGAAAGCTCCACTTGCTGCTGCATAGTGCGGATGCTGTTGAATGTGAGGTTCGGATCTACCTCCGCCAGCTTCTGCGTGAGCAGTGGCTCCAGTTCCGCCGTTCGCAGGTTGGTCTTCAGCATGATCCCGCCGATAAAGTGCGAGCGCAGTTCCACCCTCTTCATAAAATCCTGCGAGTAGTTCACCGTTTGCGCGAGCGGCACGAAGAACATGGGCCGCGCCGGCTGGTCCAGCGCGAAACCTGCAAACTTCGCGTCGCGCACGATTCCCACAATGCGGAAGTTTCCGGCATTTTCGGGGAAGTCCAGGCCAAAGTGCTGTTCGATGGGATCCTCGCCGGGCTTGAAGAATCGCTTCACAAACGCTTCGTTGACGATGGCGACGGGCGCCGTGGTTTCGTTGTCGGCGGGGGTAAAGGCTCGCCCGCGCGCCACGGCCACGCCAAAATTCTGCAGGTAATTGGCGCTGACGCGGTCCCACGAAGAACCGCTATCTTCTTCCATCTTGGCGGGGGGATGTCCCAAAACATAGACCAACTCGCCCCAGTTGTTGGTAAGGGGGTTGTAGAGCGCCAGGCCGGCGCCCTGCACTCCCGGGATGCGCGTGAGCTCGTCTTCCAGGCGGCGGTTCATGGCGGCCAACTGCGGCTGCGTGTACGTCGCCGGCGGATCGTTCATGCTGATTACAACGCGCCCTTGCAACTGATAGCCGAAATCCTGATGCTCCAGCTTGTTCAGGCTTCGCCCCAGCATGGTCGCGCCCGCAACGAGCACAACGGAAAGCGTGGCTTGCACAACCAGCAGCGTCTTGCGAGCCAGGGAAGAGCGGTCGCTGGTTCCGCGTCCCGTTCCGTGCAACGCTTCCGCCGGATCGGTGCGGGTAGCGAGCCACGCCGGCACCGCGCCGAATAACAGTCCAGTCAAAAGCGCCAGGACAAAGGCGAACCCCAGAACCGTGAACGAAGGCAGGATGCTGATCGGCAGGGAATGCGCGCTGCGAAACGCAAGCGCGAGCAACAACCGCTCCGCCGCCACCGCCACCACCAGCCCAACCACCGCGCCGCCAATCGCCAGCAGCACACTTTCGAGCAAAGCCTGCCACACAATTTGCATGGGCGTGGCCCCCACCGCCATCCGCACCGCCGTATGGCCCCGGCGAGTCACGCCGCGGGCCAGCAACAGGTTCGCTACGTTGGAACACGCGATCAGCAACACCAAACCGCACACCGTCAGCAGGATTTTCAAGCTCCGGCCATACTCTTCTTTCATCACCGCCACGCCCGCGCCCGCCGGCGTAACGTTCAGAACTTGCTTTGGCAGAATGCGGATAACGTTCGGCATCCAGTTTGCGGGATAACCGGAATCGTATTGCATCCACTGTCGCAGAACCCCCGTCAGCCGGGGAGACATTCCGGCCGTGGTCGCGCCATGCTTCAGGCGCCCGATTACCCGCAGCCACGCGGACACGGGCTGGCGCAGCAGTGCGCCTTCGGCGCTGATCATGGGTTCCTGTTGCACCGGGATCCAGATATCCGGAGGATCGCTCTCCAGGGTTTCTCCAAAGAACCCGGCGGACGCAATGCCGACCACCGTAAACGGGTGGCCCTCCACCACGAACGTGGAGCCCACAATCGACGGGTCGCCGCCATAGGTTGCCTGCCAGACCCGATGGCTCAGCACCAGCGCAGGGGGAGCCGAGGGCTTGTCATCCTCAGGCGTCAACACCCTTCCATAGAACGCGCCCACACCCAACGTGGAAAAGTAATGCCCATCCACGTATTCGGACTCCAGCGGCCTTGCTGCCGTATCTACGCCCTGGCGGCGGACGCTCATCATGCCCCGTGCCGCCTGAAAGGCGGTAATCTCTTCAAATTCTGGCGTTTCCTGCTTCAGCCGTTCGAAGAGCGGGAAGGACACCATGCCCCAGTTGTCCTGCGGCCCACCTTCCACGCAGCAGTCATCGCCCTCGCCAACGCGGTAAAGCGCGCTCGGGTCAGTGACCGGCAAAGACTTGAGCATGACGGCATGAATCAGGGAAAAGATGGCGGTGGTACCGCCGATGCCCAGCGCCAGGGTAAGAACCGCCGTGGCGGTAAACAGAGGAGCAAGCCGGAACTGCCGAAGCGCATAGCGGAGATTGCCGGCAAAGTCTTTCATACACACCCCCAACGCCATAAGGTACGCACTTAGGGTTCGGATAGTTCCGGTCACCAAAATGAAATGATGACTTCGTCTGGACCAGAACCGAGATAGACTGGCTTCACGATTAGCCGCGGTGTTGACGCAGACACACCAATGCCGGTTGACAATTCGCGAGCTTGAAACAAAACTTCCGCCCAGACAGGATCAACATGCAGAAGCCGGTCAGCAACCGAGCAGGATTTCGTTTCGCGGCTCGCCTTTGGGCCTTTCCGTTCGCCGTCCTTCTGCTCGCCGCCAGTTGTCAGCAGCAGCCCGCGGCCTCTGTCCGGGAAACTTCTGCCGCGAGCGCCGCGCCAAGCGATCCGGCAAAGACCACGTCCAGCTCCATGAGTGCGGATAGCAACGTTGCGAACCCTGGTTTTCACCCGACGAAAGAAAACACCGCCCCCGCTCCCGGAACCGCCCCGACCGGAATGGCCTGGATTCCGGGCGGAGAATTCTCCATGGGCGCGGCGGATTCTCCCAGTGACGGCACCGTCGGCATGCAAGCCACCGAGGATTCGCGGCCCGTCCATCGCGTTTACGTAGACGGGTTTTACATGGACAAAACAGACGTGACCAATGCGGAGTTCGCCGCCTTCGTGAAAGCTACGGGTTACGTGACTGTGGCGGAGCGCACGCCGCGTGCCGAAGATTTTCCCGGCGCTCCGCCTGAGAACCTTGTAGCGGGCAGCGTCGTCTTCTCGCCGCCGGGTCATCCGGTTCCCCTGAACGACCATTTGCAATGGTGGTCTTACGTGAAGGGAGCCAACTGGCGCCACCCGACGGGCCCGGCAAGCAGCATCAAGAACAAACCTAATTATCCGGTTGTCCAAGTCGCCTATGAAGACGCGGAGGCCTACGCGAAGTGGGCGGGCAAGCGTTTGCCCACCGAAGCCGAGTGGGAGTTTGCCGCTCGCGGGGGCTTAAGCGGCAAACCATACGTCTGGGGAGACGCGTTCCGGCCCAACGGAAAGTGGATGGCCAACACGCATCAGGGACATTTCCCGAACACGGACACCGGCGCAGACGGATTTACCGGCATTTCCCCCGTTGCGCATTACCCGGCGAATGGCTACGGTCTGTACGATATGGCCGGAGACGTCTGGCAATGGACCAGCGACTGGTACCGTCCCGACTACTACAAGGAACTGGCGTCGCTTGGCGGCGTCGCGCGAAATCCACAAGGGCCTGAGCATCCCTTCGATCCAGCCGAGCCGGATCAATCCAAGAAAGTCCATCGAGGCGGCTCGTTTTTGTGCACGGATCAGTACTGTTCCCGCTACATTGTGGGAACGCGCGGCAAGGGCGAAGTGAGCACGGGGACAAATCACCTCGGCTTTCGTTGCGTGATGACGCGCGAGGAGTGGCAAACCGCTCAGGTGGCTCACAGATAGTGGGCCGATTCCTCTCGAAAACAAGACCTGCAGACACTTCAGAACGCGTATCGAAGCGATAACACCACCGCGTTGCTGTGGAAGTTGCGCGGCGCGAACAGGTCGAGGTAAGAGCCGTCGGTATCCTCGTGGTATCCGTAGTAGTTCCATACGGCGCGTCCCGTCCAGCCCTTGGCAAATCGATAAGCAACGGAAGCGTAGGGCTGATACCAGGAGGAGTTCAACGCACCCGTCGGAAGAGTTGCAATTGTGCTCAGTGGATTCAGGTTGAGTTCCGATCCCGTGGCGGTGGAGATGTTCGCGCCAAACCCCAGCGTAAACCGGTGAATCGGGGTCCATTGAAAATCCACGAATCCGTTGTTCACGTTGCTTGTGTAGGTGGAGAGCTGCTGCACGAGAGACGTAATCCCCGGACAGGTGGGAAGGCCCGGCTGCGCCAGCGTGCTCGTAAAGCAGATGAAGAGTTGAGAGAAGATGTCGTTATAGTTGTAGCCGAGGTCAAGGGCGTATTTCTCCGAAGGCGTAATGGAGGCGGTGAAGCCGGCGTTCCAGTTGTGCTGTGAGCCGTTCACGGTGAGCACCGGGTTCTGGCCGTTTGTAGTCAGAAAATAGGCGGTCAGGTTCGCCCAGTTGGTTGCCTTGTAGCGCGCCTTGATTCGCACTTCCTGCGACTGCAGAGGAACGATGCGCGTAAAGGTGTTGTCCGCACTGGTTATGTCAGCATCCACATTCAAGGTCAGCTTGATAGTCGGCTTGATCCAGAAACCCAGCACCGCGCTGTTGTAATTGAAATCGCTCGGGCTGGCCGGTGAAAAGGTAGGATTCGGAGTCTGAAAGGTCACCGAACCATCGGGGTTCTGCGTGCAGCCGTCCGGCAAGACGCCTCCCGATAGGGCGCAATTCCCTCTCAGCGCATTGTTTGGGAAATAGATGGCGTTCTGGGTGTTGAAGAAATCGTCGGCAATGACGCGGTGCGTGTAGCGATAGCCGAAGTAGGCTCCCGCCTTTGGCGCGATCTGGACTTGCGCCTCGACCAGGTTGCTGGTGATCTGCTGCTTCAGGAAATTACTGTCGAAATTGATCAGGATATCCGGCGCCGAACTCGTGGAATGCGCCGGCGTGCCGGGCACGGCATTGGCCGGGGGCACACAATTCGCCGGCACAGTGGCGGTTGAAGTGAAGAACTTTGGCGCGACAATCAGGCTGTTGCTGAAGAAGTTGCAGTCCGTGCCAAGGAACTGTGCCGGCTCGCGCCAGTTACCATAGTGAAATTCATCCACGATGCTGATCATCGGCGAAATTTTCCAGGTGGCGCCGAAGTCGGCATAGGAAGTGACGTGACGTCCCTCGATCGGTCCGGTCTCCAAAAAGTTAGATTGCGCGCTGCGCGATACAAGTCCCGCAAAGCTCTGCGTGTAGTTGTAGACGTTCATGTCGCTGCCGGTGTAGGTAAACTTGCCGGAGAGCTGCACGGAGGGAAAGTAGCTCGATTCAAAACTGACCTGCTCCGTGGGGGCGTTGTTCCGCGTTTGCCGGTGCATGTAATAACTGTAAAAGGAGTTGCACGCCGGGTTGACGAGCCCCGTCGGTTGGAATGCCGGATTGCAGGGCGGCCCGTTAAAGGACACGCCGAGGTCCGCCAGAGGAAAGCTGGGACCTACGCTGAATTGCTGATTTATGTCCGTCTGCCCGGGATCGGTTTTGTAGTAGCTCCAGATCTCGTCATAGCTGATATTCGTTTTGGGCAGGAACCGGAAGTCCACGCCCAGGCGGTATTGCTGCAGGCTGGCAGAAAAGTCCTGCAGGAGATACTGTTCCGTCCCCTCGTGGATCGTTGTGTAGGAGGGGCCCTTATTCGTATTCAGGTCGTAGCCGAAGCGAAAACGAATCTTGGAATCCTGCAAAAAGGTGACGCCGTAATGCTGTATGTTCCGCCGCGTATTGTAGTAGTGCGGCGACGTGGCGATCACGGGAGTGCCGAGCACGTTTGACGGCGCGTTGAAGATGGGGTTGAAGTTCGCAGGTGCGTTCGCGACGGGCGTCGCCGGATTGAACGGATTGGCAAGCGGCGAGTAGTCAAAGAAATTTTCGTCGTGCCGGAACATTCCGTCGAAGGCGTACCACTTGTTCTTGCTCACCCGCAGGACCGTGACGACGTTGGGATCCCCTCCGTAGCCAAAATTGCTGAAGTAAAAGCGGTCAAAGAAGGTTCCGCGATGGTCGAGGGAACGCATCTCCGTGGTGAAGTTCAGCAACCTTGGCCCGGCCTGCAGGTCGACCAGGGTGTTGTAGGTTTCCAAGTTGCCGGAGACATCGTTGAAGCGGTATCCAAACTCGATGGACTGCTTAATATTGTAGTTTCCCTGCTCGATGCCCTTTTGCTCGTCATCAATCTGTTGCGCGATGACCGACCGCGCGAAGCAGCCAACCAGAAAGAGCGTCGCCAGAGCCGTGCGCACAATCTCTTTCAGCAGGTTGTTCGGTTTTGTGTTCTTCATCGTCATTCTCCTGCTCATGGTGTGAAGAACACGCTGCTCGTGTTCGATCCGTGGATGGCGGTGTGGCACAGCGTGCAGGACTGGTATTTTATGGCCTGGTTGTGGAAGCTCGGCGTTCCCGGGGGCCCTCCCGCGTCCGCCGGAAGCGAATGGCAGCTCAGGCAAAGGAGATTGACCTGGTTCTGCTGCAGCATGCGCTGATTCGTGGAGCCGTGCGGCGAGTGGCAGACCACGCATCCTTCCATCAGCGCTTCATGCTGGTACACGAACGGGCCCTGCTTTTCCGAGTGGCAATTCAGGCAGACCGCGTCGCCCGAAGCGTTCGTGCGCAATTGTTTTGGCCGGAAGGTTCCGTGCGGACTGTGGCAGTCATTGCACTGGATCAGGCCTTCGTTTACGCGATGGTGAAATGGCCGCGCGAATTGCGCCCGGATGTCCTGATGGCAACCGTAACAGAGCCGCGGCGCTCTTTCTTTCAGAAGAAATTCGCTTTCCTTGGCGTGGTGCGGTGAATGACACTCGATGCAGCCTACGCCGCTGGCCAGGTGCGCGGAGCGGTCAAAATTGCTGTGCTCCGCGGACATCTGGTGGCAACGCAAGCAGCGGTCGCTGGTCTCGGTGGGAGAAGAATCCTGAAACGTGAAGATCTTCGTCTTGTCTCCGCCGCCGTCCACATGCTCTTTGCCGGGCCCGTGGCACGCTTCGCATCCGTGCCACTCCGGCCCTTTGTTGGCCTCGAGCTTCCCTTCCATCGTAGTGACAAAATGAGGCGTGGCCGCCCAATCGTTGTAGATATCTTCATGGCAGGTCTTGCAGGTGTCGGCCCCGACGTAGAGGGATGGATCGGTCGGCCAAACGTACTTCTTGGACTGGTTTGCCGATTTGTCTTTATCCGCGCCGGCTTTTGCGCCCTTTGCCAGCGCAAACGGAACCGGCCACGCCAGTGCGAGGAATAGCAAAAAGCCCGTAGCCCGGAACGAGAGGCAACGCATCGCAAAATCCTTTGCGTGTATTCAAACGAATCGAAGGGGCGGCTTTTCTGGGCGGACAATACAGATCAACAATCAATCGCGTCTACTGTAGCCTCGATACCCGTATTGGGTGTCGAGGGTCTGGCGACTATACCCGATAGCGCTTCCTTCGTCAGCAGGAAAATTGTCTATTTTCTGGGAATTGCACCAGAGCAAGAATGGGTATTCCGCCGCCTTGCCATGGGGTTGACCAGATAGGAGATACTGTCCGAGCTAAGAAGATCGCTGAAGAAAGGTAACCTGAGGCCAAGAGTGGCAGATGAAACCTTCATCCAAGACATTGGGTACCGCTCGCAAAACTCACGGGTTTCAGCTACTAGGCAGGAGTTATCAGGCCAGCAATCACTGCAGCTTCGCGTATTCGGTTTTGGCTTGGGTATAGATAGGAATGGTGGGGTCGGCGTCCTTCCAGGTGGTGAAAAACGCCGCGTAAGCCTTGCGGCTGTTGTCGCGGTCGCCTTGCGCGGAATAGGCACGCGCGAGGCCCAGTTGGGCCAGGGGGGCGTACACTTGCCACCAGCCCCCGCCGCGGGCATCGAGGAGCATCTGGAACTGCGCAGCGGCCTTGGCCGGCTCGTTTGACGCCAAGTAGGCCTGCCCGAGACGATAAGGAACGTCAAGCGAGTATCTGTACTGTTCCGGCTGGACCAGCAAATCGGCGGCTTCCGAGGGATTTCCTCGCTGGCGATCGATGATCGAATGAATCAGCGGGAGATGAACTTTCTGTTCGATGGTGTTTTCGGGAGCGATGCGGTTGAGATTCGCCGCCAGTGCTTCCGCGCGGGTGAAATCGCCGCCGTCTGCGAATGCTTCGGCACAGCGCCACAGCTCGGTAGTGCTGTCGGTGTCCCCCGCCAAGGAATGGCGACAGAGGCTGCGAGCCAAGCCGTAGTTTCCGAGAAGAGATTCGAGCTGGGCGCGCGCCGCAAGATCGTCCGCGGCGTCTTGCGCCTTGCCGTCGCGCGTCTCGAGGCTCACGATCTTTTCGCTGAGAGAGCGGAACTTCTTGGTGTCTCCGCGAAGAACGGCGAACTGCATCTGCAATTCGAGCCAGCTGCCATCATCGGGCGCAGCCTCCCGCGCCATCCGGTCCATCGTGGCGGTATCGTTCTCGATGAAGGCGATGCGGTAGAGCATGTTTTTCTGATAATCGAAGAGAGAGCCTTTCTGCTGCCATTGTTCGAGAACTTTCTTGGCCTCGTCAAAGCGGCCGAGGGACAAGAGCATTTGGGCCTTGTTGGAGTAGGCGTACGCGGAAGGTTCCGGCATATGTTCGATGGTCCAGGTGAACTGCTGCAGCGCGTCTTCCTTTCTCCCCATCAGCGAGTAGTTGATTCCCAATAAGTTCGCGGCATTGAAGCTGCGCGGATAGACTTGTTGATACAAAGTGAGTACGGCGTTTTCCTTCTCGAGGTTGCCCGTAATGTTCCAGTAGTAAGTGGCGGTAACCAGAAAATTCTCTTCCTGCGTAAGGCGTTTATCTTTTAGTTCAAAGGCACGGACGAAGTTTTTCCGCGAATCCGCGTCTTGGCCGATTCCGTGATAGGAGCTGCCGAGCATGATGTACGCAGAACAGAACTCCGGATCCAACTCGACGGCCCGTTCGAAGAATGGAATGGACTCAGCGATCTTCCCCGAACGATTCCGCTGCACGCCCGTGCGGTAGGCTTGCAACGCCTCGAGGGAGCTGGTGGTGGCAAGCGCGAGCGGCGCATCGTACTTTTGCAGAGAACTGAGGCTTTCGCCTAATTGCCGGCGCAACTGCGAAGCTGCTTTTCCCAGGGCGGCCACGACTTTGTCTTTGTTATCTGTTTCCTGCTGCTGCCGCGCGATTTGTTTTCCGCTCTGCGCATCGAGCGCTTCCAGAGTAATCAGGTAGTAGCTCCCGATCGCGTCGATCTCAGGGACTACGACGGCCTTCAAACCCTGCCGTTTGCAGATTTCGATACCGAGTTCTTGCGTAACACGCTCATCAGGTTCATGGCGCATCGAGCGCAACGTCTGGCGGACCGCCGCCTCCGGCAGGAGGCTCAAGAAAGGCGACTCGGCGAGTTTGATTTCGAGCGCCTTATCGAGATTGTCGAAGATGGGATCACCTGTCTTGTTGACGAAACTCGCCAGGAGGATGACATCGCTCCCGGTCAGCGCGGGCCGAGCGAGAAAGGCACGCCGCGTAACGAGTGCGGCAGCAATGAGCAAGGCGGCGGCACCAGCCGCCACGATGATGCGGCGTTTGTTCGAAAATTCAGGCTTTGGCCCGATGGGAGGAACGGTCGCGAGGCGTTTTTCGATGGGAACCGGAGCAGGCAGGTCGCCGTTTTCGACGTGAGCGATGAAGCGGTAGCCACGCCGAGGCAGAGTTTCGATGTAGCGGGGTTCCTCGGCCGAATCGGCCAGGGCGTCACGAAGCTTTTTGATGGCACTGTTCAGACCGGTATCGAAGTCAACGAAAGTGTCTGCGGGCCAGAGTTTCTGGCGGAGATCTTCGCGCGTAACTACGTCACCGGGACGCTCCAGCAAAAGAGCGAGTATCTGGAAGGGCTGGTCCTGGAGCTTCAGGCGGATGCCGTGCTTGTACACTTCGCCCGCACGCAAGTCCACTTCGAAAGCGCCGAAGCGCGTCCTGCGGGTTCGGGCAGTGGATTCCATAGCAGGCCTGGGCTTTCAAGTATGGCGGAGTCTACCACTGTTTGCTTGATTTGTACCGGAGCAATGGGCGTTCTGTACAAGTCCCCTGAATTCAGAAAGCTGCACGATCAGATGGAAAACAGACACAAACCAGACCCCCAACATTGGCAACCCAATCCCCTTTGCGCCAGGCTCGGTGGACTTGAGCAAGTTCGCGATAGGAAACGCGCCGAAGAGGAAATCATGCAATGTCCACACACGATTGGGCGAACCAGATTACTCCCGAAGGTGAGATTCCATCCGAAAGCGATTGCCCTGGCTATCGCCGCGATGATCGGGGTTTGGGGGTGCGGCGGAGGTTCAGCCCCTTCGTCTATGAGTCAGTCAGGCAACAATCCGCCCCCGCCACCTGCTCCAACGATCACCACAATCTCGCCGAACACTACCGTTGCTGGCGGTGCGGCTTTCACACTCACGATCACTGGGACGAATTTCGTCGCAGCTTCGATGGTCAACTTCGGCGGTGCGGAGCCTGCCACCACGTTTGTAAACTCCACGCAGTTGACTGCGGCCATCGCTGCTGCCAGCATCGCCTCAACCGGCACCATGGCCGTGACAATAACTAACCCCGCCCCCGGCGGTGGCACCTCCAATCCGGTGAATTTCTCCGTCACCAGCGGCGGCGCTAACGTCCCGACGATCAGTACTCTCTATCCAAGCTGCGCGCCCGCAGGAGAACAGTTCGTTGATTCAGTAGATAACTACTTGACGGTGGTTGGAACTAATTTTGCGGCCAGTTCAGTGGTGCGCTGGAACGGCAGCGACCGGCCGACCACTAGTAATGGCAGCATTAACGGACTCCTTGCTCAGATTTCGGCGAGTGACATCGCCGTGGCCGGGACAGTCGCGGTCACAGTCTTCAATTCCGGGCCTGGCGGGGGTGGCTCGAACTCGTTGACCTTCACGATAACGCCAGGAGCAGTTGATCCGCAATCAATCGCTGTGGACCCTACCGGAAAATTCGCCTATGTAATGAATGGCGGCTGCGAAGGCGGCGTTGGCGCCTACGTGTCCATGTACACGATCAACCCCACTACCGGGGCACTGGCGTCCATAGGGCCACCGGTGACAACTTACGGCTACGGTATCTACGCCGAGTCCGTGACCGTAGATCCTTCTGGCAAGTTCGTCTACGTGACAAATTCAGGGGATGTGTGGGATTACGACGATGAAGCTGATGGCAACGTCGCGATGTACACCATCGACGCCACGACCGGCGCCTTAACGTCCACAGGAACAATAAACGGAAATTGTCCGGGACTGTGCTTTCCCTCGTCGGTGGTCGCGGATCCATCCGGCAGGTTCGCTTATGTGGCGATTGGGAATGACCCTGGATCGGCAGGCAGCGTCTTCATGTACACGATCAACGCCACGACCGGGGCCTTAACATCTATAGGAACGATCGCGGCAGGAACGGGCCCCGTCTCCGTGGCCGTAGATCCTGCGGGCAAATTTGCTTATGTGACGAATTCCAACTCAAACGACGTCTCGATGTACACGATCAACGCCACGACTGGGGCCCTAACATCTATAGGGACGATCGCCACCGGAACAGACCCTGTCTCCGTAGCCGTAGATCCTGCGGGCAAATTCGCTTATGTGACGAACTCCAACTCGAATAACATCTCCATGTACACCATCGACGGCACGACCGGGGCCTTAACATCTATAGGAACGATCGCCGCAGGAACGGGCCCCGTCTCCGTGTCCGTGGATCCATCCGGCAAGTTCGCCTATGTGTCGAATTTAAATTCGAACGACATCTCGATGTACACGATCGACCACACGACCGGGGCTTTAACATCCACAGGCACGATTGCTGCGGGGCAGTATCCTAGCTCGATAGTCATCCATCCGTCCGGCAAGTTTGCCTATGTGACGAATTCCGGCTCGAACGATGTCTCGATGTACAACATCGACACGACCACCGGGGTCTTGACGCTCATCGGAACAATAGGGTCATGAGAAGGGGTCCAAATTCTCGCGCTGCTGAAAAGTGTTATCGGAACTGCCGATTAAGAGCGTGTTGCATCGACTGTCTGAGCCGGCAGAGGTAACCAGAAAAGTTGCTCACAGTACTTCCTCGCTGCCGCCGAAGTGTGCATTGCCCCATACTTGTGCAAAATAGGGCAGTTTTGATCCCTCCTATCTCCTATCCCCTCGCTTGATTGACGGGGTATGGTTATAGAGAGGGGAAAAGTGATACACCTAATCGGGTTTATGGGTGTTGTCCAGCGTAGCGATACGCTTTTTCGAGCTTCCGATGTATCAGCGAAGCCATCGTGAGAATATCCAGTGCGTCCTGTTCGGACATTTCCCACTCTATTTTCGGATTGTGCGCCAGTGGATTTCGAATGGTTCCGAAGAGTCCGATTAGAAGGTTGGCAAAGCCCCGCTGCTCACCTTTATCCGTGTCACTTAGAAGAGGATTGATTGCGAGCACCGGTCCCGATTGCGACAGTCCAAACACTTGCTGGACCAAATCAGCCCCATCCGATTGCAGACCGGACATGGTTCTTATTTTCGCGGCAATGCTTTTCATCGCTTCGAAGACTGCATGAAAATAATTTTCTTCTAGTAGCTCTGCCCTACAGAATCTCAGCACGTCTGCATGAACGTTACGGCTTGAAAGAGCGTCCTGCAAGCGGCTCGCCCGTTTCATAGCTTCATTGAGGCTCTCTGCCTTCGTAGAACGCCTTATTTGCCCGTCCTCCCCTATGTGCATTCCTGAAAATGCCAGGACAACGTTGAGTTCGTCCCGCCGCGAAGCAAATAGCTCCCTGTTTCTCGTATATAACGCTGGATTCATAGCTCGGGTGATGAACATTAGTACGCAGTTGCCAAGCTGTTTGGAATTTTGCCAGCTTGCGAAGCCATTGAAGAGACGCTTCCATTTAGTCAGAGTTGAATCTACGTCTGGAATTCGGCACTCTGCTAGGAATTGACCAATTTCGTTTCCCGTGAGTCCTGCTTCAGTGTCCCCAAGTACCTTACAAATCGCCGTTAGGTGCGGTGAGGTGAAGGGTGAAATTCGTTCCATGCCTAATTCTGTAGAAAGCTCCTACCGAAAGTCCACTGGGACACAGCTCGACTGCATGAGCAGCTTACCGGCAACGCCGTTGGGACCTGAGCTACAGAGAGAAACAGTGATAGGCTTTCAAAATAACGCGCGTGACAAAATGCGTCGCGTTCCTCTAGGCGCTTTTGTATTTCAGGTGGATGCAATTTTATGCAAACAGCCCCCGTCATGGCCCTGTGGGTATTAAGCAATTGGAAATTTCTAAGTCCTGGTAAACGAGGTAACCGTCGAGTTGATTTTGGCACGGGGAACTTACCGGTTTGCCGTGCCGACTCAGATGGTCGACGCAACACTTGCTTGCAGTTTATCTGCGGGAGTCTCGAATCCTAAGGTTTTTCTGGGGCGTTGATTCAAGCGCAGCGAGACTTGGTCGAGCTGCGCTTGAGTGATGGGAGCGAGATCAGTTCCTCGGGGGAAATATTGCCGCAGCAGAAGATTCGTATTTTCGTTTGTTCCACGTTGCCAGGGACTTTGCGGATCGCAAAAGTAAACCTGCACATCCGTCGCAACCGTAAAGTCCTTATGCTTGGCCATCTCCAAGCCGCGATCCCAGGTCAGCGAGCGACGCAGAGTTGCGGGAAGCTTACGGACATGTTTACTCAACGCCGCCACAACCATGGCCGTGTCTTTGCCGGGCACCTTGATCAACATGAGAAAGCGTGAATGCCGCTCTACCAACGTGGCAACGTAGCTGTTCTTCCCACCGGCCAGCAGATCGCCTTCCCAGTGACCGGGAATTGCTCGGTCTTCCGCTTCTGCAGGTCGTTCGCGAATCGAAATGGCATCAACGATCTGCCCCCGTGAGTGCCCATGCTCACTGAAATGACGAGAGCGACGCATGCGCCGCTTCGACCGCAAATAGTCCATCAGCTCTTTTTTCAATACGCCCCGCGCTTGGATGAATAGGCTGCGATAGATGGTCTCGTGGGACACGCGCATGCTCTCGTTGTTGGGATAGTGGTGCTTCAGCCACCCGGAAATCTGCTCGGGCGACCAGTCCAGCATCAGTTTACTCGCAACGATGTCCCGCAACTTGCGGTTCATGGCCAGCAAACATCTCTTCGGGCGCAAGGCCGAATCCCAAGCTTGCTGGTCCGCATCATGGGCGCGATAGGCGGAACGACCGCCATGACGCGCGATCTCCCGGCTCACCGTCGACGTTGCTCGATCGAGACGACTGGCGATCTCGCGAAGTGACCAACCCGAAGCGATCCCTCGTGAGATGTCTTCCCGCTCAGCAAGAGTGAGTGCTAGCCGCGAGCGGCGACGTGGAATGGGAGTTATGCCGCCATAGGGCAACAACAACTTGCGAATGGTGGGATGGGGTCTGCCATGAACGCGCCCGATCTCATGCATGGACTGCCCGCACTTCCATCGGCGCCAAATGTCAGCTTTTTCTGCAAAAGAAAGTCTGGACCGTTTCCGTTGGATCATAAACACCACCTTTGAAGTTCCTAGATGGTGTTGCATCGATCCATCGAATGCACC
>Ga0187780_10000155_pt1 | contig 55130 bp, 49 predicted proteins | sample 1015_Q2_SP10_20__FD_132429 | JGI IMG/M metagenome (GOLD analysis project Ga0187780, IMG submission 132429) | Tropical peat soil microbial communities from peatlands in Department of Meta, Colombia - 1015_Q2_SP10_20_MG | ecosystem: Environmental > Terrestrial > Soil > Wetlands > Peat | place...
CTCTTGCCGTGATTCTGCCAGGAGGGCGGAAGGTGGAAATTGGAGTCGGCTTTGATGCCTCGACGTTGGCGCGGATCGTAGTGGTGCTGGAGCAGATGTAGCAATGTTCGGAGTGGGGGCGGCTGAAACGAGAACACCCAACTTGCACCGAGCGAAGAATCGCTCATGGAGAGTGCGGATGGAAGGGTGGCGACAGCATGGAGAGCCAAAGGGGCGCGATTCGTAGTGGATATGGTGTCCGATCGCACAACCATCGCCAGTGGTGACCCACCTTCCTTCCTAGCCGGAGGGTGGCTGAGCGGTCCTCGCCGTCAAGGGTTCGCTGGTGCCGCACAAGACGCGCCCTTGACTGCTGCGGGCCGCTCGCAAGATCGCTCTGCTAGGAAGGAAGGTGGGTTTTAGGAAAGCAAAATCGAAATTTTCGCTTGACAGAGACCGGCTTTCTCATGGAAGGCCTTTACACTTGTAACCCTGCGGTTACGAGTTCAATGGCGATATTTCAACAACCAAGGACTTGCTAGCCGCAGGGTGCCTGACAATCCACCTCGAAGTGGCCGCTCTCTGCGCCGTTCCTAAATCTTAGGTCGTAAGAGCCGTCAGTTCGAATCTTCTTACCAGCAGTTTCTTCAAAGTGGTCGAACACGATCTTGCCGCCCAGAGACTGTTCACATGATTCCTTGGGATCGGCACACCTAAAGGCCCAGTTGTCGGCGCCGATCGTGATGCTTTTGCGCACTGTGATCGGCAACTCTCTGATGTCTATCTCCAAATACGGGTAGGAAGCTCTCTCTTCGCAATGGCTGTCTTGGCGCAAGCGCAGACGAATACCCGGTCCCTCATCCCCTTGGAGACAAGTTGTTTCCCCATGCGAATAAGCATTCGCGTTTTCCGACCCTCGCTGGGGCAGGACTGGGGCAGCCGCCCACAGGAACCCAGCCCACGCAAGGATAAACCTGTTGACCGTCCGTCGAGATAGCGGCATCTATCGAATCATAATCGGACAGCCCGTAGTTGTACCCCTAGCTTGTGAGATGGCGATATTACGCCAGCGATTGCACCAAAGCCTGAGGCTAGTCGGCGTTGGGCACCTGCTTCAACACGAATTTTCTCGTGTCGTCGACAGCTAATTGATTAGGCCCTCGTGTGTGGTTGTGCAACTGTCCGAGCAGGAGCAGGGTGACTCTTGGCTTTCGATCATCCGGGACAACAACGCATGTTGAAGGACACGCAAAAGCAAGACGAATTGTCACAAGTAGGTCTCGCAGCGTCTGTGGGGCCGTCATCTCAACATCATTGAAATCTTGCAGAATCGCAACGGATACCATGTCACCAAACCGATTGAAGGCCTTCTCGTCCCATCCCGAGTAGCCGTGCATTGTCGCCACCCGTCGTACCGCGTCTTTTAGTTGTTGGAATGAACCCTGGCTCTGTGACTCACAGTGTTGCCAGTCCTGCCCCGATGCAAACAGAGTCACGAATAGGATTGCACTTGAAAGGAACATCGCAGTTCTCATGCCTCAACTCCGCGATTGCACTCAGAACCCTCAACGGAGCACGCTCGTCAGCTTCCCCGCTTCCCACGCTCGCCAGTTGGAGCACGCACCTGCGTCGGGGTTGAGTTTCCCCGGCCCTCTTAGGTCGTTGTAGGGTACACGGTGCACGGTGCACGCATCTAAGTAACTGTATGCCTTATCGTGATCCAGCAAAGAGAGCAGCGTGGATGCGGAAATACCGCAAGCGGAAGGCTGCGGCGCAGATAAGTGTGCCCGTGTCGCGTGCATTCTCACCTTCTATCGTGCGTGCACCAGAACCTTCGCGCGTACCCCAGCGAATCATCGAAAGACCGGATCCGAAGGACCGGCAGAACACCGGGTTCGCGCAGCAGGGTGGACGCAGAAGCTTTAAGACCGCATTGGAACTCGCGCGGTCTTTTCCTATCGGGGTCCTCGCCTCCCAAGTATGCCTGTATTGCTATAACACCGGCTACAGTTCGCCCGGCACACGGTGCAGCTATTGTCGAAGTGGAGTGCGATGAGACCAGACTGCTATTTTTTCAGACAAGGGACAAGCGGGTTAACAAGCGGGTTAACTTCGCCGTTTCGTCTGCCTTCAGATTGGAAGATGACGCGTCGGCGGCTTTATTCCGGCCACCGAATCTAAATCCACCCCGTTGAGTGCCAGGACGGCTTTATAGGCATCGAGCACAGTCGAATGGATAAGCTCAAGATCTTGCATCATGAGCGCTCTGCCTTCCTCGGAATTCCTCCTGAAATTATGCTCCCGGTAGAAGGAATGGAAGAGTCGGTTGCGCTCTTTGAGTGCTTTTGAAAGAACATCATCGAGAGCGTCGAGTGGCTGCGTGTGATTGTTGCGGCTCTTGAGGAGCTGGCCCAGGGTCTGGCGATTGACGGAGCCAAGGATATCCCCAGCCCGCGCCGGATTGGTGTTCTTCAGCAAGCCCTCATCCAGGCAACGGGCGGCCAGAAGCATCGTGCCAAGCTCGGTTTCTAGAAGCTGGGCTGCCTCTGCGGCTTCTCCAAATTTCTGGTAAACATCATCCAGGGTAGGCATGGCACTCGTCCCTTGCCGGTTTCTTTGCAGGTCGTCAATGATCTCCTGCGAGCATTCTAGCCGACAAGTGTTAGTCAATCTTACCTTGTGTTAACCATATTGTTAACCGCAATGCCTTGTGGGGTGCATATTCCATCCCGTCGTGTTCTAACCCCTGACGGGGTTTGACCCCATTTTCCACCCGCTTGTAAGATCAAGGTTTCCCTTTGCCCGCGCGGAATAGCCTGTGACAACTTCCTGCGGGAAACGTACTCGGATCGGCATGCCCCACGAACTGCCCAAAGCCTATGAACCCGGCGCCATCGAAGGATGGTGGGCCGAGTACTGGAAACAGGAGAAGCTTTTCCACGTGGCCACGCCGCCCGCGGGTGTGGTGCGTAATGCGTTCAGCCTGTTGCTGCCGCCGCCCAACGTTACCGGACGCCTGCACATGGGGCACATGCTCAACCAGACGGAGATGGACATCATCATGCGCTGGCACCGCATGAAAGGCGATCTCGCGCTTTGGCTACCGGGTACCGACCACGCCGGCATCGCCACCCAGATGATGGTGGAGCGCCAACTGCGCCGCGAGGGCAAGTCTCGCGAGCAACTGGGGCGTGAGGCCTTCATCGAGAGGGTGTGGGACTGGAAGAGACAGTATGGGGGCGCCATCCTCGAGCAGATGGAGCGGCTGGGGGCTTCGGTCGATTGGGACCGCCTGTACTTCACCCTCGACGATCATCTCTCGCGGGCAGTGCGCGAGGTGTTTGTTCGGCTCCACGAGCAGGGGTTGGTTTATCGGGGGAAATACATTGTGAACTGGTGTCCGGATTGCGGGACAGCGATCTCGGACCTCGAGGTGAAGCACGAGGACGTTCCCGGCAAGCTCTACGAGATCCGGTATCCCGTGGTGGGATCGAAGGAGTTTATCACCGTGGCCACGACGCGCCCGGAGACGATGCTGGGCGACACGGCCGTCGCAGTGAATGCCAAGGACGAGCGCTACACCCACTTGCACGGCAAGAAGGTGATCCTGCCGTTGATGAATCGCGAGATACCGATCATCACCGACGAACTCGCCAACCCGGAGTTCGGCACGGGTGCGGTGAAGGTGACTCCGGCGCACGATTCCAATGACTTCCAGGCCGGCCTGCGGCACAACCTGCCCCAGATCGATGTCATGGACGAGCGCGCCCACATGAACCAGAACGCAGGGCGGTACGCCGGGCTGGACCGCGTCCAGGCGCGGGAGCGGGTGGTGGCGGACCTGGAAGCCCAGGGGTTCCTGGTTGCGATCAAGGAGTACACGATCGTGCTGGGCAAATGCGACCGTTCGGGCACGATCGTGGAGCCGCGGCTTTCCGCGCAGTGGTTCGTGAAGGTCGAACCGCTGGCCAAGCGGACGATTGAAGTAGTGGAGAAAGGCTATATCCGGTTCACGCCCGAGAACTACCGGCAGATCTTCCTGAACTGGATGTACAACATCCACGACTGGTGCATTTCGCGCCAGCTATGGTGGGGACACCGCATCCCGGCCTGGCGGTGCGGTGATTGCCAAGAGGTGATGGTGGCGCGCCAGGCGCCCGAGGGGTGCGGGAAGTGTGGTGGCGCCCGCTTGGAGCAGGACAAGGACGTACTGGATACCTGGTTTTCTTCGGCTCTGCTGCCGTTTACGGCGTTGGGCTGGCCGGAAGCGAGCCGCGACCTGGAGGTGTTCTATCCCACGTCGCTGTTGATTACCGGCTTCGACATCCTGTTCTTCTGGGTAGCGCGCATGATCATGATGGGCTGCTGGTTCATGATGCCGCCGGAAAAACCGGTGCGCTCTGACACCAAGCCGGAGGGCCGCGAGGAGGCACTGCGCAAGAGCGTGCCCTTCCGCGAGGTTTACATTCATGCCTTGGTGCGCGATGCCGAGCGCCAGAAGATGTCAAAGACGAAGGGCAACGTACTGGATCCCCTGGAGGTCATCAAGAAGTACGGCACGGACGCCACGCGCTTCACCCTGGCCGCCATGGCCGCGCCCGGAACCGACATCGCTTTCAACCCCAGTCGAACCGAGGGGTATCGCAATTTTGCCAATAAGATCTGGAACGCGGCGCGCTTCCTGTTCCTGAATAGGGACCGGCTCGGCGACGCGGCGGGGGCGCCCCCGCCCGTGTCGCCGACTGCCAAGGGCATTCCGGGATTTGACGCGCAAACGCTCGAAGACCGCTGGATTGTCTCGCGCTTCAACGAGGCGGCGGGTTACATGAACGAAGCGCTGGAGACCTACCGCTTCCACGAAGCGGCCAGCCGCATCTACGACTTTTTTTGGGGAGAGCTGTGCGACTGGTACCTGGAACTGATCAAGCCGCGCCTGGCAGGCGAGGACGGTGGCGACACGAGTAGCGCGCAAGTTGCCTACAAGAACTTGGTGCTCCTTTTCGAGGCTTCATTGCGCCTGCTCCATCCCGTGATGCCGTTCATTACTGAGGAAATCTGGCAAGTCATTTACGACGGTCGCCTTCCGTTGAAGTCGATTGCCCTTGCCCACTACCCGCAGGCCGACGACAGGCAGATCGATCTGAAGGCCGAAACACAGATGGCGGTACTGCAGGACTTGATCGTCAGCGTGCGCAACCTGCGAGCCGAACTGAAGGTGGAACCCAAGCAGAAGGTGCCGGTCCAGATCCTTGCCTCCGAACCCGACATTCGCATGATGATCCAGGGGAATCACGTCGCCCTGGAGCGTCTGGCCAACGTGGAAGGAATTGAATTCGTCGAATCGTCGCTGGCGAAGCTGCCGGGCGCACGCCACACCGCCCGTTTCGACGTGCACCTGGTATACGAAAGGAAAATTGATGTCGGAGCCGAGCGCAAGCGCCTGATGAAAGAACTGGAACGCTTTAACAAGGCAATCGCCAGCGCCGAGAGCCAGTTGGGCAACGAGAATTTCCTGGCCAAGGCGCCGCCGAACGTGGTTGAAGATTTGCGCAAGAGCCTGGGCGAACACCAAGTGTTGCGGGAAAAGGCGCAACGTAAATTGGAGGAGTTGCAGTAATCGAGAATCGGGAACAGGCGACCGACTTTGCTGACCGCGGAAGCCTGACCGTTGGTTCTTCATGGACTGGAACAGTCGCCGCATCACCGCGATCCTGCAGAACGCACTGCAGGAAGACCGCGCCACACTGGACGCGACCAGCTACGCCTGCATTGACGCGGGCCAGAAAGCGAGCGCGACCGTGCTCGCCAAGCAGGACTGCATCCTGGCAGGCATTGGAGTGATTCCGCGGATTCTCGAGGTCTTTGCCGCGTTGGACGGAGCGGTGGTGTCGCATTTCGAAGTTACCAGCCATCCCGAGATCTTCGATGGCGTGCGGCTGCATGCAGGACAGTCGGTGGCGGTGATCCGTCACAATGCCCGCGTGATTCTTTCCTGCGAGCGGGTGCTCCTGAATTTCCTGCAGCGCATGAGTGGTGTGGCCACGCTGACGCGCCAGTTCGTTGACGCCGTCAGCGGAACCCGGGCGCGCATTCTGGATACGCGCAAGACCATCCCCGGGCTGCGCGTGCTGGAGAAGTACGCGGTGCGGTGCGGAGGCGGGCAGAATCACCGCCTCGACCTGTCCGACGGCGTGTTCATCAAGAACAATCACATCGCGCTCGCCGGCGGGATTGGACCGGCCCTGGAACGCGCGCACCGCAACCGCCGCGGCTCGCAACCCATCGAAATCGAAGTGCGCACGCTGGAAGAGATGGAAGAGGCTCTGGCCCACGGTGCTGAGGCCCTGCTGCTCGATAACATGGCGGTGGAAAGCGTGCGCCAGGCCGTCCAGCACTGTTCCCGGCTGGACAAGCGGGTTCCCATCGAGTGTTCGGGGGGGATCCGGCTGGAGAACGTTCGCGCTTATGCCGAGACCGGCGTGGACTTTATTTCGGTGGGCGCGCTTACACATTCCGCCCTGGCCGTGGACATGAGCCTGCGTGCTTCGCCGGCTTAGCGGGCGTCTCCGAGGACCGCTTTAGCTAGAGCCCGCCGGTGCCGCCATCTTGCGAATCGGGTTGATTGCCGGGACTTCGGCTATCTGGCCCCGTTTGCGGTCGGGGGACTTGGCCATGGTGCCGGGCGAGGGACGTCCGGCCGGACAAGCGGCGCGGTGCCGGCGTTAGTGGTTATAATTCCCGCATCTTGAAGCCGGTTCCAAGCCGCTCCCGTGGTTCGAGCCGGGTGGCGCCCGCGCAGAAGACGGACGTTCGGCTGGGCTCCATCGTACGTCTGCTGATGAACCACGCCACCGTTGTCGTCAGCGGCACGAAGATCGCGGACGAGATCGGGAGCAGCCGTTCCGAGGTCTGGCGTCTCATCAAGCAACTGCGGGCGTTAGGCGTGGAGGTCACGGGCCACCCGGCGATCGGTTACCAGCTGCGGGCAGTGCCGGACCTTCTGCTGGGCGAGATTGTAGGTCCTCTGGTGGAAGGCACGTTTTTCAGCCGTCACCTGCATCACTACTACAAGATCGGTTCCACCAATATCGTCGCCATGGAGGCGGCCGCCTCCGGCGCTCCCGAGGGCAGCGTCTTTCTGGCGGAAGAACAGACAGCCGGGCGAGGGCGCGGGCTCAACACCTGGCACTCTGCCCGCTCGACAGGGATCTACTGCTCGGTGGTGCTACGTCCGCAACTTCCCCCCTCGGAGGTGCTGATTCTTTCCCTGGCTGCAGGGTTGGCGGTGCGGGATGCGGTCCGCGCGATTGACGCCCATCTGCTGCCGGACCTGAAGTGGCCCAACGACCTCCTGCTGGGCGAGCGGAAGTTCTCGGGCATTCTCACCGAGATGAATGCCGAAGCCACTCGCGTGCGCTATATCGTGGTCGGCATCGGCATCAATGTGAACCAGGAACTGTTTCCGCCGGAACTGCGCGAGCAAGCGACCTCGCTGCGCATGGCCTCAGGCCGCGAACGCTCCCGCGTGGAGCTGACGGCGGCTTTGCTAAAATCGCTGCATCGCGAATACCGGGACCTGCTGGAGAAACCGGGCGCGCGGGACTCGGTTCTGCGCCGCTTCGCTGCATGCTCTTCGTACGTGCATGGCCGAAGGGTGAGGATCGAGGGCGATCACGCGGTCATGGGCGGAGCCGGTTTTGAAGGCGTCACCGAAGGTCTCGATGCCGCCGGTTTCCTGCGGGTCCGAACCGCGGAGGGCCTGCGCACCGTGCTGAGCGGCACGGTGCGCGCGATCTGAAGGACGTTCAATCAGGAGCCGAGCTTTGCCTGGCGGCCCGGCTGGGGCGCCTGGGCTTGCGTGATGTGGAATGCTTCTCGTCATTGACGTTGGCAATACGAACACGGTGCTGGGCGTATTTGGCCGCGCGGCCAAGGTTCCGGACTCCCACGCCACGAACTCTGCCCGCTACGACCGACTGGTGGCGCACTGGCGGGTGGCGACGGTTCTGAAGAATACGGTCGACGAATACGGGGTGTTGTTCCGCAGCCTGTTTGCCATGGACAACCTGGATGTAGCGGGCATCCACGGCATCGTGATCTCTTCGGTCGTGCCGCCGTTGGACTCGGTGCTGCTCGAAGTCTGCGAACGGTACTTCCGGTCAAAGCCACTTTTCATCGAGCCCGGGGTGAAGACAGGCATGCCGGTGCACTACGACAATGCCGCGGAGGTGGGGGCAGACCGCATCGTGAACAGCGTGGCCGCCTTCGAAAAATTCGGCGGACCTTGTGTGGTCGTCGACTTCGGCACCGCCACGACTTTCGACTGCGTCTCGACGAAGGGAGAGTACCTAGGAGGCGTCATTTGTCCCGGGATTAGCATCTCGGCGGACGCGCTGTTCACCCGCACAGCACGCCTGCCCAGGGTAGATATCCGCAAGCCTTCGCAGGTCATCGGCAGCAACACCGTGGGCAGCCTGCAGTCCGGTCTCTACTATGGGTACCTCGGCCTGGTGGACGGCATCCTCGAACAACTCCTGCACGAACTCGGCCGGGGCACGCAGGTGGTGGCGACGGGCGGGCTGGCATCGCTCATTGGGACCGAATCGAAATACATCCAAGCGGTGGACGAGTTCCTGACCTTGGACGGTCTGCGCATCATTTGGGAGCGCAACGCCGCCGGCCGTCGCGAGTCCGATCCGGGCAGGAGAAAGATCGTGAAGCCCCCTGCGGACGTCAGCAGAGCCGGGGGCGGGAGCAAGACGGGATCTGCCTCCTGAACCAGGGTGGACAACTACTTCAAATACTTCACGGAGATCGAAGAACACTTCCAGCGGCGACGCGGAAGCCTGCTGCTGTTGTCGACGCTCGACTGGGCATTGATCGAGACCTGGAAGGACGCCGGAATTCCGCTGGAAGCCGTACTGCGCGGGATCGACACAGCCTTCGACCGCTATGACGAGCGGCCCTCCAAGAGCCGCAAGGTGAACAGTCTTGCCTACTGTAGTCAGGAGGTACTGGCAACAGCTGAGGCGATGAAAGAGGCGGCCGTGGGCGCCACGCGGGAGGAGGGGCCGCGGGTCCGGCAATTTGGCCTGCCGCCCGAAGAAATCGTGGCCTTCCTGCGCCGCAATGCAGTGTTGTTGGACGGGGCGCGGCTCGCGGGGCAAGAAGGGGCCTTGGCATGTCCGGTTGCAACGGAAACCGCGAAGCGGTTGCGGGAACTCGCGGATGGCCTGGCCGCGAGGCCCAACCAGCGCCTCGAGGATCTGGAGCGCCGGCTCACCGTGCTGGAGGAGAAACTCTTTGCCGTCCTGCTGGCATCCAGTCCGGATGCAGTGTTGTTGGAGGCGCGGGCGCAGGCCGATCGCGAACTGGCTCCCTACCGCAGCAAGATGAGTGGGCCGCAGATCGAACAACTGCAGAAGCAGTACCTGCAAAAGCGACTGCTGGAGAAGCACGGCCTGCCCCGTCTGAGTCTGTTCTACATGTAGGGAATCCGCTCGTCCTGCCCGAGCCGGAGGAGAGTAGCGGCGAAGATGACGCTGGCGCGCATGGGACCAAGCCGCGGGGTTGTGGTGGCATACTAATGACGGTTTGCTCTTCACGATCGAAAAACTGATCTATGGCGGTGAGGGGCTGGCCCGACTTCCCGCCGACGAGCGCGGGCGCGGCAAGGCGGTCTTCCTTCCTTTTGTTCTGGCAGGCGAGAAGGTCGAGGCCTCTATCACCCAGGAGCGGCCGGGATTCGCCCGCGCACACGTAGAGGATATCCTCGAAGCATCCCCTCAGCGTCTGGCCGCACGGTGCCGCTACTTTGAGCGGTGCGGGGGATGCAACTACCAGCACGCGAGCTACCAAGAACAGCTGAAGATCAAGACATCCGTCTTGAAAGAGAACCTGCAGCGACTGGCGAAGCTCGAGCTACCAGAGGAGCCCGTCGTGCACCCTTCTCCGCCTTGGAACTACCGAAACCGTTCCCGACTGCAGGTGCGGAGCGAGGGGGACTTCGAGCTGGGATATTTCAAGATTTCCTCTGACGGAGTGCTGCCGGTGGAAGAGTGTCCGATCAGCTCTCCGCTGATCAATCGGGCGATTGGTGTTTTATGGGAGCTGGGCCGGAGCAGACGAATTCCGGCGGCGCTGCGCGAGATTGAACTGTTTGCGGATGCAGACGATGCGCGGCTGCTGGTCGAGCTATATCTTGACTCCCGCCTAGACGGGAGGGCCCGCGCAACCGCGGGCGAGGCTATCGCTGATCAACTCTGCGGCGCCTTACCGGAAGTGGCCACCGTGTATGCCTTCGGCCAGAACATCAGCAGGGCCCGTCGGGTGGGCCACACCAGCGACGCTCCCGGCCGGGTGATTTATCCCGGCGAGTTTCGCTACCGCAGCGGAACGGCAGCGTTCCGGGTGAGTGGCGGATCCTTCTTCCAGGTAAACCGCTTTCTGGTGGAGGAGTTGGCGACACTTGTGACCCGCGGGTCCGGGGGTGAGCTGGCACTCGACCTCTACGCCGGCGTGGGGCTATTCACGGTGGGGCTAGCGGAGCGGTTTCGTCACATTGTGGGCGTGGAATCAGCACAAAGTTCGGCGGCGGACCTCAAACACAATTGCCCCCCGAATGTGAAGACCGTCCACGCTCCTGTAGACGCATATTTCGCGGGCAAAGGCGCCCGGTCACGCCCGCAACTGGTGGTCGCCGATCCACCGCGAGCCGGGCTGGGCGAGCGCGTCGCCCAGGCGCTGGTCAAGCTGGATTCGCCGCGCATCCGCTATGTGTCCTGCGATCCGGCAACGCTGGCGCGCGATTTGAGCCTCTTGAGGACGGGCGGGTACCGCGTGGAGCAGGTGCACCTGATCGATCTGTTTCCCCAGACCTACCACATCGAGAGCGTTGTGGAGCTGGTGCGATAGCCTTCGTCGCGGTCACCCGCCTCCTCTTGGGCGCAAGGCAGGCGTTCGGAAATCGGGGGAAGACGGCGCCGTGACCCTCCATCGGGCGCGCAAGGTCAGTGGGCAGTTGGCGAGTCCTCGCTGAGATCGATGTCAGCGGTTTCCTCATCGTTGCTGGAGCGGCGAAACTCTCCAATAACGCGGCGCGCCTCGTCCGCGTCTTCCTCACGTACCAGAATCATGGTGCCGCCGACGCTGGGAAACATGTCGCCAATCAGGTCGACTGACGTCATGTCCGAGTCGATGCCGGCCGAGTCCAGGAGGCCCTTGACGATAAGGGCTTCGGACTCCTGCTCGCTGTCAAACACCTTCACCAGCTTTTCGTTAGGATTGGGGCGCCGGGTGGCGGGCGTGGGATCTGGCATAACTCCTCCCTGGCGCCCGGGCGAGCAGGAAGAGCGGGCGCACGCTAGGCATTGTACATCGCAGGGGCAGAGGCGGGAATCTGCAACCCCCGGGGGAACCCTCGGGAAAGGCGCAGTGACCGAGGTTGTGTGCCCAGAGACAGTTGCTTTCGGAGCCGGTTGCCGGGAGAATGAAGGAAACGGGGATGAGGGCGTCCAGCGGCCGCGGGTCGCGGGTAGTGGCCGAGCATCCCGGTTGGGGGCCACATGGAGATTCCGGAACGGCGGCAGGAAGAGAGTCCGCTGGACAGCCAGGAGGAAGCTAAGAAGATCCGCCGCCTTCAGTTGATGATGAGCATGGTCATGTCGGTCATCAGCCAGGATCCTGACCTGACGGTGGAAGAAGCTTCGGAGTTGGTCGCCAATGCCAAACGAGCAGCCCTGGCCATGTTTCCCGACAAAGAACTCGCGTTCGAGATTCTCTACAAGCCACGCCTGCAGCGGATCATGCGGGAGCGGTTCCGGATCCAGTGATGGTCGTCGCGTCTGGTGCTCTGACCAACGCGGCAATCTGTTTGGCTAGCGGCCCATTCTCTGCAAACGAAAGAGCAGGGTTCCCCAGGTCAGCCTGGCACGCATCTGCACGGGCGTGCGGGTAGCATCATCGGTAAACCATACCCAGATTTTCCCCTTGCCTTTCAGGGGTCCGGAAACTGCCTCGCAGCTGACGCGGATGGCAGCAAAAGTGCCCGCTGGGACCCTGACCTGTTCGCGGCCTTCGACGTGCGCCCTAACGTCGGCGGTCTTGCCCCCATCGTTCACGGGGAAGGTATAGGAAGTCCCGGCTTGGAGAGGCAGAGACGCCAGGTAGTAGAAGCCACTCAGGACATCGGTGACGCAAGGGGGAATATCGTTTTCGTCGTGCTTGTTTTCGCCCGTCTTGAGATTCTTCTCGCTGAGCGTGCTTTTGCGGCGGGAGTAGTCGAAGCCGATGTTGGTGTCGCGGCGGTGGGGACCCTCTTCGGTGTGCTTGACGATGCTGAGAGAGCAGAAGGTGGCGGGATCGAACACGGCCTGAAAGTGGTCGTGCACCGAGTACAGCACGTTGGTGACGCCGAGGGAATCGGCGGTGCCTGTGACCTTGCGCTGCGGCGAGGCTTGTTCCACCTTCAGGGTGGCGGTTCCGGCGGTCAGCAGGTGCCATTCCACGGTGAAGGTGAGGACCTGCCCGTCCGGAAAGCGATGGCCCGAAGGCGGGGGGACGATCCGCGAGGTTGGACCGATGGTGGCAGTGGGCGACTGGGTCGATGTGTCACGGGAGGCAAGCGGCAGGGAAGCCAAGGCGATCAGTGCAGTGCACCGAGCAAGGGTGCGCAGGAGAGCAGCGGGTTGGGGAGAGGAACGACTCAAAGGCCCGGCGAGTTTCTCAGTTACCCCGGCGCGGGAGGGAGCGGTTCACGGCCGGGTTAATTTGACCACCAGCAAAGCTTGGCCACCAAGGCCGCCATCACCACGGCGGTGCCCACCACCACATTGTACTCGTGATGCTTCCAGTACAGTTCCCGGGAAAATGCTCCCCCGGGATTACCAAAGCCCCTAAGCCGTGGGAGCAATCGGGGAACCTGGCGAGCGTATTCCTCGAAGCCCGGAAACATCCGGCGTAGGGATTCTTCCTCAGAGCGGATAACCGGAAGGTAGACGGCGACGAAGAAAAGCGCCAGCAGAGCGAGAATCCAGAGGCTGTGCGCGGCGACGGCGAATCCCACGGCCATCACCACGGACCCGAGATATAGGGGGTTGCGGGTATAGGCATAGGGTCCAGAGATCGTGAGTTCCTGGTTTTTCTTCACGTGGCCGGAAGCGATCGCGCGTAACAGAATGCCCGGCAGCGCCATCAGCGCACCCACCACGATGGAGATCGATGTGGGGTGTGCCATCCACAGGTAGAGAAGCGAGAAGGCGAAGCCCAGGGGGACGCGGATGCGGCGGGCGATGCGCGACCACTCAGGCACTGGCACTCCCCAGAAGGCGACGGGCGGCGGCAATGACTTCGCCGGCGGTAATCGCGAGTAGGCCCGGATCAGGCCCAGCACGGTGCGTGAGCGAGGTCGGGCTGGCGGGATGGCGGAGGACGATGTTGCGCGTGGCGAAGGGCCCGTTGCGCGCGGGATCGGTGGGCCCGAAGAGGGCGACCACGGGGATGTTCAGGGCGGCGGCGAGGTGCAGGGGGCCACTGTCCCCTCCAATGAACAGACGCGCCCGCCGGGTAAGGGCAACGAGCTCCGAGACAGAGAGTGAAATCGCGATCCCTGTCCCGCCAGACGCGGACTCCGCTCTCCGTGCCAGCGCTTCTTCGGCGGGCCCGAAGTTGAGGATTGCTTTCAGCCCATCGCCAGCCATTGCGCTGGCCACTTGTCCATAGCGCTCGGCCGGCCAATGCTTCGCGCCCCAGCCAGCGCCGGGGCTGAGAATCACAAACTCCTCCGCCCCAAGCCGGTGGAGCTGGCATTGGACTGCCTCCTCAGCCCGGGAGTCCCGGGGAAATTGCGCTGGCGGAATGGGGACGGCGCGCCCGGTTACCGATTGCGCCAGAGCGCAGTAGCGCTCGACAACGTGAGCGCCGCGAGCCATGACCCTGGTCGTGTACCACATGCTGGCGACATTTTCCCGGGGCTGCGCCGCGCCGTAAATAGAGGGCGCACCCGACCAGCGGGCGAGAATTGCCGAGCGCGCCGCACCTTGCAGATCAAGGGCGAGCTGGTAGTGCTCTGCCCGCAGGTAGCTCAATCCGGCCGCCATTCTTTCCCAGGTCCTGGCAGCGAACAGATTGGATCGCCAATGCTTCAGGTTCAGGGGATGGACGTGGTCCACCAGCGGCCGCTCGGGCGAGCGCGGACCGGAAAGCGCGCAGGCCGGCGCACACAGCAATTCTGTCCAGCGCTCTTCGATGAGCCAGCCGAGCGCGGCATGGGGAAAGGCTTCGCGAAGCAGGGCCGCTGCCGGCAGAGCGTGGATGACGTCGCCCATGGAACTGAGCCGTACGATCAGGATTCGCTCAAGGTTGGGGCCAACGGCCGAGGCAGGGGAGGCACTCATCGGGGGCATCTCACCGATTCCGCGGCGTGAGCCGGGCACGAAGGAATTCGCTGACCGAGTGATCCTTGGGATCTCCCACGATCGCAACCCGGCCGCCACACTCCCGCACGACATCGGCCTCGGGAACGCTTTCGGTGGTGTAGTCGGTTCCCTTGGCCTGCACGTCGGGGCGAATTTCACGGATGAGGGCGCGCACATCGGGTTCTGGGAAGATGACGACTGCGTCGACGTCGGCAAGGGCAGCGAGAATCTCGGCGCGCTCTGCGGCGGGCATCAGGGGGCGACCTTCACCCTTCAACCTGCGAACGGACTCGTCGGCATTGATAGCCACGATCAGCCGACCGCCGAGTTGCTTGGCCGCACCCAGGTAGCGCACATGGCCCACGTGCAGAAGGTCGAAGCAACCGTTGCTGAGGATGATACGATCGCCGCCACGGCGCCACTCGCCGACGCGGCGACGGAGGCTCTCGCGATCCAGAATCTTGGATGTGTGCGTTCGGTTCAATGGGGTCTGGTAACCGGCGGCGCCTGCTGCATGGCATCGAGCAGCTCCTGCCGCGAAACAGTCGCCGTACCGCGCTTCATCACCACGATGCCACCCGCATAATTCGCCAGCTGGGCCGCTTCTTCCGAGCTCGCTCCGGCGGCGAGCGCAGCGGTGAAAGTGGCAATCACCGTGTCGCCGGCTCCGGTCACGTCGGCGACTTCGTCCGAACCGAAAATCGGGATGTCGACGGGGCGGCGGCGGCGGGCAAAGGCGACCATGCCATCGCGGCCCCGGGTGATGAGCAATGCCTTCAGCTTCATGCGGCTCATGATCCTGACGCCGGCTGCGACCAGCCGGGTCCAATCCTGCCCGATGCGGATGCGCAGACATTCTTCGACCTCGGGCTCATTCGGCGTGGCCGCGGTCACACCCGAGTAGTCGAGCATGCGGAAACGGGAGTCGAGCGTCACCGGAATCCCGTTCAGGCCTGGTTTCTTCTGCACCGCGTTCAGAATTTCGGGAGCGGCCGCTCCGTAACCGTAGTCGGAGACCAGCAAGGCATTCGAAGCCCGCACGTATGCCCGAACCGCAGCGACCAGCTTGCGGGCGAGATGCGCGGCGGGCGGCGCTGACGGTTCGCGGTCCACACGCACCACCTGCTGGCGCGAGGAATGCGTCATGCCGGCCAGGATACGAGTTTTGGTCACGGTGGTGTACAGCTTGTCCTGGAAGATGCCGCGAAGCGGAATTCGCTTACGGCGAAAATGCTGCAGCAGGAGACGGCCAGGGTCGTCGTCACCGACAATGCCCACGGGCAGGACCTTCACGCCCAGATCGGCGAGGTTGTTGACGGCGTTGGCGCCGCCCCCGGGGACAACGGTGCGCTCCCGATGCTTGAGGATGAGCACGGGGGCCTCGCGCGAGACGCGGGAGATTTCACCGTAGACGAATTCGTCAGCCACAAGATCGGCGAGCACGGTGACCGTCGTTCCGGGAAACGCCTGGACGATGGCGCGCAAGCGATCGCGGTGGGGGGGATATTGCCTCATGCTTCGCTGGATTTCAGAACCAGGAAGATTCTCTCATGGCCGGTACCTGCGCTCGTCCACGATTCGAAGAATAGTGTTCAGGACGTCCGCGGCGTTTTCCAGTTCCATCGTGACCGGCACAACCGCCAATGGCTGGAGAGCGGTGAAAAAGCCCCCGAGGTTGACAGCGTCCTTCTCGGTGGTAACGAACCCACCAGCCTCGCTCTGCGTCCGGACAGCGAGCAGTTCCCGGATGTCTTTCTCGGTGTAGGCGTGGTGATCCCGGTAGATGGCCTCAGCGGCCGGCTCGACGCCAGCAGTTCGCAATTGCCGCAGGAAATTTTGGGGGCGGGCGATGCCGCAGAACACCACGGGATGGGAGGGAATATGGCTGGTCGTGATGCCGCGCCGCACCCGCCAGACCAGCTTGCCGTCAAGGGGAAACGCCGACGCCGACGCGCCACTGGCGAGGACCACCGCATCCGCCCGGCGCAGGGAAGATAGTGGCTCGCGCAGGCGTCCCGCGGGCAGCAGGCGGTCGTGAGCGTCGTGGGGCGTCACCAGAACGATGTCGAAGTCGCGAGCCAGAGATCGGTGTTGAAACCCGTCGTCGAGCAGATGCAGCTGTGGGCTGAACTTCCTTTCCGCCAACTGGCCTGCAGCAAAGCGGTCTTCGCCAATGATGACGGGAACCTGAAGCCGGCGTGCCATCAGCAATGGCTCATCGCCAAACTCGCCGGCCGAGCCGCCCGGGTCGACCAGCAACACTCCGCGGGTCTGGCGGCCATAGCCCCGGGACAGAACGTCGAAGAGGATGCCACGCGCCTTCAGCAGTTCGCCGAGAAGAATGACGAAGGGGGTCTTGCCGGAACCGCCGACCGACAGGTTGCCGATGCTGACCACGGGACCTGCCAGGCGTCGAGCCCGCAGGATCCGGGTCTGGTAAAGACAATTGCGTGTCTGCGCAACGGCTCCATAGATGGCGGCGAATGGGTTCACGATGGTTGGCCGGCCGCAGCCACAGACGAGGACAGAAGCCTATCCAAGGCGGCGTAGGTCTTTTCGGTTGCTCCCGTCTGGGAGCGCAGGGTTTCCGCCGCGCGCTGGCCCAGGGCTCGACGCTCGGCTTCATTCCCAATCAGTTCCATGAAGACCAGGGGCAACTCGGCGGGTCCGACGATGCGAACGGCGTCGCGAGTCTGGAACAGCCAGACGATATCCCGGAAGTTCTCCGTATGGTTGCCGACTACGATGGCTACGCCGTGGCGGGCGGGCTCGATGATGTTGTGGCCCCCCCTCGGCACCAGGCTTCCGCCCACAAAAGCAATCTCTCCCAGGCCGTAAATGGCGGGCAGTTCGCCAATCGAGTCGAGCAGCAGGACCCCGCCGAGGATGGGTTCGCCGCTCCACAGGGAACGGCGCCAAAAGCGAATGCCAAGGCCCGCCAGCAAGGTGGCCACGTCGGCAAACCGTTCCGGGTGACGGGGGGCCAGGATCATGACCGCGTGCGCGTGGCTTGCGAGAATGTTCTGGAACGCCTGTAGCAAGATGCGCTCCTCCTCGTCGTCAACGGTGCTGCCGCAAACCAGGATGGGGCCGGCGCCGGACCGGCGGAAGCTCTCCCGCAGGCTGGAGACGACGGGAGGAACCGGCGGGGGAGCAATGTCGAACTTCAGGTTTCCCGTGACCTCGACGCGGCTTGCGGGAGCTCCAATCTCGATGAGGCGCTTGCGATCTTCCCAGGTTTGGGCAAGAAAGAGATCGACATTTCCGATCACCCGGGGAAGCCACCAGCCGAACCGCTTATAGCCTGGAAGCGAGCGATCGGAGATGCGGGCATTGACGATGGCGATTTTGGCTCCGGAGCGCTTGGCCTGGCGCAGGAAATTTGGCCAGAACTCGGTCTCGGCGATGAGTATCAAGCGGGGCTGGATGGCCCGCAGCCAGGGCCGGATGGCAAAGCCCAGATCGAGCGGAAAATAGAAAACGGTGTGTTCGCCGAAGCGGATGCGGGCGAGCTTCTGGCCGGCGTCCGTGGTGGTTGAAACCAACACTCGATAATCTGGCCGACGCCGACGTAACTCCTCGACCAGCCCGCTGACAGCGAGCACTTCGCCTACCGAGACCGCGTGCACCCAGATCGAGGGCAGCTTCGATGTTGCCAACAGCCCGGGTGGAACCTGGCCCAGGCGCTGTGAGAGCCCCTGACGATACTTGCCGTGGCGGCGCATGTGGTAAATCCAGTAGGGCAGGCTCACCAGAAGCGCCACTAACAGCAACGCACTGTATAAGACGTACATGAAACGAGCTCATTCTAAATGCGGGCTGATCGAGGAAGCACGCAGAACGGGACGGCCGGTTCGCTCTTTCTCGTGCAACTCCAGCGCGTCGCGGCCGTATCCAAGTAGGAAGAATCATCCCGGATTGGCGACTCTGAGTTCGGCAATGCGGCCGCAATCGCTCGTTATAATCGAACCCATGCTGAGGATCCAGAATCTGGCGGGCAGCCACCCTCTGCTGGCATTCGGAGTGGTGTTGGTATCGTGCGCCTTAGTGCTGGCGTCCAAGGAGTTCGTGAAGCCCACCGCCTCCCCTGCCAAGACCTATCCGGCCCACGATGAACATACCAGCGAGGCGGTGACGATAGCGGCGGATCCTTATGACCTGGCGGACAAAGCGCAGATTTTCTCGGTGCATTGGAAGGAAGAGGGTTACCTGCCTGTATTCCTGGTCATCACCAACGACAGTGATCAGCCGGTTTCGCTGGCCACCATGAAGGCCGAGTTCGTGACCGTGCGCCGAGACAAGATTCTGCCCGCAACCAGCGACGATCTGTATCGCCGGCTGGCGCATGTTTCCTCGGCAGGGCCCACCTACCCGATTCCTTTTCCCAAGAGCAAGGTCAAGGGCGCGGTGAGCAAGCAGGCGAGGCAGGAGATCGATGCCGCCCAGTTTGATGCGAAAGTAGTGGAAGCGCACTCCACGCAGTCGGGGTTTCTCTTCTTTGATGTTTCCGGTATCAGTACGCCGCTGCCGGGCGCACATCTTTACCTGACCGGGGTGCAGGACGTCAAGGGGAACGAACTGATGTACTTCGAGATCCCCATGGAGAAGTACCTGAGCGCTCCGGCGAAGACACAATAGTGGCACCTCGGTTGCGATGTCCTCTCATGCTCCGGACGGTTGAGTCAACGCTCAAAAGCACCGGTTCCACCGGACTATAATCACGGGATATGGTGACCACCGCGTCCGCGGTTGCCAGTCGCGCCCAATATGAGCCTGTGATCGGCCTGGAAGTGCACGTCCAGCTGCTGACGGCTAGCAAGATCTTTTGCTCCTGCTCGACGCGCTTCGGCGCCCCCCCGAATACGAACGTTTGTCCGGTCTGCCTGGGACTGCCCGGGGTGCTGCCGGTGCTGAACAAGAAAGCCGTGGAATTTGCAGTGCTCGCGGCGATGGCGTTCGAATGCCGGGTCAACCAGACCTCCGTGTTTGCGCGCAAGAACTACTTCTATCCCGACCTGCCCAAGGGATATCAGATCTCGCAGTACGACAAACCGCTGGCGGAACATGGGTTCATCGCGATCACCAGCCAGGGAACAGTCAAGAAGATCGGCATTACGCGCGTCCACCTGGAGGAGGACGCCGGCAAGAGCCTGCATGAAGGGACTCCGGATGCGGCCGAGAAGACCGCCATCGACCTGAACCGCAGCGGTGTTCCGTTGATCGAAATCGTCAGCGATCCGGACATCCAATCGCCGGACGAGGCCTACGAATACCTTACGCGTCTGAAGGAGATCATCCTGTACACCGGGGTAAGCAACTGCAATATGGAGGAGGGTTCGCTGCGCTGCGATGCCAACATCAGTGTGCGCCCGCGCGGGCAAAGGGAGTTCGGTACCAAGACGGAGGTCAAGAACGTCAATTCCTTCCGCTTCATCCGGGAGGCGTTGGAGTACGAGATTGGCCGCCAGATCGACGTGCTGGAGTCGGGCGGGGAAATCCTGCAGGAAACCCGTCTGTATAACGCCAACGAGGGCAGGACCTACGGCATGCGCTCCAAGGAGCAGGCGCATGATTACCGTTACTTTCCTGAACCCGACCTGCTACCGCTGGTGGTGGATGAGAAGTGGCAGGCGGAGATCGCACAGCAACTAACCGAACTTCCCGAGGCGCGGCGGACGCGCCTGGTAAAGGAGTACGGGATCACCGAATACGACGCTGGTGTGCTGACCGCATCCAAGGCCTTGGCCGACCAGTTCGAGTCGGCGGCCAGAGCGGCGAAAAATGCCAAGCGCGTCGCCAACCTGGTTCAGGGCGAGCTGATGGGGCGGTTGAAGGCCAGAGGGCTGGCGATCGAGCAGTCCCCGATTTCCATGGCGGGGGTGGCCGCGTCGGCGGACTTGCTGGAGTCGGGTACGATTTCCAGCAAGATGCTCAAGGATCTTTATGACCTGAGCTTCATGCGAGGCGCGGACTTTCCCGTCGTTTACGAGGAAGAAGGCCGGCCGGTGCAGTCCGCCGATACCTCGGCGCTGGAAAAGATCATCGACGAACTGATCGCAGCCAACCCCAAGCAGGTGGAGCAATACCGGGCCGGCAAGAGGACGATTATCGGATTTTTCGTGGGACAGGTGATGAAGGCATCTAAGGGGCAAGCGAACCCGCAGGTGGTAAACCAGCTACTGACCAGGAAACTTGAGGGGTAAAGCGCGGGCAACTTCAGCCGATGGCCGGTCCTTCCTACGCCCCTTCCAGCAAAGAGGTTGGTGAGCATTCTTTCCCCCTGAAGCCAGGTTACTGCCGCGTGGAACCTCGGTCACATGAGGCCAGCCGGGGAACCCGATACCATAGATCGCACAATTTGTGAGGCAGTGGCTGCGGGAGGAGTTCATGAAGATCAAGTTCGATCGGGTGATCAGCGTTGCCACGCTGGCGGCATCGCTCACAGCCATCGTCCTGGTGATGAAGAAGCCGAGCCCGGTGGCTCCGCCGCTGCCTCCCGCGGCAGTGGCGGCCAACGCCCAATCCTTCCAAAGCAAAATTGACCAACTCGACCAGGCCAGGGTGCAGGGACAAAGCGGAGCAGAGGTCCACCTGTCCGGAGATGAGGTTACCGCCGCCATCGCGCAAGCTTCCGTCTCTGCTTCCCCAGCACCGGCGGCGCCCAGTTCTGCAAAAGGTGAGGGCGGAGAACCAAATCCCTTGCTGGCGGGAGAGCTTGGTCCAGGGCAGCCTGACATCCAGAACTACCAGGTCAACTTTCAGGGCGACCTGGTTACCGGGCAGTTCCTGACGAAAATAGCGGGCAAGGATGTTTGGGTAACGGTCAGCGGGCACCTTGGTTCTAAGGACGGGTACGCGACCTTCGAGCCGACCGAGTTCAAGGTCGGCGACTTGAATGTGCCGGTATCGCTGGTTAACGATCAGCTGCAGAAACGCCTGCTGGAGCAGCGGGGCCGGCTCAAGCTGCCCGACTCGGTGGGTGGCGTCAAAGTGGAAAACGGGGAATTGGTGCTCAGCAACAAGTGAGCGGACTCTTCCCCCATGCGACATCCTTGATCCGGCGTCCCATCTCAATTGTGCTTCATAAACGTCCCTGGCTTCCCGGTCAGTTCGTTATAGGTCGTCTTGATAGGCGCATCGGACGAGATGAAATCGCGAGACCATTTCTTCCACGGTTCCAGCACCTTCTCCTGCTTGAGTTGATCCAGAGTCTTGTTTTGACGATACCCTTGACAGGCAATCGGGAAAGAACGACTTGCTCGAATCCGGCGGTTGACGGGCTTTAGTGTGTCCCCTCGAAGAGGGGATAGAGTTGGTCAGCAGCTGCGCGATAGACGGCCCACGCGACACCCCCATCCCAAATCTGGCGGAAGAGAAGCTCGCCCCGGCCATCGCCGTCGGCATCGACTGCGTCGATCAGTTCCAAACGCGGAGTCTCGTCGAGATGCTGGCTGTCGGTCGCATTTACCAGCAGCTTGCGGAGTTCGCCATAAATGTCTGCCTTGGCGACCACAGTGATGAAGTAGGTCAGATCGGAAAAAGAGCCGGCGGACCGCGATCCCGGTGTCATCTTTGCCTGGGCAGAAAGAATGAATACGGGCTCGTTCGTATTCCACAAGTCGAAGGCCCGGAATTGAACATCGTCGAAGGCTGGCTGAGGCGGCTTGCCGGCGGAGGCGTGCGCGCCCTGGCCCTGCCTTGACCCACCGCCGGGAAGCACGGGAACGATCTGCCGGGCCCGGGCCTGGACTGCTTCGGCCGCCAGGGCCAGCATCTTTTTACGGTAGGACGACTCCTCGGAGGGCTTCAGATCATAGGTGTAGGGACGCGGCTCGGGGCCGGCTGCGTCGGAGATGGCCGGAATGAGTTGGACCACTCCGTTCGCCTTGTCGTTCTTGCTCGAGGACGGCTTCGGAGAGGCTGCCGTCATTGCCGTAGTTGAGGACGTCGCCGGTTCCGAAGATTTCTGAGCGGTTCCCAGCGGCTGTGTTTTTCCCCGCTTCAGCACGGGGCGGTTCGGATCATTTTCATCGGGCGAGGGCGAGGAGGTGCTCGCGTCCGCGGGCGGGTTCGTGGGAGCCGCGCTGCTGGGACTCGCCGGCGGAGTTGGACTTTGGGTATCCGCAGGAGGAGAAGGCGGTTGCGGTGCGACTGGTGGCGACGGTCCCTCCGCTCCCCTTTTGCGAAGCCGTGGCGGGCCTTCGTCTTCCTCCATTCGGGGCTTGTTGTCGGCATGGCGAGCTTTAGCCGGGGCGGCTCCGCCAGGCTGCCACTTCCCCTCCCCAATCCAGGTATCCTTGGTTTGCAACGCCCCGGTAACGGTAAACAGGCCCTGAGCCACGCCGGTGCGCTCCGCCTCGTACACGGTTTCGGAATCGAGAGACATGGGTACGGGGTCGGCCTTATACACGCTCGCGTCGTAAAACTTGCCGTCCACCAGAATGGCGATCGGCACCAGGTTGGCTTTGCCGTTCGGCGCCAGCTGCAGCAGGCCCAGCGCTCGCAGTACCCGCTTCGGCTGGCGGGCAGACTGAGAGGGCAGCAATGGCGCCAGGGACAGAGTCAGACTCAGGCAGATGACGGCCCGCCACCGCCTGCGGTATAACCAAGGACGAAACGGAGACGAAGTCATGCTCGGTATCAATGATAAAGCTCCTCACGTGAAGTTAGAGGATGAGAATGGGAAAGAGGTTTCCCTAAGGGACTTTCGGGGAAAAACCGTCGTGCTCTTCTTCTACCCCAAAGCCAATACTCCGGGTTGAACCATAGAAGCGCGCGGGTTCCGCGATGCGTACAAGCAGATTCAAAAGACAGGAGCCGTGGTGCTGGGGGTCTCGGCAGATTCGGTGCAGGCCCAGAAGAAATTCCAGGATAAGAACGAACTGCCCTATACCCTGCTCTCGGACGCCTCCAAGAAAGCCTGCGAAGCCTTCGGGGTTATGCAGGAAAAAAACATGTACGGCAGGAAGGTAATGGGCATTGCGCGTACCACGTTCATCATCGGGCCCGATGGCAAGATCAAGCATCTGTTCCGGAACGTGAAGGCGGACAGCCACGCGCAGGAAGTTCTGGAGTACCTGAAGCAGGCGGCGTGAACCGGAAAGCGGTGCAAGCATCCCGGCGATCGGCGGGCGTGGGGATCTCTGGCGTCCCGGCCTCGCGCTGCCAAGTTCTGCCGCGCGCTTTCTACAATCGCGATCCGCGGCAGGTCTCGCGAGATTTGCTGGGGAAGCTGCTAATCCGCAAAACCGCTCAGCGCGCGCTGATAGGGCGCATCGTCGAGGTGGAAGCCTACCTGGGGCGGGAGGATCCGGCAGCACACTCCTTTGCAGGCCGGACTGCTCGCAACGCGGTTCTGTGGGGACCGCCGGGGCATTCCTACGTCTACTTCATCTACGGCAATTACTATTGCTTCAACGTATCCTGCCTGCCGGACGGCCAGGCGGGCGGCGTCCTATTCCGGGCGCTGGAGCCGGTGGCGGGCCTTGACGAAATGGCCCGTGCCCGCGGTCTCTCTGGCGAGAAGGCTCGCGACCCGCGGGTGCTCACCAGCGGGCCAGGGCGGCTGGCCGAGGCCTTCGGCATCACCCGCGAGCGGGATAACGGGAAAGACGTTACTTCCCCGGAGTCTGACCTGATCATCGCCGACGACGCTTTTCGCCCCAGCCGAGTCCAGACCACGCCGCGGATCGGAATTACCAAAGCTCCCGAGAAACTACTCCGCTATGTGATCGCCGGGAACGGCTGTGTTTCCGCGAGAAAGGCGGGAGTGCCCGGTCGCTAGCCCGGAGCCCATGATTCGTGCCTGCTTAAACCGCGGCCAGAGTACGGCGGTGCTATGAGGACCCCGGAGGAAGCAGGATGTTGTCGATCAAACGGGTGTTCCCCAGGTAGGCGGCAATCGCGACCAGAGCGCCGTGGGAAAGGTCGGCTACCGGTTCGAGGGTTTCCTGACTCACGATCGCGAAGTAATCCAGCTTGACCGATGGTGCTTGCGCGATTTTCTCCTTGCCGGCAGCGAGCAGCCTGTTGACACGCCGTTCCCCTTCATCAAAGAGCTTCTGCACAGCTGTCAGCGAACGATAGAGCACAGGCGCCTGCGCGCGCTGCCGGGGATTGAGATAAGCATTCCTTGAACTCATGGCCAGACCGTCGGCCTCGCGGGCAATGGGGCACACGACAATCTCTACCGGCAGGCTCAGGTCGCGCACTAGGCGGCGGATGATGGCGACCTGCGCTGCGTCTTTCTGGCCGAAGAACGCCACGTCGGGCTCGACGGCGTGGAAGAGCTTGGAGACCACCGTGGCCACTCCCCGAAAGTGGCCCGGCCGGGATTTGCCGTCCAGGCGCTGGCTCAGGCCTTCGACGTTGACGAACGTCGCCGAGCCCGCGGGGTACATCTCCTCGACCGTGGGGGCAAAGACGGAATCCACGTTTTCATTTGCCAGCAGCTCCCGGTCCCGCTCGAGGGTGCGGGGATACCGGCTGAAATCCTCGTTCGGTCCAAACTGCAGAGGATTGACAAAGATGGAGACGGTGACGACGTCAGAGTCTTGCTTCGCCGCTCGCACCAGGGAGAGGTGGCCTTCATGCAACGCTCCCATGGTGGGAACCAGGCCTACGCGTCTGCCCCCCTGCCTTGCCGCCCGGCTCGAGGCGCGGATCTCTTCAATCGTCGTGCAAAGCCTCATCGGGGAATTGTCGGTTTCCAACCGTCAATGGTCGATTCAAATAGGCACGCGCGACGGGTTCGAAAATCGGCAGTCGGAAATCGACCATCACCTCATCTTGCCAGCGCGCGCTTGCGGGCCAGCACCGTTTCCAGCGCCGCCTGGGTGTCCTTCGGCAAGTGATAGGACTCGGCGTCGGACGGGTACTGGTGGGACATCACATCCGTCCGAAAGGCCTGCACAGCCCGGGAAATGGCGGCCGCCACGTTGCCGTAACGGCGAACAAATTTCGCCGGCTCTGTAAAAGTCAGATTCAGGATGTCGTGGAAGACCAACACCTGGCCGTCGCACTCCGGACCTGCGCCGATGCCGATGGTGGGCGTCTTGACCTGCTCGGTAATCATGGCCGCGACTTCCCGCGGGATGCCCTCCAGGTAAAGGCAGGCCACGCCGGCCCGGTCCAGCGCGACCGCGTCGCGCATCAATTGCTCGATGGCGGAGAGATTCTTGCCTTGCACCTTATAGCCGCCCATCACGTTAATGGACTGCGGGGTCAGGCCGATGTGCCCGGCCACCGGAATCTCCGCGTCGATCATGCGGCGCACCAGCTCGGCGCGCTTCTCGCCGCCTTCCACCTTGACCGCCTCAGCACCGCCTTCCTTCACGTAGCGGGCGGCGTTGCGCACTGCCTCGTCGGGACTGATCTGGTAGGAGCCATACGGCATGTCGGCGATCAGCAGCGCGTGTTTCACCGCCCGGCGCACAGCTTTTACGTGATGCAGCATCTCGTCAAGCGTGACCGAGAGCGTGTTCTCGTAGCCGAGCATGGTCATGGCCAGCGAGTCGCCAACGAGAACGATGTCGATGCCGGCTTCATCCACCAGACGCGCGCTGGCGTAGTCGTACGCGGTCAGGCAGGTGATCGGTTGGTGTTGCAGCTTGTTATCGCGAAGACAGGCGACAGTGATTTTCTGGCGGGGCTCGCCTATGGGCGTGAGACTCACGATGTCCTCCAGTGCCCTTCCGCCTCCGGCGGATAGAGCCTGTACACATCTTGGCATGCGAACGAAAAATAGTTTAGATCGAAAAGATGACTAAGGCCATAGCCAATCGTCAGCCATAGCCACGGACGTAATGGATTGATTTTAAATGGGTTGCCGTGGAGGGGTTCTCCGCTCACGCTCGGCGGACGACTGTGGCGGACGACGAAGGGCGGGGCTTCACGCGCTGGCCGCCTCCCGCCCGCCCAGGGGCAGGAAGTACTGCGTGCCCTTGATGGGTTCAGTGACCTTGCGCAGCAACTCTTGCAGATCCTGGTTACGGTCCACGAAATCGATTTCCGAGGTGTTCACGACTAGCAGGTCCGACGATGTGTAGTGAAAGAAGAAGTGCTCGTAAGCTTTGACAACCTCCTCGATGTAGTCGTCATTGATGCCTTTTTCTCCGGGGGCGTTCTTTTTCTTCAGCCGCTTGCGCAGGACTTCGGGAGTCGCCTGCAGGTAGATGACGAGATCAGGGGTTGGCAGTTGCTCGCGAAAGAGATTGTAGTAGCGGTTATACGTTTCCAGTTCGAGGTCATTCAGGTTCAGGCAGGCGAAGAGCTTGTCCTTTTCAAAAATGAAGTCGGCGACGACCGTTCGCTGCAGGCGCGGGCCGAGATCGAGCGTCCGCAACTGTTCGAAGCGGCGGATCAGAAACGCCAGTTGCGTTTGGAAGGCGGCTCCCGCATCGCCTGCGTAAAAACCGGGAAGGAAGGGATTGTCGTCGGGCTCCATGACCCGCTGCGCGCTGAGGCGCTCACCCAGGACACGGGCCAGGGTGCTTTTGCCGACCCGGATCGGACCTTCCACTGCGATGTAGCGGGGCAGTTCGAAGAGATTGGCCATGGGCTCGAGCAGCGCGTCGCAGCTGCAGGATAGCTCGAGCGGGTGCGGGACGCAATGGCGGGATGAGTGAACCTGAGTGAACCGAGGCATTTTCACCATTGCCGATTCACGCACGGGAGATTTGCACGTTGCCATGGGCAATTGGCAATTAGAATCCTTGCTCATGCTCCTCCCACTCCTGGGTGCCGGCGCGGTTGTGGGGGCGGGTGTTGCCGCCTACCAGGCCATGGCGCCTACGGCGCAGTGCTTCGGCCGCACCTTCACCGGACTGCCCCACGGCTCCCGGCAACTCGCACTCACCTATGACGACGGGCCTAACGATCCACATACGTTACGCTTGCTCGAGGTTCTTGCCGGGCACGGCGCGCACGCCACGTTTTTCCTGATCGGAAGGTTTGTCGAGCGCAGGCCCGATATCGCCCGTGCGATCGCGCAACAAGGGCATGCCATCGGCAACCACACCTGGTCTCATCCGCGCTTGATCTTCCGGGGCAAGGCGGAGACGCGCTGGCAACTGGAGCGATGCCAGTGGGCCATCGAAAACGCGACGGGCATCGCGCCCCGCCTGTTCCGGCCTCCGTTTGGCGGGCGGCGTCCGGGTACGCTGGGAATCGCGCGTTCGCTGGGGCTGGAGCCGATCATGTGGAATGTCGCGGGCCGGGACTGGAAGGCCCCGCTGGCCGTGAGAATCGCGGATCGGGTTTCCCGGCGGATTCGCGGGGGAGACGTCATCCTGCTGCACGATGGCGGTCACCGGGGGATGGGCGCGGATCGCGCACAAACGGTGCTAGCGACCGAAGCGCTGCTGGCGAGATGGCAGGTGGAGGGATACGAATTTGTTTCGGTTCCGGAGATGATGAAGCTGGCGGCGGTCAGCTCTCCGCCCTCAGCCGGCGAGTGACCCTGAGATCGCGCCGCGCAGCTCTGCCGCTTACGCCGTGACCAGCGCGAATGCCTGCTTGGCGGCGGCGATGGTTTTCTCGATATCTTCTTGCGTGTGGGCGGCGCTCAGAAACGCGGCCTCGAACTGCGATGGCGGAAGATATACGCCACTGTCCAGCATGTTGCGGAAAAAACGGCCGAACGCCTCTTTGTCGGACTTCGATGCTGAGTTCCAATCGGTCACGGGGCCGGGAGTAAAGAACCAGGTGAACATCGAGCCCACGCGGTTGTGTGTCATGGGGATGCCGGCAGCCTTTGCCGCGGCCGCGACTCCGGCCACCAGTTCGCCGCTCAGCTTGTCGAGTTGCGCGTAAACCTGCTTGTGTTCCCTCAAGTAGCGTAGCTGCGCGTGGCCTGCGGCCATGGCCAGGGGATTGCCCGACAGCGTGCCCGCCTGGTACATCGGTCCGAGCGGCGCCACCAGTTCCATCATCTCCGAGGATCCGCCGTAGGCGCCGACGGGTAGTCCACCCCCGATGATCTTACCCAGCGTGGTGAGGTCGGGATGGATGCTGTAGATTTCCTGGGCGCCCCCGAAAGCCAGGCGGAAGCCGGTCATCACTTCATCGAAAATCAGCAAGGCGCCGTCATTGGAGGTGACGGCGCGCACCGCTTCCAGGTAGCCGCGCGCCGGGGGGACGCACCCCATGTTGCCCACCACCGGCTCGACGATCACGCAGGCGATCTGGTGGCTGAACTTGTGGAACGCCTCCTCGAGGGCATCGACGTCGTTAAAGGGCAGTGCCAGAGTGAACTGGGTGAACTCCTCGGGGACGCCAGCGGAGCCGGGAATACCCAGGGTGGCCACTCCCGAACCGGCCTTGACCAGCAGGGAGTCGGCGTGTCCGTGATAGCAGCCTTCGAACTTGACGATGTACTTGCGCTTGGTGTACGCGCGGGCCAGGCGGATGGCGGACATCGTCGCCTCCGTGCCGGAGCTGACGAAACGTACCTTCTGCATGTGAGGGAAGGCGGAGAGCACGACTTCCGCCAGGTCGGCTTCCAGCGGTGTGGAGGCGCCAAAACTTGTGCCATTGCGCAGAGCCGCGCCCAGCGCCTCGAGAACCACGGGGGCAGCATGGCCGAGGATCAGCGGACCCCAGGACGCGACGTAGTCGATGTATTCGTTCTGATCTGCGTCCCAGATGCGCGCGCCCTGCCCGCGCACGATGAAGGGAGGCTCCCCGCCCACGGCGCGGAAGGCGCGCACCGGCGAATTCACGCCGCCCGGAAGCATCTTCTCAGCGCGTTTTTGCAGTTTGCGCGACTGTTCGACATTGCGGATCATGACGCTCCTCCTGCCGATGGTACTAACTATAGCAGCGGGGAAGTGCGCCGCCGTGGGGCCGGTCACGGGCCTCTGTGACAGCCGCCGCGAAGCTGGTGAATTCACGAGATTTTCACAAACACGAAACTAAAATGAAACATCGAGCAATTAGGTTCGAGGGCAGATTGGCCCTTCTAACCGGGAGGGTTTTGCGGGACAGCCTTGGGGGCTCCGGGCTGTCCTGTTTTGCTTTTCTGGCGCAATTCTAATCTCTCCCCTGTCACGCCCTATCCACCAAATCGTGGAGGTCTTTATCGCCTGGCAAGCTGGGCTGAGAGGCAGCGTTGCGCTTGCACCGCGACATCAGAGTGCTTGTCGTTCCCTTCCACGGGCTGATGGTGGGACGCTCGCTTGTCTTTGACCTCTTCCCTGCCGATGGCGGCACCCGAGTACTGCTTGCCTTCCACCAGATTGCTTTTGTCATGACGTCCATTTAGATTTCTTGCCGGATTGCTGGTCTTCAGCAATCTGCCGCTATGGCGAGTATCGTCCCCGCTACCCGTTTGAATGGCCACTCCATGGTTGGGAGACTGGAGCGGGTGCTTGTATGCTCGCCGCGCACCGCCGGTTGGGATCAGGCGGAGCGCGCGGGCCGCTGGCAGGAGCTCGGCTTCTTGCAACCGCCGGAGGCAGCCAAGGCGCAATCTCAGCATGATGCGCTGTGCACAGAACTCGTCGAAGCAGGCGCCGAGGTGTTGGAGTTGCTGCCTGCACCCGATCTCACACTGGACGCCGTGTATGTGCACGATGCGTCGCTTGCCACCGATTTCGGCCTCATCGTGATGCGACCAGCCAAGGTCAACCGCGTGCCCGAGGGTGCATGCCAGCGCTCCTTCTGCGAGGCCGCCGGAATCCCCACCTTGGCCAGCGTCGTTTCGCCGGGCACCTGCGAAGCCGGGGACATGCTCTGGCTGGACGCTCGCACTCTCCTGATCGGCCGGGGTTACCGCACCAATGCGGAAGGAATCCGGCAGATGCGGGACGTGCTTGCCGCCCACGAGGTGGAGGTGCTCGCCGCCCCGCTCCCGCACGGGCCGGGACCAGCGGCCTGCCTGCACCTTATGTCGCTCCTCAGCCTGCTGGATGAGCAGACGGCACTGGTCGATCTTCCCTGGTTGGCGGTGGAGACCGTGGAACTGCTTCAGGCGCGCGGCTACGGCTTCATCGAGATCGACTCCTCCGAGCGCCCCACGCTCGCCTGCAATGTGCTGTCTTTGGGAAACGGGCGTGTGCTGGCGATTGAAGAGAACCGCCGAACCAACCACAAGCTGCGAGCCGCCGGATTTGAAGTGCGTACCTTCTCCGGTTCCGAACTCTGCATCAACGGCTCGGGCGGCCCCACCTGCCTCACCCGACCCTTGCGGCGCGGCTAAGTGCGGACGGGCGGGGACCAGTCTTCCGAACTGTTAGAATGGGAAGCGCAATGGTCCTCCCGTTCGTCCGCGAACTCTTCGCGGGCGTGGAAAACCTGCCAGCCTTCCGGCGTGTAGCCTCCCACCTCAAAGAGGCCACGGGACGGATTGGCATCTCCGGACTGACGCCGACGGCCAAGACCCTGCTGCTGGCCCAGGTGCAAAAGGCTGCGGGAAAACCTCTAATCGTGCTGGTGGCCGACAATCGGGCCGCCGAGGAGTTCTTGCCCGTCCTTCGGGCATTCGCCGAACTCACCGGTTCCGCGTCTGCCGACTCCATCGTCACCCTGCCAACCCGTGACGTGCTGCCCTTTCAGAATTTGTCGCCCCACCCCGATATCCAGGAAGTACGCGCCACGGCGTTGTGGAGGATTGCCACCGGGGCAGCCTCGATGGTGATCGTGCCCATTGCTTCCAGTAACATCCGGCTCGCCTCCACCGAGTACTACACGGAGCTGGCCCATACCGTGCGTCGTGGCGAGTCCTTCGATACCCAGGTTCTCCTGGAACAATTGAACGTGGTCGGATACAGCGCGGCGGACGTGGTCGAGATGCCCGGCCAATATGCGCTGCGCGGGGGCATCCTCGACGTGTATTCGCCGGAAGCCGACCGCCCGGTGCGGATCGAGTTTTTTGGCGATGAAGTGGAGTCGATCCGCAAGTTCGAGCCGGCTTCGCAGCGCTCCTCGAGTCCGGCGGATGAGGCAGTGCTCCTACCGCTGACCGAGACGCCGGTTCGTGACGAACTCCTCGGCGCCATCCATGTTCGGCTCTCCGGCAAACGCATCACCGGATCGCAAGAAATTATGGAGCAGGCGGTGCGCTCCGGGGGGGTCACCGTCTTTCCTGGATGGGAATTTTATGCGCCGGTGGCCCGGGAGAGCCGCAGTCTGTTTGATCTATTGCCGAACGCGGCGATCCTCACCGACGAGCCCGACGGCCTGAAGCAGGAACTGGATCGTACCTGGGCCCGCATCGAGGAGGCCCACGAGCGTAGCGGGATCGGCAACCTGGTCAGGCCGGCCGACTTGTACTTTCCGCCGGAAGAATGGTGGGCCAGGATCCATGCGCTGCCCGGAGCCGACCTTGAACACCTGGGGATCACGCGTTCCGAACCCCGGGAGGCTGTGCAGCTGGCGTCGCAACCCACCCCGCGCTTTCACGGGTCCGTGCCCGCCATGCTCGAAGAAGTGCAGAAGCTGGTCGCGGCGGGGAAGAGCGTGGTTTTCGCCGCGCCCAACACCGGCGAGGTGGAACGGCTGGCCGACATCTTCAGCGAGTACAACGTTTCGTTCCGGCTGGGCAGCCGCACGCGCGGAGGCGAAAGCTACGCCGACGAAACCGCGTACTTCACGGGCGAGGTCGTGACCACCACGCTGGTGAAGGCGTATGTTCCCGACGGCACCGTCTTCCCGGATGCGAATTTAGCCATTTTCGGCGCGCGCGATCTGTTTGACGAATCGGAACTGGTCGCAACCCGTCCCCAGCGGCAAAAGTCGAAGGTTTCCGCCTTCCTCTCCGACTTTCGCGACCTGCAGGTTGGCGACTACGTGGTGCACGTCGAGCACGGGATTTCCCAGTACCAGGGCCTGAAGCTGCTCAACCGGGGCGATGGTCCAGCCGAGTTCATGCTGCTGGAGTTTGCCGAAGCTGCGCGGCTCTATGTTCCCCTAACCCGTCTCGATCTGATCCAGAAATATCGCTCTTCGGAGGGAGCCAGGCCGGCCCTGAGCCATCTCGGCACCGCCACCTGGGCCAAGACCAAGGCGCGTGTGCGCAAGGCGATGCAAGACATGGCGGACGAACTCCTCAAGCTCTATGCCGCCCGCCAGATGGCCCAGGGCCATGCGTTCCCGGGGGATACGGAATGGATGAAGGAGTTCGAAGACGCCTTCGAGTTCACCGAGACCGAAGACCAGGGGCAAGCCATCGCGGACGTGAAGACCGATATGGAATCCACCCGCCCCATGGACCGCCTGCTCTGCGGCGACGTGGGCTATGGCAAGACAGAAGTGGCCATGCGCGCGGCCTTCAAAGCGGTGGGCGACAACAAGCAGGTTGCCGTGCTCGCTCCCACCACCGTGCTGGTCTTCCAGCACTACGAAACCTTCAAGCAGCGCTTTGCCGCCTTCCCGGTGAACATCGAAATGATCAGCCGCTTCCGCACGCCGAAGCAGCAGAAGGAAATCCGGCAGCGGGTGGAAGCGGGCAAGGTGGACATTCTGATCGGGACGCACCGCCTGCTGTCCAAGGACATCAAGTTCTCCGACCTTGGCCTGCTCATTGTGGACGAGGAACAGCGTTTCGGTGTACGCCACAAGGAAAGGCTCAAACAGATGCGCCGGCAGATGGATGTGCTCACCATGTCGGCCACTCCCATCCCGCGCACCCTGCATATGTCATTGGCCGGGTTGCGCGACATGAGCGTGATCGAGACGCCGCCCAAGGATCGCATGGCCATCCAGACCGTCGTAGCCAGCTGGGATGAGCCGCTGATCCAATCGGCGATTGAGCAGGAACTCGAGCGCGGGGGCCAGGTCTACTTCGTTCACAACCGGGTGGAAAGCATCTGGGAGATTGCGGCCAAGCTCGAGGGGTTGGCTCCCCGAGCGAGGATTGTGGTTGGCCACGGCCAGATGGCGGAGGCGGAACTTGAAAAAGTGATGCTGAAGTTCATGCATCATGAGGCCGACATCCTGGTGGCCACCACCATCATCGAGAATGGCCTCGACATCCCTTTGTGCAACACCATCCTGATCAACCGCGCCGAGCGCCTGGGCCTGTCCGAACTGTACCAGTTGCGCGGGCGCGTGGGCCGCTCCGACCGGCGCGCTTACGCCTACTTGCTCCTCCCGGCGGAGATCGAATTGACCCCGATCGCCCGCCGGCGCCTGGCGGCTCTCAAGGAATTCTCCGACCTCGGCGCCGGCTTCAAGATTGCCGCCCTTGACCTGGAGTTGCGGGGGGCGGGAAACCTGCTGGGGGGAGAGCAGAGCGGCCACATCGAAGCCGTCGGCTTCGAGTTGTATACCCAGATGCTGGACCGGGCAGTGCGCGAGCTGAAAGGCGAACTACCGGAGGAGGAAGTTGCCACCCAGCTCAACCTCGGCCTCAGTCTGCGCATTCCCAGCGACTACATTTCGGAGGAGAACCAGCGCCTGCGGATGTACAAGCGCATCGCGGGTGTGGAGCGGGAGGCCCAACTGCACGACGTGCGCGCCGAGCTGACCGACCGCTACGGTGAGCCCCCGGATGCAGTCGGCAACCTTCTCGACTACGCGGAACTGAAATTGTTTGCGGTGCGGATTGGGGTGAACACGATCGAGCGCAAACGCGACCAGGTAAGCATCAAATTTCGCCAGACTGCGGCCGTAGATGCGGAACGCCTGGCACGCTTTGTTGCCTCCCAGCACGGGGCACAGTTCGCCCCGGACGGAACCCTGAAGTTCCCGCAGAAGGCGACTGCGGCCAGCGAGGTGCTCGCCTATTTGAAGGAGCTGCTGGTGGATCTCTCGGCGCAACCCGCGCATATCCGATCTGCCTAGGGGAGCCGGGGGCCAGGGTTTTGATACCCGTGGCAAAACTTTGATACTTCGCGTAACTTTGTTCCTCCTACGAGCGTGACCGCTTGTGGCGGCTCGGCCGTCAGCCTGCTCGCAGAATGGATCTCTTATGCCGATGAAGGTTCGCAAAGCGGTTTTCCCTGCCGCCGGATTGGGCACGCGTTTCCTGCCTGCGACCAAGGCGCAGCCCAAGGAGATGCTTCCCCTGGTAGACAAGCCCATCATCCAGTACGGGGTGGAAGAGGCGCTCGCCGCCGGCTGCGACCAGATCATCATCGTCACTGGCCGCGGCAAACAAGCCATCGAAGACCATTTCGACGTGAGCTACGAACTGGAAAAAATGCTGGAAGAGCGCAAGAAAACCGACCTGCTCAAGATCGTGCGCTCCATCTCCGACATGATCCATATCGCTTACGTGCGCCAGAAGGAAGCCCTGGGCCTGGGCCACGCCGTGCTGATGGCGCGGGAACTGGTGGGCAACGAGGCCTTTGCGGTGCTGCTCGCCGATGACGTGATCGATGCCGAGGAGCCCTGCCTCAAGCAGATGATGCGGGTTTTTGATGAGACCCAGTGTTCGGTGCTCGCGACCCAGATCGTGGAGGGACCCGGCATCTCGGCTTACGGCGTGCTGGATGTCAAGCCCGCGGGCGGCCGTTTCGGAGGCCGCCTGTTTGAGATTAACAACATGGTGGAGAAACCGAAGCCGGAGCAGGCTCCTTCCAAACTGGCGATCATCGGCCGCTACATCCTGACGCCGCGCCTGTTCGAGATTCTGGCCAGTACGCCGTACGGCACCGGCGGAGAACTCCAGCTCACCGATGGCCTGCGCGCGCTTCTGCGCGAACAAAGCATCTACGCGTATGTGTACGAGGGACGCCGCCACGATACGGGCGACAAGCTGGGCTTCCTGAAAGCGACGGTTGATTTCGCGCTCAAACGACCCGATCTGGGAGACAAGTTCCGGGAATATTTGAAGGAATTAAAACTGTAGCCGGCGCTCCCCTCGCCCGCCGCCGACTACCGGCCCGCCAAGTCCTTCAGTTTCTTCGATTTTTCCTCCACCCCGCGGGCCAGCTTCTGTTTATGTCCTCGGAGCTTGCCAGCCACCACGGGATCCGAAAGCCCAATCATCTGAGCCGCAAAGATTCCCGCGTTGGTTGCGCCGGGCTTGCCGATGGCCAGGGTAGCCACCGGGATGCCGGCCGGCATTTGCACCGTGGCCAACAAAGAATCCATGCCTTGCAGCGAGGTAGAGGGAATGGGCACACCGATCACGGGCAGCGTGGTGTGGGCCGCGATGACGCCGGCGAGGTGGGCCGCGCCACCGGCACCGGCTATGATGACCTGAATGCCCCGTTCAGCGGCCTTGCGCGCAAAGCCGGCCGTGCGCTCCGGCGACCGGTGCGCCGAAGTAACATCGATTTCGTAGGGAATCCCGAATTCTTCCAGGGCCTTGGCGGCCTCACGCATGATCTCGAGGTCGGAGTCGCTGCCCATGACGATGGAAACCAGAGGTTTTAGGCTCATGACGATGTGCTGTTCTGAAAACCGCAAATGTTGAAGTCGCCGGCTATTTTCTGAACGCCCGGGCGGCGATGTCCTTGCGATAGTAGGCGCCGTCAAAGCCGATTTTGGCAACCGCGGCATACGCCCGCTCCACTGCCTGCTTCAAGTCTGAAGCCCGGGCCGTCACCCCCAGGACTCGGCCACCCGAAGTGTAATATGCGCCGTCGTGCTGCGTCGTCCCGGCGTGGAAGACCTTCACGTCGGCCAGTTCTTCTGCCTGATCGAGGCCCAGGATTCTCCTCCCTGCCTCGAATGAGCCCGGATACCCGCCGGACGCCATCACTACGCAAACCGAAGCATCGCTCGACCAGCGGAAATCTCCTTCGCTGACGCGACCCTCGACGGAGGCCTCGATCGCTTCCAGCAGGTCGCTTTCCAGGAGCATCAGGATGGGCTGAGTCTCGGGATCGCCAAAGCGGCAGTTGAATTCCAAGACCATCGGGCCGCGCGCCGTCATCATAAGACCACAGTACAGGACACCCCGGTACTCCGCCCCTTCGGCTTTCATTCCCGCCACCACCGGCTGGGCGATGTGGTGAAGCAGCCAGTCGCGCATCTTGTCGTCGATGATCGTGGGCGTAGAATAAGCGCCCATGCCGCCGGTGTTCGGTCCGGTGTCCCCATCCCCAACCCGCTTGTGGTCCTGCGCCGCCACCAGCGGAGCGACGCGCTCGCCGTCGCTGAACACGAGAAAAGAAAGCTCGTCTCCCTGGAGACACTCTTCGAGCACCACGCGGGCGCCGGCTTCGCCCAGCATCTTGCCGCTGAGCATTTCCGCGGAAACCGAGGCCGCTTCCTCCTTGCTGCGCGCGATGACGACGCCTTTGCCCGCGGCCAGACCATCCGCCTTGACGACAATCGGGGTGTGAAACAGGGGAAGGACGGCACGCACTTCATCCACCGAGCCGCAGATGGTGTAGCGGGCCGTCGGGATGCGGTGGCGCTGCATGAACTGTTTGGCGAAGGTTTTGCTCGATTCCAGTTGCGCCGCCGCCCGCGTGGGCCCGAAGACGGGCCAGCCCAGGCGCTGGAATTCGTCCACAACCCCCAGAGTCAAAGGCAACTCCGGGCCGACGACGGTCAGATCAGGACGGATCTCCTGAGCCAGTGCCAGCAGCGAATCAAGGCTTTTGACATCGGCGGGGATGCACTCGGCTTCCTGGGCAATGCCGCCGTTCCCCGGGGCACAATAAACCTGGTGAACGCGGGGAGACTGGCCGAGCTTCCACACCAGCGCGTGCTCGCGTCCTCCGCTGCCGATGACAAGAACCTTCATAGTTTTGAGACACCCAAGGTTAGGAGCGAGGGTGAGCTGATGTCAAACACTTGGCATTGGGCTGAGGATCGACGGGCGATAGCCAGAAACCTGCAGCATCGGTCCATGCGTCCCGGCGGAGAAATCGGGGATTGCTCTTAACTGTGCTTAAGCGCACCGTATAATCAAGGGGAATGATTACCGTTTCCAAAGAGGATTACCTGAAGGCGATTCTCGAAGCCGAGAGTGAAGGCGAGACCGTCATCTCCGCGACCCTGGCCCACTGGCTAAAGGTGTCACCCCCGGCAGTTACGATGGCGCTACGCCGCCTCAAAAAAGACGGCTTTGTGCGCGTCGAGGCCGGTGGCAACGTCCGCTTGACCGCCGCCGGCCGCAGAATTGCCCGGCGTCTCACCCTTCGGCACCATCTCATCGAGCGCATGCTGGCGGAAGTCTTCGGGATGGAGTGGTACAAGGTGCACGATGAGGCAGAACGACTGGAACACGCCGTATCGCCCGACTTCGAGGCGAAATTGCGCGCCAAACTGGGCCGGGGCGGAGCCTGTCCTCACGGCAATCTGAGCGAACTGGAAAGCCCCGCCAGCCGGCGTCGCCGGGGTTTGCTCCTTCTGTCCGAAGCGGAGCCGGGAAAGAACTACATCGTCAGCGGAATTTATGAGCGTGATCGGCGACTGCTGGAGTTTCTGGAGGCGCGGAGCATTCGCCCGGGAGCTAGGCTCGACCTGCTGGCACGCAACTACGACCAGACGCTCTCGGTTCGCACCGCCGCCGGTGGCGTGACTTTAGGCCGGTTGGCGGCCGAGAAGGTCTGGTTGTCCCCGGCCCCCCGTGCGTGATTCCTGGCATTAACTATAGCTAATCCCAGACGTTGTATACTGCTTGACTGTGGGGATCCTCAAAAGCATACGCCCAGCGGTGGAGCGTGGCCGATGAACGGCGCGGATAAGAACCTCGATGCGCCGGCCCAGCTGCGCAATGCAGGACAGGGTGGCTTAGGCGTGCGCTCGGCCGGCCCCCAGTCCCTCGAAGGCGTTCACAGTTCCATCGAAGTGCCTCACCTCGACGCGAGCTTCTGGCAGCAGTGGCGAGCTTTCGTGGGACCGGCGATTCTGGTCAGCGTCGGCTACATGGATCCGGGAAACTGGGGAACCGACCTCCAGGGCGGCGCTCAGTTCAAGTACGGGCTGTTATGGGTGGTCGCCCTGTCCAGCCTCATGGCCATGGTCATGCAGGTGATCTCCGCCCGGCTGGGCGTAGTGACCGCTAAGGACCTCGCGCAATGTTGTCGCGACTGGTATCCGAGGTGGACCTGGTGGCCCAACTGGCTGGCCAGCGAGGTGGCGATTGGCGCCTGCGACCTAGCCGAGGTGCTGGGCAGCGCCGTGGCCCTCAATCTGCTGTTCCGCATCCCCCTGCTGTGGGCGGTCCTCATTACCGGGCTGGACGTGCTGCTGTTGCTGGCGCTCCAAGGTTTCGGGATGCGCGCCATCGAGGCGGTGGTAGTACTGCTGGTAGCAACCATTGTGGTCTGCTACTTCATTGAGATCTTCGTTCTGCCCCAGACCCAGCCCAGCTTTCTGGAAATGGGGCAGGCATTGCTGAGTCCCCGCTTCCGACAGGCCGGCATGCTGTATGTCGCCATCGGAATTATCGGCGCAACCGTCATGCCCCACAACCTCTACCTGCACTCCGCCCTGGTGCAGAGCCGCAAGCTACAGCAGGACACGGCATCCATCCGGCGTGCGATTCGCTTCAACACCCTGGACTCGATAGGAGCCCTGTCCGTCGCCTTTTGCGTGAACGCGGCCATCCTGGTGCTCGCCGCGATGGTGTTCTTCGGCAAGGAAAGCATAGTGGTGCCGGGAGGACACGTGATCCGGTTTTCTGCCGACAGCGATTGGATCCGAGTGGCCTATCTGACGCTGGCTCCGCTGTTGGGAACCGCGGCTGCGAGCACGCTGTTTGCCGTAGCTCTGCTGGCCAGCGGGCAAAGCAGCACAATCACAGGCACGCTCGCCGGCCAGGTCGTGCTGGAAGGCTTCATGCATTGGCGAATCCGACCCTGGCTACGGCGCCTTATCACCCGTACCCTGGCCATCCTGCCGGCCATTTTCATCATCGGGTTGCGTGGAGGCAGTAGTGTCACCGACCTGCTGACCCTGAGCCAGGTGGTGCTGGCGTTGCAGCTTCCTTTCGCCATGTTTCCCCTGCTGCACTTCACAAGTTCCCGTAAGCGGATGGGGAGGTGGAGAAACGGCTGGTTTCTGCTGGTTAGCGGCTGGGCCAGTGCTATGCTGATTACACTGATGGATATCTACGGCCTGCCCGAGTCACTCAAGGCTGCGTGGCAGGTCATCCACGGTGGATGAGGCGATAACGCTGGACGTCCGAAGACCATGTACGAGACCATTCTGGTGACGCTGGATGGGACTTCGACCGACCGCGCGATTGTCGACCACGTGAAACAACTCGCCCGGCTGGCGCGGAGTCATGTCGTGCTGCTGCACGTCGCGGATGGATGGGCCGCCAGAACCTATGGTCCGGACGCGGTCAGTCCCGAGATCGCCGAGGACACTGCTTACCTGCAAAAAGTCAGGGAGGAGCTTCAGGCTGAAGGCATTCCCACCGAAGCAGAACTGGCCTATGGCGACCCGGCGGACGAGATCGTCAAATGGGTGAAGCACAAGGGTTGTGACTTGGTGGCCATGAGCACCCATGGGCACCGTTTTCTGGCGGACGTCTTTCTCGGCACCACCGCCAGCCGGGTGCAGCACCGCATCAGCGTGCCCGTGCTGCTGCTTCGCGCCAGATGAACCGCCCGAAATCTCGCCGCGGCTCCTCGCTCGAATTGCCTGCTGCGGTTGCCCTGGCACGCTACGCAATCTGCCACCGAACGACTACACTAAAGGTGATATGAACAGTTTCCATAGTCGCTCTGCTCTCAAAGTTGCTGGCAAGGAATACGAGATCTACCGCATTGATGCGCTCGACAAGCAGGGTATTTCGACCCGTCACCTACCCTACTCGCTGCGCATTCTGCTGGAGAACCTGCTGCGCATGGAAGACGGGCGCAACGTAACCGGGGAAGAGGTGCGCGCCCTGGCCGCCTGGAGCGGCCATGCGCAGCCGAACCGAGAAATTGCCTTCGCTCCCAGCCGGGTCCTGCTGCAGGATTTTACCGGGGTTCCGGCGGTGGTCGACCTGGCGGCCATGCGCGACGCCATGAAGCGGCTGGGCGGCGATGCCAAGCTGATCAATCCGCTGCAGCCCGCTGAGTTGGTCATTGATCACTCGGTCCAGGTAGACGAGTTCGGATCTGCGCAGGCCTTTGGGCTGAACGCAGAACTGGAATTCCTGCGCAACAAGGAGCGCTACGCCTTTCTCCGCTGGGGCCAAAAGGCGTTTCACAACCTGGCGATCGTGCCTCCGGATACCGGAATCGTCCACCAGGTGAACCTGGAGTATCTGGCCCGTGTGATCTTCGTGCGGGAGGAGTCGGGCAAGCGGATGGCATACCCCGACACCCTGGTGGGCACGGACTCGCACACCACCATGATCAACGGGCTGGGCGTGCTGGGTTGGGGCGTCGGTGGAATCGAGGCGGAAGCGGCCATGCTGGGGCAGCCCGTGTCCATGCTGATCCCGGTGGTGGTGGGGGTGAAGCTTACCAACCGCCTTCGCGAGGGAGCGACCGCGACCGACCTGGTGCTCACGATCACCGAAATGCTGCGCCAGCATGGCGTGGTGGGCAAGTTTGTCGAGTATTTTGGCCCCGGGTTGCACAGCCTTCCGCTGGCCGACCGCGCGACGATCGCCAACATGGCGCCGGAATACGGCGCCACCTGCGGGATCTTTCCCATCGATAAGGAAACGCTCCGTTACCTGCGCTTGACGGGACGATCGGAGGAACAGATTGCCCTGGTCGAAGCTTATGCGCACGAGCAGGGGATGTTCCACGACGAGCAGACACCGCAAGCGGAATATTCCGAACTGCTGTCGCTGGACCTCGCGACGGTTGAGCCGAGTCTGGCTGGCCCGAAGCGACCGCAGGATCGCGTGTCGCTGTCGAGGGCGGCAGAATCTTTCCATACGTCGTTGCCTGCGCTCGTTAAACCCAAGGCCAAGACCTCGGTTGCGGTGGGGGCGGCCACCAGCCCGATGAATGAGGTCCGGTGGGAAAGTGAAGGTGGGAATCCGGTCGCCATCGGCGTGGAAGATCCGCGGGTGGAAGAGCACGTTCCCAGGGATGTGCGCAGCGCGCTCAAACATGGAAGTGTAGTGATCGCAGCCATTACGAGCTGTACCAACACCTCGAATCCGTCGGTGCTGATGGCCGCCGGGCTGCTGGCCAAGCGGGCTGTCGAACGCGGCCTCCAGACACCGCCCTGGGTGAAGACCTCGCTGGCCCCGGGTTCGAAGGTGGTCACCGACTATCTGGCCAAAGCCGGCCTGCTGCCGTATCTGGAGAAACTCAAGTTCAACCTCGTGGGCTATGGCTGTACCACCTGCATCGGCAACTCCGGACCACTGCCCGCTGAGGTCTCGCGGGCCATCGAGGAGAGGGACTTGGTGGTAGTTTCCGTGCTTTCCGGGAACCGCAATTTTGAGGGTCGGATCAATTCAGAGGTGCGCGCCAACTATCTGATGTCGCCGCCACTGGTGGTTGCCTTTGCGCTGGCCGGCCGGATCGATCTGGACATGAAGCGAGACCCCATTGGCCGGGGACGTGACGGCAAGCCGGTTCACCTGGCTGACATCTGGCCCACGGAGAGAGAAGTGGAAGAGGCGGTGCGCCAAGTTGCCTCGGACATGTTCCGGAAGAGTTACGCCGAGGTCTATGACGGAGATTCGCGCTGGCGTTCTCTGCCCGTGCCCGAGGGCGAAACCTATGCCTGGGATAAGGATTCGACCTACATTCGCAAGGCGCCTTTTTTCGACACGATGTCGCTGACGCCGCCGCCCGTGGAAGACGTGCAGGGAGCCAGGGTTCTGGCCGTGCTGGGCGACAGCGTAACCACCGACCACATCTCGCCGGCGGGCTCGATCAAGCCAGACAGCCCGGCGGGAAAGTATCTCATCGAGCGCGGCGTAAGAGCCGCGGATTTCAACTCCTACGGCTCTCGCCGCGGTAATCACGAAGTCATGCTGCGGGGAACGTTCGCCAACGTGCGTTTGCGCAACAAGATGGTCCCTGGCCTCGAAGGGGGATTCACCCGTCACCTGCCGGACGGCAAGGAGATGACGATCTTCGCGGCCTCGGAGAAGTACATCGCCGAGGGCGTGCCGCTGGTCATCGTGGCGGGCAAGGAGTACGGCTCCGGTTCGTCGCGCGATTGGGCGGCCAAGGGCCCGAGGCTGCTGGGCGTCAAGGCGGTAATTGCCGAGAGCTACGAGCGTATCCACCGGTCCAACCTGGTGGGGATGGGGATCCTGCCGCTCGAGTTCCTGCCTGGCGAGAGCGCGGAGTCGCTGCAGTTGACGGGGGAGGAAGTCTTCGGGATCCGCGGAATCCGGGGGGCGATGGAGAAGTTCACGCCGGGACAGAAACTTGAGGTGGGCGCGGTGGGCAACGGCAAGACCACCAAGTTCCGCCTCGTCGTCCGGGTCGATACCCCGCAGGAAGCCCTGTATTATGCGAATGGAGGCATCCTGCAGTTTGTGTTGCGGCAACTGCTCGCCAATAAGCCGCAGCCCGTGCACGCCTAGCGTGAGCTCCGGAAGGTGGGGTGCGAAGCTCTTCGGGGAGCGCTGTTATAATAAAAGTTTGCGCTCATGAGAACGAAGCGGCTAGTGCGTTCCACCACGGTTCTGGCCATCCGCCGTGACGGCAAGGTTGTGCTGGCCGGAGACGGCCAGGTCACGCTGGGGGAGTCGGTCATCAAGCACACGGCCAGGAAGATTCGCCGCCTATACCAGGACAAGATCCTGGCTGGCTTTGCGGGGTCGACGGCGGACGCTTTTTCCCTGTTCAGCCGGTTCGAGGCGAAGCTGGAGCAGTACCACGGCAACCTGGGCCGGGCCGCGGTCGAACTGGCCAAGGACTGGCGCACTGACAAGTTCCTGCGGCACCTAGAAGCGCTGCTGCTGGTCTGCGACAAGGACCAGACTTTCTTGCTGAGCGGGCAGGGAGACGTGATCGAGCCCGACGGCGGGATTGCCGCGATCGGCAGCGGCGGGCCCTACGCGCAGGCAGCAGCCCAGGCGCTGGCGATGCACAGCCAACTCTCGGCCCGGCAGATTGCCGAAGAAGCCATGAAGATCGCCGGCAAAATGTGCATCTATACAAATGACAACGTAACCATCGAGGAGCTTTAAGGGGACGGAGCGGCTTGTCAGAAGTCAGTCGCAACCGCCGGAAAATGATTTATGGCAATCTATCTACCGCCTGCTGCGGAAGAAGAACAGCTGACGCTCGACGACCTCACGCCACGTGAGATCGTCAGCGAACTTGACAAGTATGTCGTGGGCCAGAAGGAAGCGAAGCGGGCGGTGGCCATCGCCTTGCGCAATCGGATGCGCCGCCAGAAACTGACGCCTGACCTGGCGGAAGAGATCATCCCGAAAAACATCATCATGATCGGGCCTACGGGTGTGGGGAAGACCGAGATCGCCCGCCGCCTGGCCAAGCTCACCAATTCGCCGTTCCTGAAGGTTGAGGCCTCGAAGTTCACCGAGGTCGGTTATGTCGGCCGTGACGTGGAATCGATGATTCGTGACCTGGTGGAGATTGCCATCGACATGATCCGGGGGGAAAAGTTGGAGGATGTGGCGGACAAGGCCGAACTGAACGCGGAGGAACGGCTCCTGGATCTGCTCCTGCCACCGGCCGTGCCCCGGGCGACGGACGCGACCAGCGGCGGAGTGGTTCTCGACGGGTCAAGCATGTCGCTGGCGGATTCGCAGTCGCGAACCCGAGAGAAGTTACGCCAGCAGTTGCGTGAGGGCAAGCTGGACGAGCGCATGGTAGAAATTGACGTCCGGGAGCGCAACTTTCCCTCCTTCGAAATCATCTCCAACCAGGGCGTGGAGGAGATGGACGTCAACATCAAGGACATGTTGCCCAACATCTTCGGCCAGCGTACCAAGAAGCGGAAGATGAAGGTCAACGAAGCCTTCGAATACCTGATCCAGGAAGAGGAACAGCGGCTGATCGACATGGACCAGGTAACCCGCGTCGCCATTGATCGGGTCGAGAACTCGGGCATCATCTTCCTGGATGAGATCGACAAAATTGCAGGGCGCGAGAGTGGACACGGCCCTGACGTGTCCCGCGAGGGCGTGCAGCGGGACATTCTGCCCATCGTGGAAGGAACCACCGTCAACAGCCGCTACGGGATGGTACGCACCGACCATGTCCTATTTATTGCTGCCGGTGCGTTTCACGTATCCAAGCCCAGTGACCTGATCCCGGAGCTCCAGGGGCGTTTCCCCATCCGCGTGGAGCTGCAATCTCTCACCATGGAGGATTTCATCCGTATCCTGACCGAGCCGAAGTCATCGCTGGTCAAGCAATATACGGCGCTGCTTGAGACCGAAGGCGTAATGCTCGAATTTACCCCGGATGCGCTGGAGGAGGTGGCCAAGTTCGCTTTCCGGGTGAATGAGGGCACCGAGAACATCGGCGCGCGCCGGCTGCACACAATCATGGAGCGGGTGCTCGATGAGATCAGCTTCGAGGCCCCGGAGAGAAAGAACCAGCAGATTACGGTGGACGCTACCTACGTCGGCAAGATGCTCGCGGACATCGTGAAAGACCAGGATCTGTCGCGCTATATCCTGTAGCCGGTCGCTGCTGGCTATCGCCCGCGAAGGGTCCCTCCCACCTAAGCCTCGGCGGCGAGCTGCGAACTGGTGCGGACTGCCCTGCCTTGCGCCCCACCCCCCGGCCCGCTTACACTTCTTGCTCTTCCAGGAATCACAGCTCCGAAGTCGCGAAAGCACTCATGCCGGCCATTGATCGCTCACGCCTCAAAGCACTGATGGAGCGCGAGCAGAATCGCTTCGTCGCGGAGAGACCCAAGTCCAAAGCACTCTTCGATCGCGCCCGCGAATCGCTGCTGGGTGGCGTGCCCATGAATTGGATGGCCAAATGGGCAGGAGCTTTTCCGCCCTACGTACGGGAGGCACAGGGAGCGGAGATCTTCGATGTGGACGGTCACCGCTACGTCGATTTCTGCCTGGGTGATACCGCTGCGATGACCGGGCATTCCCCGTCCGCCACGATCTCCGCCGTCGAGCAGCAGGTGCGGCGCGGCATCACTCTCATGCTGCCGAGCGAGGACGCGATTGCTGTGGGCGAAGAGCTCAAGAGCCGCTTTGGACTCCGCTACTGGCAGTTTGCCGTGACGGCGACCGACGCCAACCGGTTCTCCATACGTCTAGCGCGCCACATCACGGGGAGACCGAAGATCCTGGTCTTCAATTGGTGCTACCACGGCACGGTCGACGAGACTTTTATCACCCTTTCCGATGGCATGGCCAAAGCTCGGCCGGGCAACATCGGGCCGCCGGTAGATCCTGCGGTAACCACGAGCATTGTCGAATTCAACGATGCTGAGGCCCTGGAGAGGGCACTCCGGCGGGAAGACGTGGCTTGCGTGCTGGCTGAGCCCGCCCTGACCAATGTGGGCATCGTTCTGCCCGCGGCCGGCTTCCACCAGGAACTGCGGGAGATCACCCGGCGCTACGGGACGCTGCTCATCATCGATGAAACCCACACCATCTGCGCCGGGCCCGGGGGGGTCACGCGCGCCGAGAACCTGGAACCCGATTTTCTGACCTTGGGCAAACCCATTGCCGGCGGCTTGCCCGGCGCGGCCTACGGTTTCACCGAGGAGGTGGCACAGTGCATTGTCGCGCAGCAGAATCTGGAAGACTGCGACACCGGCGGCATCGGCGGAACCCTTGCCGGCAATGCGCTCTCCTTGGCGGCGATGCGCGCCACCCTGCAGAAAGTCCTCAGCAAGGAAGCGTTTTATCGGATGATCCCTCTGGCGGAACGCTGGACTGAGGGAGTGGCGCAGGCCATCACGGATTTTGGCCTGCCCTGGACGGTGACCCGGCTGGGCTGCCGGGCGGAGTATCTCTTTGCCACGCAACCGCCCAAGAATGGCAGCCAGGCCCATGACGCTATGGACTTCGAACTGGAACGGTTCATGCATCTCTACGCCATGAATCGTGGCATCCTGCTGACCCCATTTCACAACATGGCGCTGATGTCGCCTGCCACCTCGAAGGAGGATGTGGACCAGCACACCAAGATCTTCCGCGAAGCTGCTAAGGAGTTGGTCGCCTAGAAAACAGGCTGGTGACCACGGGCGGGAGACAGCCTGCCCGCGGCCGTCATGGTAGGCTCTAACTCGGCCTGATGAGACCGGTACGCTGCGAACGTCTGGTAACGCTTGTGGCAGCAGGACTTCTTGTGGGATGCGCGTCGATAGGAGCCCCCGTCCCCCCGTCGCTCGAACTGCCTAAACCTCCCGCCGACTTGCGCGCCGTGCGCCAAGGCGACAAAGTCTATCTATCCTGGGGGGAGCCTGCGTTGACCACAGACCGCCAGAACGTGCGTCGGCGAGGTCCCACTCTGATCTGCCGCAGCCTGGAAGCCGCCATGAGCCAGTGCGGTGCGGCCGTGGGCCAGGTGCAAGCGCAGCAGGCAATGCCGGCGGAGCATAGAAAACAGGCCCTCAGTTATGTGGACACGCTGCCCCGGGACCTCCAGCAACAAAATCCGGACAGATTGATTACCTACGCCGTAGAAGCCCTTAATGACAGTGGCCGGGGCGCGGGATTGTCCAACCAGGTGCAGGTGCCGCTGGCCCCGACGCTACCGCCGCCGCGCCAGTTTGCCGCCCGGATGACGGCCCGCGGAGTGCTCCTCTCCTGGCAGTGTCCTCGCACCAATACCGGGGATCGCTTCGACTACCGGCTGCGAATCTTCCGACGGCTCAAGGACAAGCCTGAACCGGGCCAGATTGCCGAACTCAGCTACTCGGAGTGCGCGCGGGGTCCGCAACCAGCTGCGGCGCAGGAGAACTACGCGCCGGAGTTTTACGATCAGACGTTCGAATGGGAGAAGACCTACGACTACGCTGCTGCGGTCTTGACCGTGGTCACGAAGGACGACCAGCCTGTCCTGGTGGAAGGAGACCCAACACCGGAGGTCGAAGTATTCACCCGGGACATTTATCCTCCGAGCGTGCCTGGGGGTCTCGAGGCCGTCTTCTCCGGTCCGGGCCAGCTCCCTTCCATCGATCTGTTGTGGGCTCCCGACACCGACGCTGATCTCGCCGGATACAACGTTTACCGGCGGGAAGATGGAGAACAGCTCACAAAGATCAATGCGGAGTTGGTGAAGACCCCGGCCTTCCGGGACAGCAAAGTCACCTCCGGGAAGACATATTTCTACGCGGTGTCGGCGGTGGATCTGCGCGGCAATGAAAGCGCCAAGTCGGCGGAAGCGAGTGAGCGCGTGCCGTGAGGCCTCCACCGCAGAAACTAGCTCGGATTGCGGTGTCAAATCAGGCTATCCTTCCAGAAAAAATCTTCCCTTCTTTCCAGGCTCGGCGTACTCTGCGCTTTCACCCCTATGAGATATTGCCGCTTCCAACGAAATGGTGACGCCCAATATGGGCTGATCGAAACCGTCGCGGGCCGCGATGAGATTACTCGCCATTTGCTGACGGCGCCCGAAGACGTCAGCGATATAGAAGACTTACCGACCCGCCGGATGGATCATCTCGCGCTGTCGGAGGCCGCCTTGCTGGCGCCCGTACGTCCGTCCAAGATTGTCTGCGTTGGACGTAACTATCGGGAACATGCCGCTGAGCTCGGCCACGAGGTCCCCGGCGAGCCCCTGCTGTTTTTCAAGCCGCCATCGTCAGTGATTGGCCAGGGAACCGCCATCGTCCGCCCCCGCCTGTCCACAAGGACAGACTACGAGGGCGAACTGGGCGCGGTGATCCGAAAGCCTTGCTTTAAACTGAAAGAGGCCGAGGATGTCCGCCCCTTCATTCTGGGTTACACCTGCGTCAACGATTTCACCGCCCGCGATCTGCAAAATAAAGACGGGCAGTGGACGCGAGCCAAGGGCTTCGACACGTTTTGTCCCGTGGGTCCGCTGGTGACGGACGAAATCGATCCTTGGGCGGGCCTGGTGGTGCAGACGCACGTCAATGGTCAAGCGCGGCAGAATGGCAATACGCGCGACTTCATCTTCCCCCTGGACATTGTTATCCGTTACATCTCCCAAGTAATGACTCTGGTGCCCGGCGATTTGATCTCCACCGGCACTCCACAAGGTGTGGGGCCGGTAGTCGCCGGCGATGTCATCGAGGTGAGCGTCGAGGGCATCGGCCCGCTACGGAATCCGGTTGTCGACGAATAGCGTGGGTTTACGGGGTTCGGCTCTCCGCAGAGTGCAAAAATCGCTACCCTTTGGTAATCATTCCGCCTCTTTCGCGTTTTCGTTTTCCAGCTTATCCTGATCACCGGGAAATCTCCCTGGGTTGCTTTCCTGCTGTTGGCCATGAATTTCCTTCGTCTCTACAGTGTGATTGTCTGTGGCGTAATCGCTGCCGTGGGCGCCTATTTTCTGCTGCGGCGAAAACCCAAGAGCGCGGAAGAAACGGAGCGAAGGCGTCGCGAATTCATCGACAAGGTGGGCCGCATTACGGACGGCACGGTCATGGACGTCCAGGAACTCGCGTTTGATGGCCAGCGTTCGGCCACCATGCTCATCTACCGGTACGACGTGGCCGGTGTCTCCTATGAGGCCTCGCAGGACGTGACCTACCTGCGCCAGTGGGTCAATCTGCACTCTTGCCGTCTGGGTCTGCCCACCTCAGTCAAGTACGATCCCCAGAACCCTGGCAACTCGATGGTAGTGTCGGAGAGCTGGATGGGGTTGAGGCAATAGGCGTCGGCCGTTCGTCGATGGCGGAGGTCAATATTGTGGCTTGCGTTCTCCCAGGGTCCACTCCGCCGTGGGCTGGGGACAGCAAGCGCGGCCAGACTGAGATGGGAAGGCTTTCGGTAACGGCCAACAATCGGCAGCCGACTGCTTCTCTAGCTTCCAGCCGCAAAACCGCCGATATGAGCCACGGTGATGCGGAGGTACTTGTAAGGATTGACGGGCGTGTCGTTAATGCGCACTTCGTAGTGCAGATGCGGTCCGGTGCTGCGGCCGCTAAGTCCAACGTAGCCGATCACATCGCCACGGTGAACCTGCTGTCCCGGAGTTACCGCGAAGCTGGAAAGATGACCATAGCGGGTGGCGATGCCGTGGCTGTGGTCCACGACGATGGCGCGTCCATAGCCGCCTAGCTGATCAGCGAAGGCAACCACACCGTCGGCGGGAGCAATTACCGGTTGCCCGTAGCCAGCGGCGATGTCGACTCCGGTGTGGAATGCGCCCTCCCCGTTGAACGGATCAATTCGCTCTCCGAACGAGCCCGTTACCTGCCCTTCCACCGGCCACAGGTTGGGGGTGGCGTTGGCACGCACCCAATCCGCGGTTGTCACGTTGCGGGTCAGACCCAGAGACAGACCCGTGCTGGTGGCGCCGGTCAGGGCTGAGGTCCGCAGGGCGTAGAGCTGATCCAGCGAAGAGCTCACTTGATTATTCTGGACTTGTTCTTCGGAAGCGGTCACCAGGGCCGGATCCGACTTCAGGCCGTACAAAGCCGAAACCTCGCTGGCCAGCGACCCGAGTGAGGCCAGCTGGACATCGCGCTCCCTGGCGACCTGCTCGAGGTGCGAATAGCGGGTTCTCAGATCATCTTTCTCGGCCCGCAGTTCGTTATAGCGAGACACCTTGAAGAGCATGCGCGCATAGGAACTCGCGATCCCAGTCAAACTGAGGAACCCGATGGCAGCACCCACGGCAAAGACGTAGAGGTAATGTACGGGGATGGGGATTTTGCGTAACTGGCCCTGGTCGTCGCGGGCTACGAAAAGTATGTAGTAGCGCTTACGCAATATCCCTCCTTCCAAAATGAGCTCGGGACCGAACCATGCCCGGGCGGCTCTGCGGTTACAGGAGCCCGGTGCTGCATCCCAGTTCCAAAGCTACGCCTCCCCTGCGGATTGGCTGATGCGTGCTTACTACCTACCGGAACCGGGTGAGGCCGCTACTGCTGTGCTTGCAATCCCTACCTAATACAGCACTTAAGCCGGCCTCAGGTCTGAATCTGAAAACTGCTAGGACACGGTAACAAACTAGGTTCCCCCTGTCAATCGCGTCCCGGGGCGCATTTCATTACCAAGGGATGGGTGACGAGGAATGTACTTCAGAGAGGTTACCAGCTTGGGGCGAGGCGTCAGCGCCCGAAGCCAAGCGCAGGAAATAAGGACCGACCAGGCTTTTCTCGGGTGTGAAAGGCTCGATATAGTGTTTTCCGCCGTGCCCCTCACCGAAAAAGCGCTCATTTCCCGCATCCGCCGGCGTGCCCGGGTGGGGAGTGGGGTAGTGGCAGGTATCGGGGATGACTGCGGAGTTTTGGCCATATCCCCGCGCCATCAGTTGCTGGTGACGACCGATTTCACACTCGAGGGGGTGCATTTTCGACGGGAATGGTACCCTCCAGCGGTCGTCGGGCGCCGCTGTTTGACCCGGGGCCTGAGCGACATAGCCGCCATGGGAGGCGATCCGCTCGCTGCCTTCCTTTCCCTGGCGTTCCCACGCAGCCTGCCCCAAACCTGGGTGGACGGCTTTCTTCAGGGTCTGCTGCGACTAGCGGGCGAGTTCAGGGTCACGCTTGCCGGCGGAGACACGGCTGAGTCTCCTGACGGGGTGTTGGCTGACATCATGGTGGTGGGATCCGTCCCGGTGGGCGAGGCGATTTTACGGTCCGGCGCCAGGCCCGGTGATCAAATCTACGTGACTGGGCAACTCGGAGGTTCGTCAGCTGCACTGGAGGAACTCTCCGCGCGACGCAGAATTCGTCCACTCGACTACCCGCAGCTTTTCCGCCCCGTACCCCGCGTCGTCGTGGGCCGCCTTCTCCGCCAAAAAGAGCTGGCGTCGGCCATGATTGACTTGAGCGACGGCCTCTCCACTGATCTCGCCCACATCTGCGCGGCATCAGGGGTGGGAGCCAGGATCCTGGCGGCTTCGATCCCCAGGGCCGTGGTGGGGAGAGCCAGCATCCGAGTGGACTTGCGCAAGTCCCTGCACGGGGGGGAGGACTACGAACTGCTCTTTACCGCACCGCGGGCAAAACGCGTCCCCTTGCGAATCGCGGGCGTTCCGGTCAGTCCGATCGGGCAGGTAACTCGAGATCAACGCGTTCTTCTGATTGACGAGAAAGGAGTCGAGACGCGGCTTGATCCCCAGGGCTGGCAGCACTTCGGAGACTCAAGCCCGGCTCGGTAGGTCACCTCCCGACGTACCTCTTCTGACTCTAGTATCTGCTGTATGAGGGGACTAGAGTATCGGTATGCCGCACGTCCCTCGCGTTTGGCCCCTCTTTGCGGTGCTGGCTTGTCCCGCAGTTAGCATCGCTGCCCAGCAACCTGCGGTTCCTCCAGCCCCGATGCAACCACCGGCCGCTCAGGCTGCGCGTCCGGAATCCACGCCCACGGTGGACAACGAATTCATTCAAAAGCAATTCGGGGAGGAATTCACGCTGGTTCCGATGTCGGCGCCGTTTGTCCGCGACATTGACGGCGACGGCGTTGACGATCTGGTGATCGTCGCACGCAGTAAGAAGCCCATGATTGACGCAGCCGAGCACAGCTATAAGGTGGTTGACCCGTACTACAGCTTCTACGGCTACGGCGATCCCAAGCTGACGAGCACTTTCGGCGCTGAGGATCCGATGGAGAAAAACCTGGTGGTTCTGGTGATCCATGGCGCCGGACCCGAGGCCTGGCGTTCCGAGACCCCGAAGTCCAAGTTCGTGATCATCAATCTGCCCTTCAAGAGGATCGCAGTCCGACGGCTGCAGAAAGGCAAGAAAATGGTGAACGCCATTTTTGCGATGGAGGCGGACGCCAGCGCCGGGGACTCAGCCGTCTTCTGGGATGGAAAGACCTACAAGTACGAACCCATCGGCACCGGCGGCGACTAGTCTTTCCCCTCCCCGCTGGCGCGTCACAGCTTCCGTACTATCGTCTCCCGCCGACATCGGAGCCCACCCGTGGCGCCGTCTGCTCTCCCATATAATCTGTGAGTTATGAACCTCGAGCAGAAACTGGAAGAGCTGAAGAAACGGGATCACCTTGCCGAAGCAGGCGGCGGAACCCAGCGCCAGGAAAAGCAGCACAAAGAAGGCAAGATGTCGGCGCGCGAGCGCATTGAGTTTCTGCTCGACGAGGGTACGTTCGAGGAAACCGACAAGCTGGTCACGCATCGCTGCAACGATTTTGGGATGGCCGAACAGAAGTACTACGGGGACGGCTTCATCACTGGTTATGGGCGCATCGAGGGGCGCCTGGTGTTTCTCTTTGCGCAGGACTTCACGGTGTTTGGCGGGTCGCTGTCGGAGGCGAACGCGGGCAAGATCGTCAAGATCATGGACCTGGCCGCCAAGATGGGCGCGCCCGTGATCGGGCTGAACGATTCCGGAGGAGCCCGCATCCAGGAAGGCGTAATGTCGCTGGCGGGCTATGCCGATATCTTCCTGCGCAACACCCTCTATAGCGGCGTCATCCCCCAGATCTCGGCCATCATGGGACCGTGCGCGGGCGGGGCGGTTTACTCTCCCGCAATCACCGACTTCGTCTTTATGGTCAACAAGACCTCCTACATGTTCATCACCGGCCCGGATGTGATCAAGACAGTGACGCACGAGGAAGTCACCAAGGATCAGCTGGGAGGAGCCTCCACCCACAACGAAGTCTCCGGCGTGGCGCACTTTATGGCACAGGACGATGCAGAGTGCCTGTCCATGGTACGGGAGTTGCTCAGCTTTCTTCCGTCGAACAATCTGGAGGATCCGCCCTGCCGCTCCTCGACGGATCCGGTCGATCGCGGGAATCCGGAACTCGACAAGATGGTCCCGGCCGAGTCGAACCGCCCCTACGACATCAAGAACGTGATCCACTCCGTGATCGATGACGGCTATTTCTTCGAAGTCCAGGAACATTACGCGAAGAACATGGTGGTGGGCTTTGCCCGGCTGAATGGGCGCCCGGTGGGAATCGTGGCGAACCAGCCTGCGGTGCTGGCCGGCACCCTCGACATCAACGCCTCCATCAAAGGCGCTCGCTTCGTCCGCTTCTGTGACTGTTTCAACCTCGCGCTGGTGACATTCGAAGACGTTCCCGGGTTCCTTCCCGGCACCAACCAGGAGTACGGTGGGATCATCAAGCACGGCGCCAAGCTCCTGTTCGCCTTTGCCGAGGCAACCGTACCCAAGGTCACGCTGATCACCCGCAAGGCCTATGGCGGTGCCTACTGCGTCATGGCCTCGAAACACATCCGCACCGACGTGAACTACGCCTGGCCAACCGCCGAAATCGCGGTGATGGGCCCGGAAGGCGCGGTGGACATCGTGTATAAGCGGGAACTGGAAAAAGCCACCAACCGCGAAGAAATGCGCGCCCAGAAAATCGAAGAATTTCGCGACCGCTTTGCGAGTCCCTACGTGGCCGCCGAGCGCGGCTTCGTGGACGCCGTCATCCAGCCGCACGAAACCCGCAAGAGACTGATCCAGGCCCTGGAGATGCTGGAAACCAAACGCGACAAGAACCCTCCCAAGAAACACGGGAATATACCGCTGTAATCGCAAAACTGCCCGATCGCGGCCGACGTCACCCTTCGCTACACTCTTCTACTCGAGAGTAGAATGCGGCGTTCCCAGGAGGTCCCCGTGAGGCACTTTGCGCTCTTGCTGGTAGTCGCCATCACCACGGCTATGTTCGCTCAGGATCCCGCCACCTGGCTCGCAGATCTTCCGCAGGCCAAGAACTACGTGCAAAAAAGGGTTTCCAGCTATGACCGCAGTGGCGGGAATGCCGATTTTCGTCAGATCGCGTCCGCCGCGACCTTAACGCTTCTCGACGAGTCCGGGCCCGGGCTGATCAGTCACATCTGGATTACCGTGGCCAGCGCCGACCCGCTGCACCTGAAGGCTCTGGTTCTGCGAATGTACTGGGACGGTGAACTCAGTCCGAGCGTGGAGACACCGTTGGGGGATTTCTTTGGCTTGGGCCTGGGCGACTATGTTCGCTATCAATCGATTCCTCTGAGCGTCGCCTCCGACAAAGCGTTGAACTGCTTCTTCCCTATGCCTTTCCAGAAGCACGCCAGGATCACGGTGACCAACGAGGGATCGGCTACGGTCGATGCTTTCTACTTCAACATTGACTTCCGCGCCTATTCTGCCCCCCTTCCCGAAGACGAACTGTACTTCCACGCACAGTATCGGCAGGCGACTCCGGCTGCGGGATGGGCGGACCGCTGGAAGTCGAACGCCGACCCGCTGGTGAACGACAAGAAGAATCCTCGGGGTGAAGGGAACTACACCTGGATGGAGGCCAAGGGCCGCGGGCACTTTGTCGGTGTGACGATGTCGATCCTCCAAAACCAGGACGATTGGTGGGGGGAAGGCGATGACATGTTTTTTGTGGACGGCGAGACCACTCCGTCGATCAACGGAACCGGATCGGAGGATTACATTCTCGGGGCATGGGCCTTTGGCGACCATCCCTTTGCGTACTCACTTTATGGCGCCCCGGTGAAGGGTGAAGAGAAGGCCGGCAGCCGGACTTCGGTGTACCGCTTCCACCTCGATTCCCCGATCCCGTTCACCAAATCCCTGAGAGCGACCATCGAACATGGCCATGCCAACCATCGCTCCGACAATTTCTTCTCGGTGGCTTATTGGTATCAGGCGGAACCGCACGCGGAGTTTCCGCACCTGCCGTCTCTCGAAGAGCGCATCCCCAGGCTGCATGCAGTCGGCGGGCCGGGAAACGCGCGGAACTGAGGAAAGAAAAAAGCGGGAATCAGAGCCCAAAATTAAGAGTCCCGAGGTGATGTTGATCTCATTCCTCTCGGCCAGTAGCTCGCTTTAGACCCTTGCTGACCTGCTCTCGCCGCTTCCTTGCGGGTCGCAACGCGCGATCATCGCTCGGGCTCCGGGCTCACC
>Ga0187780_10000157_pt1 | contig 54266 bp, 45 predicted proteins | sample 1015_Q2_SP10_20__FD_132429 | JGI IMG/M metagenome (GOLD analysis project Ga0187780, IMG submission 132429) | Tropical peat soil microbial communities from peatlands in Department of Meta, Colombia - 1015_Q2_SP10_20_MG | ecosystem: Environmental > Terrestrial > Soil > Wetlands > Peat | place...
GCGCAAAACGGACATTGCGGAAGAGAATTGTCAGACCATGCTCGTTGCAAGTTCACGCATTGCGAAGCATTAGCTCGGGAAAATGAGGCACGTCGTCGTACCGTGCGCGAGCAATCGGCCTCTGGCGTCGGTGACTCGGCCTTCTGCCGCGCCAACACGACGGCCACAGTTGAGGACTTTGCCCTCGGCCCTGATCTGGCCAGTCTCCAGCGTGATGGCTCGGACGAGCGAAATCTTGAATTCGAGCGTGGTGCTGCCGATGCCTTTATCGAGCATCGATTGGATGGCCAGGCCCATGCAGCTATCGAGAAGAGTTGCCGTGAGACCGCCATGTACCGTGCCCCATGGATTGAGGTGAGCGCCTGTTGGATACAGAGTGATGGCGACTCGACCGCTTTCTGCCTCGACCACGTCATAGCCTAACGTCCGGGCGAGCGTGTTAAGGGGTAGCACTCCGCTGGCAAGACCCTTGACGAACTCCAGCCCGCTCATCGCCTTCTGTTGCTCGGGACTCACTGTCCCGTAAGTCTTGGTGGCCATGTTTCTCAGCTTCGCCAACTGAGGACACCTAACGATAAGGTGGCGGCGAGAACCACCCGAAACCTGCTCGCGCGAGGAGGGCGGCACCGTGGGAATCTTTCGCCACCGCCTGACTGGCTCCCACTGTTTTGATATCTTGTGATTGGCCCCGGCTTGTGGGGATAAAATGCAATTCGATCGATCGATACGCCGCGAGTTCGTCACGCTCCTCGGCCGGGCGGCCGCGGTCCAATTGATCCTGTCGTGTAGTTGCGCGATGCTTCCGGCGCCGGCCTTGAGCGAGGACGCCGGCTTGAGTCCGCCGCCCGCGCTGGCACCAGGGCAAGCGCCGCCGCTGCCGCAAGCGAGCGCATTGGCGGAGCCGCGCACGTCGGATCAGGTCGGCTTTCCCAAGGTTTTGACCGAATATGTCATCTCGCCGGTCACGCCGCGATCTGCTATAGTTGCATTGGGTCAGAAGCTGTTCTTCGAGCCTAGACTCTCAGGTGACGGTACGGTCGCCTGCGCCACCTGCCACGATCCGGCTCGCGCTTTCACTGATGGTAGGCCAGTATCGGTCGGCATCCACGGCCGCGTCGGGCAACGCAACGCACCAACCGTTCTCAACGCCCTCTATAATAAACATCAGTTTTGGGACGGCCGAGTCACTACGCTGGAGCAGCAGGCGGCGCTGCCGATCACGAATCCTTTCGAGATGGGCTCGACCAGCATCGGCGATGCCGTGTCCAGGATCGCCAGCGACAAGGACTATCAGACCCGATTCACGCAGGCCTTCGGCCGGGATGTGAACGAGCAGGATTTGTTGAGCGCTATTGCAGCCTACGAACAGACGCTGACTTCGTTCGATTCCCCCTTCGACCATTTCATCGCAAGAGAGGTAAACGCCATCAGCGACTCGGCCAAACGCGGTTGGGAATTGTTCAATGACAAGGCCCGTTGTTTCCTTTGCCATGCTTTGGTGGATAACCAACGGGATGCAACCCTGTTTATTGACAACGATTTTCACAACATTGGCATCGGAATACTTCGGCACCGTGTCGGTCCCTTGGCGCAGCAGGCTGAACGGGAGTTGGCGCAGGGACAACTGCCGGATATCGATAGCGCGGCAATCACAAGTGAGCTGTCGGTTCTCGGGCGCTTCCTCATAACGAAGAAGCAAAGTGACATCGCATCATTCAAGACGCCGGGCCTGCGAAATCTCCTCGTGACCGGGCCCTACTTCCACGACGGGTCGATGGAGACGCTGTGGGACGTCATGGATCACTACAATAAGGGTGACGGCATCGCCGACCCGTGGCTCGACAGCGACATGCAGCCGTTGGCGCTGACGGAGCCGGAGATCGACGACGTGGTGGCGTTTCTTGCCTCACTGACTAGCCCACAATACAAGGAAGCCGGCGATCGGGAGTATGCACGCCAACTCGCGCTGTCCAAGGTGAACCGCCCGCAGCGGGACACCGAGCGGGCATTCGGACCAAAGCCGGAGCAGCCACCGCCTCCTCCGCTCTGATCGTTCGGCGAGAGAACCCCGCGATCCCAGGTTGGAGCCGAGGCGACAGCGACCAAGCGACATTTGATTTTCTCTACCGCGATGTGTTTCCTCGTCGGCCAATAACCTCAAAGCCTATTTCGGCCAGGGAGCACGTCATGCCGGAGGATAAGCAACCGGATCCCGCATTCCTTTATTTCCCGGACAATTATCGCTGGTCGATGGGGCTCTTGATCTGCCTGTCCGGCGCGCCGTGGACCGGCGTCGAGATCGACGAGGTCAACCGCGTCGGCCGCGCGCTTGCCGATAAGGTGGGCGACGACACGGCCTGGTTCGAGGAATGGGCGCGGATGGGTGACAAAATCGAGGCGCGCGGCCGCGACGCGTTGCGCGCCGGCCACAAGCTCACCGCCGCTTCCTGCTTTATGCGCGCCGCGCGCTATTACCAGACCGGCGAGCGGTTTATCCATCCGCGTTCGGCGCGGAGCATGGAGGTCTATGCGCGGTCGGTGAAAATCTTCAAGGAGGCGGTGGCCATGATCCGCCGCCCGCGCATCGAACCCGTCGAGGTGCCTTACGAGGACACGAGTTTGCCGGCGCTACTCGTGCATCCCGATCCCGAGGCGGCCGGAGCGCGGCCGGCGCCGGCCATGGTGTTTTTCGACGGCTTCGACGTGACCAAGGAGTTGCAATATGGCTATGGCGTTACCGATCTTGCCGCGCGCGGCGTCGGCTGCCTCATCGTCGACGGGCCGGGCAATGGCGAGAGCGTACGCTTTCGCAATCTGCCGCTGATCGCCGAGACCGAGCACTATGCGACGCCGGTTTATGAATATCTCGCCGGACGCCCCGAGTTCGATGAACGGCGCATCGGCGTGATGGCGCTATCGCTGGGCGGCTATTACGCGCCGCGCGCCGCCGCACTCGAGCCGCGCTTTGCCTGCTGCGTCGCCTGGGGGGCGCAATGGGACTATCACGAAATCTGGGCGCGCCGGCTCGAGGAGCTGGATTCCGGGAAAGTGCTGTCGCTGTCGGTACCGCCGGAACATTTGCAATGGGTGCTCGGCGTTTCCGACCGCCCCGCCGCGCTCAAGAAACTCGAAGGCTTCCGCTTGGACGGCATCGTGCAGAAGATGGCTTGCCCCTTCTTGCTGCTTCATGGCGCCGGCGACGAGCAGATTCCGCTCGAATTAGCGGAAAGGCTTTTCGAAGCCGCGGGCTCCAAACAAAAGGCGCTCAAGATTTTCAGCCGCGAAGAAGGCGGATTCCATCATTGTCAGGTCGATAACGTGACCATCGCCGTCCATACCATGTTCGATTGGATCGCCGACGTCTTGAACGCGGCGCGATGATCGGGAAGGAAGGGCGCGGCAATGAGCGGGCTCGCCGCGGGTTAAGCCGCGAGCATTTTCTGCACTTCGTTGACCAATTCGCGCAGATGAACCGGTTTGGACAGAACTTTGGCGTGCTTTGGCGCACTGGAGTCCGAGTTGAGAGCCACCGCCGCGAACCCGGTGATGAACATAATCTTAATATCCGGATCGAGTTCGGCGGCGCGGCGAGCGAGCTCGATGCCGTCCATTTCCGGCATCACGATATCGGTGAGCAGAAGCTCGAACGGTTCCTCGCGTAGCCGCTGATAGGCGGAGAGGCCGTTGTCGTAGGAAATGACCTCGAAACCTGCATTTTGCAGCGCCTTGACCAGGAAGCGCCGCATATCGATGTCGTCTTCGGCCAGCAGAATTTTGGACATTACGCAAACCCGGCTTTCGCCGGTCCCCTACATCCCATAAGCCGGATCGCTGGTAAACATGGAGTGAAAAAGCGCAGGACGGCAAAGGCTAGCGGGCGCCGAAAGGGTAGATTTCGCTGGGCGATCTTTTGGGAAAACCGGTTTCCACTTTTCCGGATCATGCCCTAATGTTCTTGGCAAATCGCGGTTCCTGTGGACAATAGTCTAAGGTCGCGCGGTTACGAATCCGGAGCAACCCGCCAGCGTCATGTCCGAAATGCAGGACGAATTCGACCCCCCGTTCGAGGCCCTTGAGCCGACGGAGTGCCGCGGCCCGTTGCTGTTCAACTCGCCCCATAGCGGACGGATTTACCCCCGGGAATTCTTGCTGACCTCGCGGCTGGATTTGGCGACGCTGCGCCGTTCTGAGGATTCCTTCGTCGGCGAATTGATCGAGGGCGTGGTCGCGCGCGGCCATCCGGTGGTGCGCGCTCATTTCCCGCGCTGTTATGTCGACGTCAATCGCGAACCCTATGAGCTGGATCCACGCATGTTCGAGGGCCGGCTGCCGTCATTTGCCAATACCCGTTCGATGCGGGTCGCAGGCGGGCTCGGCACCGTTGCGCGCGTGGTCGGCGACGCGCAAGAGATTTACGATCAACGCATTTCGGTTGCCGAGGCGTTGCGGCGCATTGACGGTCTCTACAAGCCGTATCATCGCGCGTTGCGACGTGTTTTTACGCGGCTGCAGCGGGATTTCGGCGCCGCGATCTTGATCGATTGCCATTCCATGCCGTCAAGTACGGGAAATCGCGACGAACGACCGCGGGCGGATCTCGTCCTCGGCGATCGTTACGGCACAAGCTGCGTCGGCATCGTGCCGGAAACGATCGAACAGTGCATGCGCGGTTTCGGCTACTCGGTGAGCCGCAACAAGCCCTATGCGGGCGGCTTCATTACCGAACATTACGGCAATCCGACAACCGGACTGCACGCCATTCAGCTTGAAATCAATCGCGCTCTCTATATGGACGAGCGCCGCTACGAGCGGTCGGCATCGTTCGTAAAGCTCGCCGCCGAGTTCGAGATATTGGCCGATCGCCTCGCCGAAATTCCGCTTGAGGAACTGCGGCCCTATCGCGCCGCGGCCGAATAACGGGACAAGTAAAACCGGCGGGTCGACAGAGGCCCGAATAAAAAGGGCCGCTCACCTTGCGGGAGCGGCCCAAGTCTAGGGAGGAAACGCCCAAGGAGGGCGACGGTAACGCGAGGATGCCTCGCGCTACCGCACTGCAACAACATACACTGCGCCGCACAAAATTCAAGGTTAAATACTCCTGGGGCAAAGACCTTTCCCCGCAATTTCCGCGCATTGTGCACAATGAGGCGGCGATATTTTCGAAAATGCTTCAGATACAATAGCTTATGCCCGAATGAGCCTTTGCTTAAATTTGCGCCATAATCCACAGATGCCGAGCTGCTATGCATCATTCGCGGACCCCGATCCATTCTCCAACCCCGTGGCCAACTCATAGGCTCGGTCAGATCCTCCAGGGAATTTGATGACAGCGATCGACTTTGCGGCCTTCGTCAACGAACTCGCCGCGATCTCCGGTGAAACCATAAAGCCGTTCTTTCGCAGCGCACTCGGTATCGAGAACAAAAGCCGGTCGGGTGGTTTCGACCCTGTGACGGCCGCCGATCGCGCCGCGGAAGCCGCCATGCGCACGCTCATCAAACGCACATTTCCCGAGCACGGCATCATCGGCGAGGAATTCGGTAACGAGCGCACCGACGCGGAATATGTTTGGGTGCTCGATCCGATCGACGGCACGAAATCCTTCATTTGCGGCATGCCGATGTGGGGCACGCTCATCGCGCTGACGCGGCGCGGCGAACCGATCTACGGCATGATGCACCAGCCCTTTACGCGGGAGCATTTTTCCGGCGATGGCCGCGGTGCGCACTATCGCGGTCCGGCCGGCGAGCGAACGCTAAGCGTGCGCGCCTGCGCCTCGCTGCAAGACGCGGTGATGTGCACGACCAGTCCGCTGTTGATGAACGCGGCCGACCGGCAACGTTTCCAGCGCGTCGAGCAGACCGTGCGGCTGTCCCGCTACGGCGGCGATTGCTATGCCTATTGCGTGCTCGCGGCCGGCCATATCGATCTCGTCATCGAGACCGAATTAAAGCCGCACGATGTCCTGCCGTTGATCCCCATCATCGAAGGCGCCGGTGGCATCGTCACGACATGGGAGGGCGGCCGGTCGCATAGCGGCGGCCGCATCGTCGCCGCCGGCGACAAACGCGTTCACGCGCAGGCGTTAGAATTGTTGAACGGCTGAATTCCGGGGCTATGCGCGCGATATTTTAATAAAGCGGCGTGCCCGGAACGAAGGCGTCGAAGGCCGCCCAAAACTGCGAGCGAAAACGGTCTTGTTCCATCAGGAGTTCGTGCTGCGCGCCGACGATGACGAGATGCGAACCGGCCCGCAGCATGCTGGCGAAATCCTCGATTGCGGCATTGGAGACCACCTGATCGTTGCCGCCGGCCACGATCAGCATGGGCTGGCGAATTCGCGCCGGGTAGCTGCGCTCGCGCAAGGCCCGCATGGAGCGGAACGCCGCGTCGCACCAGGCGACCGTCGGCGCGCCGAGCCCGAGCGCGGGCTCCGCTTCGAGCACGGCGGCGTTGCGGGCATAACGCACCGGATCGGACGTGAGAATGTTGCCCAGGAACGGCCGCGATTCGACGATCGTCGTATCGGCTCTTGGGACATACATGGCGCCAAAGCCCGTCAACCGCAGCGCCCGAACGATGGCCCATCCCGTTCCCATCGAATAATCGACGCCGCCGAGCGCGATCAGCGGAGCGATCAGCACCATGCGGTCGAACCAATGCCGGCCACGATGGGCCGCCCGGATGAGAACGCTGGCACCCGTGGAGTGCCCGATGGCAAAGATGGGCGGCGGGCAATCGGGCAAAACGATTTCGCGCATGAAAGTTTCAAGATCGGTGTCGTATTCGGAAAAATCGCGGATGTAGCCCTTGTGTCGATCGGACAAAGCGCGCTCGGAGAGACCCTGTCCGCGCCAGTCGAGCGCCGCGACGGCGAAGCCGCGCCCACGCAGATCACGCACGGTTTCGAAATATTTTTCGATCCATTCGGAGCGGCCTTGGAATATGCAAACCGTGCCGCGCCGTCCGGCCGGCGGCAGCCAGCGCGCGAAACGAAGCGCCACCCCGTCGGGCGTCTTTAGCGTACCCACGACGAAGTTGTCCGGAACGGGATTGGCGGGGATAGAAACGAGCTTCATGAAGGCTTTTCAGAACGAGCTGGAGATCTCGCTTATAACAGCCCGCGAATGCCGCTCAACTCGCTTGGCCTCGCGGCACGATGGCCCTTGAGCTTGGGTCCAAGGGGCGCGGGCATCGCGTGCGTGGCCGCCCGACATCGTATAAAATAGCAACCTAAAACAATGAGTTACGGCCATCTTGCGGGACCATTGGAACCATCCCATATCGCTTATGCGCCGGCCAATCACGGCGGCGCATTCCCGGCTCGGCCCATCAAGGGCGGGCCATCCGCATGTCGCTTCAGAAGGAGGATATGCCATGCGAACTTTCGACTTAGCACCCCTCTATCGTTCGACCGTCGGCTTTGACCGTTTGTTCTCGTTGCTCGATCAGGGCCTCGAGGGCGGCGCTCCGGGTTATCCGCCCTATAATATCGAGCGGACCGGTGAAAACGCCTATCGCGTTTCCGTCGCGGTTGCCGGTTTCAACGAGTCCGAGCTTTCGGTCGTAGCCAAAGAGAACACGCTGACCATCCGCGGCGAAAAAAGCGCCAAGGAGGAAGAGAAGCGCGGTGAGATGCTCTATCAGGGCATTGCGGCGCGGACCTTCGAGCGCGTGTTTCAGCTTGCCGATTTCGTCCAGGTGAAGGGCGCCAGCATCGAGAACGGTCTCCTGCATGTCGACTTGGTGCGCGAGATCCCCGAGGCGAAGAAGCCGCGTTCGATCCCAATCAACGGCAAGGCCAATGGCCCGACCGTTATCGAGAACCAAAAGGCTGCGTAATCGCCCTTGTTGCGTACGCGTCTGTGTCGAGCGCCCCGGTTTTTCCGGGGCGCTTTTTATTGTGCTCCCGTTGGGTCAGTCGTTGATCGCCGGCAGGCCGGATGCTTCGCCTGGCTTGGCAGACGAGGCAGCGGATCTTGGCGACGCCGGCGCTGCTGAAGCGGCCAGGTCGGGTTTGCCGTTTTCGGGCTGATCGTCCGGTACAGTTGCGGCCGCGGGTGCGTGTTGGGAAGGTTTGACGGCGACCAGTGTTGCCGGGCGCGGCCGAGGCAATGGCGGGCCGACAATGGAGCGCGAAGATTGCTGGTGCGGCGGCGCCACAATGTCCCGTTCCGTTGACGATGCCATGCCGGGAGCGCCAAGGCGCGGCCGCGGTCCGTCATTTGGCAGCATCGCCTCAGGCGGCTCGGGCAGCGACATGTCGTCCGCCGAGGCCTCGGCGGAGGGCGGCGCCGTTGCGAGCGGCCGAGCCACTTGCGGATCATAGTCGCGCGGTCCGTAAAGAGCCGGACCATAACCGCCCTGAAAATATCCGCTGGGGCCGTAAAGTCCCGGGCCCGGAACGATACGATTGGCATCGCGAATTGCGCCGGTGCGCGCATCGACGACGACGCGCATCAGAATGCCGCGGAAGTCCGTCGCGCGCAGCACATATGTGGTGCCCTCGCGCAATGGCGGCGCCAGAGGATCGAAACCGGCGGTACGCACGGTGCGCATGATTTCATAGGGCGGCACGAAGCCGGTAACGGGCGCTGGCGCAGACGACGCCTGAGACGCCAAGGCCGGCGGCGGGAGAGATTGAGCTTCGGCCGAATCGACAGCCAAGATCGGAAGCAAGATCGCAACCGCGACCGCGGATAGATCAGCGCCAAATCCCCAAAGACGCACGATGCAAGCCCTCGCCCTCATCCCGCACGACTGCCCGCCGCCAACGAGATTAACATGAATTGGGGCGGCGCTTGGGCGCGACTTAGAACTTTTTACAGAGGTTCACGAAGCGTTCGATGTCTTGCCCGCTCGTGGCAAATGAAGTGACGAGCCGGACCAGGACCTTGTCGGCGCCGACATCCAAACTCCGGCTGGAGCGCACGTAGTAATTGGCGCCGGCCGCCTTGAGCGTGGCGTCAAGCGCGCGCGGCAGCAGAACGAATACCAGATTGGCCTCGACGGCCCAGACCGGGTCGAGCCCGATCGCAACGAGCCCTTCGGCGAGCCTATCGGCCATGGCGTTGGCGTGGCGCGCCAGCTTAAGCCAGCGATCGTCGGCGAGGTAAGCCAGAAACTGCGCGGCGATAAAGCGATGCTTGGAAAGAAGGTGACCGCCGCGTTTGCGGCGTTCGCCGAAAAATGCCGCAGCATCGGGGTCGAAGAAGATCACGGCTTCGGCGGCGAGCGCGCCGCCCTTGGTGGCGCCGAACGACAGCACATCCACGCCGCAGCGCCATGTCATCTCGGCGGGCGTGGCGTTGAGCCGGACGAGCGCATTGGCGAAACGCGCGCCATCCATGTGCACGGCGAGCGAGCGCCGATGGGCTAGCTCGGCCAGCGTCGCGATTTCATTGGTTCGGTAAATGGTCCCGGCCTCGCCGGCTTGGGTGATCGACAGCGCCGACGGGACCATTTGATGAGGGCTGTGCCCGCCGTAGCCGGCGAGCGCGGCTTGCAGGACCTCTGGCGTGATTTTGCCGGCTTGTCCGCTCAGCCCTTCGAGCCTGAGACCGTGACCGAAAAATTCCGGCGCGCCGCATTCGTCGGTCGCGATGTGGGATTCGGCATGGCAGAGAACGACGCCCCACGGCGGCGAAACCTGCGCCAGCGCCAGCGCGTTCGCCGCGGTGCCGGTCGGCACCAAGAAGGCCGCCACGTCGCGCTCGAAAATCTCGCTGAGACGGCGCTCGACCAACCGGGTCCAGTCGTCATTGCCGTAGCCGCGGGCATAGCCGCGGCTTGCCTCCACGATGGCGTCGAGAATGTCCGGCGCGACCGGCGCCGTGTTGTCGCTGGCGAAATTCATTTGCCAAACCTAAGGCATGATCCGGAAAAGTGGAAACCGGCTTTCCGAAAAGACCATGCCTCATCAAACATCTAGAGCCGCAATCGATTCGGTTTGAAACGATTGCAGATCTGGGAGCTCTTGTGTTTGCGGGCCACGCCAAAATCTGGACCGGCACGGGAGGGTCGATGTTCCGACTACCGCTTAACGCCGCCAGGTTCGCATTGCACTCCTGCGCGTCCCATGATCCACTCAAAACGCGGAAAGCCATGCGAGCGAGACGTCGTTCAAATCGCCGAGCGCGCTTTTTCGCCGACTTTTGGGGCCGTACCGCTTGTCTTGGCGGTGGGAATTTGTCATGGTCTGCATAGGACAGCATTGCTGTCCCAATTAAGGATCCCAAAGTGCGCGGTCGGATTTAACTCCGACGAGACGCGCGGATCGGCTGCCGGGTGGCGAGGGCGCGCCGGACGGTGGCAAGAACTAGCAACCGGCGGCCGTTGAGCGGAACGAAGGTTGCCCCCAAGATGAGTGGCTCGCCCTGGCGCGGGACGGCGTGGTCCTGGGCGGGGTGAATTGCGCCGGACCCTCGATGCAGTGCGCTTCGGGGGCCTTTCGAGGAGCGCGTGGACGATGGATGCGTCTGGTTTCGGTTTGTTTGATCCGGCGCTGGAAAAGGATTCCTGCGGCGTCGGTTTTATTGCCGACATCAAAGGACGCAAATCGCACAAGACCATCGAAGACGCGCTGACGATCCTGCTCAATCTCGAACACCGCGGCGCGGTCGGCGCCGATCCGCGCGCCGGCGACGGCGCCGGCATTCTGGTGCAAACGCCCCACAAATTTCTCGCCAAGAAAGCGGCCGCGCTCGGGATCGAACTGCCGCCGCCCGGACACTATGCGGTCGGCGCGCTGTTCATGCCGCACGACAAAGCGTGGCGCCAAGAGATCATGGATACCTACGCCGCCGTAGCCGCGCAGGAAGGCATGACATTGCTGGGTTGGCGCGACGTGCCGACCGACAATTCGACGCTCGGCGAGTCGGTCAAGCCGACCGAGCCGGTGCATATGCAGGTTTTCCTCGGGCGCAGCCCGAAGGTGACGTCGGAAGACGAGTTCGAGCGCCGGCTTTACATTTTGCGGAAGACGATTTCGAGCACACTCTACGGCAAGCGCGCGCGCAACACCTCGAACTATTATCCGGTTTCGATTTCCTGCCGCACGCTCATCTACAAGGGAATGTTCCTCGCCGACCAGCTCGGCACCTATTATCCCGATCTGCACGATCCGGATTTCGAGAGCGCCTTGGCGCTCGTGCATCAGCGTTTCTCGACCAACACATTCCCGACTTGGTCGCTGGCGCACCCTTACCGCATGATCGCGCATAACGGCGAAATCAACACGCTGCGCGGCAACAACAACTGGATGGCGGCGCGGCAGGCCTCCGTGTCGTCGCCGAAATTCGGCGACGACATCGGCAAACTGTGGCCGATCTCCTACGAAGGCCAATCGGACACCGCCTGTTTCGACAACGCGCTCGAATTCCTGGTGATGGGCGGCTATTCGCTCGCGCACGCCATGATGATGATGATTCCGGAGGCCTGGGCCGGCAATCCGCTGATGAGCGAACAGCGCCGCGCCTTCTACGAATACAACGCCGCGCTGATGGAGCCTTGGGACGGTCCGGCCGCGATCGCGTTCACCAACGGCCGCCAGATCGGGGCGACGCTCGACCGCAACGGCCTGCGCCCGGCGCGTTATCTGGTCACCCGCGACGACCGCATCATCATGGCGTCGGAAACCGGCGTCCTGCCGGTTCCTGAAGTAGACATCGTCGTCAAATGGCGGCTGCAGCCGGGCAAGATGCTTTTGGTCGACCTCGACCAGGGCCGGCTCATTCCCGACGAAGAACTCAAATCGCAATTGGCGCGGAGCCACCCCTACAAGGAATGGCTGGAACGCACGCAAATCGTCCTCGAAGATTTGCCGCCCGCGCCCGAATCCGCGCCGATCTCGAACCTATCGCTGCTCGACCGGCAGCAATTGTTCGGCTACACACAGGAAGACCTGAAAATCCTGATGATGCCGATGGCGACGACCGGCGAAGAGCCGGTCGGCTCCATGGGCAACGACACGCCGATCTCGGCGCTGTCGGATCGGGCGAAGCTCCTGTTCACCTATTTCAAGCAGAATTTCGCCCAGGTCACCAATCCCCCGATCGATCCCATCCGCGAAGAGCTGGTGATGAGTCTCGTTTCCATCATCGGGCCGCGGCCGAACCTGTTCGATCTCGAAGGCACGTCGCGGAAAAAGCGGCTCGAAGTCCATCAGCCGATTCTCACCAACGCGAACCTGGAAAAGATCCGATCGATTTCCGACCTGGGCGATCATTTTAAGTCGCTCACGCTCGACGCGACCTGGCCGGCGGAGGCGGGCGCCGCGGGCATGGAAAGCGCGATCGGCGAACTGTGCGGAAAAGCCGAAGCCGCGGTGCGCGACGGCGTCAACATCATCATCCTGTCGGACCGCCGGGCCGGCGCGGACCGCATTCCAATCCCCTCTCTGCTTGCTTGCGCCGCGGTGCATCATCACCTCATTCGCGAGGGCTTACGCACCTCGGTCGGCCTCGTCGTGGAATCGGCCGAGCCGCGCGAGGTGCATCACTTCTGCTGTCTTGCCGGATACGGCGCCGAGGCGATCAATCCTTATCTCGCCTTCGAGACGCTGGTGGCGATGAAGAACGATCTGCCGCAGAAGCTCGAGGACAAGGAAATCATCAAGCGGTACATCAAATCGCTCGACAAGGGATTATTGAAGGTGATGTCGAAGATGGGCATCTCCACTTATCAATCCTATTGCGGCGCTCAGATTTTCGACGCCGTCGGCTTGAAGTCCGACTTCGTCGCCAAATATTTCACCGGCACCGCGACCAGGATCGAAGGCGTGGGGCTCGTCGAAATCGCGCAAGAGGCCGTGCAGCGGCACCGCGACGCCTTCGGCGATGCGCCGATCTACCGCTCCATGCTCGACGTCGGCGGCGAATATGCGTTCCGCGTGCGCGGCGAAGAGCATGTCTGGAATGCGGCGACGGTCGCGGCGCTGCAACACGCCGTGCGCGGCGATTCCTACGAGAAATATCGGCAGTTCGCCCGCTTCATCAACGAGCAGTCGACCCACCTCTACACGATCCGCGGCCTGTTCCGCATCAAGTCCGCCGCCGAGGACGGCCGGGCGCCGGTGCCGATCGAGGAGGTCGAGCCGGCGAAGAATATCGTCAGGCGTTTCTCGACCGGCGCCATGTCGTTCGGATCGATTTCGCGCGAAGCGCACACCACGCTCGCCATCGCCATGAACCGCATTGGCGGCAAGTCGAATACCGGCGAGGGCGGCGAGGAAGCCGACCGTTTCAAGCCGCTGCCGAACGGCGATTCCATGCGCTCCGCGATCAAGCAGGTGGCCTCCGGCCGTTTCGGCGTGACCGCCGAATATCTCGTCAATTCCGACGTGATGCAGATCAAGATCGCCCAAGGCGCCAAGCCCGGCGAGGGCGGCCAATTGCCAGGGCACAAGGTCGACAAGATCATCGCCAAAGTCCGCCACTCGACGCCGGGCGTCGGCCTGATCTCGCCGCCGCCCCATCATGACATCTATTCGATCGAGGACCTGGCGCAGCTCATCTTCGATCTGAAAAACGTCAATCCGGATGGCGATGTCTCGGTGAAGCTCGTCTCCGAGGTCGGCGTCGGCACCGTCGCCGCCGGCGTTTCGAAGGCGCGCTCCGATCACGTCACCATCGCCGGTTACGAGGGCGGTACCGGCGCTTCGCCGCTCACCTCGATCAAACACGCCGGTTCGCCGTGGGAAATCGGGCTCGCCGAGACCCATCAAACGCTGGTGGCAAACCGGCTGCGCGGCCGAATCGCGGTGCAGGTCGACGGCGGCATTCGTACCGGGCGCGACGTCGCGGTCGGCGCGCTCCTCGGTGCCGACGAATTCGGGTTCGCCACCGCGCCGCTGATCGCGGCCGGCTGCATCATGATGCGCAAATGCCACCTCAATACCTGTCCGGTCGGCGTCGCCACCCAGGACCCGGTGCTCCGCAAGCGTTTCAGTGGCCAGCCCGAGCATGTCATCAATTATTTCTTCTTCGTCGCCGAGGAAGTGCGCGAATTGATGGCCGAGATGGGTTATCGGACTTTCAACGAGATGGTCGGACAAATGCAGATGCTCGATCGCCGCGAACTGATCGCGCATGCCAAGGCGAGCGGGCTCGATTTCTCCAAATTGTTCACGAAACCGGACGTTCCGGAAAGCGTGGCGATTTTCAATTGCGAGGAGCAGGATCATAAAATCCGCGACGTGCTCGATCGCAAGCTGATCGCGCAATCGCAAGCGGCGCTCGAACGCGGCGAGCCGGTGCGCATCTCGTTGCCGATCAAGAATACCGATCGCACCGCCGGCGCGATGCTGTCGGGCGAAGTCGCCAAACGCTACGGTCATGAGGGCCTGCCGCCCGACACCATCGTCGCGCGTTTCCAGGGCACGGCGGGACAGAGCTTCGGCGCGTTCCTCGCGCGCGGCGTGACCTTCGAGCTCGACGGCGACGCCAACGATTATGTCGGCAAGGGCTTGTCCGGCGGACGCATTGTGGTGCGGCCGCCCGCCAAGTCCAGCATCGTTCCGGAACAATCGATCATTATCGGCAATACCGTGCTGTACGGCGCCATCGCCGGCGAGTGCTATTTCCGCGGCGTCGCCGGCGAGCGGTTCGCCGTGCGCAATTCCGGCGCCATCGCGGTCATCGAAGGCGCCGGCGATCATTGCTGCGAATATATGACCGGCGGAGTGGTCGTGGTTCTGGGATATACCGGCCGCAATTTTGCCGCCGGCATGTCCGGCGGCGTCGCCTATGTGCTGGACGAAGACGGCAGCTTCAATTCACGATGCAATCTCACCATGGTCGATCTCGAGCCGATGCCGGACGAGGAAGACATCAACGCCAAGGTCTTCCACCACGCGCGCGATCTTGAGGCGCATGGGATGGTCGACATCATGTCGGATATGAGCCGTTTCGACGGCCATCGGTTGCACCATTTGATTACGCGCCATGTGCGCTTCACCGGTTCGGCGATCGCGGCCAAGATATTGGCCGACTGGAAGAATTGGTACCCGAAATTCCGCAAAATCATGCCGGTCGAGTACCGTCGCGCTCTCAACGAACTCAAGGCCGCGGCAATCGCGGCGGAGTAAGCCACTTCAAAAATCGCTATAAAAAGCCTGCCAAGAGATAGAGAGCGCCTTTGGGCAAGATCACCGGCTTTCTCGAATACCCGCGCGAGGATCGTGATTACGAACCGACCGCCGAACGCATTCGGCATTGGCGCGAATTCGTACTGCCGCTGCCGGAAAAGGATTACGTCACTCAGGCCGCGCGCTGCATGAATTGCGGCGTGCCCTATTGCCAGGGCACCGGCTCGCTTGCGCCCGGCTCGCCGGGCTGCCCGGTCAATAATCAAATTCCGGATTGGAACGACCTCGTCTATGCCGGCAATTGGGACGAAGCCGCCCGGAATTTGCACTCGACCAACAATTTTCCCGAAGTCACCGGGCGCGTCTGCCCGGCGCCGTGCGAAGCCTCGTGCACGCTCAACATCGACGAAAACCCCGTCACGATCAAATCGATCGAATGCGCCATTGCCGACCGGGCCATTGCCCAAGGCCTCAAGCCCGAACCGCCGGCGGCGCGAACCGGCAAGACGGTCGCGGTCGTCGGCTCGGGTCCGGCCGGACTTGCTTGCGCGCAACAGCTCGCGCGCGCCGGACACGAGGTTCACGTCTACGAGCGCTGGGCCAAGGCCGGCGGCCTCCTGCGTTACGGCATTCCCGACTTCAAGCTGGAGAAGTATCACGTTGACCGCCGCGTAACGCAAATGCAGGCGGAAGGCGTCGTGTTCCACTATGGCGCCCATGTCGGCGTCAACCTGCCCGCGGTCAAATTGCTTAAAGAGCACGACGCCGTCGTATTGACGGGCGGCGCCGAGAAGCCGCGCGACCTGCCGGTGCCCGGACGCGAGCTAAACGGCATCCATTTTGCGATGGAATTTCTGCCGCAGCAGAACAGGCGCGTCAGCGGCGAAAAAGCGCTCGACGGCGAACCGATTCTTGCGACCGGAAAGCATGTGATCGTCATCGGCGGCGGCGATACCGGATCGGACTGCATTGGCACGTCGTTCCGGCAAGGAGCGCTGTCGGTGACCAATTTCGAGATCATGCCGCAGCCGCCGCTGCACGAGAATAAAATGCTGACCTGGCCGGACTGGCCATTGAAGCTGCGCACATCGTCGAGCCACGAGGAAGGCGTCGAGCGCGATTTCGCTGTGATGACGACGAAATTTGCCGGCGACAACGGCACCGTGAAGAAGCTCCAGTGCGTGCGGGTAGACGCCAAGATGAAACCCGTCCCCGGCAGCGAATTCGAGATCACCGCCGATCTCGTTTTACTGGCGATGGGCTTCGTGCATCCGGTGCACGACGGCATGATCAAGAGCTTCGATCTGGCGCTCGATCAGCGCGGCAATGTGCGCGCTTCGACGGAGAATTACCGCACCTCGATCGACAAAGTCTTCGCCGCCGGCGATATGCGCCGTGGGCAATCGCTGGTCGTCTGGGCGATTCGCGAAGGTCGCCAGGCCGCGTACGCGGTCGATCAATATTTGATGGGATCGAGCCTGCTGCCGCGGTAAAGGCATTAGCGCGCAATCGTTTCAAACTGAACGATTGGGGCATGATCCTTTCGGAAAACAGGTTTCCACTTTTCCGGATAATATCCTAGCGCGACCCCACCGGGGCCGGCGGGATCGGCGCGCCGTCAAGATCCGCATTAGGCGGGCGGCGCGTTCTGGCAAGCGCCGGGTCCTTCGCAGTTTTGTTCTTCGTATCCTTGCCGGCATTTGCGTTCTTTCCGGCGCCGGCATCCTTCGCGGCCGTATCCTTGGCGGCCGTATCTTTGGCGGCCTCGGCCGGCTTCTTTGCATCATCGCCTTTTTTCACCGGCGAGGCCGGCGCCGCCGGCGTCAGCGCAACCGGCTGCGGCGAAGCCTGAGGCGTCGCATTTGCATCGTTGGCGGGGCGCGGCCAGGAGAAATCGTCGGCGCGCCCGGCGGGCGCGGTCACGGCATCGCCACGGCTTAAGACCTTTGTCGCGACCGGGTCGGCGGTCATCTGTGCTGGGCGGCCGGCGCCGGCAAGCTCGCCCGACTCCCCGCTGCCTGTCGCCAAGGGCAAGACAGGTCCGACTTCGGGTCTACCGCCGCCCGTGGCAGGCTTCGGCGGCGTCGTTTCCGGTCCCGGCAGCGCCACCGGCACGACATGGTTCGACAATACGCGGCGCAGATCGCGGTCCACAAAGCTTGCGAGCTTAACCGCTCCGGCCTTGGTGAAATGCACGCCGTCCGCGGTGCGCAGGCGCCGGATTTGGCCTTCGAGGTCGGGACCCTGCACGGCGTAGCGTCCTTGTTCATCGACGAAGCCGTCCCAGATATCGACGTAGACGATCCCGGCCTTTTCGGCGTGTTCGCGATAGAGCTCATCGAGATAGCTTATGTCGCCGCTCGACTTCGGGCCGCGGATCGCCGGCAGCCCCACCCAGACAATCGGCGCGGCTTTGCTCTTGAGCGCCGCGATCATCTCGTCGATGCGTTTGCCATAGAGCGTCGCCCATTGATCGGTATGGAAATCGTAGGACCCGCCCGGCGCCGGGCGCTGGGCGTCGCCCGACGCAGCATTTGGCGGAGCTTCCGTATCCGCCGGCTCAACGGCCTTGTCTTGCGGCGGTTGGCTCGCCGGCTGGCTCGCGCCTTGATTGGTTGCTTGGCTGACGCCCTGGCCCGGTTTCGCGCCCGGCGGTGGCGGAGTTTTGTCGCGGAGCGGCGTCCGGTCGTTGAGGCCTAACATGATGACGATGGCGTCCGGCTTTTCGCCGGCAAGCGTATCCTTGATCGCCTGCGGCCAATCCAGCGTTTCATTCTTGGCGTCGTAACGGATCAGACCGGACGCCGCGCGGATCTTGCGATCCACGCCCATCTCCAGTTGATCGGCGTAAAGTTCATCGAGCCCATAGCCTAGCCAATCGGCCATGGAATCGCCGATGACGACGATGTTGGTGGTCGGGGGCGTTTCTAATTTGCGCGGTGGCGGCGCTTTGGTGGAGTCGACGACGGGCGGCGGCCGGTTGAAGTTGGAGAATGGGAAGAAGAAATCTCGTTGCTGGTAGTTGTAATTGCGGTAGCGATCGCCCCAGCGGCCATTGTCGCCCCAGCGGCCATTGTCGCCCCAATAGACCTGGGCGGCCGCAGGCCGCGTCACGGCGACGGCCGCAGCGATGATCGCCGTCGTCACCAGAAAGCGCCGGATTGGCAAGCGCCGCTTCCTGTAAAGCGTCGGGAACCGTCTCATGGATCGCCTATCCAAGCTCCATCGCAAGCGGCATTCTAAGCCGCCGGATGGAAAAAAGCTCTGGATTAAAATAAGCGAAAACGTGGCAACTTGAAGATGCCTGGCCGCTCAGGGCTGGCGCAAGCGATCGAGCACGTCGCTTGAGGCGAAACCATCGGGGGTTTGACCGATCGAAGCCTGAAAGTTGCGGATGGCTAGGCGGGTCCGCGGGCCCAACAAGCCGTCGGGCGCGCCGACCTCGAAACCGCGCCGGGCCAAAAGCTGCTGCATCTCAAAGCGTTCGTCGAGCGTGAGCACGCGCTGATCGCGCGGCCAAGTCTGGACGAAGGGTCCGCCGCCGCGCAACCGGTCGGCAAGATAGCCGATCGCCAGCGCATAAGCTTCCGCCGGGTTGTATTTCATGATGACGCTGAAATTTTGCAGCATCAGAAATGCCGGCCCGTGCGCGCCTGCAGGCAGGAGCAAATAGGCGCGGCTGTCGGGCTGCGGAAACGAGCCGCCTAACGCGCGCCTGACGCCCAGGTTTTGCCACTGCCGCAACGTCATCTGCCGCGAACGGTCGGCCAACAGATAATCGAAATTCGCCGGCAAGACGACCTCGTAGCCCCAGCTCTGTCCGCTGATCCAACCGTCCGTTTTCAGATTGTTGGCCGTCGACGCAATCACGTCCGGAACGGAATCGACCACATCTCGCCGCCCGTCGCCGTCGAAATCGACTGCATAACGCTTGAACGAGGTCGGCATGAATTGCGTCGGGCCGAAGGCGCCGGCCCACGACCCGACGAGATGATCGGCCGGTATGTCGCCGCGCTGCAGGATTTCGAGGGTGGACAGGAACTCCTCGCGGAAATAGTCGCGGCGGCGGCCGACGCAGGCGAGCGTTGCGGTGGAACGCAGGACCGATCGGTCGCCGCCGAGCGTGCCGTAGTTCGATTCGACGCCCCAGATCGCGGCAACGATGGCGGGATCCACGCCGTATGCGCGTTCGACGGCGGCAAAGACCGGCGCGTATTGGGTCAAAAGTTCGCGCCCGCGCGCGATGCGGTCGTCGCTCACCAACAGGTCGAGATAATCCCAGGTGGACTTGGTGAATTCGGGCTGGGCATCGAGCTTGTCCATGATGCTCAGATCGGGTGTCAAGCCGGCCGCAAAGCGCTCGAAAGTCGCCTGTGAAACGCCGCGCCGCTCGGCATCCGGCCACAAGCGCTCGATGCAGTTGCCGAAATCGGCGGCGGCCGCACGAATGGCGTCGGCGGTCATCAGCGGATTGCCGGACGCGCCTGACTGTCCGCTCCACCCGGACGCATCGTCGGGAACCGCCGGTCCCGGAACCGAGCCCACCGGCCGCGGTTGAAACAAGCGCGTCAACCAATTGTCGGCCTGTTGGGCCCCGGCGGCGGCCGCAAGACCGAGGACGAGGGGGGCGGCCGCGAGACCGCGAAGAACAAGCTTAATGATCATGAGCGCGCAAGTCCCGTATCAAGTCTCCCTATCGCATCCCTTATCGAGCCTCGCGTTCTGGCCGCATGCCCCGCCGCCTGCTAGTGTGCATCGAATCACTGATGGCGGGTTTTCGTAAGCCTTTGGCCAACTCTGCTCTGCCACAAACGGGTTAATCGGTGCAGCGATCGGATGCTGGCTCTAGGGCATGATCCGGAAAAAGCCTCCCCCGGGCACCGATCCGGGGGTGGGAACCGGTTTTCCGAAAAGATCATGCCCATCAAATAGCCAGAGCTGCAATCGATTCGACTTGAAACGATTGCGCTCTAGGCGGGACTTTGGACGATAATTTGGGCAAGAAAGCGCACCCTTTCGCACTTCCTTTGTTTCGGACGCTCCGCGGTATCCCATGAACTCCGTTCGCAAAGCCGTCTTCCCCGTGGCCGGGCTCGGCACCAGGTTCCTGCCCGCAACCAAGGCGATGCCTAAGGAAATGCTGCCCGTCGTCGATCGGCCGCTGATCCAGCACGTCGTCGATGAAGCGCGCGCGGCCGGCATCGAACATTTCATCTTCGTGACCGGCCGCAACAAAGGCGTCATTGAAGACCATTTCGACCGACAGTTCGAGCTCGAAAAAACGCTGCTCGAACGGCAAAAGCACAAAATTCTCGAATACCTCAACCAGGATTTGCCCGTGCCCGGCTCGACCAGTTTCACGCGGCAGCAGGAGCCGCTGGGACTCGGTCACGCCGTCTGGTGCGCGCGCGAATTGCTCGGTCGCGAACCCTTTGCGCTCTTGCTGCCGGACGTTCTGGTCCAACACGAGAAGGGCTGCCTCGCGCAGATGATCGAGGCGGCGCGCGAGCTGCCGGGCAACGCAAATATCGTCGCGGTCGAGAAAGTCCCCCACGACCGCGTCGATCAGTACGGCGTGGTCGGCGTCGGCGAGCGCCAAGGCAAGATGTTTTCCGTCACCAGCATGGTGGAAAAGCCGCCCAAGGACCGCGCACCCTCCGACCTCATCCTGACCGGCCGTTATATTTTGCAGCCTGAAATTCTCCAAATCCTCGCCAGCCAGGAGCGCGGCGCCGGCGGGGAGATCCAACTCACCGATGCGATGATCCAACTGGCGCGCACACAGCCTTTCTATGGACTGCAATTCGACGGCCGCAGTTTCGACTGCGGCTCGAAGATCGGCTTTCTAGCCGCCAATGTATCCTACGCGCTGGCGCGGCCGGACATCGCGCCGGGGTTCAGCGCGGAAATAAAAAAGATTCTCGGCGAATTCAACGGATAGTGACTGGCGCGGTGCGCCTAAGGCTTTCGTGCCGTCAGCCCGATCAAGGCCGACATGCCGGCATGCGACGCGCCTTCGTGGATTTCGCGCTCCTCTTCCACGATCCTTAAATCGTGAAAGTCGCCGAACGCCTGATCGAGCATGGCGCGCGTGTAGAGATTTTCCAGCTTTTTAGGTCCGCCGGTCCCGTATTCAAGCTGCTTCGGCGTATAGCCCTGGATCACGAGAAGGCCGCCGGATTTGAGCGCGCGCCGCATGCCGGCCCATTTCACGGCCCGCTCGGCGGGCGTGCTGAATTGCGCGAATATTTCGACCACGACGTCGAAAGCCGATTGCGGATAATCCCAGTCGTGCACGTCGACTTGGATAACGCCGATATCGACTCCCCGTTCGCTCGCCAAAGCACGGGCCTTCCTTTGCGCCGAAGGCGAGAAATCGATCGCCAGCACGTCGAGTCCCTGTTCTGCGAGCCAGACGCCGTTGCGTCCCTCTCCGTCGGCGACGGCGAGCGCCCGCCCGGATCGCGGCAGGAGGTTCTTGCACGATTTCAGAAATTCATTCGGCTCTTTGCCGAAGGCATAGTCCGGGACGGCAAAACGAGCCTCCCAGCGCTCGTATTCACTCAACTCGCGTTCACTCAAAATCAATCTCCTCGCGGATTTTTTGCGGAAACAACGGCCGGCCGTCGTGTCGGCGAGAAATCAGATTTTGCGTTCGTATCGCCGCCAGGCCGAAATCAAGATCGCGGCGAACACGGCAAAGGCTGCGACCTCCGCCGGCCACGGCCAGCGCGCCACCGAAGCGACGATGCCGACGAGGATGGCTGCAAATCCAAGCCACAGCGCAAACCGTCCGGGCCGGAGCGCCTCGATCGCAAACAGGACGAGCGCGAGCGAAAACCACGTCCAGGAAACCAGCGAGCCGTCTTGCATTGGCTCACACCCAACCGTCGAGCTCGCGCATCGCAAGCTGCCTGAGCAACGTCATCCCCACCTCGCTGTCATTGAGGCACGGAAGCGCCGCGAAGTGTTGCCCGCCGTGACGCTTGAATAGGCGCGCATTTTCGACGCTGATTTCCTCCAGCGTTTCGAGACAGTCGGCGGCAAATCCGGGCGTTGTGACGACGACATTTTTCACGCCCTTTCGCGCCAAGGCCTTCACCGTGTCGTTGGTGTAGGGCTTTAGCCACTGCGCCCGACCGAATCGGGACTGGAATGCCATCACAAGTTTATTTTCGTCGAAGCCGAGCTGCGCGCGCAAAAGCTCGGTCGTTCGCGCACATTGGCTTTGATAAGGATCGCCCTTTTCGACCGCCTCTTTGGGCATGCCATGATACGAGGCGATGATCACGTCGGGCGCAAACGACAGCGACGCCAGCCCCGCCTTGAGCGAGGCTGCCAATGCGTCGATGTAGCTCGGATCTTCGTAGTATGCCGGCAGAATTCGCAACGCCGGTTGACGACGCTGCCGCATCATGAATCGAAATACCTCGTCGCATACCGTCGCGGTGGTTGCGGCGGAGTATTGCGGATAGAGCGGCATGACCAAAATGCGCTCGCATCCCCAGGTGACGAGCACATCGAGCCGCGACGCAATCGAAGGGTTGGCGTAGCGCATGGCCCAATCGACGATCACGTGCTTACCGAGCGGTTCGAGGAGCACCCCGAGCTTTTCCGCCTGCGAACGGGTGATGGTCTTGATCGGCGACTCGTCCTTTTGGCGATTCCAGATTTTCTCGTAGTCGCGCGCTTTGCGTCGCGAGCGGAACGGCAAAATGAAGCCGTTGAGCGCCGTCTTCCAAAGAAGCGAATCTTTTTCGATCACGCGAGGGTCGGTGAGAAACTCTTTCAAGTAACGGCGCACGGCGGCCGGCGTCGACGCGTCGGGGGTGCCCAGGTTGACGATGAGCACGCCAATGCCGGACGTCGACGGCATCGCCGCGACGGCCGCGTCTTGGTCCGGGGGCGATTCGGCTGAAGACGAAGCGGCGAAAGCAGATGTCTCGTTGCCGCCACGCGCCCCCCCTGGCTCCGGCATCTGCTGGGGTGTGTCGGCGCTACCGGCCATGATGGGTCCGATATTCATGACTGACAGCATAGCCGAGGCCGCCATGACTTGCATGTCAGTACTTGCATGTGGGCAAGTTGCGCTTCGCGCCGCAATCGGGCCGCGTTGCGGAGCCGCCTAGGCAGAATTCTGCCTCGGATTATTCCGCCGCCTTCAGGAGCGGCGGCGCCCCGGCGCGGAATTGTTCGAACAAAGCGGCCTCGTCAGCCTTTGCCGCGACGAAGTGGCGTTGCTTGACGTGCCCGAAACCGCGGATCTTTTCCGGGATTGCGGCAAGACCGACCGCCAGATGATGGTTTTCGGGCGTCAACTTCGCGATCACCTCGTCGAGCATCGCCTTATAATCCTCGACCAGTTGCCTTTCGGTTCGACGCTCGATCGAATACCCGAACGGATCGAGCGCGGTGCCGCGCAAAAATCTCATCTTCGCCAAGAGCCGGAAGACCGGGAGCAGCCACGGCCCGAAATTCATCTTGCGTGGCAGGCCGGTCGTCTTATCCCGGCGGGCAAGCAGCGGCGGCGCAAGATGAAACTCGTAGCGAAGACGTTCGCCGTCGAATTGCGTCTTGACCTGCTTTTCGAATGCGCCATCGGTGTATAGGCGCGCGACCTCGTATTCGTCCTTGTAGGCCATAAGCTTGAAGAGATAACGCGCCACTGCATCGGCCAGGCCGCATTTGCCGGGAGCGCGCGCGGCCTCGGCTGCTTTGACCTTGTCGACCAGCGCTCGATATTGCCGCGCGTAAGCAGCATTCTGGTAATCGGCGAGAAATTTCACGCGCCGGTCGAGCATCTCGTCAAAGGATTCGGATAGATGTTCAGCGTCGTCGCGCTCGCCTGCCGCGGGTTTCGCCAGCGCTTCGACGGCGGCGCGATCGACGACCGCGCGGCGGCCCCAGTGAAAGGCCGCGCGGTTCATGACGACCGCTTCGCCATTGAGTTCGATCGCGCGCTCGATGGCCGCTGCCGATAACGGAACGGCGCCGAGCTGATAGGCATAGCCGACGAGGAACATGTTGGCGCCGATCGACTGGCCGAACAGCGCGTCGGCGAGGCCGGTCGCGCCGATGAAGTGCGCATGGTCCGCCCCGGCGTCGGCGACGATGGCGCGCTTGAGCCGCTCGATCGGCAGCGAAAAATCGGCATTGCGGGTGAATTCGCCCGGTAAAAACTCATTGGTATTGACCACCATCTGCGTGGCGCCGTGTTTGACGGCCGCCAGCACTTTGCGCGTTCCGGCAACGACGATGTCGCCGCCGAGAACGAGGTCGGCGCGGCCGGCTGCGACCCGGATGGCGTGAATGTCCTGCGGCTTCTCGGCAAAGCGAATGTGGCTGAACACCGCGCCGCCCTTTTGCGCAAGCCCCGCCATATCGAGGACGCCGACGCCCCTGCCTTCGAGATGCGCGGCCATGCCCAGAATTCCACCGATCGTGACGACGCCGGTGCCGCCGATGCCGGTGACGATGATGTTGTAGGTCCGATCGATCGCCGGCAGTTTCGGCTCGGGCAATTGGGCAAGCTCCTGGCCGGCGGCGACGCCCGTTCCCTTCTTGAGCTTGGCGCCGTGGACGGTGACGAACGAGGGACAAAATCCCTTGATGCAGGAGAAGTCCTTGTTGCAGCTCGACTGATCGATGGTACGTTTTCGTCCCCACTCGGTTTCGAGCGGTTGCACCGAAACGCAGTTCGATTGCACGCCGCAGTCGCCACAGCCCTCGCAGACGAGTTCGTTGATGATGACGCGCTTGTCGGGATCGGGGAAAGTGTGGCGCTTGCGGCGGCGCCGCTTTTCGGCGGCGCAAGTCTGATCGTAGATCAAGACCGTGACACCGGAAATTCCGGCGAGCTCCTTCTGCACCGCATTGAGCTCGTCGCGATGATGGATCGTGAGCCCGGGCGGCCATTGCGTGTCGCGCGGATACTTATGCGGCTCGTCGGTCACCACAACGACGCGATTGGCGCCTTCGGCGGCGACTTGGCGCGCCACCTGCGGGACGGTGAGGCCGCCGTCATTGGGCTGGCCTCCGGTCATCGCCACCGCGTCGTTGAACAGGATTTTGTAGGTGATGTTGGTGTTCGAGGCGATCGCGGCGCGGATCGCCAAATAGCCGGAATGATTGTAAGTGCCGTCGCCGAGATTCTGGAAAACATGGCGGCGCTCGGAGAACGGTGCCTCGCCGATCCAGTTTGCGCCCTCCCCGCCCATCTGCGTGTAGCCTAGCGTCGAGCGGTCCATCCATTGCGCCATGTAGTGGCAGCCGATACCGGCATAGGCGCGCATGCCTTCCGGCACGACGGTCGACGTGTTGTGTGGGCAACCCGAACAGAAATACGGAATGCGTTGCGCCACGTCCGCCGTCTCCGCGGCGATGCGCTGGAATTCCCTAAGCCGCGCCACGCGCGCGACGATCTCGTCTTTGCGGTGATAGCTCAAAAGCCGCTCGCCGATGCAGATGGCGACCTCGTTCGGATCGAGCGCGCCCTTGACTGGGAACAGCCAGTTGCCGGCTTCGTCTTTCTTGCCTATGCAGACCGGTTGATTGGCGGTGCCGTAAAGTTCTTCGCGAACCTGCACTTCAATGAGCGAACGCTTTTCCTCGACCACAATGATGAGATCGAGCCCGTCGGCGAATTCCTTCAACTCGCGCTGACTGAGCGGCCAGACGCACGCGACTTTATAGAGGCGGATGCCGAACTCATTGCACTTGATTTCATCGATGCCGAGCTCGTCAAAGGCCTGCCGGACATCAAGATAACTCTTGCCGGTAGTAATGATGCCGATCTTCGGACTTCGGCCGCCCGAAGTAATGGTGCGATTGAGCTTGTTCGCGCGCACAAAGGCGAGCATCGCATCGCGCTTATAGTCGTGCAGCCGTGCTTCTTGCGCGAGAATCTGATCGTGCAGGCGGATATTGAGGCCGCCTTCGGGCATGCGGAAATCGTCGGGAACGACGATGTTGATTCGCTCCAAGCTCGCATCGATGACGGCGGTGGATTCGATCGTCTCATGCATCGTCTTGAGCGCGGTCCACGCGCCGGTATAGCGCGACATCGCCCAGCCATAGAGGCCGTAATCGAGCACCTCCTGGACCCCCGCCGGATTGAGGATCGGGATCATCACATCGATGAAGTGATATTCCGACTGATGCGCGGTGGTCGAGGATTCGGCGGTGTGATCGTCGCCCATGAGCGCCAGCACGCCGCCGTGTCGGGCGGAACCGGCAAAATTGGCGTGACGAAATACGTCGCCGGTGCGGTCGACACCCGGACCTTTGCCGTACCACATGGCAAATACGCCGTCGTATTTGCCCTCGCCGCGCAGCTCCGCCTGTTGCGAACCCCAGACGGCGGTCGCGGCGAGGTCTTCGTTAATGCCGCCCTGGAAGCGGACATCGCTTTTTTCGAGGAACGGCTGGGCGCGCAAAAACTGGCTGTCGAGGTTGCCGAGCGGAGAGCCGCGATAGCCGGTCACGAAACCTGCGGTATGAAGGCCGTTGCGCCGGTCCAGCTCCTTCTGCATCAGGCAGAGCCGCACCAGGGCCTGGAAGCCGGTCACAAACACCTGGCGCTGGCCGAGGTCGAATTTGTCGTCGAGTTTGACGTCGCGCAGCGCCATTAGCACCCCTCCAGGCGGCAGTGTGCCCTTACGCGCCCGATATTTCCAGAGGACTTCGCTACGACCGGGAATATAGGACGAGGAGCCGACGGGACAACCTGGCGGGCCTAATAGCCGCAATCTTCGACGCGCCGCGCTTGAATTGGAACCGGCTTATGCCGCCCGGATGTTGGGCCGCAATTGCCGAATCAGCGAAGGAATTTCGGCGACCGGAACGGCCTTGCTGAAGAGGAAGCCTTGCAGCTGCATGCAGCCTTCTTCGCGCAGGATTTCAACCTGCTCCTCGGTCTCGACGCCTTCCGCCGTCGTGATCATGCCAAGGCTCGAACCGAGCTGCATGACGGCGCGGATGATGGCGGCGCAATCGCTCTTCTTACCGAGCTCGCGCACGAAAGAGCGGTCGATCTTGATCTTGTCGAACGGAAAGCTGCGCAAATAACTCAGCGACGAATACCCGGTGCCGAAATCGTCCATACAGATGCGAACGCCAAGCTCGCGGAATTGATGCAAAACATCGAGCACGGCCTGATCGTCCTGCAGCAATACGCCTTCGGTGATCTCCAATTCCAGTCGCGCCGCCGCGAGCCCGGACTGGCCCAGCGCGGAAACCACCGAAAGCGCCAGCATCGGGTTGCGGAATTGCGCAGCCGAAAGATTGACCGCGACGGTGAGCTTGGCTGGCCATTGGGCGGCGTCGCGGCAGGCCTGTTTGAGCACCCAATCGCCGAGCGGCACGACCAAGCCGATTTCCTCGGCAACGGGAATAAAGTCGTCGGGACCGACGACGCCGCGTTCCGGATGATTCCAACGCAGCAGCGCTTCGAATCCGCAGACGTCGCGGCTCACGGCATCGATCAAGGGCTGGTAATAAAGCTCAAACTGATTCTCGAGCAGCGCCTTGCGTAGATCGAGTTCGAGCCTGCGGCGCTCCTGCATTTGCGCGTCCATCTCCGGCTGAAAGAAATGATAAGTGCCGCGCGCGTCGGCTTTGGCGCGATAAAGCGCCATGTCAGCGTTGCGCAAGAGCTGATCGGGAACTTTACCGTCAGTCGGCGCCATGGCGATGCCGATGCTGGTGCCGATGACCATTTGATGGCCGTGTACATCGAACGGCTCGACCAGAGCCTCGATGATTTTGCCGGCAAGTTCGCTGGCGCTGCCGGGGGTGGCATGGTTTTGCACGATCGCGAACTCGTCGCCGCCGAGCCGCGCCACCGTGTCGCCGACCGACACGACGCGTTGCAGCCGTTCCGTTACCGCGCATAAGAGGGCGTCACCCACGGAATGCCCCAGCGAATCGTTGACGCTCTTGAAGCGATCGAGATCGAGGAACATCACGGCAAGCCGATCGCCGCGGGAAAGCGCCTGTTCCATATTGTCCTGAAGCAGAACGCGATTCGGCAGATCAGTCAGCGCGTCGTGGCGGGCCATGTGGATGATCTTGGCCTCCGCTTGACGGCGTTCGGTGACATCCTCGTAGGTGGCGACCCAGCGGCCGTCCGCGGTCGGGCAATAGAGGCAGGCGACGACGCGGCCATTGTTGAGCTCGTAGAGGTGCGGTTTCGGCGGTTTCTCCCTGAGATACTCGGCCTGCTCCGCCAATATCTGCTCGACGCCTTTGCCGTGATGATTGTTGATACGGACACCGATTTCCAAGACATCCTTGTAGGGGATGCCGAGTTTGATCCGATCGGGCGGCAGTCTGAAGATTTCCAGGAACCGCCTGTTAAAGACCTCGAGCCTGTTGTGTGCATCGTACAGGCAGAGGCCCTGCGACATGTTCTCCAACGCGGCATCCAGCAGCAGGTTGGACTCCCGCAGCGACCATTCCTGCTTCTTCAAACGGCTTATATCGCCGCACAACATGATGAAGCCGCCGTCGCTGGTGGGACTGCGGCTCAAACGCAACCAGCGTCCGTCCGACATCAACGTTTCGCTGGTGGCGTGCAGATCCTTATCCCGCCGCATCAGCATATGGCAGACGTCGATCGCTTCGTGCAGCGCCGGCTGCAGCTCCGCCAGCGGCGTGCCCGGCTTGAGCAGTCGTGACGGCACGCCGAGGAAATCCATGGCCTGCGCGTTGGCGAGGACGACGACGTCGTTGGCGTCCACGACGATGACGCCGTCTTGAGAGCACTGCAACGCATCGGCTAGTCGCGCCTGCGCGCTGCGGCGCTGCTCGACCTCGCGGTCCATCATCGCTTTGATATTGTCGCGCATCACGCCCATGGCGGCGAGCAACGCCCCAAGCTCGTCGGCGCTGCCGCGAGGCACCGCGACGTCGAGTTTTCCCGCGGCGATGCGCTCGGCGACATTGGACGCGACCGCGACAGGCCCGACGATCCGGCGCGCCAGGGTCCCGGCGACGATTGCCGACAGGATCAGCGCCAAGGCCGTTCCGGCGATGTTGAGTTGCACGTCCCGCGCCACGGTGGCGCGCGCGCCTTGCCGGTAGAGGAAACCGTCGCCGGCCGTATAGTTGACCAAAAGATCGATCTGTTCGTCGACCTTGGCGGCGTAGCGGTCGAGCGTATCCCAATTCACATCGCCGGTTACGCCATTGATGAGCCGCTCGCAGATGAGCTTCCAAGCGTCCGCCGAGCGGCGCACGCTCTCGGCCGCCCGCATGGCGCGAACGGATTGGGAACGAGCGGCAGCTATCTGAAGGTCTTCGTCCAGGGAGCCGCTGAGCTTCTCGATTTGTCTGTCGAGCGCAGCGCGCATTTGCGGATCGGCGGCAATCCATTGCCGCGCGAACGCCGCCCGCATTGCGGCAAAATCGGCGGCCGCCGCGCGAGCGTAATTAATCGACATCAGCGATTCATCGAAAGTCTTGTCGACGAGAATGCCGGCATGCGTGATGCCGAGCGTCGCGTAGGCGCTCAGGGCGGCGGTAATCACGCTTATGACCAAAAACGCGATCAGGATGCGGCCGCGGATCGTCATGCACAGCGACGTCGCTCGCGCGACCGCGCCGCGCCAGAGATGCGCCAAGCCCAACACCAGGGAGGATAGTCGCCCGAGCCTCATGGAAAGCCCTAGATATCGGCTCCAGGCCTATACCGGCGGGCGTTAAGGGTGACGCAGCAACGGAGTCAATCTTGGTGGGTTCCTTAATGCCGGCTTATGAACGCGTTAACGGCGCCTTAACTAACGGCCCTCACCTTTGGGGATGAAGCGTTTGCCGCCGCCATTGGACGGACAAAGAGGCCTATCATGACCGTTAACGATGTGCTGTGGCGCATCCGCCGCCCGCTCGCCGTCCTCGCAGGCGCGTTCGTCTTGACCGCTTCGGGCGCGCTCGTGGGATTGGCTTTGCCGCGGTACACGATTTCACAAAAGGGCCGCGAATTCCATCCGGGAGAAATCAGCATCAAACGCGGCGAGACGCTGCAGATCGTCAACGACGACGCCGACCTGTTGCACCACGCCTATATTGATTCGCCGCAATTCTCGTTCGACTCCGGCGACCAGCAGCCCGGCAGCAGGACCGACATTACGTTTCCCGTAGCTGGTAATTTCGACGTGTTGTGCGCGATCCATCCCAAAATGCGGCTCGTGGTCCACGTTCAAGAGATCCGGCAATAGATCCGCATCCAAAACATCCACGTCTGAGAGCGGGCTATAGAATCTTTGTGCCGAACAATTCGGCATGGGCGACGTAATAGGTCGCCAAGAACGCAACAAGCGAGGCGGCATATCCAACCGGAACGAGCCAGCAGTCGCGCAACCGCACAGGCTTGCCGGCATCGTCGGCAACAACGGCGATCAGCGCCACCACGATCAGCGAATGCCCGATCAAATCGATCTTGCCGAATTCGAAAACCGCGCTGACAAACATCGCGGTGAGCATAATGGCGCCGACGCGGCGCACCAGCGGCGTCCACACTAACGAAAACGCCAGTGCAAATTCCACCGCGCCCGCCGCTCGCATGTAGAAGTCCGGCGTAAAGCCCATGCCCATCCCCGGATGCTGGATGAAGAGCGGATATGACCATTCCGGATAGGCCCATTTCTCGACCGAGGCCCACATCAAGGTGATGCCGGCGGCCCAGCGCAGGATATCGATGGGGCGATGGCCGAAGAAGTCGATCCGGCCGCCGGTAAGAGCGAGATAGGCGGCGACGCCGAGAAAAATCGGATAATCGGCAAGATGAAAGGGGTCGTATTGCCAAATGCCGATATTGAAAAGCGCGAAAATCCCGACAGCTGAGAGCGGCATCGTCCGCCGCGAAAGCATTCCTGCGGCGATCCCGAGTTGTATCGCGCCGACGAACAGCGAGTTGGTCTTTAGCTCGGGGGTGAGCAAAATGCCGCCGATTGCCCAAATCGAAATAAAGAAGAAAGCGCACGCAGCCCGGAAAATCGTTTCGATATTTTCGCGAATGGCGCCCGTCGCCCGGTCGAGCGCCCGCAGCATGGAATTTCCGACGACGGTGTTTTCCAGGATGCTGCCGGTCATGAGGCCGAGAATGGAAAGCCCGGTGAGAAATTCGAAGTCGGGACACAGCACATTTTCGAGGCCGACCGGCTGCCCGGCGACGTCATAGGCGCAAAACCATTTGACGTGCGCGCTGGCCGAACCGGCGATAACCGTGTCGATCAGGCACGCAAGCGGTAGCACGGCCGCGACATGCAGCCGGCTGGCCAGCCGGATCATTGGGGGGCCTCCTCGAAGCCACAGAGATGCGCTGCGCGCCGCCGCACACAGCGCCCTGATATGTTTAACTCTTTACCACAATCTTATGTGCTTAAACATAATTAAATTAGGTATTGGTTAACCATCGAGCGAAGCGCCACGAAATGCGGACAAATCGAATTATCCGCGCCAGATCGTCATAAGCTTTGGCCGCTAGACGCTAGCATTCAGCAAAGACTCCAAGCGCGATTGTAAGCCAAAATGTTCGTTGAAATCGGACTGCTCAGTATCCTGGCCGGCGCGGGCGTCGCCTGCGCGTCCGAACGATTTCCTTCCTATATGAAGCCGCTCGAAATCGGCGCGGGTATCCTCTTGATCCTCGGTTTCGCGCTGATCAGCCAAGCCTTGCCGGCGCTTTGAGGCGTCGTTACCGGATTAACGCGGCAAAGCGGGCACCGCGTAGGGCTTGGGCGTACCGCTCAGCGTATCGAGAAAAGCGATCAGATCGGCTTTCTCGCCTTGCTGCAGATTCAGCGGATGAATGCCGTTGTCTCGGCTAGGCCGCTCGATGCCGCCGCGGTCGTAATGGTCGATCACGCCTTCGAGGCTCGCGATCGAACCGTCGTGCATATAGGGGGCGCGGCGGGCAACGTCGCGCAATGTCGGCGTTTTGAACGCATGCTGAAGCTTAACCGAGGTGGGGAACAAGTGTCCCCGGCCGAGATCGCCCTCCTTGGCAAGGCCGATGTCATGGAAGGAGGCGTCGGTGAAAGCCCATCCGCTGTGACAACCCGCGCAATTTGCCTTGCCATTGAACAACGCGAAGCCGCGTTTTGCCGCAGCGCTGATGGCCATCTCGTCGCCACGGACCCACCGGTCGAATGGCGCGTCGGTCGACACGATGGAGCGTTCGAACGTGGCCAGCGATTGCTCGATCCTCACCCGGGTGACACCGCCTTTGCCGAATGCGGCGTCGAAGGCACTGACGTAAGCGGGGATTGCCGACAACCGGGCGATGAGTTCCGGCTCCGGTAAATTCATGTTGGCGGCCCCGGTGATCGGACCGAGCGCGACGCTTTCGAGATCGCGGAAGTGTCCATCCCAGCCGAGCTTGGGCGTCCAGGCGACATCGAGCAAGGTCGGGGTTCGCAACGGCAGCCGAAGCTGATTTTCCCCGATGGCGCGCGGCTCGCCGTCGCTCCAAGACAGACCCGGATTGTGACAGGTTGCACAGGACCGGACCTGCGCCCCGGACAGGATCGGATCGAAGAACAGAGTGCGGCCGAGCTCGAATTTCGCAGGCGTATAGGGGTCGTTCTTCGGATGAGGAATCGCGGCCGGCGGCCAATACAGGCGCTTGAAGGCCTGCAGGCCTATTTCGGGGGCGCCGAATAGCGTTCCGCCGGCGCCGACCAGGAGCACGGCGGCTGCGATCAACGCCAAGGCGCCCCTCATCGCATACGAGGGCCGGTTCGTTTCCATGGAATGGACGATTTATCGCCCGCGGTTGACGAACCGTTAAAATTTGGCCGCCAGCGCGCTTATGGCGCGCTCGTAAGTAATTCTTCGTTTCGTGATTGTTATGCGCCCCGAAGATTGTCCAGCGGCACGCAAGACCCTGTTTTAACTCTAAATCCTGTTACCGGCACTCCAGCTCCAGAAATCGCGGCCTTCCTCGCGCAGGAAACGCGCCAGAACCATGTTGTGGACTTCGGAGGCGCCATCGACCAGGCGGGCGGCGCGGGCGGCGCGGTAAATCCATTCCAGGATCGTATCCTTCGAATAACCCCGTGCGCCGTTGAGCTGGATGGCGGTGTCGCAGGCCTCGTGCAAGGCGTCCGCGACGTGGACCTTGGCCATCGATATTTCCTTGCGCGCGCGATCGCCGCGATCGAGTTTCCAGGCTGCGTGCATGGTCAAGAGGCGGCCGATTTGGATTCGATGGGCGACTTGGCCGAGTTTGATCTGCACGCTTTCGCGGTCGGCCAATTTGATGCCGAAGCCTTCGCGGGTGGCGACATAGTCCTGCGCGATCTCGATGCAGCGCTTGGCGAGACCGAGCCAGCGCATGCAATGCGTCAGCCGCGCTGGCCCGAGCCTGATCTGTGTCGCCTTAAGCCCGTCGCCGACGCCGAGCAGGACGTTGTCGTCGTCTACTTCAAGCCCGTCGAACTCGAGCTCGCAATGGCCGCCGTGTTCCTCCGGCCCCATGATGGCGATGCGCCTCACGATGCGCCAGCCGGGCTGGTCGCGGTGGTAGAGGAACGCAGTCAAGCCGCGCCGCTTGTCGTCCGAGGTTCTTGCGATGACGATGAAATGGACGGCGTCGGCGGCCCCGGTAATGAACCATTTGCGGCCGCTGATGACCCATTTGCCGTTCTTCTTTTCGGCGCGGGTGCGGATCATGCCGGGGTCCGAACCGCCGCCCGGCGCCGGCTCGGTCATCGCGAAAGCCGATTTCACCTTGCCCTCGACCACCGGCCGAAGCCACCATTCTTGCTGCGCCGGCGTGCCGGCGCGGGCAAGGAGATTCATGTTACCGTCGTCGGGCGCGGCGCAATTGATCGACAGCGGTCCGAATAGCGAGCGCGCCGCCTCCTCGTAGATGGCCGCCCAGGCGACGATCGGTAGCGCCATGCCGCCGAACTGCTTGGGCGATTGGGGCGCCCAGAGTCCCGCCTGCCTCGCTTTTTGCTGCACCGGGGCGAGCCGAGACAGCGGAATGTTCTCGTGCTCGGAAAAATTCTCCGGGTCCGATTCAAGCGGCAGAACGTGCTGCTCGACAAAGGCCCGCGTGCGCTGGCGCAAGTCCTCGATTTCCGGCGAAAGCGAAAAATCCATACCGGCGCGCCCCTCGTCACTTGATCTTCGTCAAAGTGAGACGTTTGCCTTTAAATAGGGTTATAGCCAAGCCAAGGCTGCGATGGAATTGCGATGACGCGCATATTGCTTGCGATTGCGACGGTGGGACTTCTTCTGTTCGAAAGCTCGCCCGGCCGCGCTGCCTATCTCGGCGTAGCGCCGTGGTGCGCGGTGATGGAAGTAGGGGCCGCCGACGTCGAATGGGATTGCGAATATGCCTCGGTCGAGGCCTGCGCGCCGAATGTCGTTGCCGGCAATCGGGGCTTTTGCGCGCTCAATCCGTACTATTCTCCGCCGCCTACCAAAGGCCATGCGCGACGGCACAGTCATACGCAGTGACGCCGCGCAGGCTCGTCAGCATATATTTCGGCTTCCTCAGGCGGTCGGACTCCCGCATTGCTGCGTGAAAACGGCAATGCGACAATAACCCGCTTTGCTCGGCCGCGAGACTGGACCGTTATGTTGGATTCCCTTCCGGGCGCGACGACACAATTCGCATTGGATGCGGATCAAATCGCGATTCGCGACATGGCCCGCGCATTTGCCGACGAAGTGATCGCCCCGCATGCGGTTGCGTGGGACGAGGCCAAGCATTTTCCCGTCGCCGAAATGCGTAGAGCCGCGGCGCTCGGCATGGGCGGGATTTGCATCGCCGAAGATGCCGGCGGATCCGGCCTGTCGCGCCTGACCGCGACCTTGATCTTCGAGGCGCTGGCGACGGGGTGCCCGACAATTTCCGCCTATATGTCGATCCACAACATGACGGCCGGGCTGATCGATACCTTCGGTTCGCAAGAGCAGCACCGGCGCTGGCTGCCCAAACTGTGCACGATGGAGCTTCTGGCGAGCTATTGCCTGAGCGAACCGGGCGCGGGCTCGGATGCCGCGGCGCTCGTGACGCGCGCGAACCGCCACGGCGATGATTACGTTCTCAACGGCCAGAAACAGTTCATTTCGGGCGCCGGCACGAGCGACCTTTATGTCGTCATGGCGCGAACCGGCGGCGAAGGGCCGTCCGGCATTTCCGCGCTGATCGTTCCCGGCGATACGCCGGGGCTCTCGTTCGGCGCCAACGAACGCAAGATGGGCTGGAACGCCCAGCCGACCCGCGCCGTCACGTTCCAGAACGCGTGCGTTCCGGCCGGCAACAGGCTCGGCGCGGAAGGAAGCGGTTTCAAGATCGCGATGGCCGGGCTCGATAGTGGGCGGCTCAATATCGCGGCCTGTTCGCTCGGCGGTGCGCAATGCGCGTTCGACAAGACGCTGGCCTATATGAAGGAGCGCAAGGCGTTCGGTAAAACGCTCGACGCATTTCAGGCGCTGCAATTTCGTCTCGCCGATATGGCGACCGGTCTTGAGGCCTCGCGGACATTATTATGGCATGCCGCGGCGGCGCTCGACCGCAAGGACCCGCAGGCCACGAGGTTGTCCGCCATGACCAAGCGCTTCGTCACCGACACGTGCTTCGATATCGCCAACCAGGCGCTGCAATTGCACGGCGGCTACGGCTATTTGTCCGAATACGGCATCGAGAAAATCGTGCGGGACCTGCGCGTGCATCAAATTCTCGAAGGCACCAACGAGATCATGCGTCTCATCGTGGCAAGAAGTCTCGTCGGCCGATGAGCGAGACGCTGCTGCGCGACGGCGATGTGCTGGTGCGAAGCTACGGCGCGCTGCGGCGGATCACGCTCAACCGGCCGAAAGCGTTGAACGCCATCACGCTCGACATGGCGGTCGCCATGACGTCGCTGTTGCGGGCCTGGGCGTCGGACCCCGCCGTCGGCGCGGTGCTGCTGGACGGCGCCGGCGAGCGCGGCTTCTGCGCCGGCGGCGATATCCGCGCGCTTTACGATGCGGCCAAGAAGGACCCCGTCATATCCGGCGATTCGCTGCCGGCCCGCTTCTGGGCGACGGAATACAAACTCAACGTCCTGATCGCGCACTATCCAAAACCGCTTGTCGCCGTCATGGATGGGCTGGTGATGGGCGGCGGCGTCGGACTTTCGGCGCATGCACCCTTTCGCGTCGTGACCGATCGCTCGGCGATCGCCATGCCGGAAGTGCAAATCGGATTCTTCCCCGACGTCGGCGCCTGCTATTTGCTGGCGGGCGCGCCGGGTTATGTCGGAACCTATTTGGCTCTGACCGGCGATCGCATCGGCGCCGGGGACGCGATCTATTGCAACCTTGCCGACGTCCATGTTGCCGCGGATCACCTGATCGCGCTCGCTCCGGCGCTTGCCGATTGCCGCGCCGACCAGGACGTGCGGATAAGGCTCAGCGAACTGTCGACCGCTCCGGCCCCCACTCGGCTGCCCATCGAACGGCCGTGGATCGACGGTTGTTATGGCGCCGCAACCGTCGAGGATATTTTCGCGCGATTGGATGCGTCGAGCGAAGGCAAAGCGCGCGCGGCGCTCGACACGATGCTTAAAGCTTCGCCGACCTCGCTAAAGGTCGCGTTGCGCAATCTGCGCTCGGCGGCGACTTTCAACCGTGTTGAGGAGAGCTTTGCGCAAGACTACCGTATCGCCTTGGCCTGCGCGGCGGGACATGATTTCATCGAGGGCATTCGCGCCACGATCGTCGACAAGGACCGCAATCCGCGCTGGCAGCCCGACAAAATCGGGGCGGTCACGCCGGATTTGGTCGATCGCCACTTCCGGCGTGTCGGGGCACTGGAACTCACGTTTGAAGATTAGGTCTTGCAAAGATTAGGAGATGGCTATGCCGAATATCGGATTCATCGGCCTTGGCAATATGGGCGCGCCGATGGCCGCGAATCTCGTGAAATCGGGCGACCTCGTCGCCGGTTTCGACGTCGTCGCGGCGTCGTGCCAAGCAACCGCTGGTGAAGGCGTCGCCATCGCCCCGAGTGCCAAGGCCGCGGTCGGCGAGGCGGACATCGTCATCACCATGCTGCCGGCGGGCGAACATGTCCGTGCGGTGTGGACCGACGTGCTGCCGTCGGCCAAACCCGGCGCGCTATTCATCGATTGCTCGACCATCGATGTGACGAGCGCGCGCGCCGCGCATGCGCTCGCCACCGCGCGCGGCATCGCGGCACTGGACGCACCGGTCTCCGGCGGCGTCGCCGGCGCCAAGGCCGCAACCCTGACCTTCATGGTCGGCGGCTCGGCGGAAGCATTCGCGCGCGGCAAGCCCGTTCTCGAACGCATGGGCAAGCGGGTCGTGCATTGCGGCGACGCCGGCAACGGACAGACCGCCAAGATTTGCAACAATATGATTCTCGGCGCCTCGATGATCGCCGTGAGTGAAGCCTTCGTGCTCGGCGAAAAACTCGGCCTGTCGCATCAAGCGCTGTTCGACGTGGCCTCGGCAAGCTCGGGCCAATGCTGGTCGCTGACGAGCTATTGCCCGGTGCCGGGACCGGTACCCGCGAGCCCCGCCAATAACGATTACAAACCGGGCTTCGCCGCTTCATTGATGCTCAAGGATCTCAAGCTCGCTCGCGAAGCCGCGCAAGCGGTGCATGTCGAGAACGCGCTCGGCGCGCATGCCGCCGACGTCTATGCGCAATTCGCGGCAGCCGGCCACAGCGGCGACGACTTTTCCGGGATCATCAATTTCGTGCGGGAGAGATCGAAGCGCGGCTGAGCGTCGCTATCCCGACCGAATTTCCAACGCGGCGATCTACCCCCGCAGCGCCACCATCTGCCCGCCGTCGGCGACGATGGTGGCGCCGGTGATGAAGCGGCCAGCGTCCGACACCAGGAGCAACAGCGGCCCGTCGAGATCGCGCTCCTCGCCGAAGCGGCCGATCGGGATTTCGCGCTTGAGCGCCGCGCCGCGCTCGCTCTGCAAATAGTCGCGATTGAGTTCGGTGACGATCCATCCCGGCGCGATAGCGTTGACCCGGATGCCCTTAAAGGCGAGTTCGAGCGCCAGCGCCTTGGTGAGCTGGATGACGCCCGCTTTCGCCGTCGCGTAGGCGATGACGCCTTTGTCCACGCCGAAGCCGAGGACGGAAGCGATATTGACGATGACGCCGCCGCTTTTCGCCGCGAGCATGCGGCGCGCCGCTTCCTGGGCGCAAAAGAACACGGCGTCGAGATCGGTCGCGAGCACGCGACGCCATTCCTCCTCGGCAAGCTCTACGGCGCGGCCGGCCTGCACCACGCCGGCATTGTTGACGAGGATCGTCACCGTGCCGAATTTCTTCTCGGCGGCGTCGAATGCCGACGCTATCGCCCGCCGATCGCGAACATCCGCCGCCGCGGCGATGGCTTGACCGCCGCACTTTTCGATCCGCGCCTGCAACGCCGCGAGCCGGTCCGCCCGGCGTGCCACCAGCACGACCGCCGTGCCGTTCTCGGCCAGAACTTCGGCGAAACGCGCGCCAAGACCGCTCGATGCGCCCGTCACCAGCGCCACTTTGCCGTGGAGATCGAAGATTTGCGCAGCCGACATAGTTTCTCCTTCCGCCGTCACTAACGCGCGGCTCTGCGGCCCGTCACGACCCATAAAGGCGATGCGGCAGCCAGGTCGCAAGCCCCGGCACGAACCATAGCGCAAGCAGCATGACGAGCTGAATGAGGACGAAGGGAATAATGCCGATATAAATATCTCGGGTCGTGACTTCGGGCGGCGCGACGCCGCGCAGATAGAACAAGGTCGGGCCGAGCGGCGGGTGCATGTAAGAGGTTTGCAAATTCACCGCCATCATCATGCCGAGCCAAACCGGATTGACGCCGGGCATCTGCAGCAGGACGGGCGCAACGATCGGCACGACGACGAAGATAATCTCGAAGGCGTCCATCACGAAGCCGAGGAGAAAAATCGCGGCCATGACCGCAAGCGTCGCGCCGGCGACCCCGCCCGGCAGATTGTTGAGCACGCGATGAACCAGACCATCGCCGCCGAGGCCGCGGAACACCAAGCTGAACACCGTCGCCCCGATCAGTATGACGAAGATCATGCTTACGATCTGCGTCGTGCGGACCATCACCGGAATGAGGAGACCCTTGGCGCCGGTTTTGCGCGCCGCAAGGAGGATCGCGCCGATCGCGCCGACCGACGCAGCCTCCGTCGGCGTCGCGACGCCACCGAGAATGGAACCGAGGACGGCGAGGATGAGCGCAATCGGCGCAACGAGAACGGCGAGCAGCCGGCGCGCCAGGGCAAAGCCTTTTGGCGCATGTGGATCGGGCGCAATCGCCGGGGATTTTCGCGGCGTCACGGCCGCCACGCCGATCAGATAAAGCATGTAGAAGAGGACCAGCACGAAGGCCGGAAATATCGCGCCGGCGAAGAGATCGGCGACGGTCACCGTCTGCGGCGCGAAATTGCCCTGCGCCAGTTGCGCCGCCTGGTAGGAATTGCTGAGCTGATCGCCGAGCAGCACGAGCACGGTCGCCGGCGGGAAGATTTGCGCCAGCGTCGCCGTGGCCGCGACCGTACCGGCCGCCAGCGCCTTGTCGTAACCGTGACGCAACATGGTCGGCAGCACGATCAATCCCATCGTCACGGTGGTGGCGCCGACCACGCCTTTGGCCGCGGCGAGCAGCACCCCGACGATGACGACCGAGAGGCCGAGACCGCCCGGCAAAACGCCGAACAGCCGGCCCATGGTTTCCAGAAGCTCCTCGGCGATGCGCGAGCGCTCCAGCATCACGCCCATGAAAATAAACAGCGGGATGGCGAGCAGCACGTCGTTGGTCATCACGCCGAAAATGCGTTCCGGCAGCGCGCCAAGAAGCGCGAAGTCCATGACGTCCGAAGCCGCGCCTATGGCGGCAAAGAAGAGCGAGACGCCCGCGAGCGTCAAGGCGACGGGATAGCCGACGAGCAGAAGTGCGCAGACCGCAAGCACCATCGCCACCGCAAGCGTCTCGCCCATGGTCGATCCGGCGATCAATGCGACGGTTGCCGGGGTGCGCCGCTCAAAACCAGTACGGCACGCATCGCCTGCGCCACGCCTTGCAGGCCAAGGAGAACGGCGAACAGCGGAATCAAGGTCTTGAGCACATAGACGAAGGGCAGGCCGCTCGGCTGCGGCGAGCCTTCGAGGATGGACCACGAACGCTCCACATAAGGCAGCGCCACGATCATGAGCGTCACGGTGAACGGCAAGAGAAAGAAAACCGCGCCGAGGAGGTCAATCAGCGCGCGGATGCGCGGCGTCGCGCGAATATAGAAAATGTCCACCCGGACATGGCCGTCTTCCTGAAAAGTCCAGGCTGCGGCCAGCATGAACAAAGCGGCATGCGCGTAGATCACCGATTCCTGCAGGCGGATGGAGCCGAGGCCCAACGCGTAGCGCATGACGACGACGGCGAATTCGGCAATCACGATGTAGAGCGAACACCCCACCGCCCAGCGTCCGACGCCCGCGGTGATGCGGTCGATTCCGTCGGCGAGGCGCGCGATCGTGTTTCGCATGGGTTTTGGCCATACTATAATGTTTTTTATAGCCTATTCGGGAACGGAAAACGGGCCATCTCGGGAAAAGCCAAATCGGAAAATCAAGTCGGACAACAATCATGCCGGAAGAACACGACCATCATCACGATCACGACGAGCACGGATCGGAGCTATCCGAAATGCAATTGCGCGTGCGGGCGCTGGAGACCGTACTGACCGAGAAGGGCTATATCGACCCGGCCGCGCTCGACCCTATTATCGAAGCCTACGAGACCAAGATCGGGCCGCATATCGGCGCGCGCGCCGTCGCCAAGGCGTGGAGCGATCCCTCGTTCAAGCGCGCTCTGCTCGACGACGCGACCAAGGCGGTGCTAACGCTCGGGGTCGTCAACCGTGTCGGCGATCACCTGATCGCGGTCGAGAACACGCCGAAACTGCACAACATGATCGTCTGCACGCTGTGCTCCTGCTATCCGTGGGAAGTGCTGGGACTGCCGCCGGTCTGGTACAAATCGTCGCCCTATCGGTCGCGCGCCGTCAACGATCCGCGCGGCGTGCTCGCCGACTTCGGCGTGACGCTGCCGGCCGATACGAAAATTCGCGTCTGGGACTCGACGGCCGAGACGCGCTTCATCGTGTTGCCGATGCGGCCTGCCGGCACCGAAGGCTGGAGCGAGGAAAAGCTCGCGAGCCTCGTGACGCGTGACAGCATGATCGGTACCGGACTGCCCAAAGCCCCCAGCGAGGTTTTGTGATGGACGGCGTTCACGACATGGGGGGCATGCACGGCTTCGGTAAAGTCGAGCCTGAAGCGAACGAGCCGGTCTTCCACAGCGACTGGGAAAGGCGCCTTTACGCGCTCTATCGCGCGATGAGTTACACGGGCGTCTGGACCATCGATCAATCCCGTTTCGCCCGCGAGCGACTGCCGCCCGATATTTATCTCGCCAGCTCGTATTACAAAAAGTGGGAATTGGGCATGGAAAAGCAGCTTGCCGAGACCGGCCTTGCCGGACCGGACGAGCTTGCGGCCGGCCATGCGTTGCGGCCCGGCAAGACGCTCAAGCGCAAACTGACGGCGACCGAGGTCCCCAACACGATCACGCGCGGCTCGTCCACCCGGCCGGCCAAAGCGCCGGCGCGGTTTAAGCCGGGCGACCGCGTGCGCACCAAGAACATCCACCCCGCGACGCATACCCGCCTGCCGCGTTACGCGCGCGGGCGCGTTGGCGTGGTCGAGGCGCTGCGCGGCTGCCATGTTTTTCCCGACACCGTCGCGATCGGCAAAGGCGAGGATCCGCAATGGCTTTACACCGTGCGGTTCGAAGGCCGCGAATTGTGGGGCGAAAGCGCGGAACCCTCGCTACAAGTGTCTATCGAGGCGTTCGAACCTTATTTGGAGCCGGCATGATTGCCGGCGTCGTTCCAGCCGAGTGAAACGAGAGCCGGAACCCGCAGCCGCCGAACCGAGAGGATCACGATTGTGGATTCCGGCTCTCGCTCGCTCCGCTCGCGCAGCCGCAATGACAGCCGCGCCGTCGTTCCGGCCGAGTGAACCGAGAGCCGGAACCCATAGTCACCGAACCAGGAGGGTCGCGATTATGGATTCCGGCTCTCCCTCGCTTCGCTCGCTCGGCCGGAATGACAGCCGCAAATGAATAAACAGTACTTCGTTTACATCTTGGCGAGCCGAAAGCATGGGACACTTTATGTGGGCGTTACGAGTGAGCTCATTCGGTGTGCTTATCAGAACAAGCTGAAAGCGGTTCGAGGCTTCACGAGGCGATACGATGTGCATAAGCTCGCCTATTTCGAGATCTTCGACGATCCTCTCTCGGCAATAGCCCGAGAGAAGCAGTTGAAGAAGTAGAGACGCGAATGGAAAATTCAGCTCATCGAAGGCAGAAATCCAGGCTGGGTTGATCTTTCACATACATTGATTTGAAAGGATCGCGATTATGGATTCCGGCTCTCGCTCGCTCCGCTCGCGCGGCCGCAATGACGACGTAAGCATTCCGCGCAACGAGCACGGCCCGGTTTTCCGCGCGCCGTGGGAGGCGGAGGCGTTCGCGCTCGCGGTCTCGCTCAATGAGCGGGGCCTATTCACGTGGAAGGAATGGGCCGCAACGCTCGGTGACGAAATCAAGAAGGCGCAAGCCGCGGGCGATCCTGACACCGGCGACACTTATTACCACCATTGGCTTGCGACACTCGAACGCATTCTCGCCGAAAAAGGCGTCACCGACCCGGCCGCGCTGGCGCGCACCCGCGATGCCTGGCAGCGGGCCTGCGCGCGCACTCCGCACGGCACGCCAATCGAGCTGCATCCCCAAGATTTCCAAGGATAACTAACTACTCACAACATCCCCAGCGCGTGCGGCAGCCACAGCGAAATGGCCGGGATGTAGGTGACCATCGCCAGGAAGATCAGCATGGTGACGAGCCACGGCAGCACGGCAATCGTAAGCTCGGTGATGCCCATCTTGGTAATTCCGGCGGCCACATAGAGATTGAGCCCGACCGGCGGGTGACACAGCCCGACCTCCATGTTCACGGCCATGAGGATGCCGAGGTGCACCGGATGCACGCCCAGCGCCGCTGCCATCGGAAACAGGATCGGCGCCATGATCAGCGTGATGGCGGCCGGATCCATGAAATTGCCGGCGGCGAGCAGCACGACATTGGTGACCAAAAGGAAAGCGACGATGCCGAAGCCTTGGGCGGTCATCCATTCGGCCATCGATTGTGGGATCTGCTCGGAGGTGAGCAGCCAGGAGAACACCGCGGCATTGGTGATGATGTAGAGGATCATCGCGCTCATCGACGCCGCCTTGAGCAGCACCGCCGGCACTTCCGAGAGCGGCAAGCCTTTGTAGACGAAGACCGAGATGACGAAGGCATAGACGGCGGCGACCGCGGCCGCCTCGGTCGGCGTGAACAGGCCCGAATAGATGCCGCCGAGCACCAGAAGGATGAGAAGCAGGCCCCAAACGCTTTCGCGGAACGTGCGCCAGCATTCGCGCCAATCGGCGCGTTTCATGCGCGGATAGTCGTTGCGCCAGGCGCGATACCAGGTCGTGGCGCCGAGCATGGCCGAAAGAATGAGACCCGGCACCAAGGCGGCGATGAACAATTGGCCGATTGAAGCGGAATCGACCACGGCGCCGCCCGGGCCGCGCGGCTGCATGCCGCTTGTCGCCACCGCATAGATGACGAGATTGATCGAGGGCGGGAACAAAATGCCGAGCGCGCCGGAGGTCGCGATCACGCCCGCGGAAAAGCGCGGCGGATAGCCCTGCTGCATCAGCGCCGGAAGGATGATCGAGCCGATGCCGACCACGGTCGCGACCGAAGAGCCGGAGATCGCCGCAAAGAGCGCGCAAGCGACGACGCCGGCGAGTCCGAGGCCGCCGTACCAATGGCCGATCAGCGAGGTCGCGAAGTCGATCATCCGCCGCGCCACGCCGCCGGCGGTGAGAAAGTTTCCCGCCAGAATGAAGAACGGGATCGCCATGATCTCGAAACGGTCGATGCTGGTGAACAATTTCAGGCCGACCATCTTTGGGTCGACATCGGAAAGGATGAACAAATAGGTCAGCACGGACAGGCCGAGCGCGATCGAAATCGGCATTCCGGACGCCATCAGCCCGAGCAAGAGCGCGAACAACAGCTCGGCGCGCACGGTGTGCGACAGTTCGATAATGTGAAGCCGCGCGGCAAAGCAGACGAGCGCAAGCGCGATCGGAACGGCGACGATCAGAGTCGCGGTAATGGCGGCATTGACCGGACTCGGCGCTGCGGGCTTCGACGCATGCAACAGCGCGGTCATCGCGTGGCCTCCGGCGCCACAGCCGGCGCTGCGTCGTCCGGATGCTCGTAGTCGAGACCATGGCCTTGATGCGGCACGCGGCCGGTTTTAAGGAAGCGCCACATCACCTGCAAAAACCGGAAACACATCAGGTAGGAGCCGAGCGGGATGGCGAGATAAATCATCCAGCTCGGCCATTCGAGCTCCGGCGAGACCTCGTCCGGGTCGAGTTCGTATACATAAACCGCGCCAAGCGTGCCGATAACACCGGTGAAGAGCGCGCCGCAAAGCATCGCAAAGACGATCACGGGCTTGCGCGCCGCGGGCGTCAGTCTATTAACGAAGACATCGACGCCGACATGGATGCCGGTGCGCACGCCGAGCGCCGCGCCGAACTTCGCCATCCAGACAAACATGTAGGTGGCGAGCTCCTGCGCCCAGGAAAGATTGATCGAGGCGAGCCAGAAATAGACGGCATTGGCCGCGTCTTTGAGCAGCGAGAGGTGGTGCACGCCGGCCCACCTGGCGAGATTGGCTGAATTGCTGGCGCCGTAGCGATGAACCACCGCGACAAAGGTCAGAACCGTCGCCGCGCCGATCAGCGTGGCAATGATCCACTCTTCGAGCCGGTTCAGAATACGGTCGAGCACCCGGCGTCCCCCACGGGCCAGTCCCTTCCCGGACGCGGGAAGGGACTAAAGAGCTTTACGACTGCGGCGGTACGAAGCCCGATGCCTTGTAGATTCTGTCGATGAAGTCCTTGCCGAACCGGCTTTGCATTTCCTTGTGCACAGGCATCAGCTTGGCGATCCAGGCCTGCTTTTCGGTGTCGCTGAGAACATGCATCTGCACCTTGCCACTCGCCTTGATCTGTTCGAGCGCATCCGCATTGTCCTTGGCCGCGGTCTCGTTGAAGAAATCGGTCGATTCCTTGACCGCGCGATCGAGCCCCGGACGAACATCGGCCGGCAGCGAATCCCAGAATTTCTTGTTGGTGATGAGCGAATAGGTCAGACGGCCGTGGTGCGAGACGGTCAGATATTTTTGCACGTCGTAGAATTTCTGCGTCCAAATATTGGACGGCACGTTATCCTCGCCGTCGACGACGCCGGTCTGCAAGGCCTGATAGAGCTCGCCGAAGGCGATGATCTGCGGAATGGCGCCGAGTTCGCGCGCCACCGCGTCAAGCACCTTGCTGCCCTGGATTCGCATCTTCAGGCCGCGAAAATCGTCCGGCGCGATCAGCGGCACGTTGGCGGTGTAGACGTGGGCGCCGTTGTCCCAATAAGCGAGCGGTTCGACGCCTTTATCCTCCAGCTTCTTGTTGAGCTCGCCCATCATCGGGCTCGCCATCATCTGCCGGGCATGCGTATCGTCGCTCATCAGGAACGGCAGATCGAAGACGTCGAACTCCTTGACGCCAAGGGGGCCGAATTTGGAAATGGAGGGCGCCAAGAGCTGGACCGAGCCGAGCTGCAAGGCTTCGAGCTCCTCCTTGTCCTTGTAGAGGGACGAGTTCGGATAGACTTCGACCGTCACTTTGCCGTCGGTGTATTTTTCGGCGAGCTGCTTGAACAAGAGCGCCGCCTTGCCCTTGGGCGCGTCGGGTGAGACGACGTGGCTGAATTTGATGATGATCGGATCGGCCAATGCCGGCTTGCCCCAGGCGATGAGCAACATGCCGGCGAACGCAAAGGCCAACCATTTGAGCGCTGGATACTTCATAAACTCCTCCCGTGCGGCCATGTTGGGCCGTCAGAACCAAGGTTTCTCTTGTTCTTTCCATAGCGCGAATGAAGGATCGGGCCAAGCAGGCCGGCGCGCGGGTCAAGGGGCCGCTTTGTCGGGGATCTCAGCTGAAAGCCGAAACCCCCGCAAGCGCCAAGACCAATGCCGGGGGCATCACAATGGCGCCAAGCTTCAAGAAGGTCCACCCATCGACGATCAATCCTTCCCGGCGCAGGGCGGCAAGCCACAAGATCGTGGCGAGCGATCCGGTTATTGAAAGGTTCGGCCCTAGATCGACGCCGATCAGTACGGCAGCGTGAACGTCACCCGGTGCGTGAGCCATCCCGAGAACGCTGCCGGCCAGCAAAGCCGCGGGCAAATTGTTCACGAGATTACAGCCGATACCGATCAAAATTCCAGAAAGCCATGCCGCAAGACTTGCCGAATGCTGGTTCAGCTGTTGGAGAGCATTCGCAAGCGCGATGCTGGCGCCGCTGTTTTCAAGTCCCGCGACCAGCACGAACAGGCCGGCGACCAGCGGAAGAATCCCCCACGGAATATTTCTGAGGGTTTCGAAAGGATGGCATGCCGGTCGCCAGAACACGATCAGCGCGGTGACCGCGCCCGCCAAAAATGTCGGCAATCCGAGTTGGAAGCCGAGCGCGGATACTGTGAGTAAGATGATCGTCGCGGCGGCGATGCCGGCAGCCGCAAGGCGCGCCCCGCCGTTCAAGGCGGGAACCGCGATTCTTGTGGCGAGTGTTTCCCGCAAGTGTTTGCGTTGGCTAAACCGTAGCGCGACATATGTTGCAGCGATCGCCAATACGGAAGCCGGCAAATAGCGCGGCAGCCATTGCAGGAGCCGCGGCATATGCGATCCGTAGATCACGAGATTGGCGGGATTGGAGATCGGCAATATGAAACTCGCGGCATTGGCGACGAAGGCGCAGATTAACAAGTACGGTAGCGGCTTTGCGGCGCCGGCGGCCTTGGCCACGGCGGCGACAGCCGGGGTGAGAACAACGGCGGTTGCGTCATTGGAAAGGAATGCCGTTACGACGATTCCGACGCCGAAAATCAACGCGAATAAGCGCAACGGGGAACCCCGGGCGAGGAGCGTGGCTTTGGCCGCCAGCCAATCGAATAAGCCTTCTTGCCGCGCGAGTTCGGCAAGCAGCATCATCCCCGTCAGGAAAAAATAAACGTCGATTCCCTTTGCCGCTCCGGCCAGTGCGTCGCGCCACGATAACAGGCCGCTTACGACGAGCAACACCGCTCCGGCGAGCGCCCAAATGGCCTCCGGCAGATGCCAGGGCCGAATGACAATTCCCGCCGTCGCCAACGCCGCAATAACCCAGGTTATGGCCGAGGCTGCGGTAATGGAGTTCATTCAACGGCGATTCCGGTCAATGCATTGCAATGTTAACGCGCGGCAGCAGCGCGCCGGGATGGCGAAGAACATCGGCGGCAAGCCGGTGCGCCGCGATCGCGGCCTGCGCCGGATCGCCGCCCGCGAGCCGTGCGGCGAGATAGCCGGCATTAAAGCCGTCGCCCGCCGCGGTCGGATCGACCGGAACCACCACTTCCGGCACCGGCACGAATTCCTGGATTCCCGGTCCGGCGACGAGCGCGCTGTTAGGACCGTTCTTGACCACGATCTCGCCGATGCCGAAGGCCTGCAGCCTCGCGACCGTGCTTTCGGGACTGGGATCGCCCCACAGCACGGCCTCGTCATCGTAAGTCGGCAGTGCGATGTCCACGCGCTTGAGCGCCTCCATGAAGACCGCGCGCGTGCGCGCCAGGTTTCCCTTCCAGCCGGCCGGCCGAAAATTGCCGTCGAAGGCGACCTTAGCGCCATGCTGGCGCGCGACTTCAAGGGCGGCGAAAAGGCGGCCGAGCCCGTTATTCGAGTAAAGCGAAAGCGTAATGCCTGAAAAATAAATAAGGCGCGCCGCGATCAGGCTTTCGGCAATTCGCACCCAATCGGGAAGCTCGAACAGTTCGCGCGCCGGCGCGGTTTCGTCCCAGCGGGTTACAACGCGTTCGCCGGATGGATTGCGCTCGATCAGACATAGTCCGGGGAGCCGGCCCGGAACGCGCAAGATCAGAGCGGAAGAGACTTGTTCGGCGGCCGCCAGCGCGACGATGCCGTCGGAATAGGGGTCGTTGCCGACCGCACTGGCAAAGCCGACATCGAGGCCGGCGCGGGCCAGATAGATGGCGGCGTTGAAAGCGTCGCCGCCACAGAACGGCGCGAAAAGGCCTTCCGCTCCACGCGTCAATTCGATCAAAACTTCGCCGACGCAGAGCACGCGCGGTTTTTGGTCGGTCATGTCAAAACCATATCAAGAAGAGCACGATGCTTGGCAATAGGCCGCGCGATTTGCCTTACGCACAGCGCCCGCCGTGCGCAACGACATACGATCCGGCGGCGGGTAGTGCACGGCGCGCATGATGTTATATTATAACATTGTCGGTAAGCTCTAATCGCCAAGCTCTCATCGCGCGTGACTTTTTCCATGAGCCACCACCACCATCATGAGGATACGCCACATCCGGCTTCGGTCATCGCGCCGTCGTTGTTGCGGCTTTCGGCGCCACAGCGGATTGCGGTGGCCGGCGTCCTGATTGCGCTGATCTGGACGGCATTCTGGTGGGCAACGCGCTGATCGCGGAGGAAGCGATGCCGGAAATGCAATTTCGCAACCTCACTCTGGGCTATGAACGTCATCCCGCCGTGCATCACCTCGACGGCGCCGTGAAAAATGGCGCGCTGATCGCGATCGTCGGCCCCAATGGCGCGGGCAAGTCGACTCTATTCAAGGGAATCGTCGGCATGCTCAAGCCGCTCGCCGGCTCGATCGAGCATGACGGCATCGATGTGCGCGATATCGCCTATCTGCCCCAGATCCCGGATATCGACCGGTCCTTTCCGATCAGCGTCTACGATATGGTGGCGATGGGACTGTGGCGCGCACGCGGCCTGTTCGGCGGCATCGGCGGCAATGATTATCACGCCATCGAGGCGGCGATCGCCGGGGTCGGCTTGACCGGCTTCGAAGGGCGCACGATCGGCACGCTGTCGGGGGGACAAATGCAGCGCATGTTGTTCGCACGCCTCTTAGTCCAGGACGCCCGCGTCATCGTGCTTGACGAGCCGTTCGCCGCGATCGATGCCAAGACCTCCACCGATCTCGTCGAACTGGTGCGGCGCTGGCACGGCGAGGGGCGCACCGTGCTCGCCGCCCTTCACGACATCGATCTCGTCAAGGCTGTCTTCCCGGAAACGTTGCTGCTCGCCCGCGAACCGGTTGCCTGGGGCCCGACGCACGAGGTGCTGACATCCGACAATCTGAGCAAAGCGCGCCGCATGTGCGAAGCCTTCGACGAGAGCGCCGTAGCTTGCGCGGTGGCTGCGGAGTAGACTTTTGCCCGGGCCGATGCTGTTCGACACCTTCATCACTCCGTTTTCGGATTTCGAATTCATGCGCCGCGCTTTGGTCGGCATGCTCGCGCTTGCCGTCGGCGCGCCGCCAATCGGCGTATTTCTGATGCTGCGTCGCATGAGCCTGATCGGCGACGCGATGGCGCATGCCATCCTGCCGGGCGCGGCGATCGGGTTTCTGCTCGCCGGATTGAGCCTGTTCGCCATGGCCGGCGGCGGGCTGATCGCGGGGTTTCTGATCGCGATTGGCGCCGGCTTGATCTCGCGATCGACGTCGTTGAAGGAGGACGCATCGCTTGCCGCCTTCTTTCTCATTTCGCTCGCGCTCGGCGTGACCATCGTCTCGCTCAAGGGCAGCAATATCGACCTGATGCATTTTCTGTTCGGCTCGGTGCTCGCCATCGACAACGCCGCGCTGCTCCTCGTTCTGGGAATCGCCTCGGTGTCCCTGATCGTGCTCGCGCTGATCTGGCGGCCGCTGGTTCTCGATTGCGTCGATCCCGGATTTCTGCGATCGGTCAGCCGCGCCGGCGGACCCGCGCATGCGGCCTTTCTCGGGCTTGTGGTTCTCAACCTCGTCGGCGGCTTTCAGGCGCTCGGCACGCTGCTCGCTGTCGGCATCATGATGCTGCCCGCGATCACGTCGCGGTTCTGGGCACGCGACGTGACCGGTATGATGGCGGTTGCGGTCGCGAGCGCGGCGATTTCCGGCTATGCCGGGCTCCTCCTCTCCTACCACGCGAATTTGCCGTCCGGACCGGCAATCATTCTCGCCGCAGGGTTCATCTATGCCTTGTCGGTCGCGTTCGGCCCCTTTGGCGGTCTGATTTGGCTCGCTTTGCCGCGGCGGCATCTTGAGGCTTAAACACCTCAACATGTCCGGGGTTTTGAGCGCGCGCAGGATCGCCTATATAGCCGGGCAGGAGGGCCCGCATGTCCGAACGATCTTCGTCCGAAAAAGTCCCCGTAACTGTGCTGACCGGCTATCTCGGCGCGGGCAAGACGACCTTGCTCAACCGCATCCTATCCGAGCCACACGGCAAGAAATACGCCGTGATTGTCAATGAATTCGGCGAGATCGGCATCGACAACGATCTCGTGGTGGGCGCCGACGAGGAAGTGTTCGAGATGAACAATGGCTGCATCTGCTGCACGGTGCGTGGCGACCTCGTGCGCATCCTGGATGGATTGATGCGGCGGCAGGGAAAATTCGATGCCATCATCGTCGAAACGACGGGACTGGCGGATCCCGCCCCGGTCGCCCAGACCTTCTTCGTGGACGAGAATGTCGGACGCAAGACCAAGCTTGACGCGGTCGTCACGGTCGCGGACGCCAAGTGGCTCAACGAACGGCTCAAAGATGCGCCGGAAGCGAAGAACCAAATTGCCTTTGCCGACGTAATCTTGATCAACAAGACCGATCTCGTCTCGCCCGAAGAATTAAGCGACATCGAAGCACGCATCCGCGGCATCAATCCTTATGCCAAGCTGCATAAAACCGAGCGCGCCCAGATTCCCTTGGATGCGGTTTTGGACCGCAACGCCTTCGATCTCGATCGGATTCTCGATCTGGAACCGGCATTTCTCGACGACGATGAACACGATCATCACCATGACCGTGAGCACGGTCACGAGCACGACCATCGTCACGATCACGACCATAAGCACGCGCATGCGCACGGCGGATTGAAGCATTACCACGACGAAGAGATGCAATCGATCTCGCTGCGCACCGACAAGCCGCTCGACCCCGACAAGTTTTTCCCCTGGGTTCAGGATCTCGTCCAGAAAGAAGGTCCGAATATTTTGCGCTGCAAGGGCATTCTCGCCTTCAAGAACGACGATCAGCGCTTTGTCTTTCAGGGCGTGCACATGATTCTCGACGGCGACCATCAGAGGGCGTGGGAAAAGAACGAGAAGCGCGAAAGCCGCATCGTTTTCATCGGCCGCAACCTGCCGGGCAAATTGATCACCGAAGGTTTCGACAACTGCATTGCCAAGTAATTTTGCGATCGCCCGCGTGACGCGGGACATCAGCCGCTGTCGCCCGGCATGACAGGGGAGCAATGACCGATGGCCGACAAAGGCGGCGATACGCCCTCCGTGGTCGAACGCACGCGGCCTTTCGCTGCCGGCGGCGGCATCGTCGGCGCGCATTTTCTCGGGCCCACTGCCGCTTTTGTTCTCGGTGACGAAGCAATCGTGCTCGCGGCGTGGGATGGCTCAACCCGGCGCGTCGCCGCCCATGGCGGCGCGATCCTCGCCAGCGCCGCCGACGGCGCGCGCATCGTTAGCGGCGGCGATGACGGCAAAGTCGCCGCCACCGATGCCAATGGCGAGACCCGCCTCTTGGCGAGCGATCCCAAACATCGCTGGATCGATCACATCGCGCTCGGCCCGGACGGCGCGATCGCGTGGTCCGCGGGCAAAAGCGCGTTCGTGCAGGCAAAGGAATTGCGCAGCTTCGAGGCGCCGTCCACGGTCGGCGGGCTCGCCTTCTTCCCGAAGGGATTTCGGCTTGCGATCGCGCATTACAACGGCGCCACGCTTTGGTTTCCCAACGCGTCCGGAGCGGCTCCGGAAAAGCTGGAATGGAAAGGCTCGCATCTGGGCGTGACCATAAGCCCCGACGGCCGTTTCCTGGTCACCGCCATGCAAGAGCCGATGCTGCACGGCTGGCGGCTGGCCGACGGCCAGCACATGCGCATGACCGGCTATGCCGCACGCGTCATGTCGCTGTCCTGGAGCGCGGGCGGCCAGTGGCTTGTCACCTCCGGAGCCGCGCAGCTCGTGCTGTGGCCGTTCCAGGCCAAGGACGGCCCGATGGGCAAGATGCCGCGCCTATTGACGCCGTCGGGACGACGCATCGAGGTGGTCGCCTGCCATCCCCGCAACGACATTGTCGCCGCGGGTTACGGCAACGGTCTCATTCTCCTGGCGCGGATCGACGACGGCGCGGAAATCTTAGCCAAGAGACCGGGCGACGCGCCCGTAACCGCGCTCGTCTGGAGCGCCGACGGACGATTGCTCGCTTGGGGCACGGAGGCGGGCGAGGCCGGCATCATCGACCTCGCCTGAGTTAGGGCATGATCCGCGGAAAAACCTGCGTCGGACACCGATCCAGGGTGGAAACCGGTTTTTCCGAAAAAGATCACGCCTCAAGGAAGACGCTCAGATCACGTATTGCCGAAGCGGCGGATAGCCGTTGAAGCCGACCGAGGAATAGGTGGCGGTATAGGCGCCCGCGGCCTCGATCAGCACCTTGTCGCCGATGGCGAGCGAAACCGGCAACGGATAGGGCGTCTTCTCGTAAAGCACGTCGACCGAGTCGCAGGTCGGGCCGGCGATGATGCAAGGCGCCATCTCGTCGCGATCGTGCGTGGTGCGAATCGGATAGCGGATCGATTCGCCGATGGTCTCGGCGAGCCCGTGGAACTTGCCGATATCGAGATAAACCCAGCGCACCTCGTCTTCGGGGCTGCGCTTGGCGATCAACACCACCTCGGCCTCGATGACGCCGGCATTGCCGACCAGGCCGCGACCGGGCTCCACGAATGTATTCGGCAGGTTGTTGCCGAAATGCTTGCGCAGCGCCTTGAAGATCGCCTTACCGTAGGATTCGAGCTTCGGCGTCTTGCGCACATAGCGCGCCGGGAAGCCGCCGCCGAGATTCACGATGGCAAGCCCGATGCCGCGCTCGGCGCAGGCGCGGAAAATCGCCGCCGCCGAAGCGAGCGCCCGGTCCCAGGCTTCGACATTGTGCTGCTGGGAGCCGACATGGAAGGAAATGCCGTGGGCGATGAGGCCGCTTTTGTGGGCGAGCTCCAAGATGTCGGCGGCATAGACGGGCTCGCAGCCGAATTTGCGCGATAGCGGCCATTCCGCACCGGATCCGTCGCAGTGGATGCGGCAGATCACCCGGCTCCCGGGCGCGGCGCGCGCGACCTTCTCGACCTCGGCCTCGCAGTCGACCGCGAATAGCGTGACGCCGAGCTTGAAGGCTTCGGCAATCTCGCGTTCCTTCTTGATGGTGTTGCCGTAGGAGATGCGGTCCGGCGTGGCGCCGGCGGCGAGCACCGCGTGGGTCTCGGCGATCGAGGCCACGTCGAAGCAGCAGCCGAGGCCAACCAAGAGTTTGAGGATTTCCGGCGCCGGATTGGCCTTCACGGCGTAGAACACCTTCGTGTCCGGCAGCGCCTTGGCGAAGTTTTGATAATTCTCGCGAACGACGTCGAGGTCGACGACGAGGCAGGGTCCGATATCGGTACGACGCTTGAGGAATTCGCGGATGCGTGCGGTCATTTCACCGAGCTCCTAATCCGGCCGGCGGCGTAGCCGCCGAGAGTGAACCTCCTGCGGCGCTTGCGGTGCCGCACCAGTGCGAGCACCTCGCGTCGCTGTGATTGCTGCCTCGGTCCGGATTAGGGAAACCCCGTTCCGCACTGTTGGCAAAGATGGACAAGCCCTTTCGGTGTCCCCGGCATTCGCGCCGGCAGTAACCAAAAAAGCCCTTCCGTCGTTGCTTTAAGCCGCGTCGCCCGTGGAGAGCGGGCATCGCCGGTTTCGCCTCCGGCTGCCGGTCGCGGGAGCAAGGAAGTAGTGTCTCTTCCTTAGGCGGCTGTCCGGCCTCTTGTCCGGATGCCCACCGACCGACACACGGCCACAGGCACGTGCGAAATTGGGCA
>Ga0187780_10000163_pt1 | contig 53250 bp, 45 predicted proteins | sample 1015_Q2_SP10_20__FD_132429 | JGI IMG/M metagenome (GOLD analysis project Ga0187780, IMG submission 132429) | Tropical peat soil microbial communities from peatlands in Department of Meta, Colombia - 1015_Q2_SP10_20_MG | ecosystem: Environmental > Terrestrial > Soil > Wetlands > Peat | place...
ATCACGACGGAATTCTGGAACAGTTGCGACGCGATCTGCTCGCGCGATCACTGGACGCTCTGGGGCACGCCCAATTGCGGCAAGGGTCAGCCGCAGCAGACGATGGGCACGGGCCACGGCGCCGCGCCCGCGCGCTTTCGCAACGTCCGAGTCGGGGTCGCCTTCTCCAAATGACCATGACTAACGATTACGCGGTCATCCTGCCTGCCCTGACGAAGGAAGGGAGCGGAGGGCCGACTCCCTCTGTCGGCCCGGAGCCCAAGCCCGCCTGCCAGCGAGGCAGGGATCTCTCTTCCTAATGTCCAAAACATCCCAACTCTCAATGAAGGACCTCGAGCGCATCGCCGAGCGCGTGCTCAAACTGAGCGACGCGGACGAAACCGAAGTCGACGTCAGCGCCGGCGTCGATGCGCTGACACGCTTCGCCAATAACACGATTCATCAAAACGTCGCCGAGCAAACTCTCAGCATTTCCGTCCGCGCCGATGTGGATGGCCGCACGGCCCGTGCCAGCACGAACAAAACCAACGACGAATCGCTGCGCCGCGTGGTGGCGTCGGCGATCAGCCTCGCGCGCAACGAGCCCAAGAATCCCGATCTGCTCCCCATGCTGGGCGAGCAGAAATATCAGAAGGTCTCGCGGTATTTTTCGGCGACTGCGAAGACGACTCCGGAAGACCGCGCCAAGGCCGTCGCGCGCGTCTGCAAAATGGCGGAAAAGCACAAGCAAACTACAGCCGGTATTTTCGCGAGCGGCGGTTCGCACTCGGTGATGGCGAATTCGAAAGGTCTTTTCGCTAGTTACGAGCAGACGCGCGCAGAGTTCTCGGTCACCGTGTTCGAGGAGAATTCGTCCGGTTGGGCAAAAGCAAATTCGCCAGACATCCGCAAGCTCGATCCCGAAGAGCTGGCTGAAAGCGCGAGCCAGAAAGCGGCGCAGTCGCGCGAGCCGCGCGAAATCGAGCCGGGCCGCTACACGACGATTCTTTCGCCCGCCGCTGTGCTCGATCTGGTCGGATTTCTCTTCTACGATTTTGCGGGCACGGCCGTGCTCGACAAGCGCTCTTGCTTTACGGGACGCATCGGGGAAAAAGTGCTGGGTGAAAACATCACGCTCTGGGATGACGCCTATCACCCGCTGCAAACCGGACATCCTTATGACGGCGAGGGTTTGCCGCGGCAGAAGGTCCTGCTCGTCGATCGCGGCGTAGTGAAAAATCTCGTCTATGCGCGCTCGACGGCGAAGAAAATGAAAGCAAAGCCGACCGGCCATGGGTTTTCGCTGCCCAATGAATATGGCGAAGCGCCGATGAATCTTGTGTTCGCAGGCGGCGACAAATCGACCGATGAAATGATCCGCACGACCGAGCGCGGAGTGCTCGTCACGCGTCTCTGGTACATCCGCGAAGTCGATCCCTACGAAAAAATCCTCACCGGCATGACTCGCGACGGAACGTTCCTGATCGAGAACGGAAAGATCGCCGGCGGCATCCGCAATTTCCGCTTCAACCAGAGCATCATCGAGATGCTCTCGAATGTGGAGATGCTCGGCCCCGCGGTGCGCGCCGCCGGAGAAGAATCGTTCGAGATGGTTGTGCCGCCGATGAAGGTCCGCGGCTTCCACTTCAGCGAAGTCACGAAATTCTAGTGTTCGTGTTCCGCGGCAGCGTTGCTGCGGATGAAAAAGTACGTTTTGTCGACGTCGGCGGGCACGGCGACGTCGAAAAATCCGACCATCATTTCGTCGTAGGTTTGATCGCCCCAGTAAACGGCGACGTTTGGATCGGGATTGTGCTGATTGTTTCTTGAATTGTCGAACGTCGCGACGGCTTGTAGCACGGTTCCCGCCTTGAGCGGCAGCGGCTCGGCGAGCCGGTAACTCAGCTGCCAGTAAAAATCGTAGTTCACGCGTAGTAGGGGCTCGATCGTTCCGTCGGAATGCAGAATGTTGTACGCGAAGGTTTTTCCGCGCAGGTGCATGTGCGGGAAAAAGCTGAGCAGCAGCGCGTCGTTGGGCAGCGAGCCGTGGACCTCGACTCGATAGTCATCGACGCCCGGGGGAATCACGAAACTGCTGTTCGTCAGTTGCAGCGAGAGGACGCGCTTGGCCGGCGGCTGCTTTGCGAACACGAGGCCGATGCTGGTCTGATCGGATGTCGCGCGGCCGTGCGTCGTGTAGTGCATCTGGAAGACGAGATCCGATCCGGCAGGAATGAGCTTCGCCATTCCGCCGGGCCAGTTGTCGGGCGAACTTCCCGGAGCGTACACGAGCAGGATGTCTGCCTTCGTCGTGTGCGTGTCGTGGCGGTCCTCTTCGTTCGTCATGTCGGATGCAGTGAACGGTACGCCGATCTGCGCATGACGCAGCCACGGCGAATCCGGTGGGCGAATGTAGACAACCGCGTGATGCACATTCTCGCGGCTCGATGGGCGAATCTCCGACATTTGCACCCATTTGTCCTCTGTGAAACCCGTGGGCACGATTTCGTATGTGTATTCGACGTCGCCTTCCGCGGGAATCGCGACGGGCTTCGGCATCTTCACAACGACGTCTGGCTGCGAAATATTCCAGCCCTCCGCGAAATGGCGCGGCGGCGGAGCGTCGGCGGGATTTCCTTCCGGCGCATTTTGAGCGGCCCACCACGCGAGCGTGCTGATTTCCTTTGGCGAAAGCGAAGGATCGTTCGCGAAGTGGCCGATGGTTGGATCGGCGAACCACGGAGGCATTTTGCGCGCGCTAGCGTCGGCGGCGCTTGCGGCGGCAAACGGCCGCGTCTCGGCGTAGGTCACAAACGGCATCGGCGCGATTTCACCCGGACGATGGCAGCTCTGGCAGTGCTGCTGCAGGATGGGCAGCACGTCCCGATAAAAATTGGGCCTGTCACTCGGAGCGGTCGCCTGACGTGAACCGGCTCGGGCGTGCAAGCCCGCCGATGCAAGCAGGCCGAACGCGATCGACAACAGTGTTGCGCCACACAGCAGGCGAAATCTCATTCGGCAAGTTCTCGCGATGCAGCAGGGTTCGTTGCCGATTCTCGCACAACTGTTGTATGGCGCGGAGAGAGCAGGGAACTATTCGGTGAACTGCAGGCTGGCGATCGCGCGCGTGATGACGTTTTCCTGAAGCTGGAAGAGATCGTTGTCTGCGCGTGTCATGCCGAAAATCGTGTAGACCTTGCCTCCGCGCGGCACCCAGACAACCACGCCGGACCAATCGTGCTGGTCGACGCTTCCGCGGAAGTGGTGCTCCATCGCGGACGACCCTGAAATCGTGATGTGCTCCTCTCCGAGCGCACGGAAGTTGTCCATAACGCTGCGCAGACGGTGCTCGGTTGCGTCCATCTCCGCCGTGAGTGGCTTGCCTGTCTCTTCCTGCCCGATGAGGAGATACGTTGTGTCGTCGGCCGTGCCCATCGCAGTGATAGCGCCGGGCAGGACGGCGGGCGCCGAAGCGATCACGTCCCAATCGGGCGGCTTGTACATGTGAAAGCGATAGGTTTCATTGGTGTACAAGTTTCCAGTGACCTGTTCTTTGATCGGTTCGGGCGCAGGCGGCTTGGGCGGCGCTGCTGGCTCGGGTTTCGTCGCGACGGACGCGGAAGCCGGCGCGGAATTCTTGGCGACAACGGGCGTCGCATTCGGAGCGGGCGACGCTGATTTGCTCGCGGAAGCTGGGGGCGGCGTGGCCGCCGTGGGCTGTGTACTCGGCGCTGGAGTGCTCGGCGCGAGCGGCTTGCTCGACGCCACTGGATTCGCCATCGGGGGAGGCGCGCTCAGAGCAGGAGCCTTGCTGGCTGGCGTCGCAGGCTGAGCAGCAGCCGATACTGCGACAGCAGGCTCCGCCTTTGGCTTCTCAGGCGTGGGGACCTTTTCTTCAGCCGGGACAGGTTTTTTCTCAGCCGGTGTTGCAGCCGCGTCGGACACACCGATCGAAACGACCTGGTCCTTTTGCACGAGCGCGTAGCCGTAGCTCGTCTTCACTTTGAAGGAATTGTCTTCGAATCCGACGATGGTGCCGGAGATTGTGCTGCCGTCTTTGAGCTTGAAGACGTCGGCGTGAACGGCGCTCGGCGCCAGTGCGCACGAAGTGCACAGCACTGCCAAACTGCATGCAATTCGGGTGATCCCCCTCATGTGTTCGAGTATCGCGCGACGCTCTGCGAGCGGCAAGGTTGGCAAGGGCATGGTTGCCCGTTCAGTTAGCGGCGGCGCTTGGCGTGGCGCTGCGGCGGCCGTGCAGGGCGGGCCCTTCCCGAGCGCTTGGCCGATTTCGAGTCCGGCGCTTGCGGGAGGGCGAGCAGCTGCTCGCGCAACCGCTGGAATTCTTCTTCAAGCGTGCGGAATTCGGATTCGGCTCCGGCAGTCTTGCCGCTACCGCCGATTTTCTGGAGATGAACTGCGGCGGCAACGGCTCGATGCGCGCCGAAAAGGCCCAGAGAGCCTTTCAGCGCATGGGCGGCGGACGCAATAGCGCCAGCGTTCTTCCGTGCAATCGCGCGGCGCAACGCGGCGATCTTTTTCGGAGCGTCCGCCAGGAAATTCTTCAGGAGCGAGCGCAAAAGTTTTTCATCTCCTCCGGTGGCGCGGTGGAGATGGGCCGCGAGATCCTGCCGCGGTCCGCCATGCTCGAAGCCGGCGGCGTGACCGGCTACGGTTTGCGGCGGCCTGCGCGCCAGCGCGGCCAGCATCGCGAGAAGCTGCGCCATGCCGATCGGCTTCGGGAGAAAAGAATCCATGCCTGCGTCAAGGCAGCGGCGCTCATCGACCTCCGACGTGTTGCCCGACATTCCGATGATGATGGGGCGCTTGCCGTGAGCGAGGCTCCTCTTGCGGATCGCGTGCGTGGCTTCGATGCCGTCCATGATCGGCATCTGTTCGTCCATGAACACTATTTCAAAGCGGTCTTTTTCAAGCGCGTCCAGAGCTTCGCGGCCGTTGCAGACGCCAACAACCGTGTGCCCGCCATTGCGCAGAAGTTCAATGAGAAGCTCGCGGCTTTCGGTGGTGTCTTCTGCAACGAGAATTCGCATCAGTTTCTGTGCGCGCCGGAAAGTGAATCATCGAACGCGGCGCGTGTCCTATTACAGGATTCACTTGCGATGGCCGCGCCGCAAGAATTTTGTCGCGGGATGCGTTCGAGGGGTTACGACCGCGCCTGAAACCTAGCGGTCGAGGAAGGCGCGAAGACGAGCATGGCCTGCGCGGCTGACGGGAAGTTTGGCTCCAGTGCTAAGAACGGCCACGAAGCTGTCCTTGCCATAGGGCTCGATCCGCGCGACGCGCTCCAGGTTCACGATGTACGAGCGATGGATGCGAAGAAAGCGCGAAGGATCAAGCGCCGCTTCGAGGCTTGAGATCGTTTGCTGCTTGAGATGCGTTTTGCCCTGCGAGGCGAGCGCGACGTAGTCATCCTGCGCCTCGGCGTAGTCGAGCTTTGCGACCGGAATAATCGAGACACTCGCTCCGTCCCGCACCGGAATGCGATCGAGATATTGTTGCGGCGGACGCGCAGCAGCAGCGAGGTCCATCGCCGGCAGCGGTGCCGACGGCAATTTGCCGGAGAGACGCTCCTTGGCGCGCTCGAGCGCCGCTTCGAACCGCGCAGCGCTGATCGGCTTCAGCAGATAGTCGACGGCGTGGACTTCGAAGGCGCGAATCGCAAATGTGTCATAGGCCGTCACGAAGATGACGGCCATGTCCGCGCCGAGCAATTCGAGCACCTCGAAGCCGTCGAGCTTCGGCATTTGAATATCGAGGAAGACAAGCTCCGGCTTCAGCTCGGTGGCGGCTTTCACAGCCTCGAATCCGTTGGCGCATTCGGCGGCGATGTCGATCTCCGGGTGCGCGGAGAGAAATTCCCGGAGAACCTGGCGCGCGAGGTCCTCGTCGTCGACGATGATTGTCCGAATCTTGCGGCCGTTCGCAGCAGTCACGAAACTCTCCCCTTCAAATTTTGAGGCTCAGAAGTCTGGACTGCGCTCGACTCCGCCGGAAGACGAATTGCGACGCGAAAGCGGTCTTCAACGGCCGCAGCGGAAAAACTCGCGTGGTTGCCGTAGCGTGCCTCGAGCCGCTGGCGAACATTCGCGAGGCCCACGCCGCTTCGACGCCGTGGCGGTGCCTCGGGATCGAACTGATTCTCGATCGTGATGTCGAGTATGCCGTCGCGGCGTGCGGCAGCAAGTCTAATCCAGCCCCCGCCGACCAGATTCGCGATGCCGTGGGCGACCGCGTTTTCAACGAGCGGCTGCAAAAGAAGGGGCGGGACTTCCGCCGACAAAGCCTCGCGGTCGATCGTCTCTTCCATTTTCAGGCGATCGCCGTAGCGGATTTTTTCGACGGCGAGAAACGCATGAACGAGCGACATCTCCTCTTCGAGAGGAATCGCGGGCTTTTCCCCAAGGCCAAGCGTCCGCCGCAGGAAATCACCGAGGAGCACGCACATTTCGCGCGCTTTTGCCGGGTCCGACGCGGTGAGCGCGCTGATCGAGTTCAGGCTGTTGAAGAGGAAGTGCGGATTGACCTGGGCTTTGAGCGCGCGCAATTCCGCGTCGCGAGCGAGCAGACCTGCCTGCATCACGCGTGCCTCGGCCTGGCGCGAGGCTTCGACCGCGAGCAAGACGTAATGAAAGCCAACGGCGAGCAGGTACAGAAGAACGCCCGTGCCGAACAGCAGCGGAAAATCTTTCGAGAGCTGTGTATCGATGCCTGCGAATCCCTCATAGCCTGCTAACAGGCGGCCGAGTGTTCGCGCGGCCAAGAGCCAAAGCGCGCTCGCGACCACAGCGCCCACCACGTGCGTGAAGAGGAAGCGCGGCACACTTGATCGCTCGAGCGGCGTCGCAAGGCACGGGTACCACGCGGCCAGGCACACGAAGGCGTAGAGCAAACAGAGAGGGAACGCGACCGCGACGGCTTGCAGCCACGTAAGTCCGCCGGGCACGGCAAGCAAGTACGCAAGCATCCCGGCTAGAGGAATCCAACCGAGAAGGTAGAACAGGAGGCGCCGGAGCTGGGCGAGGATCGGATGCATAGCGACTCAGTTCTTGATCGTTACGCCTCCAAAAAGCGAGACGCCCTCGATGATAAGAGTCCTTACCGGCGGTCCGGCTGGCACGCCCGCAGAAGTGGGGGCCACGTTAGCTTGCGCCGGGTGGAGCGTGCGGTCGCTCGCCCCGCCAAAAATTCCGATGGCATGGAGGATCACGTGCCAGTTGGGAGGAACGCGGATGTCGCCGCCGCCGAATATGGATACGATGTCGAGCTTGGCTTCCTCCCCCTGAATGTCCGCTTGAGTTAGATCGATTTCGAAGCCGCCGAAGATCGCGACGATTTCGCCGCCCAGAAAATTTCTAGAAGTAATGCGGCGGCGCGAACCCCAGAAAACGTGAACGTCGTTGAGGCGCGGCTCGGTGGATTCATACCAACCCCCACCCCTCGACGCACCGGCATTCGCTTGCTGGTTCGGATTCGTTTGCCAATTCGAATTCGCCTGCCAATTCGCGCTGCCTTGCCAATTGGTGCCGGGTCCCCATTTCGCGTTCATCTTGGCGCTATAGCGGTCCATCCGGCGCTGAAATCGTTCCCAGGCGCGCTGCTGCCGCCAAGCGTTTGCGTCCCAGCCCGCGCCGTAAAAGTTCGCTTGCCCCGGCGGAGGCGGAGGAGGCGGCGTGAATGGCGGCTGTGGCGGCGTTTGAGTTTGCTGCGAATCGGCCTGAGACGGCTGCGGCCCGGCCGTGGCGCCGGGCGCGGTCGCATTGCCAGCCTGCGTCGCACTTGTTGCGGAGGCTTGCGGCGCGGCCGAAGGTGGAGGCTCGCCACTCGGTGCGCCGGGCGACTCCGGAGCAATCGGCGGAGGCGGGGGCGGGTTCGATTCGCCCCAATGCCGCAACTCGTAGTGACGAACGACCAGAAGAACGCCGACGCAAATCAGGAACACCGGCCAAATCGTAGCGAAATGAATGTAACCGCTTCCCAGTGCTTCGAGCTCAAGCGAAATCCCCAGCAGGGCGAGAAAGCCGCCCCAGAAGCGTCCCACGGGATCGCGGCTCGTGGAGAATTTGTTCGCGCCGAAATAGATCAGGATCAAAGGCCAGAGCTTGTTCGCCGCTGTGAATCCGAGCTGGTCCAACAACAAAATTACGCCCAGGATGAGGATGATGACCCCGATGACGAAATGACGATTCGAGTTGCGAGAGAAAGTCACCAGGTGTTATCCCCGCGAGGGCCTCAGCGCCAGCAAAACGGCCAGTCCAAACCCGACGAGCAGCAAAGGCCAGAAGCGGAGGATATCTCCGATGCCGGGCGCGTCGAGCTTCAGAACAAGCGTATTCCAGATATTGACAGCGATCATGTGAAGCAGCCAGTAGCTCGAGCCGCTCAGGCGGTTGCAGATAAACTCGCCCAATTGAAACATAATTCCGACGAAAATCAGAAGGCCGGCGCCCGTGAAGGCCAGCGTGCGTGATATGGAAGGTGCCGCATCGATCTGGGGTCGCGCATCCGTCATTGCCATCTCCTCTCGCCTTAGTTCCACAGTGAACATGGCGAGAGATTAAGGGCAATGCCGAATGGCGTCTCGGCTTATTCGGCGAACGGCGGCTGGATACCGGCGAACGGCGGAAGATAGGGGAGCTTTGGAGGAACCGCTTCCGGCGGACAGCGCTACAAGACCATTCCGAGCCAGACGACCGCTGCGAAAGCTAGCGCTACCAGCAGGACTATCCTCACACGTTTTCGGCGAGCGGCAAGAACGATGACTCCCATGGTCCCAAGCAGGAAGACCAGTTCCAGCCAGAAGTAGCCGGAATCGAATCCACCGGTGAGATGGGCTGCAGAATCGCGCAGCCATACCGATGCAAACGAACTCAGCGCCGCGATCGAGATGCCGACAGTCCCGCCCAGAGCCACACCCTTGGCCCAGTCGGGAAAGTGCCAGCTTTTGAGGGAATCGCGCCAGTCGGTCCAGGTCTGCGCGACCACCACGCCCACAATAACCAGAACGAACAGCGCCACGCCGCCTCCCAAGCTCGCGCCGCTCCAGCCTCGGTCGCGAATGCGATCGCGCCACGCGAATCAAGTCCCCCTGCGCGGCGCGGGATCATAACCAAATTACCGAAACGGCGCAAAGGCTATTGCCGTCGCTTCGAATTTCAGAGTCGCGCTGCCAGGTTGCGCGGCTCGCGTGCGCCGGCACTCAGCTCCAACGGCCACATCTCGCCCGGATCACGAACCAGGCGCCGAAGCGTGGCGCAATCGACCTACCAAATCGCGCGAGACGCCGAGAGGGCGCGAAAAATGGTATCTCTTGACGCCGCAACAGGATGATGGGCCTGATCGGCCGATCGATTTGGTCAAATTTTTGTGAGGCCCGAAACCGGGGCCCAAACGGCGATTCGGAGGCCAATGGATTGGTTCAAGAGAGAAGCCTTTTGCATGTCGGGTTGCGCGAGCGAGATGAGGGCGTTTAATAACGCCTAGTACCGAGTTCTAGGAGGGTTGCGATCCTCACAACCGACCGACGAACGCCGCAATGTGTGACGGCACGAGTCTGTTACGATGGGCCATTCCATGCGAACTCCCTGGATTATCGCGCATCGAGGGGCATCCGGCCACGCGCCGGAGAATACGTTTGCGGCGTTCGAGCGCGCGGTGCAGCTGGGAGCCGGATTCATCGAGACAGATTTGCACCTCACGCGCGACGCGCGGTTCGTCGCGATCCACGACGACACTCTCGACCGCACCACCAACGGCAAGGGCGCGGTCCGCGATCACACGCTCGCGGAACTGAAGCAGCTCGATGCCGGCATGTGGTTCGACCGGCAGTACATGGACCAGCGAATTCCCACGCTGGAGGAGATCCTTGAATTTGCGATCGAACAGGACGTCGTTTTCTACCTTGAGATCAAGTACGACGCGTCGTGGGGAATGCATCATGCGCTTGTCGGCGCGCTGGGGAAACCGGCGAACGCTGCGCGAACGATCGTGATTTCGTTCGATCCCGCGACGCTCGCTTCGGTACGCCGGCTTGAGCCCGCGATGATGATCGGGTTGCTGGTCGAGGACGCAGTGGGCGACCCGGTGAAGGCGGCGCTCGATGTCGGCGCGCGGCAGCTTTGCCCAAGAGGCGATTTGATTACGCCGGACCTTATCGAGCGGGCCCATCGCGCCGATCTCCATGTGGTGACCTGGACCATCAACGACACCGATCAAATGCGCGCGGCGATGGACATGGGCGTCGATGGGATCATGACCGATCTGCCGGACCGGTTGCGCGCGGTCGTCGAAGATCGAGTCGCAAAGCTTTCCTCGAAGTAGATCACGCGGGCTTACGCGCTCCTGGTTAAATTTCCAAACAATTGACCGAATTGGGCGAGCGAGAGCTGCTCCGCGCGCGTGTCCGAGCGAAGGCCCGCGGCGACGAGTGCGTCTGCGATACGGGCGTCCGGTGCGATCGCGCGCAAATTATTGCGGAGGGTTTTTCTCTTTTGTGCGAAGCAACTCTGCACGAATTCTAGAAAGCGCCCTTCATCAGAGATCGCCAGTGCAGCCCGCTCGCCCGGCAAGTTCATGCGAACCAAAGCGGAGGTCACACGCGGAGGCGGTCGAAACGCGCCGGGCGGAATTCGCAGTACGATTTCAGGCTGCGTGTAAAACCGGCAAGCGGCAGAAAGGTAGCCGTATTCTCGGCCTCCGGGGCGCGCCGCAATCCTCGTCGCGACTTCCCACTGCACGACGATGTGGATCGAGGTGATTTGATCGGCGTAGTCGAAGAGGTGAAACAAGATCGGCGACGTGATGTAGTAGGGTAGATTTCCGTACACGCGGAACCGACCGCCGGCGAGCGCGCCGAGATCGAGCTTCAGCACATCGCCTGCGACGAGTTCGACTCCCGGCCATCCGGCCGGGTCACTGCTGATCCGATGTTTCAAGCTTTCGGCGAGCCGGGGATCGGCTTCAATGGCGATCACTCGGCGGCCTGGCGCGGCCAGGAGCTGAGTCATTTCGCCGTGGCCGGCGCCGATCTCGATCCAAGCCTCGTTGGCCGGGCGCGGAAGCGTTTCGAGAATCTTTTTTCGCCACGTGAGGCTCTCGAGAAAATGTTGTCCCATCCGTTGTCGCGCCATGGCGACGCCGAGTGTAACAAGAATCGGCGCAAGGTCGCGCGGCTGTGTCCCGGTAGAACGCCTCGTCGGGGATTTTGTTGACGCCTCTCGGAGCCTCCGATACCGTTTTTGTTTCCGGTAGACTGAACATGAAAATCCTCTTCGTAGCCTCGGAAGGCGTGCCCTACTCAAAGACCGGCGGGCTTGCGGACGTGATTGAGGGTTTGCCGCGCGCACTGCACGCCATCGGGCACGAAGTAGTCGTTCTGCTGCCGCGCTATCACGGAAATAAGATCAAGTCGACGCTCGTCTCAAGCCTTACGATCGCGCTCGGCGAGGAACTGCGATTTCCAGCCATTGCGGAAGGGCAAGCGGTCGGCGGCGTGCGGCATCTTTTTCTCGACGATCCAGCTTATTTCGACCGGCCGCAACTTTACGGCGATAAGACCGGCGACTATCCGGACAACGCCGAGCGATTCGCCGAGCTCTCGCGCGCGGCAATCGAATGCATGAAGCGCGTTTGGCTGCCGGACGTGATTCACTGCCACGACTGGCAAACGGCGCTGGTGCCGGTGCTCTTGCGCACGCAGTACGCAAACGATCCTGCCGTGCGTTCGATTCCCGTCATTCTCACGATTCACAATCTGGCGTATCAGGGAGTTTTTCCGTCAACGGTGCTGCCAAAGATCGGAATGCCGGAGCGGCTTTTCACGATCGACGCGCTGGAGTTCTATGGAAAAGTGAACCTCCTGAAAGGCGGACTGATTTTCGCCGACTATCTGACGACAGTAAGCCGCCGCTACGCGAAAGAGATCCAGACGCCAGAATTCGGAGCGGGCCTCGATGGAGTGATTCGCGGCCGTGCCGACCATCTCGTCGGCATCCTGAATGGAGTCGACTACGGCGCGTGGAGCCCGGAAGCCGATACCCTGATCGCGCAGAACTATTCCGCGCACAATCTCGCCGGAAAGGCCGCCTGCAAGAGAGACTTGTTGGCAGCGTTCCGGCTGCCCGAAGAAAATCTGGCCCGGCCCCTCATCGGGATCGTCTCGCGTTTCGTTAGTCAGAAAGGATTCGATCTGCTGGCCGAAATCGCGGGCGATCTGATGAAGGAGGACGTGGCGATCACCGCGCTCGGCAGCGGCCAGCCGGAATACGAAGACCCGTTCAAAGGGCTGACGCAAAAATATCCGGCGCGAGTCGGGCTGAAAATCGGGTACGATAATGCGATAGCGCATAAGATCGAGGCCGGCGCGGACATGTTCCTGATGCCGTCCCGGTTCGAGCCCAGCGGACTGAATCAGATGTACAGTCTGCGATACGGCACGGTACCGATCGTCCGGGCCACCGGCGGGCTGGACGATACGGTACAGAAGTTCGTGCCGAAGACGCGGCAGGGAACTGGTTTCAAGTTCGAGGAGTACAGCGGCAGGGCGCTGCTGGAATCGATTCGGGCGGCGCTCAAGGCTTTTCGCGATCCGGAGGCTTGGAGCGCGCTTCAGGCCAACGGGATGAGCAAGGACTTCTCCTGGAAGGCTTCAGCAGCCGCGTATGTCACGCTTTATGAAGCGGCAAAGCGATCCCGAATCCCCAGGGGAGCAGGGTCATCTAAATAGGTGCGCGTTGGCCGGTTAAGGCCGGTCGCGCGACAACAAGAGGAAAACATGTCAGACATTCTCCAAGCCGTAACCGACGCAAGCTTCCAATCCGACGTGATCGAGGCCAGCAAGACCCAGCCTGTCGTGGTCGATTTCTGGGCGGATTGGTGCCGGCCATGCATCATGCTGACGCCGACGGTCGAAGAGATCGCGCGCGAGCATGCGGGCAAGGTCAAGGTCGTGAAGCTCAACGTCGACGAAAACATGAACGTGCCCGGCAAGTACAGCATCCGCGGCATCCCGACGCTGCTGGTGTTCAAGGGCGGTCAGGTGGCCGACCAGATTGTCGGCGCCCAGCCCAAAGAGAACATCGTGAAGGTCATCGAGCGCCACATTTCCTAGGCGCGATCCTCGCATTAAACTAAACCCACTCGAAGGGCGACTGGAACGCCGCCCGCCTGCGCCCCTGCAGCCGGAATTCGATGAACGCGAAAACCGAAGCGACCGTGCGGCGATGCCACTGGGCGCAGAGCCCGCTCATGATCGAGTATCACGATCGCGAGTGGGGCGTCCCGGTTCACGACGATCGAACGCTATTTGAATTTTTGATCCTAGAGGGAGCGCAGGCCGGTCTGAGCTGGGAGACCATTCTCAACAAACGCGAAAACTATCGCCGAGCGTTTGACCGCTTCGATCCCGCGCTAATCGCTCGATACGACAAACGAAAAGTTCGCGCGCTGCTTGCTGATCCGGGAATCGTCCGCAATCGCCTGAAGGTCGCATCCACGATCACGAACGCGCAGGCGTTTTTGGCGCTGAAGAAGGAATTAGGCAGCTTCGATCGTTACGTTTGGCAATTCGCCGGCGGGAATCCCAGAGTAAACCTCCCGCGCGGGCCGCGAGACGTCCCTGTTCGAACGCTCGAATCAGACGCTCTGAGCAAAGACTTGAAGAAACGCGGATTTCGATTTGTCGGTTCGACGATTTGCTACACCTTCATGCAAGCCGTGGGAATGGTCAACGATCACGCGATCGATTGTTTCCGCCGCAGGGAAATCACCTCCAGCGACTAGGCCGCGCGCAGGATTCGTCCGCCGCGATGCCTCTTGACAAGGATTCCGTGAGCCGCCATCTTAGTTGGCTTTACCCTCAAGGAGAGTTGTTGGCTTACTGCCATCATGTCTGGAACGGGAGCGCGTTGTGAAGGTGCGCGTCTGCTTCCACGATAAGTGCTTCGACGGAGCATGCTCCGCCGCCGTGTTTACACGCTTTTACCGCGAGCGCATCAACGCCGATGCCGAGTTCGCCTACACGGGTATGACGCACAAGGCGTCGCAGCCCTTCGAAGCGGGCACGTTCGACGGCGACGAGAACGCCATCGTCGACTTCAAGTATTCGAGCTCGCCGTTACTGACCTGGTGGTTCGATCACCACCAGAGCGCGTTCCTCACGCCTGCGGATGCTGAACATTTTCGTCACGATCATTCGGGGAAAAAGTTCTACGATCCTTCCTACAAATCCTGCACGAAATTCCTTGCCACGATTGCTTCCGAGAAATTCGGATTCGACGCAAAGCCGATGGAAGAATTGATCTATTGGGGCGACATCATCGACGGCGCGCAGTTTGCCTCCCCGGAAGTCGCGGTGGGGCTCACCGAGCCGGCGATGAAGCTGGCTCTTGTGATCGAGGCGGCACCCGAGGCGAATCTTGTCCCGCGACTGATTCCCGAACTTGCGGAAATTCCGCTGGCCGAGAGTATCGAGCTGCCGATGATCAAGCGGCATTTGGGACCGCTTCTCGAGCGCCATCGCCGGTCGATCGATCTGATGCGCGAAAGAATGGACTGTCGCGACGGCGTGGTCTATTTCGACGTGAGCGATCTCGATCTCGAGGGCTACAACAAGTTCATCCCGTATTACTTGCATCCCGACGCGCTGTATTCGGTCGGTGTGAGCGCATCACCGGCGCGTGCCAAAGTGTCGGTAGGCACGAATCCGTGGAAAGAGGCGTCCGCAGAAGTGAACCTCGCTTCGCTCTGCGAGAAATTTGGCGGCGGAGGGCATGCGCGCGTCGCGGCAATTTCGCTCGGTCCCGGCGATCTGGTGCGCGCCCGCCAAGTCGCAAAAGAAATTGCAAGCACTTTGCGCCACTCGATCAAGCAGAATTGATCTTCCGCTGCGTTGGGAACACAATTCCTTCATGCTAAAATCACGTGATTGTCTGTCGGGCCGCTAGCTCAATGGTAGAGCAGCTGACTCTTAATCAGCGGGTTCCAGGTTCGAGTCCTGGGCGGCTCACCACTCCTAATTTTTCAATCCGGCGGTGATCATCCGGTCAAGCCGCGCAACCAGGCTCCAATCACATACGCAACGGCAGCAGCGCCGCCGCCGATGATCAGCGTTCCAATCGCGGAGTACCACCAGGGCCGGATCGACCAACGGCTTTTCAGCGCGCCGATCGCGACGAATGTCACGCCGGTGATCACGCATGCACTCCAAAATGCGTGATTGACTCCTGCGACGAACGGAATCAGAGGTACCAACCCGCAAACGATAAACGCGGAAAATGTCGAGAGGGCAGCGCGCCACGCCGAGCGCACGGCGTCCGGCAGACCATATTCGTCGCGCAGCATCAGGCGTACCCAAAGCTCACGGTCCGCGGTGATCGACGCGACGACGCGTTCGAGCAGTTCGCTCGGAACGCCGCGCGCTTGCAAAATCTCACGCACTTCCTCTCGTTCGCCCTCGGGACACGTCTCGATGTGCCGTCGTTCCACCGCTTCGGCGTGTCGAAATTCTTCATCCTCTGATCGTGTGGCCAAATAATCTCCAGCGGCCATCGCGAATCCGTCTGCCAGCAGGCTGGCGCTGCCGAGGATCAAGATGATGTGCGGCGAAAGCCGAGCGCCGACGACTCCGGAGACGATCGCGAACGTCGTCACGATGCCGTCGACGCCTCCGTAAACCCAGTCCCTCAGGTAGCTGCTAGGCGGCCCGGCCGCGAGCCGCCGCTGAATCGCCTCGCGGGTGTGCTCGTGCTCCATCTTGAGCACTGACCGATTTGTCTTCGGCGACATAGCCTTAGTTACAATTTTCCGCTGGGCCGCTGGCTTTCACTGTGATTCCCGTCACTTTACCGCACAACCGAATCACACGGCAGCGGCAACCTCTGGCTACACAGCCCAATTCTTGTTCGGTCCTTTCGCGCCATCGAATCACGCGCATTTATGGGTTCCATAAGCGCACCAAACAAGCAATAAATTCTGATGTGGATGCGCAAGCGCCGCGCACGAAATGTTGTATATTGGAATTGAACAGAAGATCGCCGTGCGAACGGACCGCCTGGGGGCCCTTTCGGGAAGGTCGACACAATGGCTGTACAGCCTGTCATTCCGAGGGAAGTAGACGAACTCGAAGAAATATGGGAGTGGATCGAGTCTTTTGACGCCGTTGTAGAGCACGGCGGGCGCGATCTGGCGTCGAAGATTCTGCAGGAAATCCGCAACCGCGCGCTCGCGTGCGGTGTGCCGGTCCCGTTCACCGCGAACACGCCTTACGTCAATACGATTCACGTCAGCCAGCAGGCTCCCTTCGCTGGCGATCAGGAGATCGAGCGGAAGATCAAGAGCCTCGTCCGATGGAACGCTCTCGCGATGGTCGTCCGCGCAAACCGCGTCGAGCACAACATCGGCGGACATATTTCCACGTTCGGTTCCGTCGCCACTCTTTTCGAGGTAGGTTTCAATCATTTCTTCCGGGCGCGCAGCAAGGACTTCGAAGGTGACACCGTTTATCTCCAGGGCCACGCCGCGCCGGGCGTTTACGCCCGCGCGTTTTTGGAGGGCCGCCTTTCTGCGCAGCAGCTCGAAAATTTCCGCCGCGAGCTGAAACCCGGAGGCGGTCTATCGTCATATCCCCATCCCTGGCTGATGCCGGAGTTCTGGGAATTTCCGACCGTCTCGATGGGCCTGAGCCCGATCATGGCGATCTATCAGGCGCGCTTCAACCGCTACCTGGAGGATCGCGGCCTCAAACCCAAGACCGATGCGAAAGTCTGGGCGTTTCTCGGCGATGGCGAAACGGACGAGCCGGAAACGCTCGGCGCCATCACTCTCGCCTCGCGCGAGCATCTCGACAATTTGATCTTCGTCGTCAACTGCAATTTGCAGCGGCTCGACGGCCCCGTGCGCGGCAACGGCCACATCATTCAAGAACTCGAAGCGGCGTTCCGCGGCGCCGGATGGAATTGCATCAAGGTGATCTGGGGATCGGATTGGGATCCGCTCTTCGAGCAGGACGTCGACGGACTGCTCGCCAAGCGCCTCGGCGAGACCGTCGACGGCGAATATCAGAAGTTCATCGTGGAGTCGGGTGCCTACGTGCGGCAGCACGTGTTCGGCGGCGATCCGCGGCTAATGAAGATGGCCGAGCACCTCTCCGACGAAGAGCTCCACAAGATGCGCCACGGCGGCCATGATCCCAAGAAGGTCTACGCAGCGTACAAGGCTGCGGTCGAGCATACCGGCTCACCGACTGTGATTCTCGCCCGCACCATCAAGGGCTACGGCCTGGGCGAAGCAGGCGAGGGCCGCAACGTCACGCACCAGCAAAAGAAAGTAGACGAGGACACGCTGCGCCACTTCGGCGAGCGCTTCGGCCTCAAGATTCGCGAAGACCAAATCGAGCAGGTTTCCTTCTATCGGCCGTCCGACAGCAGCCCCGAGATCAAATATATGCAGGAGTGCCGCAAGAAGCTCGGCGGCTACGTCCCGCAGCGGCGCGTGCGCTCAAAACCTCTGCCGGCTCACGAAGAGAATTTGTTCACCGAATTTCTCACGGGCAGCGAAGGCCGCGAAGTCTCGACGACGATGGCCTTCGTCGGAATGCTGCGCAAGATGCTGCGCGATCCGGAGATCGGCAAGCTGATCGTCCCCATCGTGCCGGACGAAGCACGCACCTTCGGCATGGAATCGCTGTTTCGCCTCGTCGGAATTTACAGCAGCCAGGGCCAGCTCTACGAACCCGTCGACATGAATACGCTGCTCTATTACAAAGAGGCCAAAGACGGGCAGATTCTCGAAGAAGGCATCACCGAGGCGGGTTCGCTCTCGTCGTTCATCGCCGCTGGCTCCGCGTACGCAACACACGGAATCAATATGATTCCGTTCTTCATTTTCTACTCGATGTTTGGCCTCCAGCGCGTGGCCGACCTGATTTGGGCCGCGGCCGATACGCGTTGTCGCGGATTCTTGCTTGGCGGCACGGCGGGCCGCACGACGCTCGCCGGCGAAGGTCTGCAGCATCAGGACGGCAACAGCCACGTCCTTGCGCTCCCGATTCCCACTCTTCACGCGTATGACCCGGCGTTCGCCTACGAAATCGCCACGATCATCGAAGACGGCATCGACCGGATGTACCGCAAGGGCGAAAGCATCTTCTACTACATCACGGTGATGAACGAGCCTTACGCGATGCCGGCGATGCCCGCCGGTTCGCGCGAAGGCATCCTCAAGGGCATGTACAAGCTCCGGGCCGCGAACAACGGTAAATCGAAGCAGCGCGCGCAGCTTTTCGGCAGCGGCGCAATTCTCCGCGAGGTTTTGAAGGCGCAGGAGTTACTCGAAGAAAAGTATGGAGTCGCCGCGGATGTCTGGAGCGTCACGAGTTACAAGGCGCTGTACTCCGACGGCATCGAAACCGACCGCTGGAATCTTCTGCATCCGGGCGAAAAGCCGCGCGTGCCGTACGTTTCCGAAACGCTCGCAGACGCACCTGGAGTTCTGGTAGCCGCGAGCGACTACCTGAAGGCGTTGCCTAATCTCGTAAGCAAGTGGATGCCGCGCCGCGTCGCCTCGCTCGGCACCGACGGCTTTGGCCGCAGCGAGAGCCGCGATTCGCTGCGCAACTTCTTCGAAGTCGACGCGAGGTTCATCGCGCTTGCGACTCTTCGCGAGCTGCTGAGCGAAGGCAAGATTCAAGCCTCCGTCGTCCAGCAGGCCATCAAGGACCTCGCCATCGACGTCAAGAAACCCGACCCGCTCACGAGCTAGCGCTTCGCGCGCCGACGCAGCTGGCCGAGATCTGTACGAGGGTCCAGTTGATTCCAATATTGGAAACGTGTCACGCTGCGCCGAAGTGTACATCGAGGAGTTGAAAGAGGATGAAGAAGGGATCGCGAGAAGTTCAGTTGCTGCAAGCGAGGGGTGCCGTGCGCTCGTGGCTCCACGCGCCAACCGTCGCCCGCCTCAGAACACCTAATCGCCAAACTTTGCAGGTAGAATCGCTGCAACCCGCTGAAAACAAAGCGCGGAAAATTTCCTAATCGCCAAAAAATCGAGGTCCGCAGATCGTGAGCAACGAGACGTTCCACTTGACGGAGTCCCGCCGATTCCGCAACAATCGAGTCAGATGAAGTTTGGCCCGAGCGGTCCCTCGGGGCCGCGCGTTTGCAACGCGAAGATCGACTGAGACGCCTTCTTCGCAGACCAGAAATGAGGTAACCAAACATGGGAAAAATTGTTTCGGCGTTTGCGACAGTCCACGCACCGCAGCTTTTCGACTACCCGCCGAGCGAGGACCCGAAGCAACTGGATGCCGACATCGCCGCCATGCGGCAGATTGGCAGGGAACTCGAGGAGAGCAAGCCGGACGCGGTCATTGTCATCGCCAGCGATCACCTCGAGACTTTCTTCCTTAGCTCTGTTCCAACGTTTTGCATTCTCTCCGGCGAGTATTCCCACGCGGAATTTGCAGGCCGCAAGTACGAGCTGCCGATCCACCAGCCGTTCACCGAAGACCTTCTCGACAAGCTGATGAAGGCCGGATTCGACCTCGGATATTCGCAGGACGCCGTGCTCGGCCATGCGTTCGCGGCCGTGTACGAATGGGTGATTGAGAAGCGGCCAATTCCCGTTGTCCCGATTTTCGTCAACGCATATCTTCCGCCGCTGCCGACCGCGCAGCGCTGCGCGCAACTGGGCAAGGCTCTCGCGAAAGTCATTGCCGACCGCCCGGAAAATGTTGCGATCGTCGCGAGCGGCGGAATGTCCCACTATCCGGGCACGTGGAAATATCCGAAGCCCGCGTTCGATTTCGATTACTGGGCGATCGGCCAGATCGAAAAGGGCCATCTCGACGAGCTCATTAAGCTGACGAACGAGCAGTTGGACGAAGTCGGCAACACCGAGATGCTGTCGTGGATGATCATGTTCGGCGCGCTCGGCAACATCAAGGGCGAGCTGGTCACTTACCAGCCGACTTGGCACCACGGCCACGCTGTGTTTCGCTTCAAGCCGCTCAAGGGCACCGGACCTTCCAAGGAAGGAATGGGCGCGCCGCCGGATTACCATTTCCAGGGCGGCTACGAGTTCTACAAGCATCCAACTCCATCTGCGTACAAGCTGAACAAGGTCCTTTACGACAGCCGCTTCAAACGGGACCTGCGGCTGCGGCTGATCCAGGATTGGCCTTCCGTCGCGAAGGAATACGGCATGAGCGTGGAGGAAGGGAAAGTTCTCGAGACGCTGCAGGACGACGACATCGAGAAATTCCGCGACGGGCAGGTGCATCCGCTCGTCGAAGCCGGTGCGCACCCGCTCGGGATGTGGATGGCCGTCCTCAGAATTCATGGGGAACTGCGCAAGCTGCGCGCCGAAAAGGCCAAGCTGGAAAAAGAAAAGGCCGGCGCACCGCAGTAGTTGCTGGTCGACAAGCGAAGGTTTAGATGTAGCGCCGCGGTCTTTAGCGCGGCACGCCTGCTTCGCATTTGGCGGAATCCTCTATATCGAAATGAGGGCAAACACATGAAGGTCGGCGTTGCTGGACAAGGCGCGTTCGGCGTGAAGCACCTGGAAGCGCTGCAGAACATTCCGGGAATTGAAGTCATCACGCTCACCGGCGGAAACCAGGTGGCCACAGCGGAAGTGGCCAAGCGTTTCAAGATTCCTAACTTCACCGGCGACTTGGCCGATAGCCTGAAGCAGCCGGGCCTCGAGGCGATGATTCTCGCGACGCCGACCGGAATGCACGCCAAGCAAGGCGTGCAGTGCATGAGGGCGGGAAAGCACGTCCACATCGAAATTCCCATCGCCGATTCGCTGGCCGATTCCGAGATGCTCGTGAAGGTGCAGAAGGACACCGGTGTCGTCTGCATGGGCGGCCACACGCGGCGCTTCAATCCCAGCCATCAATACGTCCACAAAAAGATCAAGGCTGGCGAGCTGAAGGTTCAGCAAATGAACGTGCAGACCTACTTTTTCCGGCGCACGAACATGAACGCCGCGGGCAAGCCGCGCAGTTGGACGGATCACCTGCTCTGGCACCACGCTTGTCACACGGTCGATTTGTTCCAGTATCAGACTGGTCAGCTAGTGTCCGATTGCTACGCGGTGCAGGGTCCGTTCCATCCTGAGCTTAAAATCGCGATGGATATGGGGATCGTGATGAAGGTGCCGTCCGGCGCGATTTGCACGCTTTCGCTTTCGTTCAACAACAAAGGACCGCTCGGCACGCGCTTCCGCTACATCTGCGACAACGGCACCTACCAGGCGTACTACGACGATCTGGTCGATGGCGACGATAAGAAAATCGATCTCACCGGCGTGGCCGTCTCGATGAACGGAATCGAGCTGCAGGACCGCGAATTTTTCAGCGCGATTAACGAAAAGCGCGAGCCGAACGCCAGCGTCTCTCAGTGCTACACGGCAATGCAGGTGCTGGATCGCTTGGAAAAGATTCTTAACTCTGCGGCGAAAGCACAGTCGAAGAATTAGTTCTGTGCCACTACTTCCATTCTGCCCTCGAGGGCCGAATGGAGGCGTTTTTCATCCAGCGCGTTTTCCCACTTCGCGACCACAATCGTCGCGACCGCATTGCCCACCACGTTTGTCGGCGTCAGTCCTTCCGACATCAGTCGGTGAATTCCCAGCACGAGCGCGACGCTCGTGATCGGAATCGTTCCGGTGGACGCAATCGTTGCCGCTAGCACCACAAACGCAGCGCCAGTGACACCCGCGGCTCCTTTCGACGATAGTAACAGCACTGCAAGCAGTCCGAGCTGTTGCCCGATGCTCAGATGCGTGTTGGTGGCTTGCGCGAGAAATATAGTCGTCGTTGCGAGGTACAGGCAGGTGCCATCGAGGTTGAACGAATAGCCAGTGGGGACTACGAGACCCACAATTGTTTCGTCACAGCCAAGATCTTCGAGGCGTTTCATCAATTGCGGGAGAACCGTTTCGGAGGAAGTAGTTGCAAACACGATCAGGAGTTCTTCGCGGATGTAGCGGATCAGCCTAAAGATGCTGAATCCGCACCAGCTCGCGATCGGCCACAGGACTCCGAAGACGAAGATCAAGCACACGATGTAGAAACCGCCGAGCAGTTTGCCGAGTGACACGAGCGAGCCCGCGCCAAATTTGCCGACAGTAAACGCGATCGCGCCGAATGCTCCGATCGGCGCGGTCCACATCACAATTCCGACAATCGAGAAGAACATTTTCGAAGCCGATTCGATCAAGTCGACCACCGGCTTGCCGAGAGCACCGATGCTCGTGAGCGCGAACGCGGAGAGAACCGAAACGAGCAGTGCCTGCAGAACGTTGCCTTCGGTAAACGCCCCAACGAACGTCGTCGGAATGATATTCATTAGAAACTGGGTGACGCTCGCGTTTTCGGGATGTGCGATATACGTCTGAACGCCGGACGTATCAATGCGCGCCAGATCGATGTTCATCCCCGCGCCGGGCTTCCAAAGGTTGACCGCGACCAGCCCGATGATCAGCGCGACTGTGGTCAGCACTTCGAAATAGATGATCGCCTTGAGGGCGACGCGGCCTACGCGAGCTACGTCGACCATGCGTGCGATTCCGTGCACGACGGTGCAGAAAATAATCGGCGCGATGAGCATGCGGATCAGCTTTATGAAGCCCTCGCCAAGCGGCTGCATGCGCACGCCGAGGCCCGGATCGAACCGCCCGAGCAGAATTCCCAGGATCATCGCAACGAACACATACACCCACAGCTGGGCATACCAAGGCTTCGAGCGACGGCTGCTATGGGACGTCGCTCGCGCGGCATCAGAGGGCATCGTCAGCGTGAAACTCACGTAATATGTGCAAGGCTCAGTCCCTGAGTGGAGTTCAGTTGCGTTCGCGGCGGCGGTACTCTACTACAGGCGGTCACGACATATCTAGCGAAGTCCCGCAGCGACAGATCAATAGCGTGATGCGGATCACTCTGAATCGCGGAGTCTCTGCTATGCTTCGCGAAGGGATGCTATGACCCTTAGCGAAGTGGCGAATGAGGTCCTGAAAAAGCGGATTCTGCTGGCCGACGCCTCGGGCGAGCCGCGCGAAACGCCGGGCGAGATGTTTGCTCGCGTAGCGAACGCGGTCGCCAGCGTCGAGCGCAAATACGGCGGGTCGGCGGAAACTCGCGAAATCACGGACGCATTTTGCCGGCTGATGCAGTCACTCGATTTCCTGCCGAACTCACCGACGCTGGTGAATGCCGGCCTGCCAAATGGCCAACTCTCCGGTTGCTTCGTGCTGCCGATTGAAGATTCGATGGAATCGATCTTTGGCACGCTGCGCGACATGGCCTTGATTCAAAAAACCGGCGGCGGCACCGGGTTTTCGTTTTCCCATCTGCGGCCCCGAAACGATCCTGTGGGCACGGCGCGCGGTCGGTCGAGCGGCCCCGTCTCATTCATGAAGCTCTACGACTACGCGTCGGAGACGACACGCCTGGGCGGCGCGCGGCGCGGCGCGAATATGGGCGTGCTGCGTTTCGACCATCCCGACATTCCCGAATTCATCTCGTGCAAGAGCGATCCGGATGCGCTCCACACGTTCAACATTTCCGTCGCGGTGACAGACACATTCATGGAATGCGTGGTGCGCCGGGCCGACTACGCGCTTATCAATCCGCGAACGGGCCAGGAGGTGGGACGCCTGAACGCACGCCAGGTGTTCGACGCCATTGTCGACTCGGCATGGAAGACCGGCGACCCGGGCATTATTTTTCTCGACGCAATCAACAAAGAAAATCCGGTTCCTGCGATCGGCGAAATCGAGGCGACGAACCCTTGTGGCGAGCAGCCGTTGCTCGCGTACGAATCGTGCAATCTGGGATCGGTCAACGTCTCGCATTTCGTCGGGGACTCGAAGATCGATTTCACACGCCTCCGGTCGGTCGTTCGACTAGCCGTGCGATTCCTCGATGATGTTGTCGACGCCAACCATTACCCGCTGCCTCAGATCGAAGAGCAGACGCTGGCAAACCGCAAAATCGGCCTGGGAATCATGGGCTTTGCAGACATGCTATTTCTTTTGGGGATTCCGTACGACTCGCGGGATGCAATCAACATTGCCGGCGAACTGATGGGATTTGTGGCCAAGGAAGCGGAGGCGGAATCCTGCCGGCTGGCCGAACAGCGAGGAACTTTTCCCAGTTACGCGCGAAGCGTATTCCCGGCGCTGGGAGTGAAAAGGCGCAACGCGACGGTCACGACGAGCGCCCCGACCGGAACCATCAGTCTGATCGCGGGATGTTCGAGCGGCATCGAGCCGCTCTTCGCACTCTGTTTTGTGCGGCACGTCCTCGAAGAGCGCCGTGAGTTTCACATTCATCCGCTCTTCGAGAACGCGGCTGCCGCGTACCTCACCAGTGAAATTCGCAATCGAATTTTCGCGACAGGCAGCGCCAAGGAAGTGAAAGAAATTCCGGAACCGCTGCGGCGTGTATTCGTCACAGCGCACGACATCGAGCCGGAATGGCACGTCCGGATGCAGGCGGCATTTCAGAAGCGCGTGGAGAGCGCCGTGAGCAAGACCGTGAACCTCCGCCGAACGGCCACGCGGGAAGATATCGAAAAAGTCTTCCTACTGGCTCACGAGCTCGGCTGCAAGGGAATCACGGTCTTTCGGGACGGCTGCAAGCGTGAGCAGGTGCTGGAGGCAGGGAAGGCGGAGTTGCGTGGACCGGCGGGGGTGCAGCCGTGCCCGGAGTGCGGCGGCACGATGGCGGAAACGTCCGGATGCGTCACGTGCCTTTCGTGCGGCTACGCATTTTGCGCGATATAGAGGCCATGGCGAAACCAAAGACTCAGCAAAGCGAAATCGGCGCTGATGATCTGGCGAAGGCGGTCGTCGGATTGCCGCTCTGGCAACTGGACATCGTCGAATTGATCGGACACAACATCGAGTCGCGCGGCCGGGAGGACGTCAACCGGCTGCTGGAACAAGGGTGGCGGCTCCTGCACATCTACACTCTCCGATACCAGGAAGACGGAGTCTGGCGCGAACGTCCGATGGCAATTCTAGGCAGACCGCGGAACAAGGAAGGAAGCCAAAAACTGACCGGCGCTGACGGGAGCGGCGGCGCTTGAGGCACGCGTTCCGTTTTTGAAGACTCGCGAGGAGAACGGCAACATGGCATTTCAGATCACGACAACCGCATTTCGAGATAGCGCGGCCATTCCAAGAAAATTCACCTGCGACGGGCCGGACGTTTCTCCCGCGCTCGCGTGGAGCGATCCTCCTAGCGGAACGAAAAGTCTTGCCATCATTGTCGACGATCCAGACGCGCCCGCCGGCACGTGGGTTCATTGGGTGCTCTACGATCTGCCCGCCGATACTCGCAAGCTGCCAGAAGGTGTTGAAAAGGACCGCGAGCTGAAGAATGGAGCGCTGCAAGGCCGCAACGATTTCGGGAAGATCGGCTACAACGGGCCGTGTCCACCGCGAGGCTCCGAGCACCGCTATTTCTTCAAGCTTTATGCGCTTGATTCGAAGACTGGGCTAAAGGCTGGAGCCACGAAAAGCGATCTCGAACGCGCCATCAGCAGGCACGTTCTAGCCCAGGCGCAGTTCATCGGAACCTATAGGCACTAATCCGCCCAGCCCGATTGCAGGACCCGGCCGGCACGCGCCGTCGAATGCTCCTGTGATCTCTAAACGGTCTCCTGTGATGGCCGTCACTGTGAGCGCCGCCTCAACCTGAAATGTTATTGTTAGTGCGGGGCGTGTGAGAATAGCGCCGAAGGAGGAGTGAGATGCAGCTCCCACTACAAGTCACATTCCGAAACATGGCAGTGTCCCCTACGGTTCAGGAATGGATCGAGGAGCAGGCAACCAGACTGGAAAGCCTGTACCAACCGATCATGAGGTGCCGCGTGGCCGTGGACGCGCCGCACCGTCATCACAAGAAAGGCACGCAGTACCACGTACGCATCGACCTCACCCTGCCGGGCGGCGAAATCGTGATCAAGCGCCAGCCCAGTCTGAGAGGGCGAGCGCTACAGAGGGGCAAGGGGGAGATCACCAAGGTCCTTGAAGTCGGCGTTCCTCACAAGGACTTGCGGCAGGCCATTGATGACGCGTTCAAGGCCGCCGCGCGCCGCGTGCAGGACTACGCGCGCCGCCAGGGTGGGCGCATCAAGGCGCACGAACCGGCCCCGATTGCCCGCGTCAGCCGGATCCTCGCAGATGAAGGATACGGATTTCTCACTACGGTCGATGGGCGCGAAGTGTACTTCCATCGGGACAGCGTCTTGAACCGAGCCTTCAACCGGCTCAAAGTCGGAACGACTGTGTCCTTTGCGGAAGAGGCCGGGGAGAAAGGCCCGCAAGCGAGCACGGTTCGGATCGTGCGCAAGAGCGGCGTCAGGAGAGAAGTCGCTGCAGCCGCAGCGGCGTCCTAGGGAACGCGGAGAAGGAACGATCATGATATTTGGCGATCGAGTCGACGCAGGACGGCGCTTGGCGGAGAAGCTGCGCCCCTACGCGAATCGCGGCGACGTGATTGTGCTCGGGATTCCGCGCGGCGGCGTTCCGGTCGCATTCGAGGTAGCCACGGCGCTGAACGCGCCGCTGGACGTTTTCTTGTCGAGAAAACTGGGCGTTCCCGGGCAGGAGGAATTGGCGTTCGGGGCCGTGGCGACGGGCGGCGTGCGCGTGTTGGATGACGAGCTGATCGAAGCAGTGGGCATCTCGAAGCAGGAGATCGAGGAGATCACGCGCAAAGTGCGGGCGGAATTGGAAAGGCGCGAACGCGTCTTTCGAGGCGACCGGCCGCCGCTGGATCTGGAAGGGAAGATCGCGATACTGATCGACGACGGCATCGCCACAGGCTCGAGCATGCGAGCGGCGATCAAGGCGCTGCGCCTGCACAAGCCGGCAAAAGTCGTGGTGGCGATTCCGGTTGCGCCGCTATCGACTTGCCACCGTCTCAGGCCCGAAGTTGACGAGTTGGTCTGCGTTCACATGCCCGAATCTTTTTATGCCATCGGCCAGTTCTACGCTGATTTTTCGCAAGTGGCCGACGAGGAAGTGACTGAGCTGATCCGTAGCGCCGCGCAGAGGAAAGAGCCGGCAAAATCGCAAACGCAAGTCGCGCGAGGCGCTGAACAGCCCAAGTAGGAGGCGGCAGCCATGGCGTTGAGTCGAAAAATCCCGCAATCCAGCATAGAGCGCGAAATCACAATCGATGCAGGCAAGGTCAGGCTCAACGGCACTCTCGCTCTACCGGCCGGCGCCGCTGGGCTGGTTCTTTTTGCGCACGGCAGCGGAAGCAGCCGGCACAGCCCGAGGAACCGATATGTGGCGCAGGTCCTCCAGGCGGGCGGCATAGGCACTTTGCTGTTTGACCTGCTAACAAACGAAGAGGAAGCCGTCGATCAGTACAGTGCAGAGCTTCGCTTTGACATCGGCCTGCTTGCGGAGCGCCTTGTGGGCGCCACCCAATGGGTCAGGAATCAAGCGGAGCTGCGCGGCCTGAAGCTGGGCTATTTTGGCGCGAGCACCGGCGCGGCAGCGGCGCTCGTGGCGGCTGCCCAATTGCCCAAAGAGATTTCTGCCGTCGTTTCCCGAGGAGGCAGGCCGGATCTCGCCGAAGACGCGTTGGATGCCGTGCGTGCGCCGACGCTCTTGATTGTCGGCGGCGATGATGAACCGGTGATCGGCATGAACCGGCAAGCGATGGCGAGACTCCTGCACGCCGAAAAAGAGATTGTCATCATTCCGGGTGCCACGCATCTTTTCGAGGAACCCGGAAAATTGGAAGAGGTCGCCAGGATTGCAGCCGAATGGTTCACTCGCCACCTCGTACCAGCAGCGAAGTCTCGGACTCATACCTCTTCTCGCCGATAGTGTTCAGGCAGGGAGAAATCCGTGGAAATCACGGAAGCGATCAGGACGCGGCGCGCGGTTCGCGACTATTTGGACCGGCCGGTGGAGCGGGCAACAGTCGAACGGCTCATCAACGCGGCAATTCAAGCGCCGAGCGCGATGAATTTGCAACCTTGGGCGTTCGCGGTGATGCTTGGCCGCAAGCGCGTCGAGGATTGCGGCAAGCGCGCGAAGAGCTGGCTGCTCGAGCATTTCGAGGAGACCCCGTTTGCGCGGACTTCCGAGAGTTCGCGCATGCGCCAGATCCTGGAGGATCGGGAGCGACTGCTGTTTTACAATGCGCCGGCACTGGTGATTGTGCTCGCGAATTCGGAAGACTCTCAATCCGCAGAAGACTGCTGCCTCGCCGGGGAAAACTTCATGTTGGCGGCGCGCGGCGAAGGACTCGGCACTTGCTGGATCGGGTTCGCACGGCCGTGGCTGAATCTGCCGGAAACCAAGCGTGAATTTGGGCTGCCGGAAAAATTCGAAGTGGTCGCACCGATCCTGCTGGGTTACCCGAAAGAGTGGCCAGAGCCGCACGGAAGGAATCCTGCTGAAATACATTGGGTCGGATGAGGGCCAAAGCAAATTGGATATGGGAGGCCGTGATATTGCGCATCTCGTGCGCCAACCGGAAGTTACGGGACATCGAGCCGCCAGAACCTAATATGGAACCTTGTGACTCGGGTCACTCGACTGGGTGACGCCGGTCAGGGCATAATCTGCGCTAAGCATTGGAGAATGAGTGTGTGGGCAGGGCTTCTCGATGAGCGACGGCGCACAGAACTCCTCCATCACAGTCCGTCAGATGACGCGGAGCGACGTGGATGCGGTCGTCGCTTTGCAGCACCGAGTGTACCCCGAAGACTTGTGCTGGGCGGAAGAGGAACTTTTTCGTCACCTAGAGATCTTTCCGGAAGGCCAACTGGTTGCGGTCGATGCGTCCGGCCACGTCGTCGCATCCGCGAGCTCGCTCATCATCGACTGGGACGACTACGCCGAGTCCGCCCAATGGTCGGTAATCACGGGCCGCGGGACGTTCAGTACTCACAATCCGCTCGGCAAGACACTGTATGGGGCGGACATGTGCGTCGATCCGCTTGCGCGGCGATCGGGGATCGGCACTCTGTTTTACGATGCGCGGAAGCGGATGGTGCGCGAACGCGGCCTCAAGCGCATGCTCACCGGCGGGCGCATTCCCGGATACGCACAGGTGTCGCAGGAACTGAGTCCGCAAGAGTACGTGGAAGAAGTCGTAGCCGGCCGCCGGAAGGACCCGACTCTCAGCTTCCAACTTGCAAACGGGCTGGTCGTTCTCGATGTTGTGCCCGAGTATCTTGAGGATCGCGAATCGCGCCATTTCGCGACGCTCCTCGAGTGGCTGAATCCCGCCTACGTGACGAGCGTAAGCCTTCAGACCGGCGAAGAGCCCGAGGAAGTGAGCGAGCAGGAGCTTCGCGAGCATCCGCGGCCGGCTCGCATACGAATCGCTGCAATGCAGTATTTGCTCCGGCCCATCAACCGCTTCGAGGATTTTGCCACGCAGGTCGAATTCTTCGTGCGCAGCGCGCGGGACTACCGGAGCCACTTCGTCGTTTTTCCGGAATATTTCACGATGCAGCTGTTGAATTATTTGCGCGAGCCTTCCGGTGCAAAGGCCGTGCGGCGTCTCGCACAACTCGCGCCCGACTACGATATTCTTTTCCGGCGGCTCGCAGCCGAGAGCGGTATGTACATCATTGCGGGAACGCATCCCGTGATTCAGGAGGGGCAACTATTCAATGCGGCGCACCTGTTCACGCCGAATGGGCGAATCTTCCGTCAAAAGAAAGTCCATCTGACGGAGACGGAAAAGTCTTCCTACCAGATGAGCAGGGGCCACGGCTTCTACGTCTACCACACGGACTTTGGCAAGATCGCGATCCTCGTCTGCTACGACGTGGAATTTCCTGAGGCCGCGCGAGTGCTGGCGGAAAACGGAGCGCAAATCCTGTTTGTGCCATCGTGCACCGACGAGCGGCAGGGCTTTTGCAGAGTGCGCTACTCGTCGCAGGCGCGCGCCAGCGAAAATCAGATCTACGTCGCAATGGCGAGCACAGTAGGGAATCTACCGGACGTGCCTTCGATGGCTACGCACTACGGCCAGGCGGCCATCATGACGCCCTCCGACTATTTCTTCGCGCGCGACGGAATCGCCGCGGAAGGGAGCGTCAATCAAGAGCAGATGGTCATTGCCGATGTCGATTTGAATCTGCTGGAGGAGCAGAGGCTCAACGGCACGGTCCTTCCACTCAACGACCTGATCAAGGACGCCTACGATCGCGTAATTCACTGCACGGACCGCAAGGTCACGACGGGCGCCGTGCCTTCCGCCAGCTCTTCCTCGAAATCATAAGCGTCTTCATCGATTGCATCCAGGCAAGTCGCGGACGGTGATCCGCCGGCCCCATGCAAGCGGCTGCCAGCTAGGGGGCATCCTCGCGAAAACTTTCTGGCGAGAATTCGTAGCGCGACACGATCGCATTGATCAGTGCGGTCGAAAGGTTCTCCGTACGACCGAGCCTGCATCGCTGCTCGATTTGGCGAACGTCTGAGGCGAGCAGGTGGTCGTGGAATACGCCGCCCAACCAACTGGAAAAATCTCCTCTGCGAGCGTGCGCGGCCAGGACCGACACAGGGAGCGTTTTGAGTTGCTTGATGAAATCCTTGAGCGCTCTCACTGGGGGGGCCATCGGTTTACCGTTGTCCGTGAACAAGAATGCCTGTTCGCGCACAAGCTGGATATCGAGATACTTCGCTTTGTGACGGACATGAGAAGTTAGACGCGGCAGGAGTTCAAAGCGGCGCAGTTTGCCGCGCGCTTCTTCCGATCGTGGCAGCACCGCCGCCTCGCTGATCGTCAGGTTGGCAAGAATCATCCTCCATTCGGCTTCGAGGCTCGGATGGCCCGCCATGGAGATCAAAGCTTGTACCTCGTCAGGATCCGTGATTCGCTTTACGACGATTGCCTCGATCGCCTTTCGCACCTCTGGATGCAAATCCGACAAGCGATAGGTGACGAGGGTGTAGGCGCCGAGGTTCAAATCCAGCAAATCGTGGATGTTCGGCTCGTGTAGAAAGTAATGCGCCTCGTCGAGGACGATTCGGTGCGGCAGCCCCGAACTTCGCCTGAGCGCCGCGAGCATCGGCAGCAGCGTGTATAGATACTCGACTTTTTCGGAGTAGGCGATGTGCGAGAGATCGATTACAACGCTCATGTCCGGGTGGCGCAGCGCGCGCGCGACCGCGGGCAGCTCGGGCGGGGAGTCCTCCCCATTGAAAACGACGACCCCCGGCAGCGACTCCAGCGTGCGGTAATCTCCCTCGGGATCGATGACGCAGATCGAATAGCCCAGCAGGATCATTTGCTCGCAAGCCAGTCCCGCGACCCAAGACTTTCCCGACTGAATCTCGCCCGCGATCAATACGTTGCGACCACGAACAGCTACCGCCAGAGGCCATCCGTTTTCGTCCGTTCCCAGGTTGAGGCGATAGCGACCCATGCGCTCGGGCGGCAAGCGCAGCTCCTCAGCGACTTGTCGAATGTATCCCGCCACTGCTCGAGGGCCTTCACCTTCGAGTATTTCGTCGGCCTGATCCTTGAGCGCCTGGCTGCCCCATCCGACTGCGACACCTAGCTCGCAAGTCGAGAGCAAATCGTGGTCGTTTTCCGCGTCGCCAATTCCGATCGCGTTGTGGACAGAGAGGCGCAAGGTGGCAAGCGCCGTGCGCAGGCCGATTCCTTTGCTCACACTTTGCGGTAGCACCATAAGCCGGCCGCGATTGAACAGAATCAAGAGCGGCAGTTCGAGCTGCCGGATAGCGGCGAGCACCTGCGGCGCACAGTTCGCGTCGCATTCGACAATGGATTGGCCGACGAGAAACTCAAGCCCGCGCCTGCGAAGTTCGTCCTGAAACGCGGCGGGAGGTGTTTGGCCTATGACTCGGGAATGCCCGCTCAGGAACGAAAGGACGGCTCCATTTTCGGCAACGATGGCATCGAAGAAGCTCAGATCACCCATGAGCCTCTTCAAATCAGAGAGGATGCGGCCCGTGACGAGAACGACGACGATCCCGCGCGCACGCGCCTCCAGGATCGCGGACTTCACGTCGGGATCGAGAATTCCGTCTTGCGCGATGGTGCCGTCGTAATCGAGTGCCAGGACGCGAAATTTCATGTACGTTCGCCGCGGCGGGGATCATGCCGCTGCGCGTCTTCACTTATCTAGTCAATCACAAAGATTCGAAAAAGCAACTACCTGAGGAGCGCTCGTGAATCCGTGCGCAGGCTAGCTCGCGGTCTGGGTCGCTGGTATTTCGATGCCGAAAAACTTCGCGGCATTGTGCAGCAGGATTTTCGGGCGGACGGAATCCTTCAGCGGCAGCGCTGCAAACTCTTCGAGCCAACGCTCCGGTGTCATCATCGGGAAATCGGTGCCGAAGAAAGCCTTGTCCTGTACGAGCGTATTGATGTTGTGAACCGTTGACTGCGGCCAGTATTTCGGGGCCCAGCCGGAGAGGTCCATCCACGTGTTGCCTTTGTGGCGCAGGACAGCGAGCTGGTCGTCGTGCCACGGCCAGGATGGATGCGCCATGATGATGCGCATTTCGGGAAAGCGCGCCGCGAGATTATCCATGTAGGGAATCGGCTTACAGTATTCGAGGATGATCCCCTTGCCGCCGGGCGCGCCCGCTGCAACGGCCGTTGTGCCAGTGTGAAAAATCACCGGCAAATTCAGTTTGACGATTTCTTCGTAGATCGGAAAGAAGTGCTCGTCGTAGGGATTGAATCCCTGCGCGGCCTGCTGAAATTTCATCCCGCGCAGGCCCATATCGGCGCAGCGCTTCACTTCGTTGATAGCGATCTTTCCCTTCCAGGGATCAACGCTGCCGAAGCCGATGAACGTCTGCGGATATTTTTTCATCCAGGCGGCGGTTTCGGCGTTGTCGATTTTCACGCCGCTGCGCGTCTCGCCGTCGACGTCGAAAATCACAGCCATCATTTCATGGTGCTGGTACATCTCGGCCATGCCGTCGGGATCGGGACGCCACCTGCCGGTGCTGATCGGAAACCCGGCCTTTGCCGCTTGCGCCCAACCGTGTTTCGCGCGCTCGCCGGTCTGTATGTGGGCGTGCGTATCGATCGCTTTCAGCACGTCGCGGCCTCCAGCAATCAGCGGACGGGTTGCGCCGTCTGTTGGTAGTTGGCGGGAACGTCCATTTGCTTGCAGTTGGACGGAACGCGCAGGGGCGCTTCGGTGTGCGCCTGCACGGTCTTCGGATCAAGGCCCGGCGCGAACTCCCGGAGCACGAGCCCTTCCGGCGTGACGTCGATGACGGCCATGTCCGTGTAGATGTGCTTCGCGCAGCGCGGAGCCGTCAGCGGAAGCGTGCACTTGTTGAGAATCTTTGGCTTGCCCTTGTTGGTGACGTGGGTCATCGTCACGATGACCTGCTTGGCGCCAAATGCCAGATCCATCGCGCCGCCAACGCCCGGTACTTTCTCGCCGGGAGTGCGCCAGTTAGCCAGATCACCGTTGGCCGCGACTTCGAGCGCACCCAGTACCGCATAGTCGATATGCCCGCCGCGAATCATCGAGAAGGACGTCGGGTGGTCGAAAAAGCTCGCACCCGGAAGCAGGGTGACGTACTGCTTGCCGGCATTAATCAGGTCGCGATCTTCGTGCCCAGGCTGCGCCAGAGGGCCCATGCCGAGGATTCCATTCTCGCTGTGAAAGAAAATTTCCTTATCCTTGCCTATGAGGCTCGACACCAGCGTCGGGATGCCGATCCCAAGATTCACGTAGCTGCCATCCGGCAGATCGCACGCGACTCGATACGCGATACCTTCTCGTGTGAGAGACATGGCCTACCTACCCTCCGTGGTGATGATCAGATATTCAGGATGACGCTCGACTTCGATGACATGGTCGACAAAAATTCCGGGCGTGTGAACGTCCTCGGGATCGATCCCGCCGACGGGAACCAGCTCATCGATCTCGGCCACAACGTGCTTCGCTGCCGTGCACATCGGAACGTTGAAATTACGCATCGCCATTCGGTAATTCAGATTTCCAAGACGGTCGCCGCGGTACGCGCGCACGAACGCGAAATCGGCGTGCAGCGCCTTTTCGAACACCATCTCGCGCCCATCGAGCACGCGCGACTCTTTGCCAGCTGCGAGATCGGTTCCGGCGCCAGTCGGCGTGAAAAATCCGCCCAGGCCCGCGCCGGCCGCGCGAATCCGCTCTGCGAGCGTGCCCTGCGGCACGAGTTCCAGCTCGATTTCACCCTTCAGATATTTCTCCTGAAAGGATTGATTGCCCGGATTGCTGGGAAACGAAGCGATCAGCTTGCGGACTTTGCCGTCGTGAATCAGGCCGCCGAGCGCGTGCGTACCTCCGCCGGAGCCGTTGTGGACGACGGTAAGATTCTTCGCGCCCTGTCGGCGGAGCGCCTCGAGAATTTGCCCGGGCAAGCCGGGGTCACCGAACCCCCCCAGCAAGATCGTAGCGCCGTCGAACACGCCTGCGACGGCTTCTTCACAGCTCCCAAGAGTTTTGTCTACCATGGCTCCCCAAGCCCGTCGGGATGATGAGTGAAGTGAACGGGCAATCTAGCACGGACGTTGTGCAAACATCAATTCTACCGTGCGCGCAGGTTTTGCCGAAGTCCGATTTCAAGCTTGGCTGGCGCGGGCCATATCGCGCTCGAACGACCGTGCTGCGAGGCAAAACAGCAAGCCACCTATCAACGTGGTAAACGCCGCGGAGGAAATCGAATAGCGAATGACGTTGACTCCGAGAGTGTGAGTGAAGTGGTCGTTAAAGACCCCGATCAGAAAAGGTCCCAGGCCGAGCCCGAATAGCTCGGAAATGAGATAGATCACCGACGTCGCGAACGCGCGCATGCCGACTTTCACAACCGAATGCGATACCGCAACGATGGGACCCACGTGAACGGGCGATGCCGCCGAAAAAATCATGAATCCCACGCCGCACCAAAACAGGCTGTGCGACGCCGCAAAGAGTAGAACGCCCGGACACGCAAGGATCGAACAGATTCCCGAAACGTAGATCCGCCAACGTAGATTGCGGCGGCCAAGCAAGTCCGAGAGGTAGCCGCCCACAAGCGTCCCGACGAGCCCCGCGATGGCCTGGAGGGTGCCCGCATAGATTCCGATCTGTTTCGTGTTGAGGTGGTGGATGCGTCCGAAAAACGAGGGAGCCCACGTGCCGAGCCCGAATTGCGTAAACGTCGTGAAACAGAAGCCGATCAGCAGGATCATGTAGCACTTCTGGTTGAGCAGAAAATCCAAGGTCTTCCCAAAACCGTCCTGACGCGTGTCCACGCGCTTCACTTCGCTGATTCCGCGTGTCGGCTCTTTCACGGTGTACCGGAATATCAACGCGACCAGCAGGCCCGGAATTCCAGCGACCAAAAACGCAGCGTGCCAGCCGTAAGAATGGTTCACCCAGCCGCCAACGAAATATCCCAAGAAGCCGCCGATCACGGGGCCGAGCTGGTAAACCGCCATGGCGCTCGATCGCTGCGTGCCTGGGAAGAGGTCCGAGATCATCGAGCTGGAAGGCGCGGTGCCCGCCGCCTCGCCCACGCCGACGCCGAAACGCGAAAGCGTCAACTGCAGCGCGTTGCGCGCGACTCCGGCGAGCGCCGTCATACCGCTCCAAATCACCAGACCCCAGGTGATGATCGTGCGGCGATTCCCGCGATCGGACCAGCGCGCCACAGGGGCCGCGAGAATCGAATAGAAAATCACGAAGCCGAAGCCGGATATGAAGCCCATCATCTTGTCGGAGAGTTGATAATCGTGCTTGATGGGGTCGATGAGAATTGCGATGACGCGGCGATCGAGGAAGTTCAGGGAGTAAATGGCCGTTAGTACGAGGAGGGAGTAGATGGCGGCAGCGCGCGAAGGGGAGCCTACGTCTTTGGTGTCGTCCGCCACGGCACCTTTGGTTTGCATCGCCACCCCCGAGACCGCAGCACGCAAAGTGTAGGGAGCAGCCTATGCTCTGCGCATCACCGCGTCAACATTGAGATCGCTCTCTTGAGTGGCGCCGCATGCCTTGCGGCCGTCGAAAACATGCATTGACCTTCCCAGGGTTGACATCCGAGAGCTTAGGCGATAAGAACAGCGGTACGCTTGTCACGTCATAATTGTTGGGGGTGGAAGCAATGGTAATCGATGTTCACGGCCATCTGACCGCGCCGGATTCGCTTTACGTCTATAAAGCCAACGTTCTGTCGCATCGCGGCTCGCACGGGCGGGGCAAGGTCGAAGTCAGCGACGACGAGATGATCGCGTTTCTGAACCAGCCCACGTTCAACACGGGCAAATCTCATCTCGAGCTGCTCAAGGAAGTCGGCACGGACATACAGCTGCTCTCGCCGCGCCCCTACCAGATGATGCACGCGGAAAAGCCCGCGAAGGTCTCGCAATGGTTCATCGAGGAGTGCAACAACCTGGTCGCGCAGCAATGCCGCTTGTTCCCGAACGTCTTCAAAGGCGTCTGCGGCCTGCCGCAATCGCCCGACATCAGCCCGAAGAACTGCATCGCTGAGCTCGAACGCTGCGTGCAGGGATTCGGGTTCGTCGGCTGCTTGCTGAATCCTGATCCGAGCGAAGCCTCTCACTACAATGTCCCGCCTCTCGGCGACGAGTATTGGTATCCGCTGTACGAGAAACTCGTCGAGCTCGATGTGCCTGCCTACATTCACGGCGCGGGCTGCCGTTCGATGCGCCACAGTTACTCGACGCACTTCATCAACGAAGAGACGATCGCGGTCGTATCACTTGCGGGTTCGCGCGTGTTCAAGGATTTTCCGACGCTGAAAATCGTCTGCTCGCACGGCGGCGGAGCCGTGCCGTACCACGCCGGGCGCTTTCAAGCACCGTCGCTGCGCCGAGGCGGAGGCGAGACGTTCTACGACGGCATGCGCAAGCTCTATTACGACACGGTCCTCTACACGGCGCTCGGACTCGAGCTCTTGATCAAGACCGTCGGCGCGGATCGCTGCCTCTTTGGTTCCGAGCGTCCGGGCGTCGGTACGGCGAAGGACCCGAAGACAGGCAAATGGATGGACGACGTCAAGGGCTACATCGACGGCTTCAGCTGGCTCAGCGCCGACGACAGAAAATTGATCTTCGAAGATAACGCGAAAAAACTCTTCCGCTTGAATGTCGCAGCCAAAACCGAGAGAGCAAGCTGACCGGTCCACTGCGCGACTTCATTCATCGAGAACAGGGAACCAGCGAATGTCCATACCGTATCGTGCCGATCAGGTGGGAAGCTTTCTCCGGCCTCCGGAAATCTTAGAGGCGCGCCGCGAAGATTCTCCCAACCATAGCCGTCTAAGGGAGATCGAGGACCGCGCGATTCTGCGCGTGCTCACCAAACAGAAGGAACTGGGTTTCGAAATATTCACCGACGGCGAATTTCGCAGGACAAATTTCATGGGCGACTTCACGGAAGCAATCGAGGGAGTCGACTACAGCGAAGGCCTTGCGCGAACGTGGAAAACCGAACAGGAAGATAAACGCCCGCCGAACGCCCGCCTCGGGCCCGTGCGTGGAATCGTCGTAAAGAAACTGCGCCAGGTGCGCCCGCTCACCGGCCACGAGTTGCCGTTTATGAAGCAGCACAGCCCCGGCGATATCAAGATGACGCTGCCCAGCGCGACGCAGTTCCCCTCGATCATGTTCAAATGGGGCACGACGGACAAAATCTACAAGGATCACGCCGCGCTGCTCTGGGAGATCGTCGAAATCATTCGAGCGGAGATGGCGAAGCTGGCCGACGCAGGCGCGAAATACATCCAGATCGATGCGCCTCGCTACAGCTACTACATGGACCCGAAGTGGCGCGAATGGATTCGCGAAAATATGCGAATCGAGCCCGACGCTGCTCTGGATGAAGCAATCAAGGCGGACAACGCATGTTTCAAGGCCGCTCGGCGGCCGGGTGTCGTGCTCGGAATTCACCTTTGCCGCGGCAACAGCCGCAGCCACTGGTACGCAGAAGGCGGCTACGACCCGATCGCCGAGAAGCTGTTCGGGACGATGGATGTTGATCGCTTTCTGCTGGAATACGAAGATCCGCGCTCGGGCACGTTCACGCCGCTCCGGTTTGTCCCGAAGAATAGGACCGTCGTGTTGGGGTTGATCAGTTCGAAGGTTGCGAAACTTGAGAACGGCGACGAAGTTGTAAAGCGCATTCACGAGGCTGCGAAATACGTGCCGCTCGAAAATCTCGCGCTTAGCCCACAGTGCGGCTTCGCGTCGACGATGGAAGGGAATCTGCTCACCGAGGAAGATCAGTGGGCAAAGATGCAGCTCGTCGTGGAAACCGCCCGGCGGGTTTGGGGCTAGACTGCTTTTTGTGCGCGGCTGGCGTTAGGAGGTAACGACCATGGCGAAAATCGTGCTGGGCATCGGCTCATCGCATGGACCGATGCTCTCGACGCCGCCCGACATGTGGCACTTGCGAGCGGAGGCGGACCGAAAGAATCCGAAGCACTTCTATCGCGGAGAGGCATACGATTTCGCCAAGTTGCTCGCTGCGCGCCAGCCGGGCTTTGCGAGCGCCATCACGATTGAGGAGCGCAAGAAGCGACACGACGCCTGCCAGCGCGCGCTCGATAAACTCGCAGCAAAGTTCGCGGAGGTGAAGCCGGACGCCGTCGTGATAATCGGCAACGATCAGCGCGAGCTCTTCACAGACGAAAATACGCCTGCGTTTCTCGTCTACACGGGCGGCAAAATCGAAAATATTCCGGAGACCGAGGAGGCGAAGGCGAAGATGCCGCCCGGCATCGCCGTCGCAGAAATCGGTCACTGCCCGCCGGGTGGCGCGGTGTACAACGGGCAGACGGATCTCGCGCTGCACCTAGTGAGCGCACTGCTCGATCAGGAGTTCGACGTATCCGAATCATCCAAACTGCCGAAAGTAAACGGTCACGAGCACGGAATTCCGCACGCCTTCGGATTCCTTTATCGCCGCATCATGGTCGATAATCCTCCGCCGAGCGTTCCGGTTTTCTTGAATGCGGGCATTCCGCACAACCTGCCGCGCATTTCGCGCTGCTTGAAATTCGGGCGCGCGCTGATGAAAGCGATCGAAAGCTGGAAGGAAGATGCGAAGGTCGCCGTATTCGCGTCGGGCGGGCTGACGCATTTCGTGATCGACGAAGATCTCGATCGGCGCGTGTTGAAAGCCATGCAGTCGCAGGACGAGCCCGGTCTCGCCGCGATTCCCGAAAGCTATTTGCTCGGCAACACGTGCGAAATTCGAAATTGGATGCCGTTGTCGGTGGGAATGAATTCGCTCGGCAGGAAAATGAGCTTGGTTGATTATGTCCCGTGTTACCGGACCGAAGCGGGCACGGGCAATGCGATGGGATTCGTCTATTGGCAGTAGGGCGGGGAAGAGGGATGAGCGCAACCGCAACCGATTTCGTGGAGCGACTGAAGCGGCTCGATTGCTGCGCCGTTTCCGACGCTCTCGATAAGATCGGTCTCGCAGGCGCCGTTACCGGTATCGCACAGCTTTCCACTTCGCGACGAATCGCCGGCCGAATTCTTACCGTGAAGCTTGGTGTGGGCGAGCCTCCACCCGGAAAGCCGCGCCACGTGAGTACCACTGCGATCGAAGCGGCTCAGCCCGGCGATGTCATCGTGGTTGAACAGCACAGCGGCGTGAACGCCGCAAGCTGGGGCGGCATTTTGTCGCTAGGAGCGAAATTGCGCGGTGTCGCGGGCGCAATCGCCGATGGGCCCGTGCGTGACATCGACGAATCGCGCCAGCTCGATTTCCCGGTGTTCGGTACAAGCGTGACGACCTTCACTGCGCGCGGGCGCATCGTGGAATTGGCTACGGGCGAGCCAGTCACGATAAAGGGAATTTCAGTCAAGCCCGGCGACTACACGATCGCCGATGGCAGCGGAGTTGTTTTCGTCGCGGCCGAAAATATCGAGCGAGTCCTCGCCACTGCGGAAGAGATTTTCGCGCGCGAAGCGGCGATGGCAAAGGCATTGCGCGAAGGCAAGCCCATCACGGAAGTGATGGGAGCGAACTACGAAAACATGCTACGCCGTTGAGGAAGACCTTTGGCCAATTCAGATCCGCAAGTTGAACGCGCCAGCAAACTGGACACCTCGACCATCAGCGATGCTCTCGACCGTCTCGGCATCGCCGGGCAGTGCCTAAACATCAAGCCGCGCGATCCGCGGTTCCGCGTCACCGGCCGTGCGTTCACGCTTCTCTACGGGCCGGTCGGCAAGCCTGCCGGCACAGTAGGTGATTTCATCGATGATGTTCCGCCCGGCTCGGTGATCGTGATCGACAACGGCGGCCGCGAGAATGCGACCGTCTGGGGCGACATCCTCACGGAAATCGCCCACCGGCGCGGAATTGCCGGCACGGTGATCGACGGCTCCTGCCGCGATACCGCGCTCTGCCTCCAAATCGGCTATCCGGTCTACAGCCGCAGCTATTCGATGCGCACGGGAAAAGATCGCGTGCAGCTCGACGGGACGAACGTCGTGGTGAACATCGGCGACGCGCGCATCGCGCCCGGAGACATCCTGCGCGGTGATGCGGATGGAGTGGTCGTCATCCCGCAGCAGCATGAAGCAGAAGTGCTGGCCGTCTCGGAAGAAATCGATGCGGCGGAAGCCGCGATTCGAAAAAGCGTGCGCGAAGGAAAGCGACTCTCGGATGCACGCAAGGAATTCGGGTACCACAAGCTGCAGACGAAGCGTACCTAGTTTGCTGCTCGAAGGTTCTCGCCGCTACTCCGGCACCAGGTGAGGTTGTCTCGCGCCGGAAATTACTCCAGATACGATGCAGAAGATCGCGCCCGCCGCGAGGGCGACCCGCGCTGCCTGCGGCGTTGCACCGCCGTGCGCGATCAACATGAAGATCACAGCGACCACCGAAACGCCGATCGACTGTCCCAACAGGCGCGACATCGTGCTGATGCCCCCTGCTCCGCCGCTGCGCTCCCTGGGAGCGCTCGCGACCATCGCGCGGTTGTTGGGCGCGCCGAAAAATCCGAATCCGCAACCTCCGAGTGCGGCCCTCCACACGATTTCCCAAACTGTCGGATGCGCGGGGAGAGTTGCCAGCAGAACTAGGCCGATCGCCATCGCAGCCATTCCGACGGTTCCGAGAACTCGTATCGGATAGCGATCGGCCAGCCGGCCGGCAATGTGCGACATCACTCCTCCGGCCAGAGGCCACGGCGTCAGCAAGATTCCGGCCCATACCTGCGAAAATCCCAAACCATCGATGAAGAAGAATGGCAGAACGACGAACGCCAGGCCCTGAGAGATAAACGTGCAGAATGACGCGGCCACCGACAGCGCGAAAATCGGCCGCTCGAACAAATCGATCGCCAACATCGGAATCTCGAGACCCAGTTGACGCCGCACCAAGAGCACTCCGAGGACGGCCGCACCCGCCAGCTCGGCAGTTATGACTGAAATACTCCGCAGCGAGATTTTGTCAAGGTTTCCGACTCCGTCGATTCCGCGAACGAGCAGCGTCACCGTCACCGCATTCAGCACCGCACTCCAAATGTCCCATCGATGCCGCGTTCCCTTGGCAGGAGCGAGACACTTCTCCGACAGACCCAGCGACAACAGGCCGAACGGAATGTTGATCGCAAAAAGCCAGTGCCACGAAGCTACGGACAAGATTGCGGACGCGATACTAGGCCCGGCCGCCGCGGAAGTGAAAACGACCATTCCCCCCAGGCCGATGCCTTGCCCCAGCACCGCGCGCGGATAGGTGTAGCGCATGATCGCGGCAGACGTGCTCCAGATGCACGCCGCGCCGACGCCCTGAAAAATGCGCGCGAGCACCAGCGTGTTGAGCGAATGCGGCAGCGAGCATCCCACCGAAGCCAGTGTGAACAAGGCCAGGCCAGCCTGATACACGCGCTTGTAACCAATGATGTCGACGAGTGAAGACAGCGGCACGACGCAAACCGCCACCGCCAGCAGGAACGCGTTCACGACCCAGATGGACACTGCCGGGCTGGCGTTGAGCTGCACGGCGATGTTCGGCAGGGCGGTGTTCGCGATATTGCCATCGAGCACGGACATCGAAAGCCCAATGCAATATGTCAGCATCGCCCATCGGCGGCGCTCGGGCGGGAGGCCGTCTGTGAATTCCACACTGCTTGGAATGGCGATTTCTACTTCAGACATTTCGCTGATTCCGTTCCCGATTCCGCGTGGATGACCGAGGCGGAGGGTTCGACGCTCAATTTCTCTGTCCGCGAATCATTTGGATCGCTTCCGGCAGTGCGGCGCCACCGTTTCGCAAGGCCGAGTCCCCGCGAACGGCTTGCACGTCTTCGGGTACGCTGTCTCCCTCGCCTGGAGCGAGGAATAGGTTTGCCTCGAGGCCGTGCTGCCTGGTGTAGAGATCATAATAGCGACCCGAGGCCGCGAGAAGCGTCGCGTGGGTGCCGCGTTCGACGATTTGGCCTGCTTCAACGACGAGAATCTGATCCGCGCGCCGAATCGTCGAGAGCCGATGCGCGATCACAAACGTCGTGCGCCCCCGCATCAGATAGCCGAGACCTTCCTGTATCAGCGCCTCGGATTCGGAATCGAGGCTCGATGTCGCTTCGTCGAGAATCAGAATGCGCGGGTCGGCCAGTATCGCGCGCGCGATCGAGACGCGCTGCTTCTGTCCGCCAGAAAGCTTCACGCCGCGCTCGCCCACGACCGTGTCATATTTTTTCTCGAAGCCTTCTGCGAATTCGTCCACGCGAGCGATCCGGCACGCGGCCATGATTTGTTCTTCGCGGGCGTCAGGTCGCGCAAAAGCGACGTTCTCGCGAATTGTTCCGTCAAAGAGAAACGTTTCCTGCAGCACTACGCCCAGCTGAGTCCGATAGGAATCGAGCCGCACTTTCGCGAGATCGGTGCCGTCAACAAGTACGCAGCCCGACGTCGGCGTGTAGAACGCGGCGATCAGCCCGATAATCGTCGACTTTCCCGCGCCTGAAGGCCCCACAAACGCGGTCACCGCGCCTGGCTGTGAGTCGAACGAGACGCCGCGCAGCACTTCCTTGCCGGCGTCATAGGCGAAATGCACGTTATCGAATACGACGCGGCCCTCGATGCGATGCAGCGCGATCGTGCGAATCAGATCCTCATCTTCCGGCTTTTCATCGAGCACTTCGCGCGTCCGCTCAAGTCCTGCCAGTGCCTCCGTCATCAGCGGCCCGATGCCCACGATTTGCGCAACTGGCGCAATCAGCATCGCGAGAAAAGCCAGGTAGGCTACGAAATCGCCGGGCGACATCTTGCCGGCCAGGATTGTTCGCGCGCCCAGAAACATGATCGCAGCGCTGACGATTCCCATCAGAACCGTCGCCGAGGCGCTCATCAACGACGTGGCCGTCAGCGTTTGCAGCACGTTGTCGAGCAATCGCCGGACGCCGGTCTGAAATACCTGAGATTCCCGCTCTTCGGCGTGATATCCCTTCACGACGCGCACGCCGCCAAGCGATTCAGTCAGGCGGCCCGTCACTTCCGCGTTGATCTTTGGCCGCGCGCGATAGATCGGGCGAATCGTCTTGAATGCGCGGCTAAGGCTAAGTGCAAAGATCACCAGAAAAACGGCGGCCGTAGCCGTCATCGTCACGCTGACGCGCAAGAGATAGCCTAGTGCGAGAATCGCGGTCATGATTCCGCCCGCGAAATCGACCAAACCGGTGCCGACGAGGTTCCGCACGCCTTCCACGTCGCTCATGATCCGGGAAACAAGCGCGCCGCTCTTGTTCGCGTCGTAGTAGGCGACCGGAAGGCGGCCGATGTGTTCCTGCACTTTGATTCGAAGGTCGGTAATCATCCGCTGCGAAGACTTCGAGAGAAGCTGGGTCAGCGAATACGAAGTCACGGCCTGCACGATCGTCGCTGTCAGCACCGCCAGCACGAGCGGCATCAGAACGCGAGTCTGATGTTTCAGGATGACGTCGTCCAGCAAGTATTTCGACGACGCAGGCAGCACCAGTCCGCAGATGCGATTGATCGCCATCAGGGCGAACCCCGCGGCTAGAATCGCGCGCCGCGGTTTGATGAGTGCCCAAACGTGGGGCAGCATCTTCCACGGCGGATTCTTCGGGCGATTGGATGCCCCCGTGCTCGAGTGCCCGGACCGTTCGGCTCGCCGGGCCTCCTGTCCGGACTGATTGGAAGAAAATGCTCTCATCCGAGTTATTCAATCAATTTGCAATTTGTCGATTATAGCGGAAGCGACGGATGGGCGCGATGCCGCGTTGGCGGTCAAAATCGACGCGCCTAAAGCGTCGTGGTCATATCGCTCGAAGTGCCACCCGCTGCAGGGATGTAGCACTGGCGGGTGTAGTCCATCACCATGCGGTCGGCGTTGAAGCGCCAGCCCAGCGTGCGGATCGTGCGCTTCATGCGCTTGATCCACCCGCGCGGCAGGCCGTCGCGGTCGCGCTGGTAGTACAGAGGAATCACTTCTTCGCGGAGCACTCGGTACAAATCCTCGCCGTCGCGCGCGTCGTGGACATTGGTATCCGAGTGGGTTTTGCCCGAACCGATCGCAAACCCGTTCAGGCCGTCGTAGGCTTCCGCCCACCAGCCATCGAGAATCGAGAGATTAAGTCCGCCATTCAAGACGACCTTCTGACCGCTCGTGCCCGATGCCTCCAGCGGTTTCCTCGGATTGTTGAGCCAAACGTCGACACCTTGCACGAAGTGCCGTCCGACATCGATATCGTAGTCTTCGACGAAGACCAGCTTGTCGCGGAATTTCGGATCGCGCGCCAGTTGCGCGATCTGTTGCAGGACGCGCTTGCCGGGATCGTCGAGCGGGTGCGACTTTCCGGCGAATACGAATTGCACTGGGCGCTTCGCGTCGTTCATGATCGACGTCAACTTCTCCATGTCCATCAGGAACAGATTGGCGCGCTTGTAGGTCGCAAATCTGCGCGCAAATCCGATCGTGAGTGCGTCGAGGCTGAGGATTCGTTCGAGCGCTTGCAGGGTCTCGAGCGGCTCGCCCCGCAGCTCGGCCTGCTGAATCGCGCGGCGCCGCACGAATTCGAGCAGACGCGCTTTCAGGCTTAAGTGCGTTTCCCAGAGTTCACCATCGTCGACGTTCTCGATTCCTTCCCAAATCTTTGCCTCGCTGCTGTGCTCTTGCCAGCCCGCTCCCAGATGGCGGTCGTAGAGACGCGACATTTGCGGGGCCAGCCAGGTCGGAACGTGTACGCCGTTCGTGATGTGGCCGATTGGAACTGCGTCTTCGGCGCGTCCAGGGTAGAGGCCAGTCCACATCGCGCGCGAGACTTCACCGTGCAGCGTCGAAACAGCGTTCGCGCGACGCGATAGCTTCAGCCCCAACACCGTCATGCAGAATTCCTCGGAATAATTGCTCGGGTTCTCGCGTCCGAATGCGAGAAACGTATCCACCTGCAGCCCTAAAGACTCGCGGAGCCGGCCCAGATGCTCCTCGACCAATCCTGCGTCAAACCGATCGTGGCCGGCCGGCACGGGAGTGTGCGTCGTGAAGCAAACTTGGCGCGAGACGCGCGGCGCGGCCTGCGCAAACGACAGCCCTTCGTCGATCATCCGGCATCGAATCGCTTCGAGTACTCCGAACGCACTATGCCCTTCATTCAGATGAAGGACGCCCGGAGTGATTCCCATCGCTCTCAGCGCGCGATAGCCTCCTACGCCCAGCAGAAGCTCCTGCCGGATTCGCACGCGCCGGTCTCCGCCATACAGCCGCGAACTCAGTGCTCTATCCTCTGGAGCGTTTGCCTCGACGTTTGAATCAAGCAGGAACAAATCGCAGCGTCCAACGCGCACGCGAAGCACTTTTGCGCAAATGGTTCCGCTGCGCGTCTCTACCTGAACCATTACTGGCTCGCCGTTCGCGCCGATTGCCCGCTCTAGCGGCAGGTGATTGACGTCCGTTTCGAGATATTCCTCCTGCTGCCATCCGTTTCGATCGAGCCGCTGCCGGAAATATCCCTGCCCGTAAAACAACCCGACGCCCACGAGCGGAATATCGAGGTCGGAGGCGCTTTTCACATGGTCACCGGCCAAAATCCCGAGGCCGCCGGAATAGATCGGAATCGACTCATGCAGGCCAAATTCTGCTGAAAAATATCCCACCGGCCGTGGCCTCAAAATCCCCGCGTGGCGCGTGCCCCAGGTATGGTCGTTTTCGAGATATTCCCGCAGGCGGCGATACGCGTAGTTGATCCGACTGTGCAACACCTGCTCGGCTGCGCGACGCTCGATTTCTTCGAGCGGAATTTCCGCCAGCAAGGCGATGGGATTGTGGTTCAGCTCCCGCCAGCGGATGGGATCGAGATCGAGGAAAAGGCTCGTCGTGTCGGGGTCCCAGCTCCACCACAGATTTCGCGCCAGCGCCCAGAGCCGTTCTTGAATTGGGACAATGAAGCGGTCGACCGTCCTCGCTTCGCTCACTACAGGAGCCACCTCGGCCGATGCTTCCACGAGCATTTTGATCTCTTCCTCGCTGAATACGCGCGGTTCGGCCGTTTGAACCACCAGCACGCCCTGCAGAACGCCGCGATCGATCAGCGGCACGCCCAAAAACGAATGGTATTTCTCCTCGCCTGCGTTCGGGAAGTACTTGAATCGCGGGTGACTTTGCGCGTTTTCCACCGCTACCGGATGCACCTCCTCAGCCACCAGGCCTGCGAGGCCCTCATTCAGCGACATTCGCAGCGTGCCGACACACTGCGGCCGCAGCCCGAGCGTCGCCGCGAGCACGAGGTTGCTGCGGTCGGGCTCGAGCAGATACGCCGAGCAGACGTCTGTCTTGAACCGCTTGGCAATCAGCGCGACGACGTTGCTCAACGTCTCGGCCGGTTTGCCGCCTTCTTGCGTCAAGTTTGCGATTTCCTCCAGCGGCAGTACGTAACTGGGATTGGCAACCGGAGGTGTCGGCCCTGCCGCCGGCACTCCATCGCCCTTGGCCTTCAGTCGGGCCCCCGCGCTTCTCATTGCACCCATCTTTGTTTATCTCACACCTGGTGGAGTCGCAGACCGTTTCGTCGAAGTGGACGTCGCGGACATGCAACCCCCGCGCTTGTTGGCGCTGGTTCTGGTCCTCAACAGCTTCCCTCTTCCGCCGTCGCCGGTCAAAACTCTAGTTGCGTTCAATCCGGCAGGTCCAATCCAAATAGTTGATCGCGGGCATAACGCTCTTGCGGGACCGCCGTACTGCGGGTGAGCAGGCGAGTCGGCGCGTAGAAAGCGGTTTGCCCCTGTTGTATGCTGATCGGGACGCAATTGGAATCATTCCGAGGGATAGCAGAGCAATGGCGGAAAAGATCAGGAAATCCGACGCCGATTGGCGGTCAAAACTCACAGACGAGCAATATTCCGTCACTCGCAAGAAGGGAACTGAACCTCCCTTCACCGGCGAGTACGAAGATACAGAAACGCCGGGCACGTACGTCTGCGTCTGCTGCGGACAGCCTCTTTTCTCCTCGGAAGCCAAGTATCACTCCGGATCGGGCTGGCCGAGCTATTGGCAGCCGATCGCTGCTGAAAACATCGAGATGGAACGAGACGCTAGCCACGGTATGGTCCGCACCGAGGTGATGTGCAGTCGGTGCGATGCGCATCTCGGCCACGTTTTCGAAGATGGCCCGCAGCCGACGGGGCTGCGATTCTGCATCAATTCCGCCGCGCTCAAGTTGGTTGAAGACGACGGCAAGAAAGAAAGCTGAGCTCGATTCCGAGCTCAGGTCTGCCTCAGTGGTCGTCCGACGTGATCTGAAGTTAGTGGTTCAGGAAAAACAGATTGGGATGCTGGTCGCTAGTGTCCGTCGAGATCATGCGTATGCTTGACGGCGATACGACGTAGAAAACCGCCGTTGCAGGGAACCCGCTCGGGACCGGCGCTCCTGTCGTCAGCGTGCCGCGCCCGCTCGACGGCAAGCCCGCAAGAATCGCAGAGAGCGGCTGAGCCAGATTCGGAGCGCTCGTCGCCGGTGGATCGATTTCGTCGACCACGCTCACGGTATCGCCACTCGTGTCGGTCTGAATGAAATCCCCGCTGCCATCGCCGACGATCTGCCCAATCACGTTCTTCACTTGAGTCTCTGCGATCATCGACGCGCTCAGAGCATAACTCCCTACGACAGACTCGTCCGTGAAGTTCGGGCCTCCTGACTGCTGCTCCAGAAGCCCCGTTGTAACTGCCGCATCGCTACCCAGCACGAAGCCGGTTCCAAGGCCCGTGAGATACGCTGTCGCAACCTTTGCTTGCGCCGCCGCGAAGTTCGTGAACGAGAAGCTAACGCGGCCGTTACCGTTCAGCCCCATCGTACAAGTTCCTCCGGACGATGGGGCCGACAGAGTCCCGCCGCTGTCTTCGTCGTAGCTCAGGTTGATTTGCGTATTTCCATCGCAGCTGGATGCCGTCAAGAGCCCCGCGAACACGTCGGAGTTCGAGCCGGAACTTAATGCGATGCCACTCACGACGCTCGACCCGGCAAGCGCCGCGTTATTGAACACGGCGTTTGGCGACTGGAGAATCATTTCTCCGCCAAGCCGATATTGAGTCGGCGTTCCTGGCGCGCAGGTAGACGTACCGTTGCTGTCGCACTCGAGGAAGTACAAATCCGACGGCGAGACGAACGTGAAGACGAAATTCAGTGTCGCTTGGCCTTTCGGCAGAGGGAACGTCAACGCAGCGGATCCGCGATTGCCGGCAAGGATGCCGAAGGTCCCCGTCAGGGAACCAGAACTGAAGGTGCCCGCATCATTCAGATCGCTCGTGCCCGGCGTGATGGTAGCGGACGCGCCGTTCGCGTGTGCCACGCCGCCGAGTGCCGCAGGTTTCTTATCCAGGTCCTGTCCGGGGAAAAGGAATGCGTAATTGCCCGCGAAGCTTGCGTCGGTAAATCCCGAACCCTGGACGGGTTTTAGCACGCCCTCGCCGTGTGTTTGCAGTGCGTCCCCGTTAGTTTTTGCGGGCTGGTCCTCAAAGAAGTGCCCGCCTCCGGTAGAGTCCAACACGACGCGGTAGTCAACTGTAAGCGGAGCTTGGTTCGCGAATGTCGAAGTCAGTTCAAGCGTCCCTCTTCCGTCGGCGCCGATCGAATACGTGCCTGTGGATATAGTCGCGCCGGTCGCCACTCCTGAAATGCGGTTGCTGTCCTGCACGCCAGAAGTGATGTTCCCTTTGCCGTCCGCCGTAAACGTTCCGACGGCCATCACGCTTCCGTCTTTATCGAATCCGGTGAAGAAGAACGCGTACGATCCTTGCAGCAGCGCATCGTTCACCGTCGGACTAGTCGTGTTCGCAGCGATCGAGATCGAGTAGACCATTGTCTTCGTCGCCTGCACGACCTCTGAGTCCGCCACTTGCACCGTGAACGTGCTGTCGCCGGTAAGAATTGGCGTGCCCGAAATCGTCGCGGTGCTGTCCGCATTCGTCACAAGACTCAAGCCCGCTGGCAGTTGCCCCTGCGTGACACTCCACGTGTACGGCGCGACACCTCCGATCGCTTGCAATTGAGCGGCGTATCCCTGCGCCGTCAGCCCGCTCGTCAGCGGGCTCGGTGTTGTGATCTGCAGTGGCGGCGGTTTCTGGATCGTAATGCTCAGCGGCTCCGGCGCCGGCGGGGCTACTTGGTGCGTCGGCAGCGCGGAATCCTGCACTTGGACCGCAAAGCAGTATGTGCCCGCCACGGCGGGTGTGCAGGACGATCCTGTGGCTGCGCTTGCCTGCGGCACTCCGCTGAAAGCACCCGTCGCTGTATTGAACGCGATTCCCGGTGGCAGGCTCGTGGCCGGAGGAGGTGATAGCGTCCACGTGAGCGGCGGCACTCCGCCTTGCGCCACCACAGAAGCGCTGTATTGCGTATTGGTGAGGCCCGGGGGGAGCGGCGCAGCCACGACTGACAGCGGCGGCGCCGGACTGATCGAGATCGAATACAGCTGGCCGACGGGTGCCGCGCCTCCACTGTCAGTTACCGTCACCGTGAACTGCGTCGTGCCGGAACCGCAAGGTGTGCCCGTGATCGTGGCCGAAAGAACGGTGGTTGATACCGTCATCTTCAGGCCGCACGGAAGCACCGGTTGGTTGAAATTGTAGGGCGAGACTCCTCCGGTGAACGCAATCGTTACTGTCGATGTGCCGCTGGAGGTGTACGGCACGCCGTTCTTCCCATTTGGGAGCACGCAGGGAGTATTGATCGGCGGGCTGGGGGGATTACACGCAGTGAGAGTGAAAGTCGGCGGCAAAACCACGTTGATGGCTTGGGTTTTCGTAGTGTTTTGGTCACTGATGGACGTGGCCGTTATGGTTACGCTGAGTGCTGCGGAAAGATCGCTCGGCGGTGTGAAGGTAACCTGGAAGGGGCTGGAGTTGGTCAGAGTGCCGCATTGCCCCGGCCCCGTTCCTGTGCCTGAGCAACTGGAATTGTTCTTTTTCTCGATCGACCAGGTGACACCCTGATTCTTGGTGTCGCCGCCGACCGCGGCATTGATGATGATCGTTGGTTCCGGATTGACGCCGTTTTCGCTCTCGTCCACGGAAAACACGCCGGTCGGCGTGGTCAGCGTGATCGAAATTTGACCGCCACCGCCACCGCCGCATGCGGCGAGGAGTGCAAGGCAGACCACACTCAAAATCATAGCGGCGACGTTTCGAATACCCTTCATGCAGCCACCAGGTTTCCCGTCATTCAGTCCGCTCCGTCGCCGATCCAAAATCTCCGTCCGGGCATACGCCTCGCGCATCGCCTTGTCCTGTGTGGATTCCCGCGGGACACGCCGAAACGAGGCCGGGACGCCCCACTGTTGTCGTCCCGATGCTAATAGCGAAACGAGTTGAATAACAAAACGAATGGGGCGTGTCAACGCACATCTCCGGGCGCAGCGATCCGCCCGGGAAGGATCGTAAGAGGGCATACCTTCCCAATCTGCATCTTGGACACGGACATAAGTCAGGCATGTGGATGCGGCGGGCGCGGGCCTCGTTGCCTGCCGCTGGGCGGGCGGTCAGACCATACCCACGTTTCTGGCTGCAACGTTACGGCGTCCCTGCAGCATCTTACGGTAGGCAAGCGGATCAGTTCCGTTTGTCGTCTTGGTAGTGGGTCAGTTTGAATAATTTGACCGATTTTTCTTTTTGGTTTGGCAACAAAAATCCCTCTCGCGTAGCGCAAACTACGCGAGAGGGAGTCTTGCGCTCTCCCTTTAAGCTCGGCGGCACCGTAGGTAGAGATACGGTGGGAGGGCCTTGGCTACCGCTTATGTGCTAGACGGAAGCTTTTGGACCGCGAAATCTTTTGTTGGCCTATATAGGCTCAATGATGATTTCCACGGTTCCGTCCGGCTTTATCCGGACGGTAACTCTGTGTTTCATGCTGCGGCTTCAGTCTAGCACTCTAGGCGGCTTTTTGAATTGTGTCCGTGAGCGAGACGAGTTCGGAGATTGACCAGACGTGATCGGATATTCCAGCTTCCATCGCCGGGGTAACTCGGAGCGTTTGGTGGACGCGGCAGAAGTTGTAGTGCATATAGTGAATTGCAATCGAGGCGATGTGGTTTTCGACTTTCTTGGAGAAGGCGTTCGTAAGGCGAGTGAAGCGCCTCATTCCCATTCGCATAGTAAGGTTCTGGCGCTCGACGTAGCTAGTTGAGACATGCTTCGGATCGGGACGCCCAGAAATCGTGATTTCGCGGCACCCTATACACTCAGCCGGAGAGTAGCGGGCTTCGGCTTCTCTGTCGTTTCCGTAGAGTTTGACCAGCATCGCGTAGTCAACGTTGCTCCCGAAGCTGTCCTCGACGGCGCTCAGGTATGCGCGATGACCGTCTGTGGTAAGTTGCACGCGATGGGAAAGACGCTTCGCCAAGTCCTGTATGAAAGCGTAGGCCGTGCCCGCGTCGCGTCCGCCGACCGTCCAAGCGGCGATGAGCTTACTGTCGGCGTCCATTGCGGTCCACGTCCAGACGTCGCCAAAGCCGAACTGTCCGCGCTTCTCTTCGGGAACGTTCTTATCTTTGGCATAGCAGAACGACCAGATTTCGTCACACTGGATTCGCTTGCAGTTGAGATTCACAAGGTTCTTGTCGAGGTATTCGGCGCACGCCGCGCCAAGTTCAATGAGAAGTTTGGCAATCGTGTTCTTGGATACGCCCGTCATCCGAACGGTCGCGCGAATCGAATTGCCTTCTACAAGGGCCGCAACCACTTGGCTTCGCTTCTCTCGGCTCAGTTTGTTCATAGCTGCATTGTATGAGCGGTCAAGCATAAAGTCAAGTAGAAAATGCAGGTATTTGTGACCGACGAAGACCTTTTGAATGAATATGTTGCGGAGCATGATCGCATTCTCGGTACGTGCGACGCCTATGATGTCAAAGCGTCTATTTGGCTGGTCGTGATTACTTTTCTCGCAGTTCAAACTGGCGATCTCTTGAGTAAGGGGCTTCCACGCTGCCTCTTGTACGGTCAGTGGGCATCGGTTGTTTTGTTGGTTGCAGCGGGAGTTTCAACGCTAGTTGAGCTTTATCCGCGAGACTACAAACGCTACGCGCCAACCAATGGAGTCATCGAGAGATGGTTGCCTAAGCTTAGAGAGAGACATAAAGGCGACGCCGATGCGGAGTCTGCCGTCTTGCACAAAACCACATCCTATCGACTTTTATGGTTCAAGAAGATGGTTGCGGAAAACAAATCCTTGAACCGCAAGAAGGCAAATTTGTTGCTGTTTTCCTTTTGGACCGCAGCGGTTGCGGCAGGGGCAAATCTGGTAACGCTAGCTATCCTCCGCCTCTTTTTTCAGTCTCGATAGGCTCGCCTTCCGGCTCTGGGTCGGGGTCGGGCGGGGGCGTCTTGGGGTCGTCGTCCAGCATCAATGTCTACCGCCCCACCGCGCCCTAGCTGCTTTTGCTGCTATCTGAGAGCGTTTCCGGCGGCTGAGTTTCTTAGCTCTTGCGTGACCACCCTTGAGACCGCCGAGACGCCCTAGAGCGACGGCGGCGGGGTTCTTGGCGGGTGGTTCGTACTTAGGAGCTTGGCCCGTCGATTCAAGCATTATCTGGTAGGCGAGCTGGTTAGGGTCTCTTGGCCGGGCTTGTTTCTTTGAGCGGTCAGGCATGAGCCTATCGTAAGTTAGCTACGCCAAAGAGTCAAACGGGTCAGAATTCAAACTGACCCACCACCGTCGTCTTCATCGGGTTGTTCGTCCTAGGCGGGTTTTGATATAACAGACCGTCCGGCGGGTTTCCGGATGGTTCAAGCTCTTCCCGTTCATCCATTTCATTCG
>Ga0187780_10000166_pt1 | contig 52722 bp, 54 predicted proteins | sample 1015_Q2_SP10_20__FD_132429 | JGI IMG/M metagenome (GOLD analysis project Ga0187780, IMG submission 132429) | Tropical peat soil microbial communities from peatlands in Department of Meta, Colombia - 1015_Q2_SP10_20_MG | ecosystem: Environmental > Terrestrial > Soil > Wetlands > Peat | place...
ATGTGTACTCTATGGTCAACGATCTTGAACACTATCGAGGAACCTTTCAGATTCTCCTCTTCTTGTATCGGGAAGGTCCATCGACAGCGTATCGCATGCGGCAACACTTGAGACCTGGGCCCGCGGCAATTCAGAGTTCCCTGAACTACCTCGCGAGGACGAGGCTCGTCCGGCCCTCACGATCTCTCTCCTTCCCGTTTGGGAGGTCGTATGAGCTGTCCGATTGGGGACGAGACCTGGTCGAGTCACCCGTGCGAGCGTGGCCCTACGTCCTCGTGAAGTAGGAACCCCGCCCGGGTCGACTTATGTCTAGCGGTTCTCCGCTAGCGGGATTCCCGTTAACGGGCCTCCCGTCGACGGGAAACAGTGCGCAGTTGTGTATAGTTCACAACCCATTCCAAGACAGCCAAGACCGAGAGCATGATAGCGCACGACGAGCGCAGGCTTCGGACCGTTTCGGGTGCGGCCCCAGACCCACTCGGCAACGCGGTCCCGAGTTCTCCAAAAGCGCTGGACTCTGGCCGTCTTGGTGGGCGACAGAAAAGCTGTGAAAGGGGGCATGAAAGACTATGAGCGGCGCAAAGCGCCGGCGTGGACGAGGTCAAGGACGGGTGGCCAAAGTTCTCGTAAGTGTCACGGTGGTTTTGGCTCTACTCGCGGCAAGCGGCTCGCTCGGAATGGCTCGAGCCGCTCCACAAAGACCCCCACCGCCGCCTGGGGGCGGGTGCCCGACATCGGCAAGCATTTCCTATATCACTAACATGATGACGAACTCCACCAACGTAACTCTCCAATATGCGGTCAGCCCGACCAGCACGTTCAACTGGGCGTACACGAACGTCACGTGGTGGCCGAATCAGAATCCGAATGACGAGTACCGGGCCGAGACAAATCAGTACGTGAACAACGGAGGCACGTACACCAACGTCTTCATCGACTATCTCGATCCTTCCACGTCGTATTCCTTCAATCTGATTGGATGGGCCTACTGCATTGACAATTCGGGCAACTACCACTTCTATTACAGTTCCGGCTCCGGTGCTTCCGGGTCGTGGACCACGAGTTCAGATTCGATGACAAAGATCAGCGGCGTCGTGATGGATGTGTATGGAACCAAGGCACCGTCGGGCATTTGGCTTCAAGCAGAGTGCGTGAACGTCCCTTCGGGGGACACGTCGATTCCGGCTCAGGCCGAGACCGGAACGGGTGGGACATTCGTCTTTGGAACTATGCCGATGTATCAGCAATCGTATGGCGACTATCCATGCAACAACGGATACGAAGTTGATACCGCGATCGGATGGAGCTGGCAGTGCGCCATGTTGTGCGCGTTCCAATGGGGAGGCACGATTTTTCCGAACCGGTGGAACGAGACAGTGTACTTCTATCAGCCGCAATGGATCACCTTCAAGCTCTCACCTGGGGTCCTCAGTTGGGACCCAGCAGTTTTTGAGTTCGACAGCAGTGCTTCGGCTTTCCCCGAGTTCAACTTCAGCTCATCAACTACTGTGACATCATCATCATCCACGAGCTATGCCGGATTCGGGTCTTCATCCAGCGAAGGATACACCATTTCCCAATCCACCGGTGGCCCGGTCGGTGCGGGTGTAGAAGTGGACCAAGAGTTCCAGACTACCGGTAGAATCGTTTTCAACGGCATGACTAACCGGACTCCGTGGCTGGGCTCGGTCCAGTATTGGGGGCCAGAGCAGTCGAGCTGGGTAGGGGCTCCATCGATTTCTGACTGGGCCACTGTTGGTCAGTACAGTGCTTCGAACTGCGCCTTCTGGAACCAGTGGGTCGAGCGAGGATACCATACCACGGATTCAATGACCCTTACCGGAACTGTCACTAATACCGCTGGACTTAGTGTCTCGCTGTCGGTGAGTGTTTCTGTTACGGGTTGGGGCGTCGGGGGATCTTTTGGCGCCGCGATCCCGCTAAGCTATGGGACAACCCTGTCGAGTTCGAGTTCTAACTCCGCGTCGGTTTTCATCGGGATTCCGTCTAACGCACAGTACTTGTGGTATGAGTTCGATGCCTGCTTCCAAGGCAACTCGAATGTCTCCTCGGGCTTGGTCATACACTTCTGGCAGGTGGCCGCAACCAATACACATTGACCCCTCTTGCTCCGTGGATTTCGCGCTCTGTGTCGCAGGCGAACAGCATGCAAGGGAATGATCTACACTCTCATTCGTCTCCGGACGAAGCCATCGAAAAGAGGTTCGCCGCTCGGCGCAGACTCACGGTGGTGATCGCGCTTCTCGTGATTGTAGCGGGCGCTTCCTGTGGCTACTATTTCTTCGAGGTCAGACCGCACACTGGTTCATCGACTCAACAGCCACCCGGGTTTTCCTACTTCGGAGCCAAGAACGTCTTGGACCCGTTGCTCGCCTCGGCGATAGGAGGCCCTTGGAAGTTGGTGTCGGCATTGGGCATAGCCACGACGGCCCCATTGTGGCCGTTTCCCTTTGCAGGATCTTCGTGCGAAAGCTACAGCGGAATTTCCGTGTGGAACTCGTCCGGTATACCCATATGGACTGGCAGCTTGAGTTCCGGGGTAGTGCCCTTCTGGTCGCTTTGGTACACTAACCTGACCCACTATCTCTGGGCTGCGGTAGTGGTCAACGAGTCCGCACACTTGGTAGGTCCGATATCTCCCTCGAGCCTATGCGGAGTTGGCCTGTCGACAACACTCAAGAACCAATCTGCGGTGAACGTTACTATCGATTCAACACTCGCTTCGGAGGTCGCATGGGGCTATGTCGGATCGGGATTCGCTGGATCGCATCCTCAACTTGCCGTCTATTACGAAGTGGGGGCACAGCAGCTCGCGAATAACCGGGAAGGACCAGGCTGGTCCGTCACTTACGGAGTGTGTGGTTTGCCGGGAGTCGCCGATAGCACTCTCGCGTCGCAAGACATCCCGACCGGGATCATGGCTCCGGTTTCCGGCCCATCAAAGCCTCCCTATTACCTAACTGAGTATGACTCATGCTCCGCTTCCTCCTACAATGTGTCGTTTTCGAGTCCGAATCCACCTGTTGCAGTGGCCAATGGTACTCTCACCTCAGTCAGATTCACGCTGCCCAACGATGGTTTGCTCAGTTGGATGTCTTCAGCGAACCTTACCAGTACGTCTGGTGGATTCAGAGAGCCAGTTGCAACAGTGTCCTGTTCACCCCCAGGCTTGGGCTCCGGACATTGTACCGCGTCCGGAGGGTGGTACCTCGCCGTTGCGAACACAAATGGATACTGGCTGAATCTCTACGCCGATTGGTACGGAACTGTCGGCTGGGCCCTACCAAATGTGCCCTACGACTGGAACAATTCTATTGTCCTATTTCTTCCCGGTTCATTCGGCTCAGCCCAGTTCACGCTGTCCCTTGCACCAACTACCACTGCCGTTCAAGTAAGTGGCGTCGTCTCGGTCTAACCTCACGCGGGTCCTCCCCCTCGCTACGCTCGGGGTCCCCCCCGCGCTGACTGGGGTCTCGCCCTTTCTCCCTCTCCTCGTGAGGGAGAAAGATGCTCGACAAACAGAGTTCATCGGACCCATCGGCTCGGAACCCACGGGTCGTCTGGACCGGCACCATCCTGGTGATCATCGGCCTGTCACTCCTCCTGTTCGCGGGCGAGTGGTTCGCCACGTTCGATGCGTGCGTCGCGAACCCGACCTGCACCACGGGGGCCTCGCCCGACACGATTGCGGGCTACCTCGCGCTCATGGTCGCGGGGGTCGCGCTCGCGGTTAGCGGAGTGGTCATGGCCCTGTCTCGGAGACCGACACTGCCGAAGCGTGCGATGATCCTCTGGCTGTGAACCTGGGTTAGTGGACCAGCTCACCTCAGGGCCTACTCTACCTAATCGGCTGGTCCACCGGGTGCCGCTGGTCCACTCGAGCGGTCCTCTGACGTTGAAACGTTGGACCAGCGACCCGGACCGCGCTGGTCCGTCTTCCGGACATCCGAATCGCTGGTCCGGACCGTTGGTCCGACCATCTTCGTCCCATTCGGACCTTGTGGAAACACTCAGATTTGGTCAGCGGAAGAGTCCGAACTCGAATGTACCGAGAACAGAAGGACGAATCCCGCTACGCCCATCATGGCAGGCAGTGGAACGAGGACCACCGGGGTTCTTGTGACAAACGCTGCAACAACAAGGGCGTACGTGAGAAGGCTGGCGCAGATGAGGCCGATCAACGCGAATCGCGTCTTTCGCGATTGCATTGCCCCCTCCTGCGCGGCATGAGACGTGGCTCGATCGGAAGGCGGACTCTCTCCAGCAACCGACTTCCTGGTAACGCGTACCATGTCAAGCGTCGCCCCTGAAGCGAGCCCGACAATCAGGATCATGAGTCCTCCGACGACCCAGATTGATGCGGAGGACCCGGACCAAGTCGCGTATCCGAGTAGAACCGAGATGGAGGCGGCAGAAGCGAGGAAAAAGCCGCCCGCACGTGCCAGGGGTCTCATTTCGGCGGACCGAACTGCGTTGCGACCGATTAACGACTTCCTTGTCAGTTCTTGGTGAAGTTCCAGGCACCCCGCGGTCGTCAACCTGCCGTAGTTGGACCACCAGCGTCGTCTCCCAGTTCCGACACAGGACTCAGCGGCGTCAACATGTAGACCCGAGGCCGCGACCCGTTGATTCGGATCCGATAGTGCTTGAGTCCAAGACCGTTCAGAACGATCCCGACCTGCTCGTCGGTTCGGCGAGCCTGCTCCGAGGCTGGCAGGGCTGCTAAGATCTCCGTCGAAGTCGCCTCGGTCTTGCCCGCCTTCAAGAAGTCATGGATGACTCCCTGCAGTAGTCTCGGAAGGGGGTCTGTCGCGGTTTGGGCCAGCTCGGCGCTAGTCTCCGGCTGAGGGGTCGGCTCATCCTCGGACTCCCAATCATCCTCGAGGAATGGCCAAACCCCAGTCCCTGGCACACGATGGGGGTGGAACGCGCCATTCTGCCCCCTCCAGGCCACCCCTACTCCATCCAACCACAGCCGGAGCCCCGGGAACGCCCCGTCCAACACTTGCAGCAGCCTCGGAACGCCGGACGCGTCGGGCAGCGCGATCAGGACGCTATGCTCCGCCTCCCTCGCCTTCCGGACGTTCCGGACGACCTGCTCCGCGGCTTTCGCGACCGTGGAGCACTCGACCTCGACGTTGTAGGTCGCGCCGCCCCAGCGAAACTGCCCGTCGGGCATCAGAACCCCCGCGACCTGCTCGGGAATCGTGACCGCGATTCCCTTCGTTCCGAGCCACAGCACGATGTCGGTGAGCGTCCCGACGTGGTCCTCGCCCTCGTTCCGGCGACCCTCCAAGGCGCTCAGGTGCACACCGCCCCGCGGGGTCAGCCGGAGACGGGCAGGCTCCTGTTGGTCCCGTTCCAGATCTCCGGCCTCTTCGGACCCCCGAAGAGCCGCGGCGAGCTTGTCCGCTCGCAGTCCGGTAATCCCTCCCAGTTCCTTGATGGTCCGGGAGCGGAAGGAGAGCGCCTTCAGCAGCGCCTCCACCTCATCCTGGTCGATCAGCCAGGGAGAGGCCTCCGAGTCCTCCGGCTGGGCGTATCTCCGTGAGCTCGCGACCACAGCCGCTCGGGACTCACTTGCATCGGGGCCCGGCTGCTGGAAGGCTCGAGTTTCCACTTTCAGTAGGCTCCCCGAGGTCGCCATCGCGACCTCATGCGGTTTGAGGCCGTCTACGAGGTCCTGCGGGTTCCAGCCGCGGCTCTCCCCGTGGACGATCTTCCACGCGTCGTCCATGTCCTCGACGCCGAGCTGGAAGAGGAGCCAGACGTCCACGTTCCCGAGTAGCGCGGCCTGGATCCGCGGGGGGACACGGTGGAGATACTGGGTCACGGCGACCACGTGAAGACCGTACTTCGCCCCCTCGCTGAACATGTCGGCGAGGGTCGGGATCGCGTAGTTGTGGACCTCGTCGAGGAAGAGGTAAATGGGCTTCTCCGGGCGCCCCGACCGCTGGACGGCGGCCCAGAGCTGGGTGAGGTAGATCGCGCCGAGGAAGTTCGCCCCATCCGCGCCGAGCGCGGCCTTGGAGAGGTTCAGCAGCAGAAGGCGGTGCTTCAGCAATTGGTCGAACGAGACCGCGTGGCTCCGCTGGCAAAGCGCGACCCGGAGAAGCGGGTTGGTCGCGATCTTCCCGACCTTGTCGAGAGTGGACATCGTGAAGTTGTAGTCGAGTCGCGGGAGGTGGTGCTCCAGGAAGTCCCGGAGCGGCCCCGGCGGGGCCGTCTTCACGAACCGCTGCAGCGCCTTCTTGTCGGTCAGGATCTGGTAAGCATCCACGAGGTTCGAGCCCGTGCTTCGGGCAAGTCCTTGGACGATGGCTCGGAGGACCAGCTCCGCCCTTCCCCCGATACTCTCCTCTCCCCACGCGCTCCGGATCGCTGCGAGCAGGTCGCCAGCAAGTATCTCAGACCACCGTTCGAGCGCGGTCGTGCCTTCCGCGGGCACGTGAAGGAGCGAGAGTGGCACCGAGACCATCTTCGTGTCATCCTTCTCGAACGTGGCTTGCGCGGGGTCGATCTCGAGCGTCTCGGAGGCGACGGGGGAGGGGAGGCGGGTCACGAGGCCATCCACGAGCGTTCCGGTTGGTTCGATCGTCACAACGGTGGATTCGGGCTGCTTGCGGAGGACTTGGAGGGCGATCGCCATCGCAAGTGTGGACTTCCCCGACTGGGTCCGCCCCAGAACGACTGCGTGATTCCAGGCCCGGGGAAGTGCGACCTGATGGAGTCCATTCAGTCCGACAATCAGGCGAGGCTCGGTCCACGACTTCACCGATTGGGGTGGGCGCACGGCCAGCTCGGGGCCGGGCCTCCCTCGGGGAGCCCCGGAGTAGTCGCACTCCGGATGATGCCCCGACCACGGGATACTCAGAAGGTATGACAGCTCGGTCCCCGAGACGTCTCTCCGGGCCCGCTTCGAGGAGAAGCACTTGAAGCAGTGGTCCCGCATCGCTTCGTCGAAGGCCCACTCCTTCTTCGGCGGAATCCGCTGCCAGCGTCTCCATGCAGCGCCGTTCACGGTAGTCCACCCCGAAAGCCAGACCCCCAGCGCCGCGAGCGCGTCGTTGGGCCGCGGCCCTGAGACGTGCGCTCGGACCTCGACGTGATAGGCCTGCTCGGCGTTGCGCTCTCGCATCGCTCCACGAACTCGAGGATGCTGGTCCGCTGCTACGGTCTCGAACGGCCGCGAGAAGAACGTGAACTCCCAGCTTCCCACGTTTCGGAACAGAACCTGCAAGGTCGCCTCGTGGTCCCGAAGGGCTGGGGAAGCGAACGTCCGCAGCAGGACGTCCGCGTGGTCGAACTCGGGCCGGATCACGATCGGCATGTAGTGATGCTTGAGGACGGGGACGGCCCGCGCGTAGACCCCGTCCGGGATCAGGGTATTCGCGAGGCACTCGACCGCCTTGCCGCCCGTGAGCCGCGGCCGAGCGCTTTCGAGGTACGAGACCATCGAGTCAAGCTCGAGGAATCCCTCCGCGCCTAACGCGTACCGAACTTGACCTTCCTTTTCGCGGCGGATCTCGAGGCAGAACTCGTCACAGGTCGACCAGGTCAGGGGACCGATCTCGGGCGGCTCTTTAGTCGGAGATGGCAGCAACAGCTCGCGGTGGACGAAGGCGGGCAGCACGCCCGAAAGTCTTCGGAGGGGCAGTTGTTGGTTATTCGCCCGGCGGATGATGAAAGATGTCTATTTGATGACGTAATGAACGTCGAGCAACTGACACCCCGATAGCCCGCGGAGAATGGTACTCCCACTCTCGCAGGTCCATGCTTCACCGGTCCGGCTCGACCGTTGTCGTCGCAGATTACGGGTTCTCGTTCGCAGTGCGAAGGGGAAGCCCTTGGGAAGGCACACCTCGAGCGAGCCACTCGACCGACGCACAACAGGACTCGCCAGCTCGAGCTTTCAGTTCGGCTTTCTCAGCAGGAACTTAGCGTATCTTGGTTGATGTGTGGTCGGATCCTTCCAAGTAAAGGGCTCGCCGATGAACTCAAAATTCATAGTGCGCTTTAGGAAATAACAGAGGTTGTCATAGTCGTACTTGGTGGAGTAGAAGTGGTCGTATGTCGTCCCATCGACATTGAGGTGCACCTGAACTCGGATGGACTTAGGGACGTGTAATCCAGGCTCGGGTGTCGCGTTGATTGTTGCCTTGCGGAATCGGTCCGCGAGGTCGGCCGAATCCGACAAGTGTTCTATTATCGGGTAGATGATGAGCTCCTTGACAGAAGGGATATCGTACCCGCTCGTGAGTTCTTCCGGCTTCCTGTCACCTATCAGGTCGGCTCCGATCATAAGGACGTCCAGGGGAGTCATGAACCTCCGGATTCCTGTTAGAACCGATACCTCGTCGAAATTGCCTATGAGGCTCCCAAGCAGGCCGAAGAGCTTGGGGTTGGGTCCGGTAGACAGGAGCCCACGATATCGGTCGAGTCGGGTCAGGTCCCCGAGTATCGCAATCAAATCCCAATTCCGGTTCGGACTGCCAGAGAGTAATGGCAACACGTAGTTGATTGATGACGTTAGCATGGAGTAACTTTGGTCAATCGGGAAGTAGCGGATTCGGCGCTCTTGCTGAGCTGAGAGAAGGTTATCGAGTATCACTACGTCTTTCTGTCCTCCCCCGGTTCCAAGGTTCACGAAGTCGTAAGCAACGTGGCCGGTCTCCGCCTTCAACCGCTTGATTACTTCCTCGATGATGGATTGGGTCAGCTCCTTAGAGATTCGGTGCAACGAGTAGTCTGGGTCGTTGCATATCTTTTCCCACCGAGCCGCAGCGGAAGCTTCCCAGTAGAGGAACGATTGGTCGATGTGGAGCCGGTTCCGAATGCTGTTCCTCAGTTTTGCCAAAAGCTCCGTTTCTTTGATTTCGCGGTCTACGAAAATCAGGATGAGCGCTTCGCTTTGCTCAGCAAAGAAACTCGTCAGAAATGCGAGCGTTGGCTGACCAATCGCCTTCGGAATCTCGGGGTTTCCGAACCCCCGCGCCGCGCTGTAGGCCGAATAGACGGGGATGGATTCGCCGTGCTTGATAGGGTATTCGCCTGCCCGAAGAATCGCGCCTTTGTACTCATCGGACAAGCCGATGAGCTCGTTTGCAAGGCTTTCACTTAGGAGAATATGGAAGGCGTCACCGAGATCCATGATTCTCCGAGCGCGCACGATTCCCTGACCCCACACGTTTCTTGTTCCTCTGATGTCTTTGAACTCCCAAACCGGCCCGTTGTGGAGGCCTATTCGAACTCTGACTTGCTTGGCCTCGGCCTGACCCGAGTTGTACCTTCTGAGATTCGCCTGCAATTCGATAGCGAGTTTCAGTGGAAGCTCTATCCGGTCCCCAAAATCAATCGCCATGCCGTCCCCGGTGGGAAGCACGATTCGCTTGGGGTTGGCCGACGTCTTGAATGAAGGGCAGTTCTCAATCGCCTCGGTCAGGACGTGGATTTTTTCCTGCTGCACATTTGCAGCAGTCGAGGGGTCTGAGAGGCCCACTATATCCACGAAGAAAAACGCAGCTGTCCGCGAGGTCACAAGATTCGACATCAGAACTCTTCGAGAACGGCCTTCGGATGGTCCATCCTTCCTCTTACGAATCCATACCGAGAGTATTGGCCCCCTCCTATTGAATGAATCGTCTCGCAATGCCAGTCAGTGGAAGTGGAGCAAATCAAAGCCCACACTAACACGTGGAAGCATTGTTCAGTTTCCGCCATCAAGCATTGCTATTTCGGGCGAGCCCCCCTCGTGAGTCGTCGGTGGCGACCGGGATGGCCCGCGGAGCGTCAACTACGGTTGCGAGGGCGGGAGCCCATAACATCCTTTCTGCCTCCCGACCGCCATCTCTCCCGAGATTCGACGGCGCGGACCTCATGGTCTCTCTTCGCGAGATGAAGGCGATGGCCCAGGGTCTCGAACCCTCTCACCCGCTGAGAATCCTGGTCCTGGGCGAACCCGACGAGATTCCGCAGTTCGAGTACGCGTCGAAGGTCGTGGGCTGGTTCCGCCTTATCGTGACCCCGGCGGGTTCAGTACGACTTGATGACCGTTGACCGCGGTCACTACCGTCCAGCCCTTCTCGAGGTAGTCGGGGACATCCGAGGACTCCACGAGCCGCTGCCGAGACCTCGCCCCGCCCGGTCCAAGCTTCCGGGTGACGAGCTTCTGGAAACCAGTCACGTCGAGGTTTTCGAGGTCGACCTTCGCGAGCTCGGTCTCGGTGTAGCCGAGCCCCATCAGCATCGTACGGGACATCCGTGCCTGGGCCTCCTTCTCGGAAGTGGTCGGGATCGTGGAGAGGAATGGCTCGCACCGTCGGTACGCCTCGCGCATCTCCTCGATGAGGTCGGTCGGAAGCCGACGCTTGTTCGTCGTGTAGCGTGCATCGATCGACCCGATGTGCCCCATCCAGTATACGCGGAAGTCGTGGGCCACTTTCCCTCGAGATTCGGCGGTCAGGAGCTGCGTGTCGAAGTAGTGACGGAGGACGTAGGGTCTCCACGGGAATCCCGCTCCGCGGATCGCGGTGCGGACGGTGTCCCCGATGTTGAGCGTTCGGATGAACTGCTTGCGCGCGCGGTCGGGATGGATCAGGTCCGAGTCGACGACCAGCCGCTCGCCGGCGCGCCGGCGGTCTTCGAGGTACTGCACGAGGTAATCACAACCCTCTCGATTGAGGAACGTCAGGTATCCGTTCGAGTTCTTCGACAACTCTGGTCGCACCCTGATGACCGTTGGTGCCTTCTCGAACCGGATCGCGTCTTTCCCGATCACCAGCTCGGGAAAGTCGCCGAGCCGTAGACCGTCGGTGCCGAGGTAGTTCCCCAGGACCTCGGGGCGAAGTCCCGAGAATGCCATCAGCGCGCACGACGCGCGGATGCGAGGAGTGCCGGCAAGCAGGATCGCACGGAGCTCTCCTTGGGAAGGGACCCGCTCGTCCGTGAGTGACGGAGTCTCTTTCGACCCTCGGACCTTGATGGGCCGGTCCACCTTGATGCCGTTGTGGAGAAGCCACGACTTCGCCGCCTTGATCGTCCGAACGATGTACGAGCCCGCGACACCACGTTTCTCCTCGACCGAGACGAAATCGAGGATTCGATTGTGAATGTCGCGCCCATCGAGTCGTGTGAGGCCGGCCGGCGTGATCTCAACGGCCACGCAAAACGCGGCGAGCCGCCGCATGTTGATGTCTGCTGTAGCACGAGAACCCCGGGCAAGGTTTTCGTACCACCGGCGGACATCCTCGTCCTCGAGAATCGTCGCCGCCGTCGAGCCCTTCCCGGGCATCGATTACGTGAAAAACACGGTGTGTCTTAACCTTTTAAGGTATGGACACGGGGGGATTTGAACCCCCGACCTCTGCTTTGCGAAAGCAGCGATCTTCCGCTGATCTACGTGCCCGCGGAGGCGGGGATAGGGCCCTCCGCTTAAGCCCTTTGGAACGCTTTACGCCGAGGAGCTCGACGCATCCGAATCCACAGGTACGAAATGGGTACGGTGGGATCGAATTAGGCCGGTGGAACGCGAGACGATTCCCTCAGCTCACAACCGCAACGAGCCCGGCCGTCCGAACCTCGGAATCGGAGGATGACGACGAAGAAGACTCCCGGGATGGGGAGGCCGGCCGAGCGGGGGCCGCGACCGCCCCAGGAGGGTGCGAAGACGGCCCCGAACCCGATTTCCCGCCCGAAGGCCTTCGCGTGAGAACGAGACGATGTTCGTCCGAGTCGTACCGGAAGAGGTCTGCGTAGCGCCCCCACATGACGATGTTCCGAACCGCCTCCTCCGGCGAAGTAGTGAATGAGACGATCTGGGCTAGGTCCTCGTCCGAAAGCGAGTGCTCGGGGGCATTCTCGAGCGCACGAAGCAGCGTGCGGAAGAGCGTCGTATTTCGGAGCTGCTCCCGAATGATCGCCTTACGGTCGCGGATCGAGCCGTTGACCACTTTTTGACCCAGGTCGGTGAACGTCGCTCGACCGTCCACGACCTTGACGAGCTGGAGGACCTCCGCGAACTCGAGCGAGGGGAAGATCTCGTCAATCTCGAGGTCTAGGTCGTCCGCGAGGAGGGCCACGTCCTCCGAGCCCTTGTGGGAATTGAGGAGGACCAGCAGCCCCATCATCTCCGTGGGGTTGCACTTCGGGAAGGTCGTCGGCACGTCGTTCCTCGACAGCTTACCTCACTCAGGGCCGTTCTATAAGTCTTACCCGGCCGGCGGAACCCCTCCGGGGAGCTGGTTCGAGGCAGGGACGGGCGTCCCTGCTTCCGTGATTAGGGAATACACTCGGTCGGTGAGGTCGTAGAAGGCGCTCGACTTACGGTCCCGCGGCCTCGGAAGGTCGACCTGGACCTCGGCGAGAACCTGGCCGGGCCGTCGGGACAGTACGATTACCCGGTCGGCGAGCTGAATGGCTTCTTCGATGTTGTGGCTCACGAGCAGGACGGCATCGGGCGGGAGCTGGGGGTCTCGCCAGAGCTGAAGGACCTCCTCGCGCAGGCTCTCTGCGGTCAGGGGGTCGAGGGCGCTGAACGGCTCGTCCATGAGCAGCACGGCAGGCTCCACCGCGAGAGCTCGGGCCAGCCCGACTCGCTGCCGCATCCCCCCCGAGAGCTCGCGGGGGTACGCTTCTTGGAATCCGTCGAGTCCGGTCACCGAGATGTACCGGTCCACCTGCGAGGAAATCCGCTGGGGGTCCCAGCCGAGGGCCTCGAGCCCGAACGCCACGTTCTGAGAGACGGTGAGCCACGGATAGAGCGCGAAGCTCTGGAACACCATCGCCATGTGGGTGCAGACCGTCTCCACCTTCTCGTCGCGGAAGTAGATCTCCCCCGAGGTCGGGTGGTCGAGCCCTTGGATGAGGCGCAAGAGGGTGGATTTCCCGCATCCCGAGGGTCCGACGATCGCAACGAAGTCCGAGTCCTGGACGTCGAACGAAATGTCGTGCATGATGGCGATCGAGCCATGGCGCGTCGGAAAGCTCTTGTCGACGTGCTCGACCCGAATCAGCGCCACGCCGCACCCCTTTCCGCTCGGCCGGTTCCCGCGGTCAGTCGTACCGGTATCGATCGACCGACCGGCGGTAGAGCGGCTTCCATATGAGCTCGTTGATGGCGATTACGGTCGCGATCAGGGCGAAGAGAGCAGCGACCATCAGGGGGTAGCCGCCGTTCGACGATTCGGCATACCCGATGTCGATCAGCTGGCCGATCCCGAGGACGCTCAGCGACTGACCTGTGCCGACATTGAGGTACTCGGCCACGATGAGCGTGTTCCAACCTCCGCCGAACGCCGTGATCGAGCCGGTGATGAGGGCCGTGAACGACCCCGGGATCAGGACGCGCTGGAAGAACTTCCGCCCTTTCAGGCCGAACGAACGCGCCGCCTCCTCTAGGTCGGGAGGAATCGACCGGATCCCCGAGAGGAGGTTGAAGAAGAGATACCAGATCATCCCGGTCATCAGCATCAGGACCGAAGCGCCTTCCGCGGTGAGGACCGGGACGAGCTCGAAGATGATCACGGGGAAGAGCGCGGTCGCCGGGAACGATGCGATGACTTCGACAATAGGGAGGCCGACCCGACGGGCACGGTTCCCTCGAGCCATGAGGATCGCGAGCGGAAGCGCGATGGCGAGGCAGAGGATGTACGCCGCTAGAAGACGGAGGATCGAAGCTCCGACGGCGAACGGGATCTGTGCGATCTGGGTCTGCACCGAGGGCAGGATCCTGCCGCTGAAGACCGTGTAAACGGCGACGACGATCGCGATCAGCATCAGCCAGACCAGCACGAGGATCGTTCCGAGCGAAAGATGGTAGATGACCGACTGGCGCCGCTTGTCGGAAGGCCGTCCGGGCCTGGGCCGGATCGCCGCCAGCTGAACGAGCGGGGTGCTGAGGCGACTCACGCCGGAGCGGACCCCCCGAGAAACGTACGCGGCAGCGCGACGGAATCTGCCCGAGGTACCGGCCGGAACAACTGCCTCGCCTTCCCCCGAGGGAGCTTGGTCGTAGCGGAACCGTTCTGCACGGTGTCCAAGAGGCCGCCATAGCGCGAAGTCGAGGATCGCGATGACGGCTACGAGGAGGATCAGCCCCGCGATGAACTGCGTGGCATTGTGGTCGCTTGCAGCGAAGGAAAGGAAGCTTCCGATCCCGGGAAGGGCCGCCCCGTTCGTGGTGAAGATTTCCGCTTCCACGAGGAAGAACCATCCGCCGGTCCAGCTGAGGACGGAGTTGTACACGAGTCGATTTACGGTGGCCGGAAAGAGGAGCCGCCGGAACCGAAGCCAACCGCGAAGTCCGAATGTGTCGGCGGCCTCCCGCAGGTCCGAGGGGACGGTCTTCAAGGACTCGTAAACGCCGAAGACCATGTTCCATGACATCGAGGTGAAAATGAGGACGACCGACGCGAGGTTTGGCCCAAGTCCTGCTGGCTGGAGGCTATACAGGACGAGGACGACGACCGGGAAGAATCCGAGGATGGGCACCGACTGAAGTACGTCGAGGATCGGGATCATCACCCGCTCGCCTGTTCGGTGGGCCGCGGCATAGTATCCGTACGAGAGGGCGAAGGCGAGGGAGAGGAGGTACGCCGCCGACATCCGGAGGAACGAGTAGGTGACGTCGACTGTCGCGGTCGGAAGATACGAGGCGAGGCTGGAGAGCGAGAAAGCGGGGTCGGATGCGGCGATGACCCCGATCGACGCGGGCAGCGCGAGATAGAGGAGGGTCGCGGGACGGCTCCACCGAATTCGGTGGGGCTCAGTGGAGGCTCTTTGTCCCCTCGTCGCCCCGGAGCTCGTCGGGCTCTCCACCCTCGACACGGGATCCACTCGACCTGCTGTCAAGAGGACCCACTCCCCCCCCGGCATGCGACGACGCCGGCATGATTGCGCGGAGCACTCCGCTCGGATATTTGTGCGGTGTGGTCGTACCACTGGGCACGAGCTTCAGGAGCCTCTTCCCGCGGCAACGTTTATCAACCGCCCTTAGCTGGCTTCGCCGTAGCCCCGTAGTGTAGTGGCCAATCATGCGAGACTCTGGATCTCGCGACGCAGGTTCGAACGCCGTCGAGGTCGGTCTCCTCGGCGACCGAAGCTCCTGCCGGGGCTACTCTTCCGGCCGTCTGCGACTCGCCGTGCGGGGGTGCTCCAGCTCGGCCAAGCCGCCCGAGTCGTCGGGCGGGGCCACCGAGGCAGGGCTTAGAACCCTGTTGCCTAGGGCATTCGCCGGTTCAAAAGGAGGGCCGGCCCTTCGGGCCGGTCCCCGGGAACTCCGGCCCCCCGCACCTCCCCGGCATGGATGAGAGGTTCGAGGGATGCGGGGAGAGCATCGAATCCTGATGCCCACCGACATCCTCCATCTCACCCCCGGGGAGGCGGACGAGCTGTTGGAGTATCTCGAGCGCCGGGTCCCGGTGCGCCCTCCTCTCGTCGAGATTCCCGAAGGGATCGCTGACGAAGCGATCGTTTTCGGCGATTCCCATGGCGATTGGAGGTCCGTAGAAGATGCGGTCCGTCGGTACCGGGAAGGGAATCGCTGTCTGGTCGGTCTCGGAGACTACGTGGACCGCGCACCGGACGACTGCGGGCCTGCCGGATCGGTGGCGAATGGCCTCTACCTTCTCCAGCTGGTGGCGGAAGCGCCGGGCCACGTGACCCTGATCCAGGGGAACCACGAGATCGTTCACCGAATCCCGGCGGTCCCCCACAACCTTCCCGAAGAGGTCGACGAGCTCTGGGGCCCCGATTCGACCCGGTACGACCGCCTCCTCGGCCTCTTCGAGCGAGGTCCATTCGCGGCCACGACCCCCAATGGCGCCTATCTCGCCCATGCCGGTTTCCCGCGGGGGAAGCTCCCGATTCCGTGGACACGAGCGTTCGTCGATATGGACGACGACCGCCTCTGCGAGATCACGTGGGCCGAGAGCGACGCCTCCCGCGTTCGGCGAGGAGCAGCCCCTCCGTGGGGTAGGTTGGACCTGGAGCAGTTCCTCAAGAGCACGGGACTCGAGCTCATGCTCCGGGGGCACGACCCCGACCTCACGGGCCGGCCGCTCTACGGCGGCCGTTGCCTCACCTTGCACACGTCGCGGATCTACGAGCGATACGGTGGAGTGATCATTGCCCACCTTCCGCTCGAAACCCCGCTCCGTACGGTGGGCGACCTCAAGGTGGAACACCTCCCCACCGAAGGTCGGTCATTTCCGGTTCCGACCTAATGCCCCCGAGCTGCTGCTCAGACCGTCGCGAACAATTCTTTCTCTGCGGCGAGGATGCCAGAAGGGCCGGGTGAATCGCGGTAACGGTCGAGGCGGGTGCGATTCACCTCCCAGAACTCGTCAGCGCCAGGGAAGCCTTCGAGCACCCGTTTTGCTTCCGATTCGCGGCCGAGGACGTAGAGGGCGGCAGCGAACGCCTCAGCCGTCGTGAGCTGCGTCACTCTCCCGTAGTGCTGCGGGTTCGTGGCCACGAGGATCGGCAGCCGCCGGCGCACCCCGCGCCGGCTCGTGCGACCATCTTCTCCGGGAAAGGCTCCGCGTGCGGAAAGCCGGTTCCACGAGCAATCGAGCACCAGAAGCCCGAACTTCTCGGCATTGTCCCGGTCTGCTAAGGACAACGGGGTGGGAGCGTACGGGTCGAGTAGGACCGGACCCGGCCCATCCGAAGATCCCCTCGTGGCGAGGGCAACTCGACCCCGGTGAAGCAGCCGACGACCCGTGCACGCCTTCGGGTGGTCCTCCCCGGCGAGGACGACCCACAACCGGAGTGGCCCGCTACGCCGGCGGCTGCGCGTACTCCCGGAAGATTGCATGAAGCTCCCGGGTCAAACGGAGCGCTTCGGCCTTGGGGCGTTGCCACAGGTTGCGGCCGAAGATGATCCCGGTCGCACCGGCATCCATCGAGGACCGGACCTTTGCGAGAAGTTCCTGGTCTCCGACCTTTTCTCCCCCCGAGACGAGCACAAGGGAACGGCCCGCGCTCTGGACGACCTTACGGAATGCCTCCATCGGAGTGAGATGGAGCGCGTTGTAGGGAGGCGGGCTCTCCGAGTCTTTCTCCGATGCGACCGGATAGTTCAGCTTCACCACATCCGCCCCGAGTTCGTGGGCAACTCTGGCCGCGTAGTCGACCGCGTAGAGGCTCTCCTTCCCCCCCTTCTTGGAAACCGCCTCGCCCCGCGGATACGCCCAAACCACGAGAGGCATCCCCAGGCGGAGGGCTTCCTTGCGCACTTCGAGGAACTGAAGAAAGTCCCGGTCCTGCGCGGGAGACCCGACGTAAATCGTGTAGCCGACCGCGTCCGCTCCCAGCCGAACCGCGTCCTCGACCGTGCCGGTGAGAGGACTGAACGCCTGGGAGTCGCTCGGGATGGTCGTCTTCCCGTTCAGCTTGAGGATGAGCGGTACATCTCCCGCGTACTCGTGGAAGTACTTCTCCGCGAGACCGATGTGAAGCGCGATCGCGCTGAACTTGCCCTCTCGCGCCAGGTCGTACTGGTACTGAGGGTCGAGAGAGTCGGGGTTTGGAAAGAAATCCACGGGACCGTGCTCGAGTCCTTGGTCGATGGGAAGCACTAGCATCGTACCGCCACCCGGCCCGTACGCGTAGAGGAGTCGCTTGAGTCGGGTCGTCTTGCCGGGACTCAGCCCCAGGCGGTTCAGCCGGGGCCGTGGGTACCGGTGGCCCGACGGGGGGATGGACGCGGGAACGGTGGTCACAGGGTGGGACGAACTCTCGCTCATCGAACTACCGGTCGCCAAACACGAGTCTCCGCGATTTAACAGTTGGTCTTGGCCGAACGAGCCGAGAAACGGCGGCCGTAATACAATCCTTTAAAGTGGGACCGTCCGTCGTCCCTCCGCTCGGCGAAGAACTTGCGTGCCATGCGTTCCCAGGTCGTAATCGTCGTCACGTTGGTCCTCAACGGGGCTCTCTTTGCGCTCAACCTCGACGTCGCGTTCTTGTCGGGAAGCCGGGCGGTGCTGGCACAAGCGATCTACAGCGTGACTGACCTCATCGGAGCGGCCCTATTGCTCTTCGGTCTCTACGCGTCTCAGCTGCCGGCCGATTATCGGCATCCGTTCGGCCGGGGGAAGGAACGATTCTACTGGTCGCTCATTTCAATCGTGGTAACGTTCACGATCGCGGGGATCCTCGCGATCTCGGCGGGGGTCGATCAGTACGCCTCGCGCTCGGCCATCACCCACATCGGTGAAGCTCTCTTGGTCATCGGCGCCACCCTCACGGTAAGTGCAGTTGGGATCGCGGTCACGCTTCGCGAGGTGCGGCGTTCCCGAACGACGTTGCAAGCGTTCCTCGAGTCGCGTCGCATCGGACTCAAGTCAGTCTTCTACCAAGACCTCGTCTCGATCGTCGGGTGCCTCGCGGCATTCGTTGCCCTGATCATCATCTACCGCACAGGCCGGTACGAGGCGGACGGCGCAGCGGCGATCATCGAAGGGGTCCTGCTCGTGATCACTGGGATCGTTCTCACTCTGGAAAGCCGGGGGCTGCTGATTGGCCAGGCGCTCGACCCGGAGGAGGCTCGGACCATTCTTTCCGTCGTCGAACAGGACCCAAGGGTCTCCAAGGTTCGTGCGCTCCAGTCGATGGTCCTAGGGCCGGACGACGCCCTTCTCGCCCTGCGGGTCAACTTCCACGACGGACTCACGACCGACCAGATCGAGACGGCGATCGACGAGGTCGCTCTCGCCCTGCAGCGCAGCCACCCCGTGCTGCGGCACGTGATCATCGAGCCGGAGTCGTAGCTATCGCGGGTTCGGTTCCGCCGCGTTCCATCAACCGCGCCGCCGTGAGCACGGCCAGGCCAGTCGCGATGGCGCCGAAGAAGATGTAGAGTCCCAGGTTGCCAAGGACCGCGTAAAGTTGGGACGCGGCGAGAAGGCCGACCAACATCCCCACCGAGATCGTGAGAGAGTAGATCGCCATTGTCGTCGCTCGGTTCATCTCCAGCGAGAGGTCGGCGAGCGCGGCAAGAGCCGCCGGGCCATACATCAGCGCGAGCAGGATGCTGACCCCGATTCCCGCCAGGAGCGGGATCGAGGGGCCGAACGCGACGATCAGCGACGCGAAGGTCATCACGAGTCCGAAGCCCGTCGCACCAACGGTCATGAGGCGCGTGCGGCCGAAGCGGTCGGCGAGGCGCCCGAAGTACGGTTGCGTGAGAACGAGCACGAGCCCCCCTCCGCCGATCAGTGCCGCGAGCTCGGTGCTCGGGATCCCGATGCCCCGGGACGCGGAACCGAGGAAGAAGAGTGCGGTACCGATCAGCATGTAGATCGTGAGCCACGGCAGGGTGACGAGGAGAACGTTCCGACGGAATGCTTGCCGCACGACCTCGGAGACGACCAAGGTCTTCTGGCCGTGTCGGACCGGCTGGCCGCGAACGAGGAGGGCCGCGAACCCGAGTCCCCCCGCGAGAAGCGCTGCCCCGAACAGGAAGGCGAGCCGCAGAGACGATGTCGCGACCGTCCCTTCTAGCGCGAGACCAAAGGCGAAGCCGGTGATCCATCCGGAGAGGTTCATTGCGTCGAAGCGCCCCATCTCGAATCCCCTCTCTCCCGACCCCGAGTGGTCGGCAACGATGGCGAGACTGGCGGCGAGAATCGCCCCGCTCGCAACCCCGTACACGAGATTCGCCCCGGCGAGAACGAAAATGTCCCGGGTGAACGCGATGAACACGAACACGCACGCTGCCGTCGCGATGCCCGAGAAGAGAACTGAGAACCGGCCGTAGCGGTCGGCCGCCACCCCCGACAAGAGCACCGTCGAGAACTCGCCGACGGGGGATAGTGCCGCGACGGCTCCCACCGCGCCGACCGCTTGCTGGGTCAACGACGCCTTGCCCGTGATGTACGTCTCGAGAACGGCGACCGTGATGCCGAACGCGAACCGAACGAAGAACGTCGCCGAGAAGACGGCGAGCAGGGGTCGTCCGGCATGCAGGGAGGAGGGTTCGGGGGAGGTCGGCACGGTGACCCGTTAGCCGGGCGAGGGGCCCTTCTCGATGAGCTCGATCCAGACGTCGTTGGGGTCGAGGACGAACGCGATCCGGGACGCACCGCCCGAGAGTCGATACGGCTCCTTCGCGATTCGAACGTTCTTGGTCCGAAGCCGCATGAGCGTCCGGTCGAGGTCGTCCACCTCGAAGGCAAGGTGGTCGAGCTGCTCCCCGGCGTCGAACATGTCTTTTCCCTCCCAGTGGGTTAGCTCGATGCGAGCGCCGGAGAGAGGGTCGTGGACGAACGCGATCTCCGCATGGTTCTCGGGGATCGTCCGACGTCGCTCGAACTGGAGACCGAGCATCTCCGTGTAGAATGAGAGGCTCTCCTCCATGTTCCGCACGGTGATGGAGGTGTGCGAGAAACGCATCGTCCGCCGGTCTCGGGAGCCTCTTCCGATACTAAAGGTTCGGCGAGAGCCTACGGATGCCCGTAGACCACTCGAAGCGGTGTCGAACCCGGAGACCAATCCGTCTCGATTCGAACGAACCCGACTCTCTCGAACTGGACGATGTCGCCGGGAGAGGCGGTTGCGAGGGCCGACTCCCCGATGCCACGCGTGTGGTCGCCCTCGAGACCGAGCAGGTCCACGGCTATCCCTCCGTCCGAGCCGACCCATTGCAACCGGGGGAGCTTCCGATTCTCGCGACTCGTGAACGTCGCCCTCATGCTCCCCCCGACCGGGGGCACGCTCGAGTCGAGGCGGATGTTCACGAGGTCTTTCAGCCGGACCTCCTCTCCCGGATGCGCCGCGATGTCCCTGTGCGCGAGGAAGAAGGTGGGTCCTGCGACGACCGACCGCTCGCCAAGCTCGGGACGGTCCGGATGGTTCGGGAGGCTCGCTCGGCTCAGGTCGAACGGATATTCCTCCACCTCCACGCGGATCGGGTCGGCTACGAACGCGCGTCGGACCGAGGTCCCATCGATCCGCTTTCGGTTCTCCGCGTAGAGGGTCTCGGCCGGAACTTCGATATCGGCGAGGGACATCCCAAAGGACAGGATGAACTGTCGAAGGACATCCATGGAGATCCCGCGGCGGACCAGGGACCGAAGCGACCACGTGCGGGGATCGGCAAATCCGTCGTAAAGCCCGGACTTGACCTCCCGGTAGGACTTGCTCTTCGCGACCTTCGCCTCTCGGACGCGGAGAATCCCCCAGTGAAGGAACTGGGGGCCAGTGATCCCGAGGACGTTCCAGACGTACTCCTCCATCCGGTCCTCCATCACCAGGTCCTTTCCCCGAAGAACATGGGTCACGCCGAGCTCGATGTCGTCGGCCGCCCAAGCGAACTCGAGCATCGGCCACACGCGATACTTCGTCCCCACGCGAGGATGGTCGATGTCGCTGATGCGGAACAGAACCCGGTCGCGGAACGCGGGGTCGGGGTCGGACATGTCGGTCCGAAGCCTCAGGGTCGCCTCGCCCACGCCGTAGGCATTCCCGAGCATCTTCTCCCACTCCTCGAGCGTCTCCGTGACCGTTTGGGAGCGCTCGGGACACGCTCGTCCTGCGGCCCGGTTCTGTCCGAGAAGCTCCTGGGAGCACCGACAGACGTACGCGGCACCCTTTTCGATCACCCGGCGCGCCCAACCGTAGAAGATTGGAATCCGGTCAGACTTGTAGTACACGCCATCTGGGTGGATCCCCACGAGCTCGAGGTCCCCCTGGATCAACTCGAAGAACTCGTTCTCGATCCGCTTCTCCGCGGATCCGACGGTGTCGTCGAAGGCGAGCAGCAGCTTTCCGTCGTAGCGTTCGCGGTAGTACTGGTTCACGAACAGCATGCGGGAGTTTCCGATGTGGAGCACTCCGCTCGGGAACGGCGCGAGCCGAAGTACGACTTTCCCCTGCACAGCCCCGAGGAGGTCCGGGAAGTCGGGAGCTTCCGTTCTCGCCGGCCGAGCCGGCGCAGCGAAGGAACCCCCAAGGGAGGCAAGTCGGTCTTCGAGCTCGTCGACGGGGAGACCTCGGAGCTCTGCGACGACCTCGGAGACGAACGCGCGGACTTCCTCCGCCCGCGGCCGGAGCGAGGCATCGGTCGCCAGGAGGCGTCCCACGACCGGGCCGGTCTGGGCGGTCCCGTCGTGAGCGATCGCATTTTCGAGAGTCGCGCGACGTATCCGAAGCTCGACGTCTTGGGAAAGGGTCACGGAATCCGCGACCACCCGGCGGATTAAAGGGGTTCGTGGGGGCGCGCGACCTCGACGGACGAGCGCGTCCGCGCCGGACGGGCCATCGCCTCCGCCACCGCTTCGGCGAGAGTGAGCTCCCCTTGAAGGACCCGATGCGCGCTCGACCGAGAGATTGTGAGGCGACCCCCGCTCCCTTCCCGGCTCAGCCTCTGCAGGTTGGCGATCTCCCCCGGGGTGACGGTAAGCGGGATCGGGTCGTGCACTGGTCTTCCCCGAAGGTGGGCGATGGTGCGCGCCGCTGCGGCGTCCCGAGGGCGACGGTGACCACGAGGGGTGGTGCCCTGCTCGTCGACCAGCTCGACCGACCGATGGTGCCCGAGCAATGCATTCACGATGCGATTCCGAGCAAGAGGGTCCCCGCGACCCACCCGGAACAAGACCAATCGGGAGGGAAACCGGTGGCGGAGGTGACTCGAGAACGTACCGGCGGCCTCCGGCGACTCGAGGACGCCCTCCGCAAGGATCGTCGACCCGGCAAGTATCGAGAAGCCGGGCCGAGGTCCTGGATCGATCCCCACGACGATCGCTTCCGTCGCGTCAGCAGACTCGAGCGCATGGCGAACCGCGGCTGCGAGACTCCTACGGTCAACGGTCTCCCCGACACAGAGGACGTTCGAATGGGCGATCAGGGGCGCTTCGAGGGTCGAAGTGAGGACCACCGCGACCTGGTCCGGGATCCGGTCCCCGGGAAGCAGGCTGATCGTCGGGACGCGTCGTTCCCGCAAGAACCCCGCCAGCTCATGGTAGAGCCCCGGGTCCCGAGTCACGAGCGCAACCGACCGGTGTCTCACTGAACCCCTGACGGTGATATACGCCATTAACCTTGCCCCCTGCCGTGCCAGTTTGTCTCCACTGCGGCGAACTAGCGCCCGACGGAACACTCTTCTGTCCGAAATGTGGCTACACCCTTCCCCAAACGGACGCATCGGCTCCGGCCGGCACCGCGTCGTCCTCCCCCGCGACCGCCGGGCCACAGGTCCCGAATGCCCCTAGCGCTGCCCGCCCTCCCCCACCGCCTCCGCCCGCGCCAGCAGCGTTCTACTGGCCGTATCCGACCGCGGGGTACGCCGCCATCGCACCGCCCGTTCCGGGGGCCGTCGGACCCATGCCTCCGCCTCCCGCTGGCAAGTACTGCATTCGTTGCGGGACAGTGATCAGTCGAGCGGCCGTGTACTGCCCGGTATGTCAGCAGCCCCAGTTCTGAAGCGGAGCGGGCGACGGGGTCGACGGACCGGGGCGATGGTCCGCATCGCACGGCAACGGGTCTCGGACCTGTTCGCTCTCGCGGAGAGAGAGGCGCGCAGCGGGCATGTCGACCTCGCGGACCGCTATGTCACCCTCGCCCGCCGTATCGGAATGCGATACAACGTGCGGCTGCTACGAGAATACCGGGAACTCTACTGTCGGTCGTGCTCGGCTTTCTGGGTCGAGGGAAGAACGGTCCGCACGCGGTTGCGCTCCGGGCGACGGGTCCGGACCTGTCTTCGATGCGGACACCAACGTCGGACACGGTCGGTCCCCGGGGGTCCGCGTTCCTCACCGGTCGCCGACAATGTGCCTCGGGGCCTCCGCCGAGACGAGGGTGCGCTCGTCCAACCGGTTGGCAGCGACCTCGACGTTGCGGACGAGGAGACGGAAGACGAATAAGGCCGTCAGTCTCCTCGCGAAGTTTGAGCCGGGGTGGCCGAGCGGCCAAAGGCGGCAGACTCAAGATCTGCTCTCGTAGGAGTTCCCAGGTTCGAATCCTGGCCCCGGCATCGAGACCAAGAAACTGAAGTCGGTCAAGGCATCCCGGCGTGAAGGTGTCAGTTTCTTCCGGCCTGCCGGTCGACCTGCTTCAGGAAGCCCCCGACGAGCCGCATGTAGGCGGCACGCTCTTCCCAAAAGCTCGTATGAGAACTCCGCGGAAAGATCTGCAGTCGAGACCCGGGAATCTGTCGATGGATCCGCTCCCCGACCGCGGGCGTCACCTCGTCGTACCGCCCGTGGATCAGAAGCGTCGGAACGGTGATCTTGGCTAGGTCTGAGGTGAAATTGACGTCCTTGATGTTCCCGATGATGGTGTATTCGTTCGGCCCGTTCATCGTGAAGTAGACGGGCTTACTGATTCGCACGAGGGTCGACTGGACGTCGTCGGGCCACGGCCAGAGGCGGCAGAGGTGCTTTCGGTAGAACGTCATCAGCGCCGCTTCGTATTCGGGGTGTTGGAACTCCTTCCGCCTCTCGTACTTCCTCAGCACTGCTTGGGTCTTGCTCGGAAGTCCCCTGACCAAGCGTCGCATCTCCCGCGTGGCGAACGGTACATCGCAGAGACCTCCTGTAGCGTTCAGGCTCCGCAGGGTCTCCGAGTGACGAGACGCGTAGGCAAGGACGAGCATCCCGCCGTAGCTCGACCCCATGAGGTGGATCCGACCGTCCCCGATCGAGCGACGGACCTGATCGAGAACCTTCAGGTCGTGCTCGAGCGTGTACAGGTCGGTCCCGGCGGGGAGGTCCGACCGTCCGCATCCCAGCGCGTCGTAGAACACCACACGGTATCCGAGCCGGGTGAGGTCGGACAGGGGCAGGAGATAGTCGTGAGTGGCCCCCGGACCACCGTGAACGCAGAGGAGGGTCCCCCGGGCGTTCCGGGCGCCGAATGTCCGGACGTAAACTCGTCCTCCATCGACCTTCTGAAAGCACGAATCGGACGCTGCCCACATGCTCGAGGTGGGAGAGCACTCAGGCTCATCAAGATGCATCCGAGCGCGTCCACGACAACCCGAAGTCAGCGGTGCCCAGCTCTCTTCTCACCGGCCCGGGGCGGAGTGGCCGAGCAACGGTAGAACCCGGATGCCGTCGGGGAGGTGGGTGGGCGGTCGATATTCGGAGAGGGGCCGTCCTCCGACTCGAAGAACCTGCTGTGCGACGGCTGGGCAGTAGCCGCATTCTTCACAGGTCCGGTGCGCGCAGTCCGCTCGAGCGATGTGACGGAGGAAGCCGGGAGGGAAAGCGCGGTTGTCGATCGACAGAGTCGCCAGCGGGGCAAAGGCATCGGCAAGTTCTTCCGCCGGCTCGGACCCCCAGTCCTCGGCCGCTCGTCTCAGCGCCGACAACGGCCCCTTGAGCTGGACGAGACTCAGGATGTCTGCGAGGTCGCCGGGGTAGCTCCGAGAGGCATACGCCCGGGCGCAACGAACGAGCCAGTCCGTCGAGCGGTTCCGACCCGAGACCTTGAATCGATGGACCCCCACTTCCTCGTACACTTCGAGGTCTTCGGGCCGGACGAAGATTCCCGAGATCAGCTTCGCAGGGTCGCGGACGTACTCGAGACCACACTCCAGGATGGGATACTCGAACGCCGGGCAGGACGCGTCCGGTTGCGACGCAAGAGAGCTCGTGTTCAGGTGGTGGGCTCGGAACGGGCAGGACGGCAGGCAGCTCTGGTTCACGAGGATCTCGACTTCGGCTCCGAGCCGGACGAGCCCTCGAATCAGCCGGAAGTCCCGATTCTCTTCCTCGAGGATGATCGTCCGTGCCCCCAGGTCCAAGAAGTACTGAGCCTGGGTCACCGAATGGATGCGGGCAAAGGTGGAGACCGTGATCGGTACGTCCGGCCACTCGGTCCTCACGGCCTCAATGAGGGCGGGGAGCGCGATGATCAGGCCGTCCACGCCGAGGTCAATCAGGTCTGCGACTTCCTGTAAGAACCGCTCCACGTAGCCGTGACCGTACTCCTTCAGCCCCAGGTCGTTGCTGTTCAGAGTCGCGAAGAACTGACGACCGTGCTTGTGGACTAGTTCGATGTGGGAGCGGAAACGGTCTCGGTCGATGTCCGGGAGGATCTGCGGAGGCCGCCCGCCTCCCGTCAGCTGGATGGGAAAACCTCCGAAGAACGTCGAGACCGGAAGGTCCGAGGTTTCGGTCACGAGCCGGTCGTCGAAATTGGAAGCGAGAACGATTTCCATCGACCGAAAGACCCCGTCCTGTATGTGAAAACCGCCCCGCACCGGTGCGGTCGAAGCGCAATGGCCACGGACGGGCTCCCCGACGTGGCATGGTGTCTCGCTCCATGCGGCCACGTTCTCTCGAGTCGATCCGCGAGGAGCTCGAGAGGATCGACCGTGGGATTGTGCTCCTGATCGCGGCGAGGGTAGAGGCCGCGTGTGCGGCGATTCAGATTCGGCGTGAGAGAGGGGACGAAATTACCCATCGCGCACAAGAAGACCGCGTCCTCGCCCGCGCCCGCAGCTGGGCGGTGGAAATCGGAGTCTCGCCGGACCTTGCCGAGAGCGTCTTCCGCTCGATCGTGGAGGAGGGAAAGCGAAGGTTCTCGACCTCCACTCCGGGGTTGATCTCGCCCACCGTCGTCCGAGAGAGGCGTCGCGCGAGCGCTTCGAAAGCCGGCGGAATCCCGGCCTCCACCTCGCCGGAGAAGGTCCTTCCGGTGCCGAAACCACTCGTTCGAGCCACTGCCGTCTCGGGAGACGCCCGTCCCCGAGGTTAGAGCGGTAGGTCCACCGGGGGCTCGGCGAGAAAACGGTCTGCCGCAACTTTCGTAGTCGCCTTCCGGATAAGCTCGAGCGCGGTCGACCGGCCGACGCCGAGGCGCCCTGCCACCGTGGAGAGCGATGCCTTCCTCGGGTAGTCGAAGTACCCGAGCTCGAGAGCTGTTCGAATCGCCCGCTCCTGCCGACCGGTGAGCCCCCATTCTCGGCGGTACGCTCCCGCGCGGACGAGGGTCGCTCGCGGCCGGCCCCGGCGGCTCGCGGCCTCGAGAAGAGCGCGTGCGTCGACGATCCGTGGCACCAGAACTCTCCAGACCGCGGTTCCCGATGCCTCTTCCTTTCCCGCGAACGGGCACCGGATGCAGAAGTCACCGAGGTCGAAAACCGCGGAACACCCTGCGGGCATCGGCACGGAAACCCGCAGTAAGGTACGGTCCGTACCGAGGGCCGTGGCGGCGACGTCTCGGGCGGGAAGTCGAGCGCGGAGGTGGCGGACCAGAGAGGCGACCTCCGTACCACCCGCGCGGACCTCGAACAAGCGGAGCAGTCGTCGCCGGCCTCGGTCGGTTGGTCGGCACGCGAGCAATCGGAACGAGGTTCCTCTCGAGGACATCGTTTCAGTGACCCAGTCTTCTCCTTCCGTGCCACTGATGACGATCTCGACGAGGGGAGACGGACCGCTGGAATCCTGGGCCGTTTCTCGAGGGCCACGTCGGGGTCGGGTCGGGTGGCGAGGGTCGATTCCTGTCATCTCGGCTCTCTTGCCGGGCTCGGGGAGCCGCGGCTATATGGTCGCCCCGTCGGCCTCGTTTGACGGCGAAGGCGGCGATGGGGGCGTCGCCCCCCCGTCAGGGGATGGGCGTCGCGAACGTAGGCTCGTAGTTCTCCGGGAGGGAACCCACGATCGGAATCTTTCGGCCACACTTTCGACAGCAGTTCTCCCGGTCGAGACGCCACGACTGGATCGTGAATCCGAATCGTCGAATGACGACGCTCCCGCATCCCGGGCAGTACGTGTGCTCCAGCGGATGGCCCCACACGTTCCCAAGGTAGACGAAATCGAGTCCCTCTGCCTTGACGACGTGGTGTAGCTTCTCGAGCGTCGCGACCGGGGTTTCGGGGAAGTCCATCATGTGGTAGTCGGGGTGGAATCGCAGCAGGTGGAACGGGGTCGCGGGGCCCAGCTCGTCACGGACGAAGCGCGCAAGCTTCTGGGTCGCTTCGACCGACTCCCCGACCTCCGGGACGATCAGGTCGGTGACCTCGACATGGGAGCCCATCTCCTTCAACGCGACCGCGGACTCGAAAATCGGTTCGGGTCCCTTGGCTGCCACGTATTTTCGCAGGAACCCCGCTTCCCCACTTCCCTTGAAGTCGACGCTGACCGCGTCCAGGTTGCGCCCCAGGACAGAGACCGCCTCCGGGGTCATGTAGCCGTTCGTGACGAAGTTCGCGAACAGGCCTGCCTGGTGGGCTTCGCGAATCACGTCAAGGGCGTACTCGGCGAAGATTGTGGGTTCGTTGTACGTGAAGGTGACCCCGCTGCACCCGAGTCGCACCGCGTCGGTCACGGCCGCGTGCGGGGGAAGCGAACGACCCACGACCTCCTTCTCCTGAGAGATCTCGGCGTTCTGACAGTAGGCACAGCGCCAATTGCAGCCCACCGTTCCGATCGAATAGACGCGAGTCCCTGGATGGAAGTGAGAGAGAGGCTTCTTCTCCACGGGGTCGACTTGCACTGCTGAGGCACGGCCGTAGCTGAGGAGGACGAGACGGCCCCCGACGTTCTTCCGCACGAAGCAGAACCCGTGCGACCCCTCGGGAATGGTGCAGTACCGAGCGCACGCCGTGCATCGAACCTTGCCGTCCGGCAATGGCTCGAACAGGGTGGCCAGGTGGCCGACAGGGTTCGTCACGGGCTCCTCGATTAGAGTACGGCGGGCGGGACGATAAGGGTGGCTCGTGCTGGACGGTCGGACCGAAGGTTCATCTGCGCCGAGTCGTCCCGGTCCCCTCGATGACGGGAGCCGGCGAGCCCAGCTCCGCGTCCGTTCGCGCGGACGAGATCGAGAGGGAGGTCGGCCACCGGATCTCACCTTCCGCGGAGTTCCTGGATCGTGTAGCCCAGGTGCGAGTCGCTCTCGTCGATCGGGTTACTATCGCCGCCCGCGAAAGGTCCAGTCCCCTCGTCCGCGCGCTCGTGGCGGGGAGCGCAGCGCGCGGGACGTTCCTCCAAGACCGCCTCGACATCGACCTCTTTCTCCTCTTTCCGCCGGACCTCTCTCGGGAACGGCTCCGGGAGGAGGGTCTCGCTCTCGGCCGAGCGGTCCTTTCCTCCCCCGAGACGCGGTACGCGGAGCATCCGTACCTTCGCGGGACTTTCGAAGGATTCACGGTGGATGCGGTGCCCGGCTTCGCGGTCGCGGACCCGTCCCAGCCGCTCTCGCCCGTGGACCGGACCCCGTTTCACCAAGAGTACCTGGCCGCCCGAGAGTCCCCGGAGCTGGTGGGCCAGGTCCGTCTCACGAAGCAGTTCTTCCGCTCCTTGGGAGTATATGGGTCGGAAGCCCGCACGGAAGGGTTCTCGGGGTACCTGGTCGAGCTCCTCGTGATCCGGTTCGGGTCGTTCCGCGGACTGCTCTCCGCCGCTCGGAGCTGGAGGATCCCCGTCCGGCTCGCCGAATCTGGTAAGGAACCTCCCCGGCTTCCCCAGGAGGTTGCGCTGGTCCTCGCGGACCCGGTCGACCCGAACCGGAATGTCGCGAGCGCGCTTTCGCGAAAGAACCTCGGCCTGTTCATTCTCGCCGCGGGAGCCTACCTCGAACGGCCGAGCGAGAGGTTTTTCGCCGTTCGCGCGAGCGAACCTCTTTCGAAAGAGGCCGCGCTCGCCCTCGTCCGGGAGCGAGGAACGCACGTCACGGTCGCCGTCCTTCCTCGGCCGGACCTCGTCGACGATACGCTCTTCCCGCAGGTGCGCAAGGCCGCCGTCGCAATCGCAGAGGAGCTCTCCCGGTCCGACTTCGCGGTCTTGGGTCATGCCTGCGCCGCCGACGCGGACTCGGTGGTGATCGCGGTCGAGCTGTCCCACCCGAGGCGCCCTGAGGTCCGCATCCAGGATGGGCCCCCCGCCGGGATCGACCGGACCGGGAGCTTCCTCGAAAAGTGGGGGACGCGAAGCGACCAGGTCCTCCAGGGCCCGTACGTTCGACCCGACGGGAGCCTCGGCGTCGATGCGCGCCGTACGGAGCGCGACGCCGAGGTGGTCCTCCGCTCTGCATTCCCCCGGCTCTCTCTGGGGAAGGACCTGACCGCTCGAGCGATGGGCCACTACACCGTGAAATCCCTCGCAGAGTCCGAAGACCGACCGGCGCTCGGGGATGCGCTCCGAGAGCTTCTCGCGCGCCGGTTGCCCTGGCTGGTCGACCGGTGACCTACACCTGGTGAGGCGAAAGGTTCTGGAGAAGGAACCAGAGCGCGAGCCAGCCAAAGAACTCGAGGGCGACGAGACCGGCCCAATCCCCTCGAGTGTAGACCGACGACTTGGACCGGAGCCGGGCGATGAGCATCGGGCTGAAGGCGATCAGCACGATGCCGAGGGGAAAGACGGCGTACCACCACACGCCGATCACCGAGAGCGCCCAGGAGATGACCCCAAAGAGGATGCTGAGGATCCCCGCGATCGTGAGGGCGTAGGTAAGCTCGAACTCCTTGTCGGAGAACGCCTTCTCATCGAAGGGCGGGAACTCGAAAGCGGCTTGCTCCTCTTCCTCGAGCTTCCGACGGACCTTCTTCGCCATCGTCTAGCCCCCTCGAACCGCGCGCGCCCGTGTGTAGAGCTCCTCCGCACGGTAGGAACTCCGTACGAGAGGTCCACACGCCGCGCCCGAGAAGCCGAGGGCGAGCGCCCGAGACTCCCAGCGCGCGAACTCCTCCGGCGGGACGTATCGGTGGACGGGGCGATGCGAGGCACTGGGTCGAAGGTACTGGCCGAGCGTGAGGAGGTCGACCTCCACGGACCGTAGGTCCCGAAGCGCAGTCTCGAGCTCGGAGTCGGTCTCCCCGAGCCCAAGCATGACCGAGCTCTTCGACACCAACCCCGCCGGACCCCGGCGCCGGGCAGCGTGAAGGACAGAGAGCGAACGGTCGTACCCTGCCCGTGGGTCCCGAACCTCGGGGCTCAACGAACGAACCGTCTCGAGGTTGTGGGCGAGCACGTCGGGCGGATGCTCGAGAATCGTGTCGAGAGATTCTTCGCGACCCGCGAGGTCTCCGATCAGGAGCTCCACCAACGTGGATGGCGAGGCGGAGCGGATTCGTTGGACCGTTTCGGACATGACCCCGGCCCCGCCGTCCTCGAGGTCGTCCCGGCAGACCTGCGTGAGCACGACATAGCGAAGGCCCCACCGGCGCACGGCTTCGGCGACCCGCTCGGGCTCGGTGTGGTCCACTGCCCCGCGCGGCCAGTGGGTCGTCACGGCGCAGAACGTGCACCGGCGAGTGCATTCGGTCCCGAGGAGCATGAGGGTCGCCGCTCCGGCCGACCAGCACTCGGGCAGGTTCGGACAACGTGCCTCACGACAGACCGTACCCAGCCGAAGTTCCCCGAGGATCCCCTTCACGTCGGGATACGCAGCTCCTTGGGGGGGACGCACACGGATCCATTCCGGGAGCGGGGACGCGCTCGAAACTCCGGAAAGGGAAGAGTCCGCCACGCCCGTGCGACCCGTATAGGTGCTTTAGGGTTTGCCCGAACGCCCGCGACCGACCCGCTCCTCGAGGAGCGTCGTGAGCAGGCTCGCGGGAAGCTCGTCCATGGAGACCGAGTTCGACTCCCCCGACGCGCCGCTCTCGAGAACGACGAGGCCATCACGCTCGAGCTCCTTCAAGGTCCGCCAGAAGGTCGTTCGGCTCATCGGAGGCGCCCCCAGTTCCTCGAGCAGCACGGTGTGATTCGTCCGGAGCTTCTGGCTCGTGGTGGACGCTCCGCGTCGCTTGAGGGTCCGGGAGAGCGCGAGGAGGACTCCCAGCTCGTGGGTGGAGAGCGACTCGAGCTGCGTCTCGGTCACGGTTGGGAGAAGCGAGCCCTTCGCCCGACGTACGTGCTCCGCTTCGACCGTCTCCGACCCTGCCTCCTCGGCGGCATGGGCCGCACCCGAGAGAACCTCGAGTGCGAACCGCGCGTCCCCGTTCGGGGCAGCGATCCGAGCGATCTGGTCGAGCGTATTTCGGTCGACGCTGCCCGGTCGAAGCGCGAGCTCGGCGCGGGATTCCAGGATGTCGACGAGCGCTTCCCGGTCATACGGCGGAAGGGAGATCCGATGCGTCACTCCAAAGCTCGACCGGCTCGCCGGGTCGAGGTACGGGAAGAGGTCCTCGACCGCCACGAGGACGAGCGAGATCGACCCCAGCTCGACCTCCCGGGAGCGGGAGAGGAGATAGACGAGCTTCGTCTCCTAGCGCACGAGGCTCGATGCCTCGTCCAAGAGGACCAAGAGATGCGACGGGTTCTTCCGGATCCCTTGCTCGAAGACGTCCAGCATCTCGGAAAGCGAGTATCCCCGGTCCGGGAGCGACACTTGGACCGTCCGGAGAAGGTCGAGCATGACGGTTCGGTCGCTCGCTCTCCGCCAGCAGTTCACGTACGCCGACTTGACCGGGAACCCGCCGAGGCGCCCTCCCCTCTCGAGGTCCGACGCCAGCCGGCGAGCGAGGGCGGTCTTCCCGCTCCCCACACCCCCCGTGAGCATCAGGTGGAAGGGAAGCCCCTTCGTCAGGGCCTCGCGGTAGCGGCGACGAAGGAGCTCGACTTCCGCATCCCGGTGCACGAGGCGGGGGGGAACGAACGAGGGGTCGAGGGTCTCCTCGCGGACGAGGATCGGACGTGCCGAGGTCATGGTCGACGACGGGGACCCGTACCGGGCTTATCATCTCGCCGTCGGCGCGCGGGCGTGCGGCCGCGGCGGTGCGAAAGAGCAAGGCCGGCGATCGCTTGGCGGACGAGATCCGAAGTCGGTGCCCGGGCGTCCAACACCTGCCAGCCGTTCTTCCGCGCAAGCTCCCGGTACGCACGGGCCACTCGGTCGAGAGTCGCTCGTCTCTCGAGAGGGCCCCTCCTCAGTGCCCGGCCGCCGAGACGCTCAAGGGCCTCGGACGTAGGAAGGTCGAGAAGAACGACGCGGTCGGGCGTGCGCGTGGCCGACCGCTGGAGCTGGGAGAGACGCAGGCGATCCCGCGCAGGAAGCGCGCTTCCCTGGTAGGCGAGGGTCGAATAGAACGAGCGGTCCTGGAGGACGACGTCGTAAGTACGGAGGGCACGCTCCAGCTCGGGGGCTGCGAGGTGCCGGTCAACGGTGAAGTAGACCGCCCCGGTCCACGGGTCCTCGGCGGCCGCGGTTTGGGCCATCGCTCCGAGGCGGGGGTCCGCCGGCTCACGACGGACCCCGACCGAAAGGCCCCGACGACGCAGCGCGCGCGCGAGCGAATGCAGAAGGGTCGACTTCCCGACGCCATCGATCCCCTCGATCGCGAGAAGCGTTCCACGAGGACGAGCGGTCATAGGGCGGCTCCTTCGGGAGTGAGTTCGGGTCGCCAACCGTAGACCCGTTCCACCGATTCGACGAACGGGACCCACAGCAGCTCTTCCCCCTGGGCGGGGTCCGACGCGATCGCGTTCGCGCGTCGGGGAACGGTCGACAAATCCAGGACCGCCCCGGGACGCCTCGGGTCGTCCAGGTAGTCGGTCTCGAGGAACCAGGACCCAGGGCTCCTCGAGACCTCTCGCACCAACTCGCGGCGCGCGAGGTAGGACGGGACAACCCCTCCAGAGGAGTGGGGGTCGATGGGAGCCCGGGTGTAGTGCTTGATCACGCGCTCCGGCCGCAACCCTACCTTTCGGGCGAGGTCGGCGAGCTCACGAAAACCACTCGCGTCGAGGTCGGCGGAGTGGACGACCACCGGGCAATCGACGTCGCGCGCGACCTCGAGCGCATGACGGAAAGCAGGCTCGACGACGCTCGCGACCTCTTCGTTCACGGGAAAGTGCGGGCGCCCCACCTCCCCGATCGCTACGGCCTTCTTCTGTCGGACCCATTCCCCCGCGAGGTCGAGCGCGGAGACGTACAGGTCGAGAGCCGCCGGTGGGCCGACCTGAGCGGTCGCTCCGACGAGGTCGATGGGGTACGGCGCAATCACCGGGTATGCGCGGACCCCTGCCTCCGTGTGCGCCTGATTCGCGAGTCGCCGAGTCACGTCGAACTGGCGAGCGTAGGAATCGACCGAGAGCGGCACGGTGCCCTCGTAATTCTGGGTCGCGAGGAAGAGATGGGTCCCTCCCGCCGCACGAAACCGGCTCACGGCACGCACTCCATCCCCCGAGGGAGAGAGGTGACAGTGATGGTCGACGATGGGTAGGCCACGCGGGAGCGGCATCCCGGCACTGTCCCAGACGCGGACTAGCGAAGCAGACCCGCGCCCTGAAGCTCCTTCGTGATCTTCTTGACGGCGAGCTCGACGTCGGAGGGCTTCCGGGCGCCCGTGCAGACAAGCTTGCCGCTTCCGAAGAGCAGAACCACGACGCGGGGTTCGTCGATCCGGCACACGAGGCCCGGGAACTGTTCCGGTTCGTACTCGACCCGGTCGAGGCCCAGCGTCACCGCGATCGCGTTCAGGTTGATCTCACTTTCGAGGTCCGAGCTCGCGACGATGTTCTGCACCTCGATCTTCGGGTGCATGTTGATCTTCTGACCGCCCTTCTTGATCTGCTGAGAGACCGTCTGGATCGATTCCTCGACCTCGTGCATGCTCTTCGCGCCGGTGCAGACGACCTTACCCGAGCGGAACAGGAGGATCGCTGTCTTGGGCTGCTTCAAACGATAGATGAGGCCCGGGAACTGCTCGGGCTCGTACTCCGCGCCGTCCAGGCCGAGCGCGATCGACTGGAGGTCGAGCTCGTCTCCGAGGGAGGTGGAGGCGACGACGTTTTCGATGCGAATCTTGACCAAAGTAATCCCCGGGGCGGGAGTATTTAAACCAGTATTTAAAGCATCGCGCGTCGGAAATCCCCCGACTCCGACGGAATGACTGCCGCGTGCGGATTGGGCGGGGCTTCCGTCCGGTACGGGAGCTCAACGGGATCGTTCGGGCCGCCCAAATGCGAGAAGGAGGGCGACCGAGACCACCAGAACGACGGTTCCGAGCGTCACGAGGGTCAGTCGTAGGCTGAAGATGAGGGGGAGCAGTACCCCAGCAAGAAGGAGCACGATCGCCGGCACAACGAGGGCCCCCGACCACTTGAGCGTGGTCCGCCGGTCACTAAACCGCGGTCGAGAGCCGGAAGCTTCCCCCGGCAGACGGGATAGGTCGAAGCGCGCGAACCGCTGGCAGAGCGGGCAGCGCATGTACCGAGACGTTCCGAGGCGGACCGCGGTCACCGAGGCGCCCGGGATGAGGTCGTAGTCGAACTCCCGGTGGCAATGCGGGCAGGTCAGCGTTCGAGTCCATCGGCTTCTCTGCGGAGGCACGGTGGCGGCGTCGTTCGGGTCCATCGTGGGCTCCGACCGGATTCAGCCGTCGGGTTCGAAGGCGGCGTGGGGGACGAAGACGGGTCCGATGAATGCGTCGTCGGTAGGAACACCAAAGAACTGGCAAAGGACCCGCCGTGTGAACCCCCACAGGACGTGGCCCTCGAAGACGGTCGCTCGAACCTCGGAGAGGCCCCGCATCGTCTCCCGAACGATTGGCCGAGACGTGGAAAGCGCGGAACGGGGAAGCCAAAAAACGTGGGCGACCTCCTCCTCGCTCCGAGCGGTCGGAGGGTTCGCTCCTTCTTCGAGAGAGGTCGCGAAGACCGCGACCTTGAGACCGAAGCGAACCGCGAGGACCGTGTCGACATAGCGAAGGTCGTCCGAAAGGTCGGCGCGAGTGAGACCGACCTCCTCTTCGATTTCCCGAAGTGCGGTCACCGCCAGGGATCCGTCCGCGTCGGTGACGTGACCGCCCGGGAACGCGACCTGACCGGAGGCCGGGTCGTCCGCCCGTACGGACCGCTCGATCAGGAGGGTTTCGACCTCTTCGAGCCCGTCTCGAAGCACGATCACGACCGCGGCGCCCGCGGTCGAGATCGGAGGAGCAAGGGCCGGGAACCTTGAGAGCAAAGCGGAGAGGTCCTTCGGCGCGGTGCCGGGGACGCTCGGAGCCCCCCGACCCTGGGAGGTCATTTCTGCCAGTCGTAGACGACTTTCTTCTGAACGGTGGACGAGTCGGTGGGATGTAGCTCTCCAGCACCCTCGAGTCGCTCGAGAGCGATCACGCGTGCCTTGAGCTCAACGATCTCCCGTTCCGCGCGAGCCAAACGCGCAGCCAGGTCCGATGTGTCGGCCGATGCCATCGTCTTCCGAATTCGGTTCCGGGCAGATAAGCTCACGGTCCTCGTGCCGGGCTAACCTCCGCCGAGGATGCGGTGGCGCCCGCGGATTCGACCGTCCGAACAAACGAGCCGACCGCCTCCACGACCTCCTTCGGACGCTCGAGAGGCACGAGATGGCCCGTCTCAGCCAGGATTCGGATCTGAGCTCCGGGGATCGACTGTCGAAGGATCCGCGCGTGCGAGGGGTCGACCACGGCGTCGTTCATTCCCTGAACGATCATCGTCGGCCGTTGGACGGTCGCGATTCGGTTCCGCTCGTCGAATGACGCCATCGAGAGAGCCCACCGAACCGCGGGCCCGTAGTCCTGGTGCCGGACCTGAGCTCGTACCTCATCGGCGAAGTCGAGATTCGCCTCCACCCAGTCTGGGTAGTAAAGGTCCTTCAGGAGCCGCAGGGCGAATCGGTCGGGTCCTTCCTTCGTGTAGGTCTCGGACCATCGTTGGGCGACCGCCTTCGTATGGGAATCTGTCCAAGCGGCTCCGCTGATCATCGTCAGGCTTCGGACGCGCTCGGGGTGGTCGAGCGTGATGCGAAGAGCGAGTAGGGCTCCCCCGCTCACACCCACCACATGCGCTGCTGCGACGCCCCTCTCGTCCAGGAGATGGAGAACGTCACCCATCATCTCCGCGAACGTGAACTGGGAGTCCGGTGGGGCCGCGCTGCGGCCGTGACCGCGCAGGTCCGGAGCGAGCACAAGGAACTCCTTGGCGAGACCAGGGATTACCTCGTTCCACACCGTGTGACTTCCCCCGACGCCGTGCAGCAATAGGATGACGGGACCCTTTCCCTCCACGCGGCACTCGAGCTCGGTCGGTGGCGCGGCAGGCTCCTCCGCCATTGGCGGCTCGACCCGGGTAGTCTATTTACCGCTCGCGGGGCGGGCTCAGCAGAGGCGGCGAACTCGAGAGCCAGAATCGGCCGAGCTCCGTCGGCCAAACATCCTTCAGGGAGGAGACCATCTCTCCTCGCGTGGAGTCCACGGAGGAGCTGTACCAAGCCGAGCTTGACGCGGACGAAGCGCAGGACGAGATCCTCTCGAAAGGCGGGATCTACCCGATGCCTTTTCGACGGGACCTCCTCTCGAAGATCCTGGTGATCATTGGGGTTCCCATCCTGGCGCTCGGGCTCCTCTTCTGGTATCAAATCGGAGGGCTCCGGTTTCCCAACCTCTCGTTCGTCGGCGCGGCGCTCATGCCCCTGTTGTCGATCTTCCTTGCCGTGCTTGGGCTCGGATGCCTGGTCGCCGGGGTCGCTCTCGCGGTTTCGGGTCGCCGGGACCCCTACGAGATGAGACCGATCCGCTAGCGCAATCGACGTTCCTGTTCGGAGGGGCGCACTCCTAAATAGCGCGGCATCGTGAAAGAGGTGTATGGCGCGGGGGGCGATGCTGATGAGCGGAGGGATCGATTCCCCCGTAGCCCTTCACTATCTGTTGCGGCAGGGCCACGAGATGGTCGCCGTCCACATGGATAACCGCCCTTTCACGGACGACTCCCCCCTATCGAAGGTCGTGGACCATCTGGCGGTGCTGCGGGAACGGTACCACCAGCCGATCCCGCTCTACGTTCTTCCGCACGGTCCGACCCAGGTGACCCTGATGCGGTCGACCGACCGCCACTTCGGGTGTGTCCTGTGCCGAAGGTTCATGTGGCGGTCGGCAGAATGGGTCGCGACCCGCGAAGGTGCTTCTTTCCTCGCGACCGGGGAAGCGCTCGGCCAGGTCGCGTCCCAGACTCTCTCGAACATGCGGAGCGCAACGGCCTCCGTCCACCTTCCGATCGTCCGTCCGTTGATCGGCTTCGACAAGCAGGAGATCGAGAAGGTCGCGAAGTCGATCGGGACGTACGCCATCTCCACGCGCCCCGGGGTCTGCTGCCAAGCGGTCCCGGACCGGCCCGCGACCCGCTCGAACCTCATCCAGATCCTGAAAGAAGAGGAACGGATCGACGTCGACGAGATGATCGACGATTGCGTTCGGAAGGCAGTAATTCTCTGAGTCACGTCCCGGCCGAGTCAAAGTAGGTCGGTCGACCAAGGACGGACTGAAATACCGGCGGGCTCGTTCGGAAGCGTGGCCGGACCGATCCATGCGCCGATCGCCTCTTTCAATGCACGTTGGGCGACGCCCCTGTTTCCGCTCGCGGCCCACGTCTTCTCTGTGATCGGCGGGCTTCTCATCGCGGTGGTGGGGATCGCGCAAACGGTCCTGGCATTCGCCTACCCCTGGCAGCTTTCCGGTGTGGTCCCCGGTTCCTCGGTCGCCTACGCAATCCCAGGCGTCATCGGGGTCGTGTGTGGCGTCGCGATCACTGCGCTCGGCTTCCGTTTGCGCCGGGACTCGAGGACGGCGCGATCGTCCGGAATCATGATCATCGCATTCTCTTTGGTGAGCATCTTTGGTGGCGGGGGACTGTTCCTCGGGCTGGTGTTCGCGTTCGTCGGAGGGATCCTCGCGATGACCTGGCGCATGCCGTCCCTTGCCGAGCTCCGTAACGGGCTACCATCCTATCGGACGTTGACGGCGGAGGCAGTCTCATCCCGTCAGGGGCGTTCGCCTCCTGTGGTCATTCCCCCAAGCGTTACCAAACGGTTTTGCATGTCGTGCGGTACGGAGAATCCGCTGACCTCCCGAACCTGTTCGAAGTGCCAGGCACCTCTCTACTAGGGGCGGCTCGCCTCGAAGAAGCGATATCTAATTCGGAATCTCAATCTCTCTCCAAACCTCATGTATCGGCGGCTCCGACTCTGCTCGAATCACGGCGGGTACGAGGCGATTGCAGACCCTCCGAACGCTCTCGACCTCCGGTCGGTCCGGACGGTGCTGGAAGAGGCGAGCATCCCGGTCCTCGACGCTCGCGTGATGCTGATCGCGACGCTCGAGTCGGAGGTAACGATCAGTCGAGCGGGGCGCCTCCTGTTCAAGACGCAGGATGCCCGGGTCGCCGAGCGGACGTTCGAACGCCTCCGCTCGCTCCTCGGACTCCCCGAGATGGAGCCATCCGAGCGGAGCAGCCCCGGCGGCGGTTAGGTTAAGCCCGTCCTCGACCTGTTACTTCCTGTCGAACCGAGAGGTCGGCATGCGCGAAACGTGGGTGGTCGGAGCGACCCAGAACCGCTTCGGAAAGATGAAGGAGTCCGCCCGGGAGGCGGCGACGCAGGTGGCGATGGAGGCGATTCGCCAATCCGGGCTCGAACCCAAGGACATCGGCTACACGTTCGTCTCGAACTGCTTCGGGATGTCGGAGCACCAGGGGCACCTCGGGCCGCTGGTGAACAGCGGACTTGGGATTCCGCACGTCCCCTCGGTGACGGTGGAGTCGGCATGCTCGTCGTCGAGCGCCGGTCTCCATGAAGCGTTCGTGCACGTTGCCGGCGGGTTCGTCGACGCCGCGCTCGTCGTCGGGGTCGAACGGGTCTCTCACCTCGACACACTCACCGCGACGAGCTTTTTCGCGGTGGGGGCGGACTATCCGTTTGAGACGAAGAACGGCGCGACGTTTCCGGGGCTGTACGCGACGCTCGCGAGCGCGTACCGTCGCCAGTACCCCACGACGCCCGAGATGTTCGGTGCCATCGCGATCAAGAACCATGCCAACGCGGCTCGGAACCCGCACGCACACTTCCAAAAGGAGATCACGATGGAGACGTACCTCTCCTCTCCCATCATCGCCTCCCCCCTGCGGCTGTACGACTGCTGCCCGTTCTCCGACGGCGCCGCCGCGGTCGTGGTCGCTGCGAAGGAGCGAATCCGCTCACCGGTGACCGAGCCTCTGGTCGTCCGGGCATCGGCCCGGGCGGGGTCGGTCACCGACATGCACGACCGGCCCGACATGCTGGGGCTGCCGGCGGCAAGGGTCGCGGCGGAGAAGGCGTTCCGCGAGGCACATCTTGAGCCGAAAGACATCGACTTCCTCGAAGTCCACGATTGCTTCACCATCGCCGAAGTATTGGCCCTCGAGGACCTCGGGTTCTTCCCGAAGGGTACCGCCGCCAAAGGGGCGATCGAAGGGGTCACGGCCCGGGACGGAAAGATCCCGGTGAATCCCTCGGGGGGTCTCAAAGCAAAGGGCCATCCGGTCGCGGCGACCGGTGCCAGCCAGGTAGTCGAAGTGTTCGAGCAGATGAACGGACTCGCTTCCGGCCGGGAAGTGCCCCGGACCGGGACTGCCCTCACCCACAACGTCGGGGCGACGGGCGGTTCGTGCTCCGTCCACATCTTCACGCGACGTTGAGGGAGGATGTCGTGTCGGCGATGGCGGTCGAGGCTCCTCATTCGATCAACGACTTCGTGAAAGGGTACGAGGAAGGCGGAAAGCTGCGGGGACTCCGCTGCGCGAACTGCGGACTCGTGACGGCGACGTGGGGTCTCGCCTGCTCGAAGTGCGGTCGCTACCCGCTCGACGAGACCGAGCTCAGCGCGACCGGCAAGGTCGTGGCGTTCACGATCCTCACCGTCCCGGGGGACGAGTTCCTCAACGATGCCCCCTACGCATACGTGGTCGTCGAGCTCGATGGCGGTGGACGCGTCACGGGGTGGATGCCCTCGGTCCGAGCGGAGAACGAGCTCGCGATCGGCGACCGTGTCCACTTTGTGACAAGCTACCGACCCGGGGTCCAGTTCGCGAAAGACGCCGAAGGTTCTGCTTCGAGGTGAGAGACCGATGGTTGCGAATCCGATGTCCGAAGGGGAACGCGTTTGGTTCCAGAAGTACCCTCCGAGCGTGCCCCACCACCTGACCATTCCCGACCGGCTTCTCCCGGACCTCCTCGAGGAGAGCGTCCGTCGCTGGCCGGAACGAACGGCGATCGTCTACTACGGGGCGAAGTGGAGCTATCGAAGGCTCTGGGAGGAGAGCGAGAGACTCGCGGCGGCCTTCGCCCGTGAGGGTGTGGGCGTGGGGGACCGGGTCGCGCTGTATCTTCCGAACTCCCCGGCCTACCCTATCGCATTCTTTGCCATCCTTCGACTGGGAGCCATCGTCGTCCAGGTGAGCCCGCTCTACATCGGGCAGGACCTCGCCCGTCTCCTCAAGGACTCCACACCGAAAGCGCTCGTGACGTTGGAGATCCTCTACCCGAACCTCGTCAAGATCCGTTCGGACTACGCGGTTCCGACGGTCTTCGTCGCGCGAGTTCGCGACTTCTACCCATGGCATCTCCGACCGTTCGTGAACATCGTCCTCAAGCGCCAGAAGCTTCCTACCGACTTCCCGAGGGACGCATCGGTTCGGCCCTGGAAGAAGGCGGTCGCGACCCCCGGAACGATCCCTCCGTTCCGGTCCGACCCAAAGACGACCCCGGCGGTGCTTCAATACACCGGCGGAACGACCGGGCGACCCAAGGCCGCAATCCTGACCCACCGGAACCTCGTCGCGAACGTCGTCCAGGGGAACACGTGGAACATCCGGCTCGAGCCGGGCAACGAAGTGGTGATGGCCTCCATCCCGCTCTTCCACATCTACGGGCTCACGGTCGCGCTCCTCATGGGGCTCGCCTCCGGCGGCACTGTGGTCCTCCAGACGAGGCCCGAGATCCACGAACTCCTGAAACTGATCGACCGATACCAGCCGACCCAATTCCCCGGCGTCCCCGCGCTCTACCAAGCGTTCACGCGACAACCGGACATCGCGAAGCATCGGGTCCACTCGATCCGATACTGCGTCAGTGGTTCCGCAGCGCTTCCCACCGAAGTGCAGCGCCGGTTCGAAGAGCTCACGGGAGGCACGCTCGTCGAGGGGTACGGACTCTCGGAGACCTCTCCCATCACCCACGTGAACCCTCTCGCAGGGGAGCGCAGGGTTGGGTCGATCGGAATCCCGGTTCCCGAGACCGACCAGCGCGTGGTGGACCTCGAGAGCGGAACCCGGGTGCTCGGGGTGGGCGAGGAGGGGGAGCTCTGCGTCCGCGGCCCGCAGGTGATGCAGGGGTACTACCACCAACCCGAGGAGACCGACCTCGTGCTGCGGGACGGTTGGTTCCGCACGGGCGATGTCGCCCGCATCGACCCGGACGGGTTCGCCTACATTGTCGACCGGAAGAAGGACATGGTCAACGTCGGAGGGATGAAGGTCTACCCCCGCGAAGTCGAGGAGGTCCTCTTCCAGCACCCGGCGGTCAGCGACGTCGCCGTGGTCGGCGCTCCCGACGCCGAGCACGGGGAGTCGGTAGTCGCCTTTGTGGTGCGGAAACCGGGAGTCTCTGTCACGGCGGAGGAGCTCATCGCGTTCGTGCGCGACCGGATCGCCCACTACAAGGCGCCGCGGCGCATCGAGTTCCGGGACTCGCTCCCGCGCACCGGGGTCCAGAAGGTACTTCGCCGGGTCCTCCGCGAGGAGGCGGCGAAGCTTCCGCCGGTCTCGACGACGCGAGGCTAGGACGGGCCGGCGCCGCGCCCTAGAGTCCCCGTCCGAGGATATCTCGCGAAATCACCACGCGCTGGATCTCGTTCGTCCCCTCGAAGATCTCCGAGATCCGCGCATCGCGGTAGGCGCGTTCGATGGGCGTGCCGCGGATGTAGCCGATCCCTCCGTGGATCTGGAGGGCCTCGTCGATCACCTCGCTCGCCCACTCCGAGCCAAGGCACTTCACAATCGCGGCCTCCCGCGTCTTGCCGTAGCGCTCGAGTCGGCTCCACGCCTTGGGGTCGGTCCCCATTCGTTCCTGATGGGCCGCAGCGTGGTAGACCATCAGCCGAAGGGCGTGGACCTTCATCGCCATGTCGGCGAGCTTGAACTGGATCGCCTCGTACTCGCTGATCGGGAGTCCGAACTGCGTGCGGTTCTTCGCAAACTCCATCGCCTGAGTGCACGCCGCCTGCATGCCGCCGAGCGACGCGGCTCCGAGCGAGACCCGTCCAACATCGAGGGCAGTCATCGCGACGTGGAACCCTTTGCCCACTTCCCCGAGGACGCATTCCGGGCCGAGCCGGACGTGGTCGAGGATGAGCTCCGCAGTCGATGTCCCGTGGAGCCCCATCTTCTTCTCGCACCGGCCGATGGAGAATCCGGAAAGCTTGGTGTCGATGAGGAGCGCGGTCACTCCGCCGCTGGGCCCGAGCTTCACATCGTTCCCCGCGAGCACGACGATCGTGTCCGCCTCACGCCCGTTCGTGACGTAGATCTTGTTGCCGTTGACGATCCAATCGTTCCCGTCCTTCACTGCGGTGGTCTGCACCGCGCCGGAGTCGCTTCCGGACCCGGGTTCCGTGAGACTGAACGCGAGCAGCTTCTCGCCTCTCGAGGCCGGAGCCAGCCAGCGCTGCTTCTGCTCCTCCGTGCCGTAGTAGAGGATCGGCGAGGCACCGAGCGAAGTGTGGGCAGCGACGATCGCGCTGTGGGAAGCGTCCACCTTACCGAGCTCTTCGAGGAAGATGCAGTAGCCGACCTTGCCGAGCCCGAGGCCCCCGTACTCTTCCGGGATCGGGATTCCGAAGTATCCCTCCTCCCGCATCCGCTGTACGGTCTTCTGAGGGAACTCCTCCTTATCGTCCATCTCCTCCACGACGGGCGCGATCTCCTTCTGGACGAACGTCCGGGCCGCGGAGCGGAACGCCTCCTGGTCGGCCGTGAACTCGAACTCGATCCCCACGGCCGTTCACTCTCCCTTGAACTTCGGCGGACGGCGCTCGACGAACGCCGCGATCCCTTCCCCCAGGTCCTGGCTCGAGAGCACATCGCTCTCGAAGAGCTTGGTCTCTCCCTCGATGCCTTGGTCGAGCGGCAGCTGCATCCCTTCAGCGATCGCCTTCTTCGCTGCCTGGACCGCACGGGGCGCCTTCTGGGCGATCGTGTGCGCCAGGTCGCGGCCCGCCCGAAGCTCCTGCCCCGCGGGGACCGTCTTGTTGACGAGACCGATCCGCAGCGCTTCCGCGGCAGAGATCATCGTCCCGGTGAAGATCAGCTCCTTCGCTTTGGGCACTCCGACGAGGCGGGGGAGACGTTGCGTCCCCCCGTACGCCGGCATCAACCCGTAGTTGACCTCAGGAGCCCCGAGCTTCGCCGACTCGCCGGCGATGCGGATGTCGCACGAGAGCGCCAGCTCGAGTCCTCCTCCGAGCGCCAGGCCGTTGATCGCTGCGATCACCGGCGGCCGTAGAGCGGAGATCCGGCGGAACAGCGCGTGCCCCTTCCGGACCACGTCAGGCGCGCTCGAAAGGTCCATCGTCGCCATTTCCTTGAGGTCGGCTCCGGCGCTGAAGTACTGCCCGTCGCCGGTGAGGACGACGGCGCGGACCTTGGGCTCTTGGGAGATGGCTTCGATGTGCTGAGAGAGTGCCGCGAGGAGCGATGTGCTCAGCGCGTTTACAGGGGGGTGCTTCAGGGTCAGTATCTCGACCCCTTCCTCGTCGTTCTTACGAGCGACCAGCTCGCCTTCGGGCATCGTCGATATACCCGGGCGGACGAATCGCGAACCGCCTCATAATGGGTCCTCTCTCCTCGGCGCTGCGCGGTGAGCGACCCACGCTCAACGGTAAGTAACTCATCGGAGTGGAGGACCGATGCCTTCTCGCGAGCTCCTGTCGCTCTCGCTCTACTCGTTGCTCGCGAGCAATCGCGGCGGGCTCTTCATCGTCTTTCTCCCGCTCTACCTGGTCGAGGTCAAGGGCGCTTCCCTCCCCGTGGCGCTCACGATCCTGAGTCTCGCCTGGGTCCCGTCGAGTCTCATCGGACCGTGGATGGGGCGGCTCTCGGACCGCGCAGGCCGGCGCAAGCCGTTCTTGCTCCTTGGGGAGGCGGCCGCCTTCCCTCTGTTCCTCGCGATCATCTGGGCTCCCGGGTACCTCGCCGCGGGTGCCCTGTTCGTCGCAGCCGAGCTCGCGCTCGCGATCGGGGGCCCGGCCTACACGGCGTTCGTGGCCGACGTGACCAAGATCGACGAACGCGGGATGGGCTACGGGCTCCTCAACGCCACCTCGAACGCAGGAGCGGTCGTCGGGTTCATCGTGGCCGGCCTGGTTACCTACTGGTACGGTCTGCAGGCTCTGTTCCCGTTCGTCGTCGTAATGATGGTCGGGACCCTGAGCGTCGTCGTTCTTCTGGTCCCCGATATCCGTCTTGAGAAACCGCGCGAGCGTCGTCCCCTACGAGAGATGAAGCCCGTCGTGACGTTCTCGTTCGCGGTCTCGATCCGCGCGATTGGTTCCGGGGCGGTCGCAGGCATCTACGGGATCTTCGCGGCCAGCCTCGGGGCGAACTTCCTCGAAGTGAGCATCGTGGGGATCGCGGGCCTCGTGACAGGGGCAGTGACCGGGGTGCCGCTCGGCCGCTGGATCGACAAGATCGGGGAGATCCGTGGAATATGGTACGGGACCGTGCTCACCCTGGCATCGTACGGGATTTTCATCTTCTCCACGACGTGGGAGGAGGTCATTCCCGCCCAAGCGGTACGCAACTCCGGTCTCTCCCTTCTGGGCCCCGGAATGAACGCCTGGGTCACTCGAATGGCTCCTGCCGACCAACGTGCGGAGTACCTCGGGGTCTTCAGTCTCATCAACTCGACCCTCTGGAGTGTCGGGCCGCTCGTCGGGGCCGTCGCGATCCTTTTGGACGGGTACTTCGGCCTATTTGCCATGGCCGTCGGCACGACCGTGGTCTCGCTCGCCATCATGGAGTTTCTGTACGGCGAGATGGGAATCCGGGCTCGCCTCCAGGGAAATCGCGTTCGGGCGGGCGCCGGCTAGGGAAGCGTTCGTGGGCACGCTCTTATAGAACACGGCCGTCCGAACCCCGTGCAACGGCCGACCACGTTCGCCGACGCGAGCGCCTCCTTCGAGGAGGCAGAGTTCGTCGTGGTCGGGGTGCCGTTCGACCGAACCACGTCGTTCCGACCGGGGGCTCGGTTTGGACCCGACTCGATCCGCGCGCATTCCTGGAACTTCGAGTCGTACGACCTCGAGACCGGCGTCGACCTTTCCGAGGTGCCGATTCACGACCTCGGGAACACCGAGGAATTCGGAAGTTCCGAGGACATGGCCCGCTCGCTCCGGGAGGAGATCCGTCCCATCTATGCCGCCGGGAAGGTCCCGATCGTCCTCGGCGGCGACCACGCGTGCTCTCCCCCCGTGGTCGAGGCGTACGCCGATTCGGCCGCGAACGTGGGGGTCCTCTACCTCGACGCCCACATGGACTTCCGCTCGAGCTACCTCGGGGACCGTCGGAGCCACGCCTGTTCGTCCCGTCGGATCCTCGAGAAGGTCGGGGCACGGAACATCGTCGTTCTCGGGGTCCGCTCGGTCTCGCGCGAAGAGATGGACGACAACAAGTCGATCGGAATGTCGTACGTCACCGCGACCGAGATCGCTCGGGATGGGATTGAGGCGGCGGTCCACCAGGCGCTCAACATCCTCAAGGCGGAACGGCTCTACATCTCGCTCGACATCGACGCGATCGACCCGGCGTACGCGGGAGGGACGGGCACGCCCGAGCCGTTCGGACTCACTCCTCGCGACGTGAAGTACATCATCGGCCAGGCCGCTCCGCGGCTCGTGGGGCTCGACATCATGGAGGTCAGCCCCCACTACGATTCCGGTAACACGAGCCTTCTCGCCGCTCGACTGGCGCGCGAGGCGATCGTTCGGAGTGTCGCCGCCCGAAAGGGCAGGTAACGAGCGAGCCGTCCATGTCCGCTGAGCCAGCTCCCCACGGCCCGCCGGTCTCTCGCGGCGCGGAAGCCTCGCTCCGGAAGGTCGACTGGTGGGGATTCCCCGCCCTTCTCAAGGAACGGGACCAGAAGGCATACCGTCCGAAGGCGCTCGATGAGCGGGTGCGACGGGAACGTACCCGCAACGAAGTGCGCCTCTTGGTCGATGCACGTCGCCTCGGTGTCCGGACACCGCTGGTCTACGACGTGGACCTGATTCGGTACCGGATCACGCTCGAGGAACTGCCGGGGCCGACCCTGCGCCAGGTCCTCGAGGACCCGAGCGTCCCGCCGGACGACGTGGTGGCTGCTGTCCGCTCGTTCGGCCGCGCGCTCGGAATGCTCCATGCCGGGTCGATCGCCCACGGGGACCTGACGAGCTCGAACGTTCTCCTCCCCGAGGGACCGCGTGGTCCCCCTGCGTTCCTCGACCTTTCGATGGGCACGCGGAGCCCGGGGATTGAAGAGCTCGGGATCGACCTCCACCTCGTCGAGGAGGACCTGAAGGCACTGAGCGGTCGGTCGGACGCTCTGGTCCGGGCGTTTCATGAGGGATACGCCGAAGGGAACCCTCACGGGGCCCGCGAGGTTCGTGCGCGTGCCAAGGTGATCCGCGGTCGGGTCCGGTACGCCTGACCGTGGGAGCCGCCTACATTGGGCGCTCGACCCGTTGGAGACCGACGACCAGCGTCGCCGGCAATTCCTCGATGACGTCGGTCGCGAGGAGACCGTATCCTCGGTGAGCCGCCCCCCGAAGTCCCGCCTCCCCGGTCCAATAGGTGGCGAGCCGCGCGGCGTGTACTGGCTGCACTCCCTGGCAGAGCAGGCTTCCGAGGACCCCCCCGAGAACGTCTCCCACGCCTCCCACCGTCATCGCGACGTGATGATGCAGGTTCGCTACGGTCGTTTCCCCATCCGTCAGGATGTCCGGGGACCCCTTGACGACGAGCGTGACGTGACGCTCGAGGGCGATCTGTGCGGCAGCTTGGGCGCGCTCCTCGAAAGTCCCCGTGCTCGGACCATGGAAGACACGTTCGAATTCTCCCGCGTTCGGGGTCGCCACAACCCCGACCGGCAGAGGGGCTCCCTCCTGACCGAGGTCGGTGGGGAGCGCCGCAAGAGCGTCCGCGTCGACCACCATCGGGAGTTGCGGAGCGAGCGCCCGGATGACCGAGCCGAGCGCCTCCGCAGTCTCGCTGTGGGCGCCGGCTCCCATCCCGACGACGACCGCCCCGGGGGGAGCCGCGCGCACGGTCTCGAGGAGCTCAGGGACGTCCGTGGGGCGGAACCGGTCCGAGCCGATCGACCGGACGATCAGGTTCGGGCTGGCCGCGCGGACCGCGTCCGCGGCCACGGAGGGGGTGAGAATCGTCGCCCGTTCCGCTCCGGCCCTCAACGCGGAGAGGCCCGCGAGCGCAGGCGCTCCCGTGTAGGGCCCGCCTCCGATGACGATGAGCCGGCCGTTCCGTCCCCGGGGCTCCGTGGGGGGCCGGAAGAAGTGGAACTCCCCGGGGCCGGTCTGACGCCAGGCGTTCGGAGGCATGCCGATGTCTCGAACCGTAAGCTCCCCGACGGCGCCTTCGCTCATCTCCCCCTTCGGGATGGTGAACGTGACGGTCCATGTGGGCCGAAGACCGTCGGGGTCGGTGATGCCGGTGGGAATGTCGACCGAGAGCACCGGAGCGCCGCTCGCGCGCATGGAGGCGACCGCTTCCCGGATCGGTGGTCGCAGCTTTCCCGACTGGCCGGTGCCGAGGAGTGCGTCTACGACGAGGGGCATCGTCGCGAGCTCTTCGGGCCGCGGGACCCCAATCCGGACGGGAACCCGGTTCTGGATCCGGTCGAAGCATCGTCGCGCAGCGCGGGACCGGATCTCGACCGGGGGATGGACGAGCCAGATCTCGGGAGAGTATCCCCATTGGAGAAGGTAGAACGCGGCACAGGTGCCGTCGCCGCCGTTGTTCCCCGTCCCAGCGACCACGGCGACTCGAGCCGGAGGGGACGGGAGATGCCTCGTCACCTCTTCGGCGGTCGCGCGACCGGCGTTCTCCATGAGGGCGTCGATGGTGACGCCAAGGGCGACCGAGTTCTCCTCGACGACCGCCATCTCGAGGGACGAGAGCGGACGCCGGGAGGAGGCCCACATCCTGCCCTCTACGGGGTCGAGGCCGGTTCCACCGTCTGGAAGATGTTCACGGAAGCCGGAAGGAGGTTCTTCCGAGCGAGGTACTGCGACTGGGTCCGACTGTATCGGAACAGGATGTCCGCCTTCCCTTCTTGGAACCCCCACGGCCGCACGACGAGGAGATCGCCCTCGCGGATCCACATCTTCTTCTTCATCTTCCCGGTGATCCGACCCATCCGCGAGACGTTGTCCTCGCACATCACGCGGATTCGGGCCGCGCCCAGAAGCTGGCTCGCGATCCCGAAAACTTCCCCGCGATTCCGTCGGGGGAGAGGAAGACGGCCGACCTCCTCCCCTCCCTCGACGACCTCGACGGTGGGAGCTGCCTCCTCTTCGGGAGGAGCGGTCTCTTGCTCCGCCGGAGGCTCGGGGGGGTCGGGCACGGGAATGCGAGCCGGCCCCAGTATTTCAAGGGGGCGGCCGCCGAGGAAACACCCGGAGCGGATTCTCCTCGAGGATGCGGCGTTGGTCGTCCGGGGAGAGTGGGAGCGCGCGAAACGCGTCCAAGTTCGCGCGGATATCTCGGACTCCCGGGCCCGGCCAATCGGTTCCGAAGAGAACCTTGTCGGCGATCCGCGGAAGCTGAGGGAAGTACTCGAGGAGTCGGGCCGGTGGAATCCCCGAGACGTCGAGCCAAACGTTCGGGAACCGCCGGGCGAGGAACACCGCGGTGTCCATCCAGAGGGGGCGCCCCCCGTGCGCGAGCACGATTGTTAGGTCGGGGAAGTCGATGGCGATGTCGTCGGCCCAGATCGGGTCCGCGAAGCGGTTGCGGGCACGAGGGAAGACCGACGTGCCGGTGTGGAAGATGACCGGCAGTCGGTGTCGGGAGCACGAATCGTAGAGCCCCCTCAGGCCGGGAAGCGAACCGTCGGCGTAGGCGTTCGGGCGGAACAGTTGGTGGGGTGGATGCAGCTTGATCGCGCGGATGCCGAGGTCTTCTGCGAGGCGCTGGACCTCGCGGTCCGGGTCCGGATGATCGGGTCGGATCCCGCCGGTGGCGATCAACCGCTCGGGGTCGGCCCGCGCGTACTCCGAAACGAACGCGTTCGCATCCTCCGTGTATCCGATCACGTCCGGAGCGACGTAGTTGATCAGGACCGCTCGCTCGACACCACAGCGGTCGAGATATCGGAGGAACTCCCCGGGGTTGCGCGCGTATCGCTCGGGCGGAGGGTCGATGGACGAGAGAACGCGGGCCGCGTCCGGACGCATCTGCCAGACCGGGTTGATGTGGACGTGACAGTCGGTGACGCCCATCGACGATCCGGAGAGGACCGACCATATAAGCAAAGGACCGGACCGACGGGTCCGGCCGAGGTTTTATCTCTCGAACGGGCCCATGCCCGGCGAGAGCGGTCATATGTCGACCACCCCTCGAACGATGCCGAAGCTCCTCAAGGCGACGTACCTCGGCGACCAGGAGTATCTTCTCGAGGAGACTCGGGCGACGAAACTATTCTACTTCCCCGGCCCGGCCCTGTGGACCGTCATCTTCGGCCTCGCGACGCTGTTCACGGCCCACACCATCGCATCGTGGATGCCGGACCTCGCTCCGTCGGTGCGACAGTGGCTGACGCTTTCGAGCTACGCCTCCTCGATCTCCTCCTACCTGGCCTACCTCTGGCTGATCCTGTTCATCATCGGACTGCTCTGGCTTCTCGTTCGGTACTTCCGCTGGATCACCACCGTGTACGCGGTCACCTCCCGGCGCGTGATCATCCAGAGAGGAATCCTCGGGAAGGATTTCGACGAGATCCCCGTGACGCAAGTGCGGGGCGTGGACGTCCACCAGACGTTCGGTCAGCGCGTCCTCGGGTACGGGACGGTGCGCGTGAGTTCGGAAGGTGGCAAGAGCCTCGGCAACGAGGACTGGAAGGGAATCCCGAAGCCGTTCCGCTTCCAGAAGCTGATCGAGAACGCGACCATGGCCCAGCAGACCCCGTCCGGAGCGTTCCCGAGCACGGGGTCCGGGCGCTAGCAAGACTCCGGGCGGGCACCTTAAATCGGGCCGGCCCCGTCGGGGGAAGGTCGCCATGCCCGACGACTTCGATACCATCGTGGTAGGGGCCGGGATGGCCGGCTGCGCTGCAGCGATTCGTCTCGCGCAAGGCGGCGCGAACGTGCTCTTGGTCGAGCGAGGCGCTGAGCCGGGGACGAAGAACCTCTCGGGGGGGCTTCTCTGGGGGAACGACCTCTCGCGTGTCCTCCCGAACTGGTGGCGCGAGATGCCGGTGGAGCGCCACGTCGTTCGAAAGCGATTCGGCGTCCTCACCGAGAAAAGCGCGGTTTCGTTCGACCTCGAAGAAGAGAGCTGGAACTCGGAGCCCTACGCGGCCCACAGCGTCCTTCGCTCGCGGACCGACAGTTGGCTCGCGAAGAAGGCAGAGGAGGCGGGGGCGACGGTCGTCGCCTCCGTCCCGGTCGAGAAGTTGAACTGGGAAGGCGCTCGCGTCCACGGCATCGTACAGGGAGGCGAGACGATGACCGCCCCTGTGACGATCCTCGCCGACGGCACGAACTCTCGCCTCTCCCTCGGCACCCCCATTCGGCCGACGCCGCATCTTTCCCCCGAGTCGACCGAACTCGGGGTGAAGGAAGTGTTCCGACTCGACCGCTCGGTCCTGGAGGACCGCTTCGGCGTCACGGGCGACGAGGGTCACGCTGAGGAGTGGGTCGCGGGCCTCTTTCCTGCCGGGGTGATGGGTGGCGGGTTCCTCTACACCAATCGCGATACGGTATCTCTCGGGATCATCGTGCGCATCGCCTCGCTCTACGGTGGAAACGCCTACTCCCAGGAGCTCGTCGAGCGGTTCAAGCTCCACCCCGCGATCGCGCGACGCCTCAAGGGCGCCGAACTGGTGGAGTACGGTGCGAAGCTGGTCCCGGGAGGCTGGGCGAGCCGCCCGGCGGCCTTCCACGGCGACGGCTGGATGGTCGCGGGGGACGCGGCCGGGTTCCTCTTTTCGAACGGGATCATGATCCAGGGAATGAACTACGCGATCCGTTCTGGCCTCGAAGCGGCCGAGACCGCCCTCGCCGCGAAGGCCGCGGGGAATGCCTCGTCCGCCATGCTCGCCGAGTATGACCAGCGTCTCGAGGCGAGCGGCATCCTTCCCGACTTCCGCGATTGGGAACGACTCGACCGGGTGAAATGGAATCCCCGCATCTACACGGTGTATCCGAGGTTCGCGGCCCAGCTTTTGCGGTCCATGATGGGAGAGGCGGGGTCGCCGAAACAGTCGGCCCGCAAGGTCGTCCGCGCGGTCCAGAAGGCAGCGGGAATGAAGACGACAACGCTGCTTCGGGACGGCATTGAACTAGCATTCGACATGTAGTGGTCGTCCTCGCGAATCGGCGGACGGGAGCTCGGGGACTTTCCCGCCGAGCCCGGACAATTCTTCAGGCAGCGCGAACGCGTCGGACCTCTTGCGTGAGCGCCGGGACGATCTGGAAGAGGTCCCCCACGATGCCGTAGTCGGCGACCTTGAAAATCGGGGCGCTCGCGTCGGAGTTGACCGCGACGATGACGCGGGAGCTCACCATTCCTACGAGGTGCTGGATCGCGCCCGAGATGCCGACCGCGATGTAGAGCTGTGGGGAGACAGTCCTCCCGGTCTGGCCGACCTGGAAGCTCGCCGGCCTCCAGCCGGCATCCGTGACCGCTCGAGAAGCTCCGACTGCCGCTCCGAGCGAACTCGCAAGCTCTTCGATGAGGTGGAAGTTCTCGGCGGCGCGAACCCCTCGGC
>Ga0187780_10000167_pt1 | contig 52597 bp, 44 predicted proteins | sample 1015_Q2_SP10_20__FD_132429 | JGI IMG/M metagenome (GOLD analysis project Ga0187780, IMG submission 132429) | Tropical peat soil microbial communities from peatlands in Department of Meta, Colombia - 1015_Q2_SP10_20_MG | ecosystem: Environmental > Terrestrial > Soil > Wetlands > Peat | place...
GAACGCGACGAGCAGGTTCTTGCCCAGCGCCAGCTCGCCGTTGTGGGTCCCGGGGCCGTCGGCGATGAGGTCGCCGGCCGCCACCCGCTGGCCCTCCTCGACGACGACCTTCTGGTTGATGGAGGTGTTCTGGTTCGAGCGGCGGAACTTGGCCAGGCGGTAGGTCCGCTTGCCGAGCTCCTTGTTGAGCCGGTCGCGCTGGCCCGCCTTGTACTCGACGACGACGGCGTCACCCGACACCTCGACGACGGAGCCCTCGCCCTCGGCGAGGATCACGTCGCCGGCGTCCTGGGCGGCGCGGGCCTCGACGCCGGTGCCGATGTAGGGCGCCTCGGGCACCACCAGCGGCACCGCCTGCTTCTGCATGTTGGCGCCCATCAGGGCCCGGTTGGCGTCGTCGTGCTCGACGAAGGGGATCAGGGCCGTGGAGACCGAGACGATCTGCTTGGGCGACACGTCCATGAGGTCGACCTCCGTGGGCGGCACGTAGTCGATCTCCGAGGTCGTCCCGTACGACGTCGACGTGGCCCCGACCCGCACGCCGGCGCCCTGCGGCCCGCGGCGCACCAGGACGCGCTCGTCGACGAAGCGACCCGACGCGTCGAGCGTGGCGTTGGCCTGGGCGATGACGTGCTCCTCCTCCTCGTCGGCGGCGAGGTAGACGATCTCGTCGGTGACGCGCCCGTCGGCGACCTTGCGGTACGGGGTCTCGATGAACCCGTACTCGTTGACCCGCGCGTAGGTGGCCAGGGCGCCGATCAGGCCGATGTTGGGGCCTTCGGGCGTCTCGATGGGGCACATCCGGCCGTAGTGCGAGCTGTGCACGTCCCGCACCTCGAAGCCGGCGCGCTCGCGGCTCAGGCCGCCGGGGCCCAAGGCCGAGAGCCGGCGCTTGTGGGCCAGGCCCGAGAGCGGGTTGTTCTGGTCCATGAACTGGCTCAGCTGGCTGGTGCCGAAGAACTCCTTGATGGCGGCGACCACCGGCCGGATGTTGATCAGCGTCTGGGGCGTGATCGCCTCGACGTCCTGGGTGGTCATGCGCTCCCGCACGACCCGCTCCATCCGGCTCAGCCCCACCCGGACCTGGTTCTGGATCAGCTCGCCCACCGAGCGGATGCGCCGGTTGGCGAAGTGGTCCTGGTCGTCGATCCGGTAGCCCGACTCGCCGTCCGCCAGGTGCAGCATGTAGGTGGCGGCCGCCAGGATCTCGGCCTGGCTGAGCACACCCTGGTCCGGCTGGGGCCGCTCGAGCTCGATGTCGAAGATCTCGGCGATCCGCTCGATCTCGGGGCCGAGCTTGCGGTTCAGGCGGTAGCGCCCGACGCGCGTCAGGTCGTAGCGCTTCGGGTTGAAGAAGGCGTTCTCGAAGTACCCCTTGGCCGCCTCGACCGACAGCGGCTCGCCCGGGCGGGCGCGCTTGTAGATCTCGAGGAGGGCCTCCTCGCGGGAGGGCGCGAGGTCCCGCTCCTTCTCCCACTGCCCCTCCAGGAAGTCGAAGTGGCGGACGAAGCGGTTGAGGAACCCCTCGTCCTCGAACCCGAGGGCCCGGAGGAGGACGAAGAGGGACAGGCGGCGCTTGCGGGCCACCCGGGCGCCGGCGGTGACGTCCTTGGACGGCTTGGCCTCGACGTCGAACTCGATCCACTCGCCGCGGTAGGGGTGGATGGTCCCGGTGACGATGGTCTTGGCGTCACGACCGGGCTGGAAGATCACCCCCGGGGACCGCACCAGCTGGCTCACCACGACCCGCTCGGTGCCGTTGATGATGAAGGTGCCCTTGTCCGTCATCATCGGGAAGTCCCCCATGAAGACGGTCTGCTCCTTGATCTCCCCGGTCTGGGCGTTCATGAACCGCGCCCGGACGAAGACCGGGGCGGCAAAGGTCATGTCCTTCTCCTTGCACTCCTCCTCTCGGAACTTGGGCGGCGGGCGCAGGTCGGGATCCGTCGGGTCGAACTCCAGCTCGAGGCGGAGCTGCCCGGTGAAGTCCTCGATCGGGCTGATGTCGGCGAAGGCCTCCGCCAGGCCCCGGTCGAGGAACCACTGGAACGAGTCGCGCTGGATGGCGATCAGGTCCGGCAGTGACAGGACCTCGTCCAGGTTGGCGAAGGAGAAACGGTCCGGGCTCTTTGACCGTGAAGGCAACGGTCTACTCCTCCCAGTGCAGTGGTGATCGGGGCGGGCGGTTCGGCGTATCGGGTCGACGGGTCGGCAGGGTGGTCCCCTTCGGGACACGGGTACGGGCTCGGGGCACTACGGGCAGGCGGGACGGCGACGATTCGGGCGGGCGACCGAACGCAGCGACACCGGGGCGACTGACGCCGGGGCGCGCGTCATTCAGGCGTCAATTACCGGTGTGGCGCGACGACAGGGCACGGCAACCCGATAGCATACGCGGACGCGGATGCCGGGGCAACCCCAAGCTGCCACGGACAGGGTACGGACGCGCCGGGGTCGCGTCAAGCACCCCGGCGGGCCCGCTGACCCGCGGCTTCCCGCCCCGACCCACGGGCGGCATCGCCCGCCGGACCGGCGCGGCTACTTGATCTCGACGGAGGCGCCGGCCTCTTCGAGCTGGGCCTTCGCCTTCTCCGCGTCCTCCTTGGAGACCTTCTCGAGGACGGGCTTGGGGGCACCGTCGACCAGGTCCTTGGCCTCCTTCAGGCCGAGGCTCGTGAGGGCCCGGACCTCCTTGATGACCTGGATCTTCTTGTCGCCGGCCGACGCCAGGACGACGTCGAACTCCGACTTCTCCTCCTCGCCGCCGGCCGCGGCCTCGCCCCCGCCCGCGGCGGGGGCCACGGCGGCAACGGCGACCGGTGCGGCCGCGGTGACGCCGAACTTGTCCTCGAACTCCTTCAGCAGCTCGGAGAGCTCGAGGACCGAGAGGTTGGCGATCCCGTCGAGGATCTCGTCCTTGGTCAGGGTCTTGTCAGCCATCGGTGGTGCTCCTTGTCGTGTCGATCTGGGTCGTGTCGATCTGGTCGGCCGCTCTGGTCGGCCGCTCTCAGGCCTCTGGCCCCGCCTCGGCGGCCGGCTCCTCGGCGGCCGGCTCCTCGGCGGCCGGCTCCGCACCGGGGGTGGCCTCGTCCGCGGCCGTCTCGGCTGCCGGAGCCGGCTCGGGCGCCCCGCCGCGCTCTTCGACCAGGGCCGACAGACCGTAGGCGAGGTTGCGCGGCAGGGCCTGTAGGAGTCCGGCGAACTGCTGCAGCGGCGCGGCGATGGCGCCGGCGACCCGGGCCAGGAGGACCTCACGGGAGGGCAGGTCGGCCAGCGCCTCGAGGTCGCGTGCGCTCAGGAGCCCCTCGCCGACCATGCCGCCCTTGATGACCAGGTGGGGGTTGCCCCGAGCGAAGTCCCGCAGGGCCTTGGCCACCGCTGTGATGTCGCCGGTCGAGAACGCGATCGCGGTCGGCCCGGTGAGCAGGGAGTCCAGGGCGGCATGCGGACCGCCCGCCACCGCCAACTTCACCAGGGTGTTCTTGTAGACCTTGTAGTCGACGCCCACGGCCTGCAGCGCCTGGCGAAGCTGGGCCAGCTCGGCGACGGTCAGGCCCCGGTACTCGGTGAGGATGGTGGCGCCGGCACCGTCGAGGCGGCCACGCACCTCGTCGACGACGGCCACCTTCTCCGGCCTGGGGTTCTCCATCTCCGGCTCCTCCACCTCGGTCGGCGCCCTCTGGCACCGTGTGCTGCCGCCACCGCAGCCACCGAGCGGCGACCGCGCGGGCCGCCGCGAAGCGGGATGGGTCGTCACCTCGTCAGGCGGGCTGGCGCCCCTTCGGCACCACGCGGGGGCGGTGCGACCGGAGGTCTACGGCGACGGCGTCGTTGTCAGACCGAAAACCCTACTACGGCTAGGAGGCGAGCTCCTCCTCGGCCTCCCGTGCCCGGAGCGGGTCGATGTGCACGCCGGGGCCCATGGTCGACGACAGGGTGATGCCCTTGAGGTAGCGGCCCTTGGCGGCGGCCGGCTTGGCCCGGACCAGCTCCTCGATCACCGCGTGGACGTTGGCCAGGAGGTCGCGGGGCTCGAAGGACGCCTTGCCCACGCGGACGTGCACGTTGCCGACCTTGTCGGTCCGGTACTCGACGCGCCCACCCTTGAACTCGACGACGGCCTTTCCCACGTCGGTGGTGACGGTGCCGGTCTTGGGGTTGGGCATGAGCCCGCGGGGCCCGAGCACGCGACCGAGCTTGCCCACCTGGCCCATCAGGTCGGGGGTGGCGATGGCCACGTCGAAGTCGAGGAACCCGCCCTCGACCCGGGACACGAGGTCGTCCGCCCCCACCTCGTCGGCACCGGCCTGGCGCGCCTCGGCCGCCTGCTCGCCTGCGGCGAACACGGCCACCCGGGCCGTACGGCCCGTGCCCGACGGCAGGGTCAGGGTGCCCCGGACGATCTGGTCGGCCTTGCGCGGGTCGACGCCCAGCCGCACCGCCAGCTCGACCGTCTCGTCGAAGGTGGCCTTGGCGTTGGACTTCACGATCCCGACGGCCTCCGCCGGCGTGTACTGCTCCTGACGGTCGAACGTCTCTACGGCGGCACGGTACTTCTTGCCCCTGTGCACGGCGCGCTCCTCTCCGGTGGTCCGCTGCGGCCGGCTCAGCCGCTGACCGCGATGCCCATCGACCGGGCGGTCCCGGCGACCTGGCGCTTGGCGGCCTCGATGTCGTTCGTGTTGAGGTCGGGCAGCTTGACCTTGGCGATGTCCGTCAGCTGCGCGTCGGTGATGGTGCCGACCTGCTCCCGGCCGGATGCGTTGGCGCCCTTCTCCAGGCCGGCGGCCTCCCGGATGAGCACGGGCGTGGGCGGGGTCTTGAGCGTGAAGCTGAAGGACCGGTCCTCGTAGATCACGATCTCGACCGGGACGATCGTGCCGCGCTGGTTCTCCGTGGCGGCGTTGTACTGCTTGCAGAACTCCATGGTCTGCACACCGTGCGGTCCGAGCGCGGTGCCGACCGGGGGCGCGGGTGTCGCGCCCCCCGCCGGGAGCTGGATCTTCACGATCGCGAGCGTCTTCTTCTTCGCCATGGCGAGTCGATGCCTCCTCCGCGCCTAGAGCTTGGCGACCTGGCTGAATTCGAGCTCGACCGGCGTCTCCCGGCCGAAGATGTTGACGAGCACCTTGAGCTTGAGCTGGTCCTCGTTGATCTCGTCGATCTGGCCCGAGAAATCGGCGAAGGGGCCTTCCTTCACCCGCACCGTCTCGCCCACCTCGTACTCGAGGCGCGGCCTGGTCTTCTTGGCCGGCTCGGGACCGCCTTCGACCTTCACCTGCAGGATGCTCTCGACTTCACGCCGCGACAGCGGGGTGGGCTTGGTCCCCGGCCCGACGAACCCGGTCACCCCTGGGGTGTTGCGGATGACCGACCATGAGTCGTCGTCGAGGTCGCAGCGCGTCAGGAGGTAGCCCGGGAAGACCTTCTTCTGGACGACCACCTTCTTGCCGTTCTTGAACTCGACGACGTCCTCCATCGGGATGACGACCTCGAAGATCCGGTCCTCCATGTTCATGGACACGATGCGGGACTCGAGGTTGGACTTCACCTTGTTCTCGTAGCCCGCGTAGGAGTGCACAACGAACCACTGTCCCGGGCGGTCGTAGGGGCTCTCGACGACGACGGCCGGCTCCTCGCCTTCCTCGTATTCCTCGCCCTCGCCGTACCCCTCGGCCTCGTCGAGCGCGTCGGCGCCCGCCGCCGAACCCGGCTCGGCCACCTCCGCCACCTCGACGATCTCGACCTCCTCGCCCGCCGTCGCCACGGAGGCGACCTCGGCGACCACCTCGGCCTCGGCGGGGGCCGCGGCCGGGATAGCGCCGGAGGCGGACGCGTCGGTGCCCGTGGCCGAGGCGAGGGAAGCGATCTCCTCCTCGCGCAGGAGGTCGGCGAACGGCGACTTCTCGGCGACCTCCGCCGGCGCGGCGTCCCCCGCCTCGGTCGCGGGGGCGTCGGGCGGGTCGTGCCGGTTGATCTCGAGGTCGCTCATCAGGTGTTGAAGAGGAACGACATGGCGTGGTTGAACGCGTAGTTGAGCAGGAAGATGAGGCTCACCATCAAGACGAGCGTGCCGAGCACCACGGTGAAGGACCGGGCCACCTCGGGGCGGGTGGGCCAGGCGACCTGGCGCAGCTCCGAGCGCACCCCCCGGAAGAACTCGACGACGCGGCTGCCACGCGACTCGGCCTGCGGCGCCGGTCTGGGCGCCCGCGGCTGGGGCGCCGTGCGTCGCGTCGCGGCGCTGCCGTCAGCCTCGAGCTGACCCTGGCGCTGCATCATGCGCTTCATCTCTCGGTTCACGGCTTCGCACGCCTTTCGACGAACGGGTGGCAGGGCAGGAGGGACTCGAACCCCCAACCGCCGGTTTTGGAGACCGGTGCTCTACCAGTTGAGCTACTGCCCTCCGACGGCCCGACCACCGGTCAGCCGGCCTCTGGGGCCGAAGGCTCAGGTTACCACCGGTCGTCGGGTGCCTCCCATCGGCGCGGCCCCCGAAGGCCGAGGTCAGACGCGAACCGCCCCCTCCAACGAGGCCAGGACCGACCCCAGGGCGCCGGCGGGCAGGGGCGGGTGCTGGGTGCGCAGCTGGCGGAGGAGCCCGAACAGGCGGCGGTACTTCGCTATGTCCGCCTGGCAGCGCAGACAGGACTCGACGTGGCGGACCAGCCGACGGTCGGCGCGGCCGGCCCCGTCGAGGGCGCGCGGCGCCCGAGGGGGCGTAGATCGCCGGTGCGGGCCCGGTCGACCAGGTCGGCCTCCCGTCGCCCGGCGTCGGCGTCGGTCAGCGGGTCTCCTTGTGGAGGGTGTGCTTGCGGTCCCAGCGGCAGTACTTCGTCAGCTCGATCCGCTCCCGGTCGTTCTGCTTGTTCTTGGTGGTGATGTAGTTGCGCCGCTTGCAGACCTCGCAGGCCAGGGTGACCTGCACGCGCTTTTCGTTCTTCGCCATGACCGGACCTCCTGGGTGACCCTGCCGGGCGCCTCGTCCCGGATCGGTAGCGGCGGCGGGACTCGAACCCGCGACCCCACGATTATGAGCCGTGTGCTCTGACCGACTGAGCTACGCCGCCTTGGGGAGCCCCCTGTCGGAATCGAACCGACGACACCAGCCTTACCATGGCTGTGCTCTGCCGACTGAGCTAAGGGGGCTGACGCGCCCTTCGGCGCCGAATGATCATAGTCGAGCCCACCCCTCCCGCCGCCCGAGAATCCCGAGCGTGTGAGGGGTGTCGCTACGATCAGACGATGGACGTGCGCTTGGCCCAGCCGGCTGATGCGGCGGCCATCCGGGCGATCTACAACGCCGAGGTCACCAGGTCGACGGTGACCTTCGACATCGAGCCCCGCACCCTGGCCGAGCAGCGCCGGTGGGTCGAGCAGCACCAGGGGGTCCACCCGGCCGTGGTCGCGGTGGAGGACGGCGTCGTGACCGGCTTCGGCTCCTTGTCGCCCTTCCGCGACCGCGCCGCCTATTCGACGACGGTGGAGGACTCGGTCTACGTGGACGAGGCCTGGCGCGGGCGGGGCGTGGGGCGGCTCCTGCTCCGGGAGCTGGTGGCGCTGGCCCAGAAGCAGGGGTTCCATACCGTCATCGCCCGCATCTCCGGCGACAACGCCCCGTCGATCGCTCTGCACGAGTCCTGTGGCTTCACGATGGTGGGCGTCGAGCGGGAGGTCGGGCGCAAGTTCGGCCGGTGGATCGACGTGACCGTCATGCAGCTGCTCCTCTGAGCGGGCGAACCTCCCGGGGGCGCACCGAGGCGGGGCGAGGGCGTGTCCGAACACCCGCCGCCGGCCTGTCAGGCGACGGCCGCCGCGCCGCTCAGGCGCTTGCGCCGGGCCGACGGCGTCAGGGGGACGGTCAGGATGGCCAGCAGCACCAGCAGGGCGGTGGCGACCGCCAGGGGGTTGGCGTGCAGGAGGTCGTTGACGAGCTGCCGGCCGCCGGGCAGGCCCAGGAAGGCCGACGCGATCGACAGGGAGATGATCAGGGACCGGACCCTGCCCGTCGCCACCGGGGCCAGCAGGACGAGCCCCCACGACAGGTACCAGGGCTGGACCACGGGCCCGAGGACGACGAGGAGCAGCAGGGTCACGCCCAGCGCACGCAGCGCCCCGATGCGCTCGGAGCGCCACAAGAGCCACAGCCCCGTGCCGGCCGCCAGCGCCAGGCCGAGCACCCGGGTGAAGGAGAGGACGACGTGCTGGGGGATGCCGAGGTGCGCGAGGTGCGCCAGATCGGTGAGCAGCATCCCGACCCCCGTGGCCGGCGCCACCCACGACCGGACCGTGCCCGGCGATGCCAGGTTGCCGATCCAGCCCCACCCCAGGCCCGTGAGCAGTGACAGTGCGCCCATGACGACCCCCGAGATGAGCGCGGCGTTGACGATGGGACGGATGCGCTCTCGCACCGGGAGGCCGGGGCCCATCCACTCCCAGGCGATGTAGAGGACGCCGAGCGCCGCCGGTGCCTTGACCGCTGCGGCCAGCGAGCACAGGACGATGCCGAGCACCGGGCGCTTGACGCGGGCGGCGGTGATGCCGGCCACGAGCAGTCCGACCATGAGCGCGTCGTTGTGGGCCCCGCCGACCAGATGGAGCATCGTGACCGGGTTCAGCACGGCCAGCGCGAAGGCCTCCGAGGGATCTCGCCCGAGGGACCGGGCCAGCTTGGGGATGCTCACGGCGATGAGCCCCACGCCGACGAGGGCGAGCAGACGAAGGAGCACGAGGTCGGGCAGGACGTGGTGCATCGACGCGCTGGTGATGGCGCCGTCCACCTTGAGGAACAGCGGGCCGTAGGGTGCTGGCGCGGTGCCCCACAGCGGGTCCACCAACGACACGTACGGACCGGCGCCGAGCACGTCGGGGCCGTAGTGGTACGGGCTGATGTGGTGGCTCATCATCTCGCCCTGCGCCGCGTAGCTGTAGACGTCGCGGCTGAAGAGCGGCGGCGCGACGAGCAGCGGCAGCACCCAGATGGCGGCCACCACGACCAGCTTGCGCACGGGAACCCCGGGCACCTGGGAGAGGGTCCGGGCCAGTCCGTACCAGACCCGCATGAGGAGGAGGAGGCCGCCGTAGACGGCCACCAGCCCGAAGAACAGGCCGCGGGTGGAGGGGGTGGCACCCGGCGCGGGCACGCCGAAGAACCACGCGCCCGGCTCCTTCAGGGCGAAGGGGGAGCGCTGCTGGACGACGCCGATGGTGATGGCGAGGATGGCGACGAAGCCGAGGAGCGCGGGGCGCAGCAGCAGCTTCGACCCGTCACCGGTGACCTCGTCGGCCCTGAGGTCGGGGCCGACCAGCGCACTGAACGGCCAGCGCGAGCGGACCTTGTCGTCCCAGCGGCCGAGCTGGTCCAGGGCGGCGCCGGCGGCGCGGCGCACCGGGAAGGCCGCCCCGCGTCGCTGTGTCTGGGTGGTCACCCCTACGGCCTCGTCGTCGGTCCGATGTCGCGGTGGAGGGTCTGGGACTGTGGGCCCGTCCGATCGCCGCCTGCGGGGGACGGCCCTGTGGTGAACGCACGCACCTCGGGAGATGGCAGGTCCGTAACCGCATTGTAATGAACCCCGCCGCCCGGGCAAGTGACGGCGGGGTTGCGGCGCCGAGGCGACCTCGGCGCCCTCGGCGCGGTGGGCCGGGAAGGATTCGAACCTTCGTAGGCGCTGCCGGCAGATTTACAGTCTGCTCCCTTTGGCCGCTCGGGCACCGACCCGCGACGCCTGACCATACTGCCTCGACGAGGCGCCGCCTGACGGCTGGAGGGGCACCGCCTGGACGTGGCCCCTTGCGCCGGGAACGCCGCCGCCCGGCCGCGGCGTATCGTGTCGGCCGTGCCGACCTTCGACGTGGTCTCCGAAGTGGACATGCAGGAAGTCCGCAACGCCGTCGACCAGGCGAGCCGCGAAGCGAGCACGCGCTTCGACTTCAAGGGCACCGACTCGACCATCGAGCTCAGCGGGAACGAGCTCGTGCTGCACTCGGCGACGGAGGACCGACTCCGGGCGCTCCACCAGGTGCTCGAGGAGAAGCTCGTGCGCCGCCAGGTGTCGCTCAAGGCGCTCGACCCCGGGAAGATCGAGGAAGCGGCCAAGGGGACAGCCCGTCAGCGCATCGGCATCCGGGCGGGAATCTCCGCTGATCACGCCAAGCGGCTGAACAAGTTCATCAAGGACATGAACCTGAAGGGCGTCTCGTCACAGGCCCAGGGCGACCAGCTCCGCGTGTCGGGCAAGAAGCGTGACGACCTGCAGGCGGTGATCCAGGCCCTGAAGGCCGAGGACTTCGGCATCCCGCTGCAATTCACGAACTTCCGGGACTGATCGCGCCCCTGGCCACGCTCGGATTGCTCTAGGAGTCGACCAGCTCGGCCTCTGCCTGCTCCTGTGGGTGGTGGCGGAACAGCCGGTTGAAGATCAGGAACTTCCCGATCCACAGCACGCCATAGGCGGTGAAGTTGGCCGTCATGACGATGACCGTGCTGCCGAAATGGTGCAGCTGGTGCTCCTGGCTGAAGTCCCTGGCCATTGCCGCCGCGACCGTCGAGAGCAGGAGCCCGGCGAACGACGCCGCCCAGAACGGGACGACCTCCTTCCAGAGGTGCGATTTCCCCGACTTGCCCCAGGCCCACTTGCGGTTCAGGTAGTACGACGGCACCGTGGCCACCGCGTTGGCGAAGATCGCGCTGGGCACCTCCGACCACAGGCGCAGGACCCCGTACACGAGGAAGAGGACACCGAGGGAAACGGCGGTCGAGACGACCGACACCATCGTGTAGCGGAACATCTTCTTCCCGGTGGGGGTCTGGTACGTCTGCCAGGCCCGCTCCACGAGGTCGCGCATCAGCCCACGCTATAGGACGGGGTCGAACAAGCGCCGATCAGGGCGGTCCACCTGGGGTTTCCCCGGCGGGGCCGGCGGGGCCGGCGGTCACACCACCTCCAGGGCGTTGGCGCGGGCGAGGGCCCCGAACCACCCCGCGCTCGGCTTCGGGCGGCGTCCGAACGTCGTCCGGTCCACCTCGACGAGGCCGAACCTGGGGCCGTAACCCAGCACCCACTCGAAGTTGTCGAGAAGGCTCCAGTGCAGGTAGCCGCGGACGTCGATGCCGTCCCCGAGACACCGGTGCACCCCCGCGATGGCCTCGGACACGAAAGCCCGGCGCTGCTCGTCGTCGGCCGTCCCGATGCCGTTCTCGGTGACCAGCACCGGGGTGCCGCCGGTGCGCGCCCATGCCCGGCGCACCGTCGCCTCCAGGGCGGCCGGCCAGACCTCGTAGCCCATCTGGGTCACCGGCACCCCGGGCTCGGGACCGAGCGAGCCGTCGGGCCCGATCCGGTCGCGACTGTAGGTCTGCACCCCCACGAAGTCGTCCCCTGCCGTCGCCTCGAGGAACACGTCCTCGGACGTCCGCCGGACGCGCTCGAGGCGCTCCTCGCCGCCGTCGGCCGCCTGGAAGTCGGTCATCGACAAGGTGAGGCCCACCGGGAAGTCGCCGGGACCGGCGCGAAGTGCCTCGACGCCCAGGCGGTGCGCCCGGCACAGCGCGCCGCTGACTGCGTCGCGCCGGGCGCCGTCACGCACCGCGGGGGGGAAGACCCCGAAGCGGTACCCCATGGACGACACGATGTTGGGCTCGTTGAACGTGCACGCCCACCCCACCAGGTCGCCGAGGCCGTCGACGACCCGGGCGCAGAGCCGGGCGAAGCGCTCGGGCGCGTCCGACGCCTCCCAGCCGCCGCGCTCGGCCAGCCACCGGGGCGTCGTGAAGTGGTGGAAGGTCACGATGGGCACCAGCCCGCGCTCGTGACACCCGGCGCACATGCGCCGGTAGTGCTCGATCGCCGCGCGCGACCACTCCCCCTCGGCGGGCTCGATCCGGCTCCATTCGATCGAGAAGCGGTACGCCCCGAGCCCAAGCCCGGCCACGATGTCCAGGTCCTCGGGCCAGCGGTTCCACGAGTCGCACGCGTCGCCGCTCGGCTCCACGCACACGGTGCCCGGCGCGTGCTCGAAGGCCCACCAGTCGTTGTTGACGTTGCCTCCCTCGACCTGGTGCGCGGCGGTGGCCGTGCCCCAGAGGAAGCCGTCGGGGAAGGCGAGGTGGGCCACGCCGGGCCACGGTAGCGGGGGCGAGGGCGTGGCTGGGTGCGGGCTGCCAGGATGGAGCCGTGAGCGACGCACTCGACTTCCTCGTGAAGCTGCTCGACATCGAGCCCATCGAGGTCAACATCTTCCGCGGCGTGAGCCCCGACGAGCACCGGCAGCGGGTCTTCGGGGGCCAGGTCGCCGCCCAGGCTCTGATGGCCGCGGGGCGGACGGTGGAGCGGGGGCGCGTCCACTCGCTGCACTCGTACTTCCTGCGCCCCGGTGACCCCAACGTCCCGATCCTCTACGAGGTGGACCGCATCCGTGACGGCCGTTCCTTCACGACCCGGCGCGTCGTCGCCATCCAGCACGGCCAGGCCATCTTCAACATGGCGGCGTCGTTCCACGCCGAGGAGGAGGGGCCCCTGGTGCACCAGGTCCCCATGCCCGAGGTCCCCGGCCCCGAGTCGCTGGCGACCCTGCGGGACCGCCTCGAGCCCTTTCGCGACCAGTTGGCCGACTGGTTCGCCCGCCCCCACCCCATCGACCAGCGCCATGTCGGGGAGCTCCCGTGGATGTCCCACGAGGGCCGCGACCCCATCCAGCGGCTGTGGATCCGGGCCGACGGCACCCTCGGCGACGAGCCGTTGCTCCACGCCTGCGTGGCGGCCTACGCCTCGGACATGTCCCTGTTCGACACGATGCTCGCACCCCACGACGTCCGCTGGGACGACGCCGAGTTCATGGGCGCGAGCCTGGACCACTGCATGTGGTTCCACCGGCCGTTCCGGGCCGACGAGTGGCTCCTGTACGACATGGACAGCCCGAACGCCTACGGAGCGCGGGGATTGGCACGCGGCTTCCTCTTCACTCGCGACGGCACGCTCGTCGTTTCGATGGTGCAGGAGGGCCTGATGCGCCTGGTGCCGAAGCCGACGCCGGCCTGAGGAGCGGGGCCGGCGCTCGGCCCCTCCAGGACCGGGACCTAGCGGTCGCTCATGGGCACGTAGGGCCGCGACTCGGGGCCGACGTAGAGCTGGCGGGGCCGCGAGATCTTGGTGTCCTGGTCGAGCAGCTCCTGCCAGTGGGCGAGCCACCCCGCGGTGCGGGGGATGGCGAAGAGCACCGGGAACATCTCGAGCGGGAATCCCATCGCCTGGTAGATGAGGCCCGAGTAGAAGTCGACGTTCGGGTACAGCCGGCGCGAGGTGAAGTACTCGTCGTTGAGCGCGATCTCCTCCAGTTTCAGCGCGATGTCCAGCAGCGGGTTCTTGCCGGTGATGGAGAAGACCTCGTCGGCGGTGCGCTTGATGATCTTGGCCCGCGGGTCGTAGCTCTTGTACACGCGATGGCCGAAGCCCTGCAGCCGCCCGTGCCCCTGCTTCACGGACTCGACGAACGCGGGGACGTTGTCCAGCGAGCCGATGTCGGTCAGCATCCGGATGACGGCCTCGTTGGCGCCACCGTGACGCGGTCCGTAGAGCGCGGCGCACGCCGCGGCACAGCACGAGTACGGGTCGGCGTGCGAGGAACCGACGACCCGCATGGCGGTGGTGGAGCAGTTCTGCTCGTGATCCGCGTGGAGGATGAACAGGATGTCGAGCGCCCGGGCCAGCGTGGGGTTGGCGTCGAAGCGGGGCTCGGCCACCTTCCACATCATCGAGAGGAAGTTGGCGCAGAAGTCGAGCGAATTGTCCGGGTAGACGAAGGGCATGCCCACGCTGAAACGGTGCGCCGCGGCGGCGAGGGTGGGCATCTTGGCGATCAGCCGGATGATCTGCCGGGATCGGGAGTCGGGGTCGAAGATGTCCTTGGCGTCGAGGTAGAAGGTCGAGAGCGCGGCCACGGCCGATACCAGCATCCCCATCGGGTGGGCGTCGTAGTGGAAGCCCTCGAGGAAGCGCTTGCGCACGTTCTCGTGGATGTAGGTGTGGTAGGTGACCTCGTGACGCCACGCGTCGTACTGCTCGGCCGTGGGCAGCTCGCCGTTGAGGAGGAGGTACGCCACCTCGAGGTAGGTCGAACGCTCGGCCAGCTCCTCGATCGGGTACCCGCGGTAGCGCAGGATCCCCTGGTCGCCGTCGAGGTAGGTGATGTCGCTCTCGCATGCGGCCGTGGCCGTGAAGCCCGGGTCGTAGAACCAGATCCCCGGGAGGAGCTTCTGCCACCCGCTGGCCGCCACTCCGCCATGGGCGATCGGGATCTCGAGCTGGTTGCCCGTCCGGTTGTCGATGATCGTGATGCTCTCGGGCACGGCACTCGACCCCTTCTCTCGCCTCTTCGTCGATCCAGAGGTTGATCCTACGGCGCGGAAGGCCGCACCTTCATCCGCGACCGCGGCGACGGGACGCCGCGTGGCGGGTCGTCACCGGGGCGCCGGGCGACGGCGCGAGGCTCGCAGCGCCTTGGCGGGGGGCTTCGTGGTGGTGGTGGTGGTGGTGGTCGTGGTGGTGGTGGTCGTCGTGGTCGTCGTGGTCGGCGGGGGTGCCGCCACGGCGATCGCCATGGTGGACGACGCCGGCTGGCCTCCGGCCGTGTCGGTGGCGGTGACCAGCACGGTGTAGGTACCGCCGGGCTGCACCGAGATCCCGGGCAACGTCACGGCCGCGGACTGCCCGCTCAGCACGTCGACGGTGGCCCCCACCGCGCCCCCCGGCGGTGCCGAGCCGGCGACGGCGGCCGCGCCCGCTGCCACCCGGACACCGGTCTCGTCGACGTTGCCCTCGTCGGTCACGACCACGTGGAGGACGAGCGAGGACGTCGGGGCCACCACGCCGGGCCCGGTCCCCGTCACCACGGCGGGGGGCACCGTCGACAGCGCGGCGACGACGAGCCGGGGGGCGGGCTCCAGCGCGGGGATGCGGCCGAGGGCGCTCACGAAGCCGGCGAGGGCGGACTGGTCCCACGCGGGCGCCTGCGCGACCCACACGGACCGCGGCACGCGCGCGCCCGGGGCGGCACGCGCCAGCGCGCCCCGGCACGAGGCCCACGACGCGTCCGAGCCCACGAGCAGCATCCCGGCCGCGTCGAGCAGACGCAGCGCCGAGGGTTGGTCGCCCGCCGTCGCGCTCGTGCCGGTGGGGCCGCCGAACAGTCCCTCGATCGCGTCGCGCACGTCTGCAGCGCCAGACGCCCGCGCCGCCAAAGCGGCCACGCACCCGTCCGAGACACCGCCAGGCGGTGGCGGCGAGGCGGCCGACCGAACCTGGGCGAGCTCGTCGGCCGCGTCCCGGGTGACCCCGTCGAGCGCCGAGAACAGGTCGGGGCGGGTGCTCGACGCCACCCCGGACATCGTCGTCGCCAAGGCCGCCCCCGTCGCGTTCGAGCGCAGGGCGATGGGCGCCGCCAGGGACGCGAAGCCCCGGGTGAGGGTCCGGTGATAGGCGGCAGACGCGGGCCCGATGGAGGCGATCGAGCCGAGGACGAGGGCGACCACCACGGCGGCGCCCACGGCCAGGGCGGCCACCCGGGTCGCGTCGCGACTCCACGCGCGCCGACGGCGCGCTCGACGCCAGTCCCGGACCATCCGGATGACCCTAGTTTCCGGCCGTCCACCCCCCGCCGTCAGGCGGGATGGCGCGTCAGGGCGCCGGCGGAGACGGTCAGCCGCCCACCAGGCCGGCGGTGGTGGCCAGCGCGCTCGAGGTGCGACGCCATTCCACGGTCGGCTCGATGGCCGTCAGGTCCACCCGGTCGCGATGACGGTCGACGACGCCGAGGAGCGAGCGGATGGTGGAGTGCTCGAGCAGGTGCGGCACCAGGCCGAGGTCCAGCAGCTTGGTGTGCGCGGCGCGGTAGTAGTGCTCTTCTTTCTCCACCCGAGGGTCGTCGAGGTGCTCGATGCGGACGTGGCCGGGGTAGGCCTCGGCCACCAGCTCGGCCATCTCCATCACCGAGAAGGACTCGGTGAACTGGTTGAAGACCCGGAACTCCCCCTCGGTCGGCGGATTGATCACCGCCAGCTCGACGCATGCCAGCGTGTCGCGGATGTCGAGCATGCCCCTCGTCTGCCCGCCCTTGCCGTAGACGGTCAGCGGGTGGCCGACAACAGCCTGGACGCAGAACCGGTTGAGGACGGTGCCGAACACCCCGTCGTAGTCGAAGCGGGTCGCCAGGTCGGGGTGCAAGGAGGTCTCGTCGGTCTCCTGCCCGTAGACGATCCCCTGGTTGAGGTCGGTGGCCCGAAGGCCCCAAATGCGGCAGCCGAACTCGATGTTGTGGCTGTCGTGCACCTTGGACAGGTGATAGAAGGACCCGGGCCGCTTCGGGTAGGGCAGGACGTCGGTGCGCCCCTTGTGGGTGATCTCGATGAAGCCCTCTTCGATGTCGATGTTGGGTGTGCCGTACTCCCCCATGGTGCCGAGCTTCACCAGGTGGATCGACGGGTCGTGCTCCGCGATCGCGTACATCAGGTTCAGCGTGCCGACCACATTGTTGACCTGCGTGTACACGGCATGCTTGCGGTCGATCATCGAGTAGGGCGCGGAGCGCTGCTCGGCGAAGTGGACCACCGACTCGGGCTGGAAGCGCCGGAATGTCGTGTCGACGAAGTCGGCGTCGGTGAGGTCGCCTGCGAACACCTCGATGCAGTGCCCCGACACCTGCTCCCAAGTGCGGACGCGGCGCTGGAGGCTCACGATGGGCACCAGGCTCTCCACGCCCATCTCCGAGTCGTACTGGCGGCGCACGAAGTTGTCGACGACACCCACGTCGTGCCCCCGCCGGGACAGATGCAGGGCCACGGGCCAACCCAAGTAGCCGTCACCGCCCAGGACCAGGATCCGCACTGATCGCCCTCCTCGCTCTCGTCCTCCCCAGGATGGCTGAGCATCCTGGGAGGACCCTGGGAACGGCCGGAAAGGGGCCTGAGAAGGTGTGAGGGTTCGTCGGAATTGACGCGCCCGAAACACGCCCTCAACCGGCCGTTTGGCTGCGTCCACGCGGGGCGTGACAGCATGACCACTGTGCATAGGCATCGGGGGACGAAGAGTGGAGCGCATGCGTGCTGACCTATCTCCAGGCCATCGTCATCGGCTTCCTCCAGGGCTTCAGCGAGCTCTTCCCCGTCTCCAGCCTCGGTCACTCGGTGCTCGTCCCCGCGTGGCTCGGCTGGAACAACCTGGTCCACGCCCAGTCGGGCGAATCGTTCTTCCTCGCCTTCATCGTGGGGCTCCACGTGGCCACCGCCCTCGCCCTGCTGTGGTTCTTCCGCGCCGAGTGGAGCCGCATCATCGCCGGGCTCTTCACCAGCATCCGCGACCGGCGCATCGAGACGCCCTCGCAGCGCATGGCCTGGCTGCTCGTCGTGGCGACGATCCCCGCCGGGCTCATGGGCGTGGCCTTCGAGCACATCCTGCGCACGCAGTTCGCCAAGCCGATCGCCGCGTCCGTCTTCCTCATGGTGAACGGGCTCATCCTGATGGCCGGCGAACGGCTGCGCCGGCGCGACGAGGTTCGTGCGCTGGTGGCCCGCTCGCCGCAGTCGACGTCCTCCGCCGAGCCTGGCCGGCGCCTCGACACGCTGAACTTCAAGGAGGCCGGCATCATCGGCGTCGCCCAGGTCTTCGCCCTCGTCGCCGGGATCAGCCGGTCGGGCATCACCATGGTCGCCGGCCTGGTGCGTGGCCTCGACCACGAGGACGCCGCCCGCTTCTCCTTCCTGCTGGCGACGCCGATCATCCTGGCGGCGGGCGTCTACAAGATCCCCGACCTCCTCGGCCCCCTGGGCAACGGCGTGCGCGCACAGATACTGGTGGGCAGCATCTGTGCGGCGATCGGCGCGTACATCTCCGTGCGGTTCCTCGTGCGGTGGTTCCAGACCCGCACACTGTGGCCCTTCGCGATCTACTGCCTGATCGCCGGAGCGATCAGCGCCATCCGCTTCGCCTGAGCGCCCGCCGCGTCCGATCCGGGGACGCGGGCTCCTAGGCTGACAGGTCGTGGCCGTGCTGCGAGGGGAGGGGCGGAGGCTGCCCGCGGCGGAGCTCGACCTCACCGTGGTGATGCCGTTCTTCAACCCCGGCCCGCAGCTGGGCGCGACGGTCCACGACGTCGTGGAGGTGCTGCGCGCGACGGGCGCCACCTTCGAGGTGCTCGCGGTGTCCGACGGGTCCACCGACGGGAGCGAGGCCACCGTCGCCAGCGGCCCGGCCGAGGGCGTCGAGATCATCGTCCTGCCCGAGCACGCCGGCAAGGGCCAGGCGGTGCGGGTGGGCCTGGCCCGAGGGCGTGGGCGCTATCTCGGCTTCATCGACGCCGACGGCGACGTGCCGCCCGATCTTCTCGCAGACTTCCTGGCGGTGGCCAGGGAACGCGAGCCCGACGGCGTGCTCGGCAGCAAGCGCCACCCTCGCTCCGAGGTCGTCTACCCTCTGGCGCGGCGCCTGTACTCATGGGGCTACCAGCAGCTCGTGCGACTGCTGTTCCGTCTCCAGGTCCGCGACACCCAGGCCGGGATCAAGCTCCTGCGACGCGACGTCCTGGAGGCCGTCCTGCCCTGGATGGTGGAGCACGGCTACGCGTTCGACCTCGAGCTGCTCGTCCTGGCACGCCGGCACGGCTTCGTCGACTTCATCGAGGCGCCCGTGCGCATCGGGCGCCGGTTCCACAGCACGATCTCGCCCAGGGTGGTGCTCGAGATGCTGCGGGACACCTTCGCCATCTGGTGGCGGCTCCACGTGGCCCACGCCTACGGGCCACCGGCGTCACCCGAAGGGTGACCTTGGACCCTGGTCGCCCCGGGCCCCTCCGGCGAGGCTGAGCCCAGAACCGAACGGGACGGCACCGGTCCCGGACCAGCCACGGAGGCGACGATGCACGTCCTCATTCCCGACCTCACCAGTGCACCCGCGAAGGCCATCGCCCGGGACCTGGAGGCCGAGGGCCACGAGGTCCACACTTGCGGTGCGAACGTCGACGCGTACGGCTGTGCCGCGCTCGCTGGCAGACGCTGCCCACTGGACGTGTCACCCGTCGACGTCTGCGTCGACGTCGGGCGGGAGGACCTCCCGATGCCGCCGAGCGAAGGGGCGAGGTGCGCGGTGCGCCGGCGCGTCCCGACCCTGCTCGTCGGCGACGTCGAGGAGGGGACGATGCTGCCGTCGGTGACGGTGACCGACCGGCGCCATGCCGTCGCCGCGGTGCGCGAGATGGCGAACGCGCCGATGGCCGAGCACACGGCGGTCGCGGCCAAGGCGCTGCTGCACGAGCTGCGCCGGCAGGGATCGGACAGCCGGTCGGGAGTGGTCGAGGTGCGCCGTCGCGCCGGGGGCCTGGTCGTCGACCTCTGGCTCGACGCTTCGATCTCCCGGATGCAGGCCGAGCGCCTGGCCGCCCACGTCGCCCAGCAGGTCCGCATCCACGACCCGTGGGCGCGCGCGCTCGACGCCACCGTCCACCTGTAGGCCCGGCACGACGGCGGGCCCGGCACGACGGCGGGCCCGGCACGACGGCGGGCCCCTCGGAGGCGACACACCCCGGCCGTAGCATGGCCGGATGGGTGTTGGCAGCGCGACGCAGGACGCGCCGACAGGGGCGCTCGGCGAGCTGGCGGCCGCCGTCACCGGCGCCAAGGCCGGCGACCCGCTGGCCGCCGTCACCGTCGTCGCCCCCTCGGGCTACGCGAGCGTGTTCGCCCGCCGGGCCCTGGCCGCCTCGGACGGCGGCGTGGCCAACGTCACCTGCACCACGGTCGACGGCCTGGTGCGCGCCGTGGGGATCCCGGCGCTGGCCGCCCGGGGCCAACGCCTCGCCCCGGTGGCGGTCGACAGCGAGGCGATCCGTACCGAGGCGCTGGCCTCGGGTGGGCGGCTGGCCGGCGTCGTCGGGCATCCGAGGACGCTGACCGCGCTGCAGTCGGCGCTGGCGGAGCTGCGCCGAGGCGACGCGCACACCCTGGAGATGCTGGCGCGACGCGGCGGCCTGGCGGGCGAGTTGTCCCACCTCGCCGGCGCGGTGCGTGCCCGGCTCCACGAGCACGGACTGGCCGATGTGGGCGACCTCGCGGCGGCGGCTCGTGGCGTGGCCCTCGGGTCGCCGGCGGCCTCGGCCCCGCTCGGCCCGATCGTGCGCTTCGATCTTCCCGAGCTCGCCCCGGCGGAGTCCGCCGTCCTCGATGCGCTTGCCGCCCGCAACGGCGGCCGCCACGTCGCCCCCGCCCCCGGGACGCCCGCGTGCACGACGGTGACCTCGTGCGCGGACCCGGACGAGGAGGTGCGGGCCGTCGTCGACGGGATCCTCCGGGGTCTGGAGGACGGCGCGGCCTTGTGGCAGCACGCCGTGGTCCACCCCGCGGGCCTCGGCTACGGCCGGATCGTGCACCAGCAGCTCGCGGCGTCGGGGGTGACGGTCAACGGACCGGAGCAGCAGCGACTGGACCGGTCCATGACCGGCCACTGCCTGATGGGGCTGCTCGAGCTGGCGGAGGGACGCTGGGCTCGCGACGAGCTCGTGGCGTGGCTGGCGTGCGCGCCGATCCGCGTCGGGCCCGACGACGCGACGGTGCCCGCGACCCGGTGGGACGCGGTGTCGGCCGAGGCCGGCGTGGTCCGTGGCGCCGGCCAGTGGCGCGACCGGCTCGGCCGCCTGGCCGCCGCCGGCGGCCACCAGGCTGATGCCGCCGCCGCGTTGGCCCGGTTCGTCGAGGAGCTGATCATCCGGTGCGTACCATCGGCGCGCACCTGGGAGGCGCACACTCGCTGGGCGCTGGCGCTGCTCGACCACTACCTCCCGGTGGGCGGCGACGAACCGGGCTGGGACCCCGGCGAGGTCACCGCGGCCGAGCAGGTCCGCGGCGTGCTGCGCGGGCTCGCCGCCCTCGACGCGGTCTCCGGGCCCGCGGACGCGGCCGCGTTCCGCCGGGCGGTGCGCGCCGAGCTCGAGCGCACGACGCTCGACACCCAGGACCTCGATGCGGGCGGCGTGGGCGACGGCGTGTTCGTCGGACCCCTGCGCGACGTCCGCGGCATGCGGTTCGCCTCGACGTTCGCCGTGGGTCTGGCCGACGCCAACGTGCCCGGGATGCCGACGGAGGACGCGCTGTTGCCCGACGACGTGTGCGCGCTGGACCGATCGGGCGCGCTCCGGACGCGGACCATGCGGCGCGCCGCGCTCCATCAGGAGCTGCGGGCCGCGCTGGCCACGGGCACCGTCGACCGCGTCGCCACGTTCCCGCGCAGTGATCCCCGCACCGGCCGCGCCCATCTCCCGAGTCGCTGGCTGGAGGAGCTCACCGGCGCGACCACGACGTGGATCGAGCGCGCGTCGTTCACGGCATCCCTGCGGTCGCCCGGCCCGGCGGCCACGCGTGGAGAGCGCGTCCTGCGCGCCATCGCCGCCGAGGTCGACGCGGGAAGGGACGCGGCCGACGCCCCGGCCGCACTGGTCGAGCCCCGGCTGGCTGTCGGGCTGGAGGCAGTGCGCCGGCGCGGTGGCCGGGCCTTCACGCGCTTCGACGGCGCAGTCGGGATCGGGACGGTGACGCCCTTCGACCCGGACGCGCCGGTGTCGGCCACCCGCTTCGAGACCTACGCGGCCTGTCCCCGCCGGTACCTTCTCGGCCGGGTCCTCGGCATCGAGCGGCGGACGAGGCCCGAAGAACTGTGGGCGATCGAACCGATCGAGCGCGGCACCCTGTTGCACGCCGTGCTCGAGGCCTACGTGCTCGAGCGGCTCTCGGGTGTGCCGCGTTCGCTCGAGCGGCTCCTGGCCATCGCCGAGGAGCGCTTCGCCGAGGCCGACGCCGCCGGCCTCGGGGGAAAGCCGCTGTTGTGGCGGCTGGAGAAGGCGGCCATGCGTCGCGACCTGCGGACGCTCTACGTCGAGGAGGGCGACCTCCAGCCCCTGGCCGCCGAGCTCGCCTTCGGGATCGACAGCGAGAGCGCGCAGCCCGCGATCGTCGTCCCCGTCACCGGCGGCCTCGAGGTCCGGTTCCGGGGCAGCGCCGACCGGGTGGACCGGACGTCCGACGGGCAGCTCGTGGTGTCCGACTACAAGACCGGTCGCCAGGGGGGGCTGACGAAGCTGTCGAAGGACCCCCTGGCCGGGGGGACGAGGCTGCAGCTCCCGCTCTACGCCATGGCCGCACGGGCGCGCTTCGGCGGGGAGGGCCCGGTCCTGGCCCGCTACTGGCTGGTCTCCGGCGAGCGCCACGCGCCCCGCTACGCCGTGCCCCTCACCGACGCGGTCGAGCGGCGCTTTCGCACCGTGGTGGGCACCATCGCGGCCGGTGTCGCCGCCGGTGCCTTCCCCGGGGTGCCGGGCCAGATGTCCTGGCGCGGGTTCGACGCGTGCACCTATTGCGAGTTCGACCCGGTGTGCCCGACGACCCGCGAGCGCGAGTGGACCCGCAAGCGCGAGGACCCCTTGGTGCGAGCGGTCGTCGAGCTGCGGGAGGGGGCGGTCCCCGACGACGTGCAGACCGCCATCTCGACCGACCTCCTGCCCGACGAAGTCGAGGACCTCGGATGACAACGCTCACCGGCGGTGAGCCGAGCCTCCTCGCGGGCGAGGGTCAGAACCGGGACGGCGTCGCCGAGGCGACCGAAGTCGGCACCGACGCCGCGTCGGTCGACGCGCGCGCCCGCGAGCGCATCGCCACCGAGCTGGACACCTCCTTGGTCGTCGTCGCGGGGGCGGGCACGGGCAAGACGACCGAGCTCGTGGGCCGCGTCCTCGAGATCGTGGCAGCCGGCGCGCCGCTGCGGGAGGTGGCGGCCATCACCTTCACCGAGGCGGCGGCCGCCGAGCTTCGCGTCCGCCTGCGCGACGCGCTGGCGTCCAGGGCAGATGCGACACCGGGCGACCCTCACCTGCGAGCGGCGCTCGGTGAGGTCGACGAGGCCGCCATCTGCACGTTGCACGCCTTCGCGCAGCGGCTGCTGGTCGAGCACTGCGTCGCCGTCGGGCTTCCACCTGGCTTCGAGGTCCTCGACGACGTCGCCGACGTCGCCGCCTTCGAGGACCGCTGGGCGCAGTTCGCCGACGCGCTGCTCGACGATGCCCGGGCCGAGGCCACGCTGGCGCGGGCCTTCGTGCTCGGCCTCCAGCCCCGCGACCTGGAGGCGGTCGCGCTGGAGCTCCATGCCAACTGGGACCGGGTCGACGACGGCCTGCTCGGTGCGCCGGGCGCCGGCCCCGGGCTGGCGCCCGTCGACGCCGCGCCCGTCCTCGCCGCGCTCGGTCGCGTGGTCGAATGCGCCGCGCTCTGCACCGACGCCGACGATCTCCTGTTCCGCCATGTCGACGGCCCCCTGACGAAGGTCCACCGGCGGCTGCAGGCCGCGGGGGGCGACGAGCACGCGCTCCTGCAGCTGCTGCGGGCGCCGAGGCGCTACTCCTGTCGCAACGGGAACAAGGAGAACTGGCAGGGCCAGGTGACGCAGGTGCGCGCCCGGTGCGACGAGGCGGAAGTGGCACGCATGGACGTCCTGGACCGGGCGCGGGCATCGGTGGTCGAGGCACTGCTCGGGCACCTGGTGGCGTTCACGCTGGAGGCCGCCGACCAGCGCCGGCGCGAGGGCCGGGTCACCTTCCACGACCTCCTGGTCCTGGCGCGGCGGCTCCTGCGGCACCATCCCGACGCCGCGGAGGCGCTGCGCCGGCGCTACCGGCGCATCCTGGTGGACGAGTTCCAGGACTCCGACCCGATCCAGGTCGAGCTGGCGGCGCGCCTGGCGGCGGCGAGCGCCGGGGAGGACGACATAGGGGCCACCCGCCCGGGGGCCCTGTTCGTCGTGGGCGACCCGAAGCAGGCCATCTACCGGTTCCGGCGCGCCGACATCGCGACGTTCGACCACGCGGTCGACCGCGTCGGTGATCGCGTCGAGCTGCACACCAACTTCCGATCCGTCCCCGGCATCCTCGACTACGTCAACACCGTGTTCGCCGCGCTCTTCGACGGCGATACGCCCGGACAGGCGGCCCATGTGGAGCTCCTCCCCAGCCGCCAGCCCCTGCCGGCGGCGCCGGCCGAGGAGGCCGGCGCCGACCGACGGCCCGCGCCCCACCAGCTCGCCTTCGACCTCTGGGGTGGGACGGGTGGCAACGCAGGGCACGGCGGCGGCGGCGGCGCCCCGGTACCGGGCCCGGCGACGCAGGCGGCCGCAGCGGGCCCCGTGCCCGTCGTGGTGCTCGGGGAGCGGGTCGACGCCCCGGCAGCCGAGGTCCGCAGACGCGCCGCGCTCGACGCCGCGTGCGCCTTGGGCCAGGTCGTCGCGGGCGGCTGGACGGTTGCCGACCCGGCCGACGGCGCGCTGCGCCGGGCGCGCTGGGGCGACATGGCGGTCCTCATCCCCACGCGCGCGTCGCTGCCGCCGCTATCGGAGGCCCTCGACGAGCTCGACATCCCCTACCGGCTCGAGGGGAGCGCGCTCCTGTGGGGCTCCGACGAGGTGCGCGACGTGCTGGCCGTGCTGCGCGCCGTCGACGACCCGACCGACGCCGTCGCCGTCGTCGGGGCACTGCGCACGCCCGGGTTGGCCTGCGGCGACGACGACCTCGTCTCCTGGCACGATGCCGGCGGCACCTGGGACCCGCGGGCACCGGCGCCCGACGGGCTCGACGGTCACCCCGTCGCCCGCGCCGTGGGTGTGCTCGAGTCCCTGCGCCGCACCCGCTGGTGGTCGGAACCCTCCGCCATGGTGGCCGCCGCCCTGGAGGCCACCCACGCGTTCGAGCTGGCCCTCGCCCATCGACGGCCCCGCGACCGCTGGCACCGGCTGCGCTGGCTGCAGGACCAGGCGCGGCGTTTCGACGAGAACAACGCCGGGACCCTGCGCGCCTTCCTGCACTGGGCCGCCATCCAGGAGGCGGGCGACCGCCGGGGCGGCAGCGTCGGGCCCCCGGACCCCGACGACGACGCCGTGCGGATCATGACCATCCACGCTGCCAAAGGCCTCGAATTCCCGGTGGTGCTCGTCATGGGCCTCGAGCGCGATGGCATGGGCGGCCACGTCGCGCCCCGGGTGGTGTGGGACGACGGCCACCAGGGCCTGGAGGTGACCTTCGGCCACGAGATCGCCACGCCCGGCTACGCCCAAGCCGGTGCTCGGGAGAAGGAGCTCGACGCACTCGAGCAGCTCCGGCTCCTCTACGTGGCCATGACCCGGGCCCGGGACCACCTCCTGCTGTGCGTCCACCACGGCAGCACCAGGACCGGCCTGTCCGAGCGCAGCCAGGGCGCCCAGCTCGTCGAGATCGGCGAGACGTGCCCGAACCTGTGGCGCACGATGACAATGCCGGCGCCCCCCGAGGTCGCGCCGGAGCCCGGCGCCGGTGCCGGGGCTGGCGGGACCCGGCCCGATGGCGTCGATCGCCCGGCGAGCAGCGGCGAGTGGCGTGAGGAGCTCGACCGCTGGGCGCGCCGGCGCGCCGACGCGTTGGCGCGGTTGCGGCGCCGGCCCGTCGTCACCGCCACGGCCGTCGCCGAGACGCACGACCGCCGCCGGCCGGTGCCGGAGCACCCGCGGCCCCACGCGGCCGGCGCGCGCCGCCCCGGCTCCGCGGCGCCCGGCGATCCCGGGCGGCCCGACGCCGCAGACGCCACCTGGCGCGCCGGCGACGAGCCGCTGCTCGTGGGGCGCGCCGTCCACGGGACGCTGGCCGCCCTCGACCTCGCCACGGGGACGGACGCCACGGGGACACCGGCCGCCACGCTGGCCCGCCAGCGGGCCCGCGCCGTGGGCGTCGAGGGGCGCGCCGAGGAGGTGGCGGCCATGGTCGAACGGGCGCTGGCCTCTCCCGTGGTGCGCCGAGCGGGGACGAGGCGGCACCACAAGGAGATCTACGTGGGGACGGCCACCGGCACCGGCGGCGTGTTCGAGGGATTCGTGGACCTGGTGGTCGAGGAGGACGGCGGGCTGGTGGTCGTCGACTACAAGACCGACCGGGTGTCGGGCGCGGCGCGCGACGAGGTGGCCGTCTCGTACCGCCTCCAGGTCGCGGCCTACGCCAACGCCCTCGCCGTCATCACCGGCCGGCCCCTGACGGCCGGTGTCCTGGTCTTCCTGGCCGACGGCGAGGCGTTCGAGGACGTCATGACCGGCGAGGCGCTCGAAGCGGCACGGGCCGAGGCCCGCGAGCTGGCCGGTGCGCTGATCGACCCGGGGCCGGCGTCCGCGATCACCTAGGTTGTCCGGGCCGGACCCGGTGCCTCCGGGGACGCGGGCGGCCGACCCCGAGACGGGAGGACCAGATGACCGACGTGACCGTGTCGAGCCCGCGCGGCGACCTGCCGTGCTATCTGGCGACGCCCGACGGCGACGGGCCCTGGCCGGGCGTGGTGCTCGTCCACGACGCCTTCGGCATGACCAACGACCTCCGCCACCAGGCCGACTGGCTCGCCGGTGAGGGATATCTGGCGTTGGCACCGGACCTCATGCACTGGGGACGGCTGGTCAAGTGCATCCGGGCGGCCTTCAGGGACATGCGTGACGGCCGGGGCCGCTCGTTCGACGACATCGAGGCGGCGCGGGGCTGGCTGGCGGACCGGGCGGACTGCACCGGGCGGACCGGGGTCGTCGGCTACTGCATGGGCGGCGGCTTCGCCCTGATGCTCGTGTCCGGGCGCGGCTTCGACGCGTCGAGCGTCAATTACGGCGCCGCGCCGAAGCGGGCCTACTCGGAGGACTTCCTCACCGGCGCCTGCCCGGTGGTGGCGAGTTACGGCGCCGAGGACCGCTCCCTCCGGGGTGCGGCAGCGCGGCTCGACACGGCGCTGACCGGCGCCGGCGTGCCCCACGACGTGAAGGAATACCCCGGGGTGGGCCACTCCTTCCTCAACGACCACGGCGGCGCGGGCGACAAGATCCCGGTCATGTTCAGGATCTCCTCGGCCCTCATCGGGAGCGGCTACGACGAGCCGGCCACCGTCGACGCCCGCGCCAGGATCGTCGCCTTCTTCGACCAGCACCTCAAGGGTGCCGGCAGCTGAGCCTGCCCGTTCAGCGGGCTGCGGCCGGCGGCTGCCCGAAACCCGGGTCCTGCGCGTCGGCCGGCTCCACCGCCCCCTCGCCGTCGCCGGGCGAGGGCACCGCGCTCAGCGCGGGGCGGCCGGGCACGAGCTCGGGCGCCTGCAGCTCGCGCGGGGCGGCGTCGAGCGGGTCGAGGTGGACGAGCTCCTTGTCGGCCGCGCCCACCAGCCCCAGCTCCTGGAACCGACGCGCCTGGGGCAGGACCGTGCGCTCCAGGGACCCCACGGCCTTGTTGTAGGCGTCGACCGCGGTGTTGAGCCCCTTGCCCGCCCGCGTCAGGTGCTCGGCGAAGGTGGCGATCCGCCGGTAGAGGTCACGGCCCATGCGCTGCACCTCACGGGCGTTCTCGGTCAGGGCCTCCTGCTGCCATCCGTAGGCGACCGACCGCAGCAGGGCGATCAGCGTGGTGGGCGTGGCCAGCAGCACGTGGTTGGCCACCGCGTGCTCGAGGAGCGAGGGGTCCTGCTCCAGGGCGGCCGCCAGCAGCGGGTCGCCGGGCACAAAGGCGACGACGAAGGCCGGAGAGTCGTCGAACTGGCGCCAGTACTCCTTCTTCGCCAGGGCGTCGACATGGGCGCGCAGATGGCGCGCGTGCGCCGCCAGGTGCGCCTTGCGGCCGTCCTCATCGGTGGCGTCGCCGGCGTCGAGGAACGCCTGGAGTGGCACCTTGGCGTCCACCACCACCTGCTTGGCGCCGGGGAGCCGGACGACCAGGTCGGGGCGGAGCCGCCCTTCGTCGGCCTCCACGCTCACCTGCTCGGCGAAATCACAGTGCTCGACCATCCCCGCCATCTCGACGACGCGCCGCAGCTGCATCTCGCCCCAGCGGCCCCGGGTGGCCGGCGCGCGCAGGGCGGTCACGAGGTTGCGGGTCTCGGCCTGGAGCTTCTCCTGCGACTCCCCGAGCGCGCGCACCTGCTCGTGGAGCCCGCTGTAGGCGCGTTGGCGGTCGAGCTCGAGCAGGCGCAGACCCTCTTCGTACCTCCCGAGTTGCTCGCGCAGCGGCACGAGCAGCTGTTCGATCGCCTGCTTGCGGCTGTCGAGGTCGCCGGTCGCGGCGACGCTCGCCTCCTTCAGGCGGCAGTCGGCGAGCTCGAGGAAGCGCTCGCTGTTCTGCTCGAGCGCCTTGATCGAGAGCTCGGCGAACTCGCCGGCCAGCTGCCGGCGTGTCTCCTCGGCCGACACGGCCCGCTCCGCCTCCGCGCGCCGCTGCTCGTCGAGCGCGGCCTCGAGCCGGGCCACCTCCAGCCGCGCGGCGGCGAGCCCGTCGCCGCCCTCTGCCCGGTCCTGCGCGGCGCGCGCCGAGGCGCGCGCCGACACGACGGCCCAGGTGACCGCCACACCCGCCGCTGCGCCGGCCACGAGGCCGACCACCAGTCCGATCGCCATGAGGCGAGCGTAACGGTGGGGTGTGTCGGCGCCTGGTGACCCCCGCCGTTTTCCCAGGTCAGACGGGGCCGCCCGGGCACCGGTGGGCGGGGCGAGAGGGTAGCGTCGGATGCGGTGCGCAAGGCCGCAGGGGCGCGAGCAACGAAGGGGCCGCCGACCGGCAACGGGGCGAGCGCGCCGGGGCCGCCCTCCATCGGGCGCCGCCGCCCCGGCGCCCCGACCCGGCGAAGCCCGCTGCACGCCTTCCCCGCCGACGAGCTGCTCGCGGACTTCCACACGGCACTGGTGTCGCGCGCGCTCGACGACCGCGAGATCCTCCTGCAGAAGCAGAGCCGGGTCTACTTCCAGATCTCGGGCGCGGGCCACGAGGTCCTGTTGACCGCGCTCGCCCGGTCGCTGCGCTCGGGCAGCGACTGGTTCTTCCCCTACTACCGCGACCGGGCACTGGTGCTGGCGCTCGGGGTGTCGCCCCTGGCCATGCTGCTCCAGGCGGTGGGTTCGGCCGAGGACCCGGCATCGGGGGGCCGGCAGATGCCGTGCCATTTCGGCGACGCCGCTCGCCACGTCGTCACGCAGTCCAGCCCGACCGGCAGCCAGTGCATCCCCGCCGTGGGGTGCGCGGAGGCGTCTCGCTACATCGTGCGCCGTCCCGGCCTGCCCGGCTGCGAGGCGGTGGGCGACGAGATCACCTACGTGTCGCTCGGCGAAGGGGCCACCTCCGAGGGCGAGTTCTGGGAGAGCCTCAACACGGCCTGCCGCCTGCACCTGCCCGTGCTCTACGTCGTCGAGGACAACGGGTACGCCATCTCGGTACGCGCCGAGGACCAGGCGCCCGCCCCCGTCAGCGAGCTCGTGCGCGGCTTTCGCGGCCTGGCCGTGACCAAGGTGGACGGCTGGGACTACGCGACCTGCCGCGCCAAGGGGGCGCGCGCCATCGCCCGCGTGCGCGCCGGTGAGGGGCCGGGCCTGCTCCACGCGCGGGTCACCCGCCCCTACTCGCACTCCTCGGCCGACGCCCAGAGCAAGTATCGCGACGCGGCCGAGCTCGCCGACGAAGCGGCCCACGACCCCATCGACACCCTCGAACGCGCCCTGATCGACGCGGGCGTGCTCGACCCCGACGGCGCCGCGGCCATGCGCGAGGCGGCGCGGGCCGAGGTGGCCGCCGCCGCCGACGCGGCGCTCGCCGCGCCACGGCCCGATCCGGCGCGGGTCACGGACAACGTGGTGGGGCCGACGAGCGTGGTGCTCGCCCGCGCGGGCGCGCGGGGCGACGCGGCCGGGGCGACGGGCACGGGCGAGCCGCTGGTGATGGCGGAGGCGATCCGGGCCGCGCTCCACGAGCTGTTCGGCGCCAACGAGCGCATCCGGCTGTTCGGTGAGGACGTCGCCGACGCGGACGAGCGGGTCCTGGCCGACGTGGAAGGCAAGGGGGGCGTCTTCGGCGTCACCCAGGGCCTGCAGCGGCGCTTCGGCTCGGCGCGCTGCTACAACACGCCCCTCGCCGAGTCCAACATCGTGGGCCGGGCCGTCGGCCAGGCGATCCGCGGGCTGCGGCCGTGCGCCTAGATCCAGTTCTTCGACTACATCTGGCCGGCGATGCAGCAGCTGCGCAGCGAGGCGGCCACCATCCGGTGGCGCTCCAACGGCGCGTTCAGCTGCCCGATCGTCGTGCGCGTCGCCATCGGCGGGTACCTGACCGGCGGCGCCATCTGGCACTCCCAGAGCGGCGAGTCGATCTTCGCCCACACGCCGGGCCTCCTCGTGGTCATGCCCTCCCGAGCCCGGGACGCGGTGGGGCTCCTGCGCTCCGCCTTCACCGCCGGCGACCCCGTGCTCTTCCTCGAGCACAAGCACCTCTACCGCCAGCGCTACGCGGCCGACCCGATGCCCCCGTCAGGCTTCACCATCCCCTTCGGCCGCGGCGCCATCGTGCGGCCCGGGCGCGACCTCACCGTCGTGACGTGGGGGGCGACGGTGCAGAAGTCCCTCGAGGCAGCCGAGCAGCTCGCTGCAGAGGGGTGCGAGGCCGAGGTCATCGACCTGCGCACCGTCTCGCCGTGGGACCGCGAGCTGGTGTGCGCCTCGGTGGAGCGCACGAGCCGCCTGCTCGTGGTCCACGAGGACACCCTGACCGGGGGCTTCGGCGCCGAGGTCGCCGCGCACGTGGCCGAGCACTGCTTCTGGGCGCTGGACGCGCCCGTCGGCCGGGTGGCCGCCACCGACACCTTCGTCCCCTACGAGCCGACGATGGAACAGGCGGTGCTGCCCCAGGTCGGCGACATCGTGGCCGGGGCGCAGCGGGTGACGCAGGCCTGAACACGAGGGTGGGCGCGAGCCCGCGGCCGCCGTCTGGCGCGCCGAGCACCCGGCGCGCCAGCATCGCGACGTGGATCGCGTCGTGGTGGTCGGCGGGGGCTTCGCCGGCCTCGCCGCGACCCGGCGCCTCGGCGGCCACGCGGTGGAGGTGACGCTGGTCGACCAGCACAACTTCCACACCTTCCAGCCGCTGCTGTACCAGGTGGCGACCGCCGGCCTGGAGCCGGCCGACGTCGCGTATCCGGTGCGCACCGTCTTCGGGCGCGAGCCCAACGTCACCTTCCGCCACGGCCGTGTCAGCACCGTCGACACGACGCGGCGCGCGCTCACCCTCGGCAACGGCGACTCGCTCGGCTACGACCACCTCATCCTGGCCACGGGTGCGGCCGCGCAGTTCTTCGGCATCGCCGGCGCGTCGGAGCACGCCCGGCCCCTCTACACGCTCGGCGACGCACGCCGGCTGCGCAACCACCTGCTGGCCACCTTGGAGGCGGCCGACGCCCACCCCGAGGCCTTCGACGGCGGGGCCCCCGTGTTCGTGGTCGTCGGCGCCGGGCCCACCGGGGTCGAGACGGCGGGTGCGCTCGTCGAGCTGCTCGACGTGTGCATCCGGCGCGACCGCCTGCGCATCGATCCCCGCCGGTCGCGCGTCGTCCTGGTGGACGCCGGCGGGCGCGTGCTCCCCGGGTTCCGTGAGGAGGCCGGCCGCTACGCGGCGGAGACCCTACGCGCCCGCGGCGTGGAGATCCGGCTGGAGCATCCCGTCGACGAGGTGACGGCACAAGGCGTGCGCTTCGCCGACGGCGAGTTCCTGGCCGCAGCCGCCGTCGTGTGGGCCGGCGGCGTCACGGTGGACGGCACGCTGGCCGCTTCGCTGCCTGCGGCCCGCGGGCGCGGCGGGCGCGTCGAGGTCTGCCCGGACCTGTCGGTCGCCGGTCACCCCGAGATCTCGGTGGCGGGCGACGCGGCCATGGTCCCCCTCGGCCCCGGGCTGGGCCCGTGCCCGCAGCTCGCCCAGGTGGCGATCCAGTCGGGTGACCACGCGGCGCGCCAGGTCCTGCACCGGCTGGCGGGCGAGCCCACCACCCCCTTCGTCTACGTCGACAAGGGGATCATGGCGGCGATCGGCCGGCGCGCCGCGGTCGCCCAGCTGCGCCGCGGGCCCGTCATCCGCGGCACGCTCGGGTGGCTGGCCTGGCTGGGGCTCCACCTCGTGTACCTGATCGGGTTCCGCAACCGCTTGACCGTGCTCGTGAACTGGTTCTGGCGCTATCTCGACTGGCCGTCGGGCCCCCGGCTGATCGTCGCCGACGCCGAGACGGATCCCTGACCCCTCCGGCATGGACCTCCCCGAGACGCAGCACGCCGAGCACTCGAAGACCTCCAGCACCTCGTGCGCCGGGGTGGCGGCCCAGGCCGAGGCGGGCGAGGGTGCTCGTCTCGAGCACGGTCGCCGACCTGGTGGCCGGCTCGGGCATCGGTAGGCGAACGCCCTCGCCGCCGCCGGGCCCCGGGGCTACGGTGGCCCCATGCCCGGCCGATTCACACTGCACGCCGCCGGCGCACCGGAGCCCGGCGACGTCGCCCCCGACGAGGTCACCGAGGGCCTCGAGCGGATCGACCGCGAGATCATCCAGCTGTTCGCGCTCGTGGGCGAGGGCGTCGCCGGCGCCACGCACTCGCTCCTCGCCGGCGACCGCGAAGCGGCCCGGGTGCTGGCCGAGAGCGACGAGATGATCGACACCCTCTACCGCCGGGTGGAGGAGCTGGCCCAGCGCCAGCTCGCCCAGCGCGCCACGGGGCCCGACGAGCTGCGCTACCTGGTGGCCGTCCTGCGCATGCTTCCCGAGCTCGAGCGCAGCGGCGACCTGGCCGAGCACGTGGCACGCCGAGCCGGGCGGGGCCTCGGTGTCGAGCTCTCGCCTCGCGCCCGGGGGCTGATCGAGCAGATGGGCGAGGTGGCCTGCGACATGTGGCGGGCCACGGCCGACGCCTACGCCGACCGACTGCCCGACGTGGCCGACCACGTCGAGTCCCTCGACGACGAGCTCGACGAGCTGCACGTCATGCTCACCGCCGAGATCGCCAGCGGGTCGATGTCCCTTCCCGTCGCCATCGAAGCGGCGTTGGTGGCGCGCTTCTACGAACGATTCGGCGATCACGCGGTCAACCTGGCCCGGCGCATCTCCGTCTTGGCCGGGCGCACCAAGGGCACCGGCTGGAACTGAGCGCGGGATCAGCCGGCGCGGCGCTCGAGGACGGCCTCGGCGATCTGCACCGCGTTGAGCGCGGCGCCCTTGCGCAGGTTGTCGCCCGATACGAACAGGGCCAGCCCGTGCGCCACGGTCGGGTCCACTCGGAGCCGTCCGACGAGGGTGGGGTCGATGCCCGCCGCCTTCAGGGGCATCGGCATCTCCGCCAAGGTGACTCCCGGCGCGTCCTGCAAGAGCTCGGTGGCGCGCGCCACGCTCAGGGGACGGTCGAAACCGGCGTTGATCGACAGGCTGTGCCCACAGAACACGGGGACCCGCACACAGGTCACCGACACCGGGAGGCCGGGGACGGAGAGGATCTTGCGGCTCTCGTCACGGAGCTTCTGCTCCTCGTTGGTCTCGTTGGAGCCGTCGTCCACCACTGCGCCGGCGACAGGGAGGACGTTGTGGGCGATGGGCCCCGGGAACTTCTCGGGCGCTGGATAGTCGACCGCCGATCCGTCGAAGGTCAGCGCACCGGCGCGCTCGACGGTCTTCGCCAATTGTTCCTCGAGCTCGCGCACGCCGGCGAGGCCGGCGCCGGACACGGACTGGTAGGTGGACACGACCAGCCGGTTGAGGACGGCCTCCCGGTGCAGCGGGGCCAGCACGGGCATCGCCACCATCGTCGTGCAGTTCGGGTTGGCCACGATCCCCTTCGGGATCGAGTCCAGCGCGTCCGCGTTGACCTCGGGGACGACGAGCGGGACCTCGGGGTCCATGCGCCAGGCAGAGGAGTTGTCGACCACCACGGCGCCCGCCGCGGCGATGCGCGGGGCGAGGACACGCGAGGCCGTGGCGCCGGCCGACATGAGAGCGATGTCCACGCCCGTGTAGTCGGCCGTGTCCGCGTCCTCCACCACCACGTCGCGCCCCTGGAACTCGAGGCGCTGCCCGGCCGAGCGCGCCGAGGCGAAGAAGCGCACGTCGTCGAGGGGGAACCCGCGCTCGGACAGCACGCGGCGCATGACCTTGCCGACCTGCCCGGTGGCGCCGACGACCGCGACCCGCATGACGCCATGTTACGGGACGGCCCGCGCCTTCCCGCACGACCCGCTCCCTCCGGCGGTCGCGGCGCCGGCGGGACGACGCCCCATCGGAGGCCGTCCCCCGGGCGGCGTCCCCCGGGCGGCGTCCCCCGGGCGGCGTCCCCCGGGCGGCGTCCCCCCGAGGGCGCGTCGCCTCTAGACGGTGTCGAGCTCGAAGGCCGTGTGCAACAGCCGCACCGCCTCCTCCACCCGCTCCGCGCGCACCACGCAGGAGATCCGGATCGAGGACGTCGAGATCATCTCGATGTTGATCCCCGCCTTGGCCAGCGTCTCGAACATGGTGGCGGAGACGCCGGGGTGGCTGCGCATCCCGGCGCCGATGAGCGAGACCTTGGCCACGTCGGTGTCGGCGAGGACCTCGCCGGCGCCGATGTCGGGGGCGAGGGTGCGCGTCACGTCGAGCGCGGCGTCGAGGTCGACCCTCGGCACGGTGAACGAGATGTCGGTCGTCCCGTGCTGCGACATGTTCTGGACGATGGTGTCGACGTTGACCATTCGGTCCGCCAGCGCCCGGAAGAGCCGGGCGGCGATGCCCGGCCGGTCGGGGACGCCGACGACGGTGACCTTTGCCTCCGAGGTGTCGTGTGTCACCGCGGTGACGATCGCCTGTTCCATTGCCGCATCCTCCTCCACGACCCAGGTGCCCGGCTCCCAGGTGAAGCTGGAGCGTACGTGCAACGGCACGTGGTGGTTCCGGGCGAACTCCACCGAGCGCAGCGCCAGCACGCGGCCCCCGCTGGCCGCGATGTCCAACATCTCGTCGAAGCTGACGCGTGGGAGACGCCGGGCCTCGGGCACGATGCGGGGATCCGCGCTGAAGACACCCGACACGTCCGTGTAGATCTCGCACGCGTCGGCGCCGAGCGCGGCCGCCAGGGCCACCGCCGTGGTGTCCGAGCCGCCTCGGCCGAGCGTGGTGACGTCGTGCTCGGTGGACACACCCTGGAAGCCGGCGACCACCGGCACCCGCCCCTCGTGCAGGGCGGTACGCAGGCGGTCGCCCTTGACCTCCAGGATCCGGGCACGCGTGTGCGAGGTGTCGGTGATGATGCCGGCCTGGCTCCCGGTGAAGGACACGGCGTCGATCCCCTGGTCCGCCAGCGCCATGACCAGGAGCGCCATCGACATCCGCTCGCCCGCGGTGAGCAGCATGTCGAGCTCGCGCGGCGGCTGGACGGCACTCACGTCGTTGGCCAGGCGCAACAGGTCGTCGGTGGTCTTGCCCATGGCGCTGACCACCACGACGACGTCGTCACCGCGGCGACGGGTCCGCGCCACGTGGTCGGCCACGGCGCGGATCCGCTCCGCGTCTCCCACGGACGTGCCGCCGTACTTCTGGACGACCAGGGACATGGAGCAAGACGCTACCGCCTGCCCCGGCGGCCGGAGGCGGCCGGAGGCGGCCGGAGGCGGCCCGGCGCCGCGGCCCCGAACGCCCGGTGGCTTCGCGCCCGGATAGGGTGTCGGGCCGTGCCCAGCGAGAAGCGAGCCCGACAGCGAGCCGCGCGCGACGCCAAGTTGGAGGCCCAGGCGCGCCAGGAACGCCGGCGCGCCGGGATCCGGCGGGGGATCGTCGTGGTCGTCATCGCCGCCGTCGTGATCGGCGTCGTCCTGCTGGTGAACTCCGGCAAGAAGAAGAGCAGCGCCAGCACCACGACGACCACGGCGGCCAGCACCACGACCACGGCCGCCTCGTCGGCGCAGGCCGCAGCGAACGCCGCGGCCGTCGCGGCCGGCTGCCCGAGCAGTCCCACGACGCCGCTCACCAAGCCGTCGTGGTCGAGCCCGCCTGCGATGACGATCAACTCGTCGGCCACGTACACGGCGACGGTGAAGACCGACGTCGGGACGTTCACCGTCGACCTCGACGCCAAAGACGCGCCCACCACGGTGAACAACTTCGTGTTCCTCGCCAAGCAGCACTTCTTCGACTGCATGGCCTTCATGCGCGTGATCCCGGGCTTCATGAACCAGACCGGCAGCCCCAGCCAGAGCAACGGCGGCGCGCACTCCGGCCCCGGGTACCAGTTCGCCAACGAGAACGACTCGCCCGCGGGCGGGTACAAGGCCGGTGACCTGGCTATGGCCAACTCGGGTCCCAACACCAACGGGAGCCAGTTCTTCGTCCTCGCCGGCCCCTACAACAACACGGGCTACTCCCTTTTCGGCCATGTCGCGACCGGGATGGACGTCGTTCAGAAGATCAACGCAGACGGGAACCCCAGCCAGGCGGCCAACGGCGTGCCCCCCGCTGTCACCCACCGGATGCTCTCGGTCACGGTCACCCAGAGCTGAACGATCGGCGGCCGGAGCCGAGCCGCCGCAGAAGGAGACCCATGAGCGTCGAGCCCCCCGCAGCAGACGGATCGAGCCCGCAGCGTCGGCAATTCGAGGCCGAACCGCCGATGGTCATCGACCCGGCGAAGCGCTACAGCGCCACCATGGTGACCTCCAAGGGGACGCTCAGCATCGCCTTGGACCCCCTGGGCGCGCCGCGCACGGTGAACAGCTTCGTGTTCCTCGCCCGCTACCACTACTTCGACGGGATCGCCTTCCACCGGATCATCCCGGGCTTCGTCGTCCAGGGCGGCGACCCGACCGGCACGGGCTCGGGAGGTCCCGGATACCGCTTCGCCGACGAGCTCCCCGCGCCCGGCCGCTACGAGATCGGGTCGCTGGCCATGGCCAACGCCGGGCCGAACACCAACGGCAGCCAGTTCTTCATCATCAGCGGGCCCGACGGCGTGCGCTTGCCCCCGAGCTACTCGCTCTTCGGCAAGGTCGTCGCCGGCTTGGAGGTCGTCGCCGCCCTCGACGCGGCGGGGAGCCGGTCGGGGAGGCCGGCCGAGGCGGTGACCATCGAGTCGGTGTCGATCGAGGAGTCCGAGTAGCGCGGCGCAACGCTGCTCAGCGAGGCAGGGCGTCGAACCCGGCCGGCTTCCCGCTGACGTACACCTGCACGTCGCCCACCCCGGCCTGACGCCACGAGCCGTCGGGCTCGCGGATGAGCGCCGTGCGCTCCGGCACGCCGACCACGGGGAGGCCGGGGGCGGCCAGGGCGATGGAGCGATGCACCTTCTCGGCGTTCTCGTGGCCGAAGTGCGGGATGACCGCGAGCTGCTCGAGCATGCCCAGGCCCACCGTGAGCGCACCGCCGCGGGGGTCGACCATGGGGTCGGTCAGCACCATGGCGCCGGCCGAGGACCCCGCCACCACGGCACCGTCGCGCCACGTGGCCAACAAGGCCTCCCACAGGCGGGACGACTTGAGCACCGAGCGCAGGTGCATGGGCGACCCGCCGCCGATGTACACGAAGCGCGCGGCGCGCACGACGGCGGCGTTGGCCTCGTCCTCGGCCTCGTGGCGCCGCAGCACCATCAGCGGGCGCACCTGCCCGCCGAGGGAGGCGAACCACGCCTCCGCGGTGGCGACCGCCTTCTCGGGGTGCTCATAGGCGGCCGCCGTGGGGAGCACCAGCACCTCGTCGCCGCCGGACGCCGCCAGCAGCTCGGCGTCGAAGTCGCAGCCGTCGTGCCACTCGCCGCCGCCGACGAGCGCCAGGGGACCGGGGTGCGTGCTCATGGGCGCCACTGTAGGGCCGGTGTGGGCCCGCAGCGCCGGACGTAGGCTGCCGGTCATGACCACCGACACGCATTTCACCGGCAAGGTCGCCGTCGTCACCGGGGGCGCCTCGGGGATCGGCAGGGCGATCGGCACGGCCCTCGCTCGTCGTGGGGCGAGCGTGGTGCTGGCCGACGTGGACGAGGTGGCGGCCAAGGCCGCGGCCGAGGAGATCGGGGCCGGCCCGCCCGGCCGGGTGGCGGCCGCCGGCCTCGACGTGCGCGACGCCGAGGCCTTCGCCACACTGGTCGGGCGGGTGGCCGAGGAGCACGGGCACCTCGACCTGCTCTTCAACAACGCGGGGATCGGTATCGGCGGTGAGGTCGCCGAGCTCACCCTCGGCCACTGGGACCGTGTCATCGACATCAACCTGCGGGGTGTGGTCCACGGCGTGGTGGCGGCCTACCCGCTCATGATCCGCCAGGGCCACGGGCACATCGTGAACACGGCGTCGATCGCCGGCCTCTTCCCGAGCCCGCTGCTCACCCCCTACGCGGCCACCAAGCACGCGGTCGTGGGCCTGAGCACGAGCCTGCGGGGCGAGGCGGCGAACCACGGGGTGCGCGTCAGCGTGGTGTGCCCGGGGATCATCGACACGCCCATCTGGGAGCGCCTCGTTCCCGAGGACCTGCCCGACGTCCCCAGCGCGCGCATCGGGTTCGAGCGGGTCAGGCACACGGTCCTGCGCCGCGCCTACCCTCCCGACGCGCTGGCCGAGGACGTGCTGGCCGGGGTCGCCCGCAACCGGCCGATCATCGTCGCGCCCGCCCACGCCCGCCTCATGTGGCGGATCTATCGGGCCGCCCCCCGCTTGGTGCTCGACGGCGGCGGCGTGCTGGTGCGCCGGCTGCTCGGGAGCTGAGCCGGGTCCCCCGCCCCGACCCGGGCTTGGGGCCGCTTGTGACCGACCGGTAGCATGCGGCCATGTCCATCAAGCGTGTAGGAATCGTCGGCTCGGGCATCATGGGCTCGGGCATCGCCGAGACGGCCGCCCTGGCCGGCTTCGAAGTGGTCCTGCGCTCCCGGGCCCAGACCACGGCCGACGCCATGGTGGCGGGGATGGAGAAGTCCCTGGCCAAGCAGGTGGAGAAGGGCAAGCTGGCCGAGGCGGACCGCGAGGGCGCCCTGAGCCGGGTCACCGCCGTCTCCGACCTGGGCGAGCTGGCCGGCTGCGACCTGGTCATCGAGTCGGTCGTCGAGGACCTGGCGACGAAGAAGCACCTGTTCTCCGAGCTGGACCGGATCTGCCCCGACCACGCCATCCTGGCCACCAACACGTCCACACTGCCGGTGATCGACATGGCCATGGAGACCGGGCGGCCCGACAAGGTCTGCGGAATCCACTTCTTCAACCCGGCGCCGGTCATGGCCCTCGTCGAGGTGGTGCGGCCGCTGACGGCCGCCGACGAGACCATCGCCGGGGCCCGCGCCTTCGCCGAGGCCTGCGGCAAGATCCCGGTGGAGGTCAAGGACCAGGCGGGCTTCATCGTCAACGCGCTCCTTTTCCCTTACTTGAACAACGCCGTGCGGCTGCTCGAGCAGGGCGTGGCCACCGTGGAGGACATCGACGCGGCGATGAAGGCCGGCTGCGGCTTCCCCATGGGGCCCTTCGCCCTGCTCGACCTGGTCGGCCTCGACACCAGCCTGGCCATCCTGGACGCTCTCTACACGGAGTTCCGCGACCCGAACTACGCGGCGATCCCGCTGCTGCGCCGGATGGTGGCGGCGGAGCAGCTCGGCCGCAAGTCGGGCAAGGGCTTCTACGACTACCGCAAGTGATCCGCGGCCGCGCCGGCGGCCGGACGAGGAGGTGAGCGGCGTGGCACCCGGATCCGGGCGCGACAAGCCCTGGGTGATGCGCACGTACTCGGGCCACACCTCGCCCCGCGCCTCCAACGCCCTGTACCGCTCGAACCTCGCCAAGGGCCAGACCGGCCTTTCGATCGCCTTCGACCTGCCCACGCAGACCGGCTACGACCCCGACGCCCCGGAGGCCGCAGGCGAGGTCGGCAAGGTCGGCGTCCCCGTGGTCCACCTCGGGCACATGGCCGAGCTCATGGAGGGCATCCCCGTTGGGGAGATGAACACCTCCATGACCATCAACGCCACCGCCGCCTGGCTGCTCGGGCTCTACATCGCGCACGCCGAGAACACGGGCGTGGACCCGTCCGTGCTCCAGGGCACGACCCAGAACGACATCGTGAAGGAGTACCTGTCGCGCGGCACCTACATCTTCCCGCCCGGGCCGAGCCGCCGCCTGATCGTGGACATGATCGCCTACACGGTGCGCCGCGTCCCGAGGTGGAACCCGATCAACGTCTGCAGCTACCACCTTCAGGAGGCCGGGGCCACACCGGTCCAGGAACTGGCCTACGCGTTGGCCACGGCCGTCGGGGTCATCGACGCCGTGCGCGATTCGGGCAAGGTCGACCCCGCCGAGATCCCCGCGGTCGTGGGGCGCATCTCGTTCTTCGTCAACGCCGGGATCCGCTTCGTGGAGGAGACCTGCAAGATGCGGGCCTTCACCCGGATGTGGGACCGCATCTGCCTGGAGCGCTACGGCGTGGACGACCCGAAGCTGCGCCGCTTCCGCTACGGCGTCCAGGTCAACTCGCTGGGGCTCACCGAGGCGCAGCCGGAGAACAACGTCCAGCGCATCGTGCTCGAGACGCTCGGGGTCACGCTGTCGCGCGACGCCCGCGCCCGGGCCATCCAGCTCCCGGCGTGGAACGAGGCGCTGGGACTGCCCCGGCCCTGGGACCAGCAGTGGTCGCTGCGCATCCAGCAGGTGCTCGCCTTCGAGACCGACCTGCTCGAGTACGGCGACATCTTCGACGGGTCCACGGTGATCGAGAAGAAGACGGCCGAGCTGGTCGACGCGGCAGGGGCCGAGCTCGACGAGGTGCTCGCCCTCGGAGGGGCCTTCGAGGCGGTCGAGGAGCTCAAGCGCCGCCTTGTGCGGAGCCAGGCCGAGCGCGTGCGGCGCATCGAGTCCGGCGAGCTCCAGGTGGTCGGCGTCAACTGCTTCACCGAGACGGAGCCGTCGCCCCTGGCGGGCGACGGGGCCGGCTCGTCGATCCTCAAGGTGGAGCCGGCGGTGGAGGCTCATCTGAAGGAGGACCTGGCCGCCTGGCGCGCCGGGCGCGACGAGGCGGCCGTGCGCCGGGCGCTCGACGAGCTGCGCCGGGCCGCGGCCTCCGAGGACGAGAACGTCATGCCGCCGACCATCGCCCTGGCCCACGCCGGCGGCACGACGGGCGAATGGGCCGGCGCACTGCGCCAGGTGTTCGGGGAGTTCCGCGCGCCCACGGGCGTGGCCGGCACCCCGGGGGGCGCCGGCCCGCGCCTGACCGAGGTCCTGACCCGTGCCCGGCGGCTGGCCGAGCACGGCGGGGGCCCGCCGCGGCTGCTCGTGGCCAAGCCCGGCCTCGACGGGCACTCCAACGGGGCCGAGCAGATCGCGGTGGCCGCCCGGGACGCCGGGTTCGAGGTCGTCTATCAGGGGATCCGGCTCTCACCCGCCCAGATCGCGGCCGCCGCGCGCGACGAGGACGTCGACGTGGTGGGCATCTCGATCCTGTCCGGAAGCCATCTCGAGCTGGTGCCGGACGTGGTGGAGCGCCTGCGTGCCGAGGGCGTGGACGCCCCCGTGGTGGTCGGCGGGATCATCCCCCCGGAGGACGCGTCGGTCCTGCGCGAGCGGGGCGTCGCCGCCGTCTACACGCCGAAGGACTTCGAGATCGGCCGGATCATGGGCGAGCTCCTGGCGCTGGCCGAGCACCACCGCGAGCACGTCGGCGCCTGAGCGAACGCGCCGGCGCCGATGCGGGCGTCGCGTCCGGGGTGCTAGCGGCTGGCCCAGGGCCGGTCGCGACGGGCCGTCGTCGGCTTGGCCCACCAGCGGCCGCTGAAGCGCCACACGGGCCCCTGCCGGCGCGACGTCTCCTCGGGGACCGGGCGCGGCCAGGCCTCCTCGACCGCGGCCACGATGGCGGCCAGCACCGCAGGCTCGGGCACGGGGCGAACCGACGCCACGACGGGCGCGCCCGGCCCACCCGAGCCGGTCATAGCGGGACGTTCCCGTGCTTGCGCCGCGGCAGCTCCTCGCGCTTGGAGGCGAGCAGGCGCAGGCTCCGCACCAGCACCCGCCGGGTGTCGGTGGGGTCGATCACGTCGTCCACGTAGCCGCGCTCCGCCGCGGCGTACGGGTTCGCGTAACGCTCGGTGTACTCCTCCACCAGCTCGGCCCGGCGCGCCAACGGGTCGGCCGCCTCGGCGAGCTCGCGCCGGTAGACGATCTCGACCGCGCCCTGGGGCCCCATCACCGCCAGCTCCGCCGATGGCCATGCGAAGGCCAGGTCCGCGCCGATGGACTTCGAGTTCATGACGACGTAGGCGCCGCCGTACGCCTTGCGGGTGATCACCTGGATCCTCGGCACGGTCGACTCGCAATAGGCGTAGAGGAGCTTGGCGCCGTGGCGGATGATGCCGCCGTACTCCTGGTCCGTGCCGGGCATGAACCCGGGGACGTCCACAAAGGTGACCAGGGGGATGTTGAAGGCGTCGCAGGTGCGGACGAAGCGGGCCGCCTTCTCCGAGGAGTCGATGTCCAGCACGCCGGCGAGCACGGCCGGCTGGTTGCCCACGACCCCGACGACCCGCCCGTCGATCCGGGCGAACCCGCAGGTGATGCTCATCGCCCAATGCGGGTGGATCTCGAAGTACTCGCCGTCGTCGACGACCGAGGTGATGACCTTCTTCATGTCGTAGGGCTGGGTGGGCGACGGCGGGATGAGGTCGACGAGCTCGGGGGTCCCCCGATCCGCGTCGTCGCTCGTGACGACGGGCGGCTCCTCCAGGTTGTTCGACGGCAGGAACGACAGGAGGTACCGGACGTCGTCGAGGCAGCTGCGCTCGTCGGGAGAGACGAAGGTGGCGACGCCCGATTTGGTGGCGTGGCTCATGGCACCCCCGAGCTCCTCCAGCGACACGTCCTCACCGGTCACGGTCTTCACCACGTCCGGGCCCGTGATGAACATGTGGCTCGTGCCGTTGACCATGAAGATGAAATCCGTCATCGCCGGCGAGTACACGGCGCCGCCGGCGCACGGACCCATGATCACGCTGATCTGCGGGATCACGCCTGAGGCCTGGACGTTCCGGTGGAAGATGCCGCCGTAGGAGTGGAGCGAGACCACGCCTTCCTGGATGCGGGCGCCCGCCCCGTCGTTGAGCCCGATCATGGGGACGCCGATCGATTCGGCGAGGTCCATGATCTTGTGGATCTTCTCGGCGAACACCTCGCCGAGCGAACCGCCGAACACGGTGAAGTCCTGGCTGAAGACGCAGACCCGGCGGCCGTCGATGGTACCGAACCCGGTGATCACGCCGTCGGTGTAGGGCCTCGTCTCCTCGAGGCCCATCCCGTGGGCCCGGTGGCGGGCCAGCATGTCCAGCTCCTGGAACGACCCGTCGTCGAGCAGGTACTCGATCCGCTCCCGGGCGGTCATCTTGCCCTTGGCGTGCTGGCGCTCGACCGCCTTCGCGGACCCCGCGTGGAGCGCCTCCTCCTTGCGCGACTTCAGATCGCTCAGCCGCTGCGACATTGGGTGGTCCATGGGCCCGAGAGTACAAGAGGCCCGCGACCTCCCCCGATGGCCCGAGCGCCCGACCTCGACGCGTTCCCCGGCCGCCAATTGCGCCTCGCGCTAGCTGGCTGCAAACGCGGAAGGCAATTGGACCGAAGACAACACATGCGGTGGCCCCCGAGCAGGGCCCCGACGGACGACGACCGCCCCGAGGACCCCGGGCCGGACGGCACGCCCGGTGGCCGGCCCGCTACGGCGAGTAGAACACGTTCTCGTTTTCTGGAACGTGTTCCGCAAGTCCGAGCACGTCAGACCGTTCTTCTGGAACAGCCGGAGCAGGGGGCAGCAGCGAGCGACCCACACGCAGGAGCTCGCTGGTCGGCGGCGCCGGGCGGGCGGAGCCCGTGCTGAGCGGAAGCGGGGAGGACGCGCGTGGCACGACTCGAAGTTGCCGGAGTGGAGGTTCGCTTCGGCGGAGTAGTTGCCCTGCGCGGTGTCGACCTCTCCGTCCAGGCCGGCCAGGTGACCGGCCTCATCGGCCCCAACGGCGCCGGCAAGACCACGCTCTTCAACGTCGTCACCGGGCTGCAGAAGGCGCACACCGGGCGCGTCGTCCTCGACGGCGCCGACATCGGCACGATGGCCCCGCACCGGCGCGCTCGCCTGGGTATCGCCCGCACCTTCCAGCGCCTGGAGGTCTTCGGGTCGCTCACGGTGCGTGAGAACATCCTCGTCGCCGCCGAGATCCGCCGCCGGTGGGCCCGCGACGGGAGCAACCCGCGTCGGGTGGCGGAATCGATCATCCAGCAGGTGGGACTGCGCGCCGTGGCCCGTGAGCGCTGCGACAGGCTGCCGACCGGGATGGCCCGTCTGGTCGAGGTCGGCCGGGCGCTGGCCACGCGTCCCGAGGTCCTGCTCCTCGACGAGCCGTCGTCGGGCCTCGACGAGCACGAGACGGACGACCTCGGCGACCTGCTCCTCGAGCTGTCCGGCCAGGGCATGGCCGTGCTCCTGGTCGAGCACGACGTCGAGATGGTGATGGGCGTCTGCAGCCTCATCCACGTTCTCGACTTCGGCCGAGTCCTGGCCGTCGGCGCGCCCGCCGAGATCCAGACCAACCCCGAGGTGCGCGCCGCGTATCTCGGCACCGAGGACGACGTCGACCGGGTCCCCGGCCCCGCGGAGGTGGCGCGTGCCCTCGCCTGAGACCTCCCTGCCGTCGATGCCGGTGATCGAGTTGCGCGCCGTCCACGCCGCGTACGGGCGCATCGAAGTCCTCCACGGCGTGGACCTCGCCGTCCCCGCGGGGAGCGTGCTCGCGCTCCTCGGGCCCAACGGCGCGGGCAAGTCCACCGTCCTCAAGGTGGCCAGCGGCCGGCTCGCCCCGAGCCGGGGGTGCTTCCACGTGCTCGGCCGGCACGCCAACGAGTTCTCGTCGGACCGGCTCGCGCGGGCGGGCATCTGCACCATCCCCGAGGGCCGTGCCATCTTCCCCAACCTCACCGTGTCGGAGAACCTCCGGATGATGACGTACGCGGGGACGTCGCGGCGCGAGGTCGAGGACATCGCCTTCGCCCGCTTCCCGCGTCTCGCCGAGCGCCGCAAGCAGATCGCCGGGACCATGTCGGGCGGTGAGCAGCAGATGCTGGCCATGGCCCGAGCCCTGAGCGCGGAGCCCGCCGCCCTCCTCCTCGACGAGATCTCCATGGGGCTCGCGCCGCTCATCGTCGCCGAGCTCTACGACGTCGTGGGCCAGATCGCGGCCGAAGGCGTCGCCATCCTCCTCACGGAACAGTTCGCGCAGGCCGCGCTCGGCGTCGCCGACCGGGTCGGGGTCATGACCCAGGGACGGATCGTGACGACGTGCGCCCCCGACGAGCTGCCCGACGACCTCGCCGCCACATACCTCGGAGGCGGCCTCGGAGCCACACCGGAAAGGGTGCACGCATGAACCCGCGTCCGCACGCGCGCACGTCCCTCGCCCACGCGCCTCGGCTCGCCGCCCGGCGCCCCGTCATGATCCCGCTCGCCGTCGTCGCGGCCGCCATGGGCGGCGGCGGCCTCGCCCTCATGAGCGCCGGCCCGGCGGCCGCCGACGCCAACGCCGCCGGCCAGCTCGGCGGCTTCCAGGTCAGCGCCAGCGGGGCGGGTATCCGCTTCACCTACGAGCAGCCCAACTTCCCCGTCCCCGCCACCCCGACGCTCGAGGGCAACATCGGCTACGCCACGACCAACTACAACTACGGGCCCTCCGGCAGCTCCACCGCCAGCACGCTGTGGCCCGGCCAGGTCGCCGCCGGGTTCGGGAGCCAGCTCCCGCTCCTCCTGCAGCCCTACCTGGGGTCGCACACACCCAACCTCAACCTCGGCCCGTGGCCGTTGCAGGCAACCACGGCCTTCCCCCAGTCGCCCAGCGCCCCGACGACGGCCAACCAGGACAGCGCGGGCGTGACCATGGAGGCGAGCTCGACCGCCGACGCCGGCACCGCCACCGCCGATTTCGGGACCAGCACCGGGCCCGACGCCCCGGCCGCGCTGCCCTCCGGCGTCGTCCAGGTGCAGTCGATCGGCTCCACCGTGCTCGGCCAGGTCCAGAGCACCAGCGCCTCGGGCGTCCAGGCCGTGTCGCAGGCCACCGCCTCGCTGCAGGGCATCCAGGTCGCGGGGATCATCGACGTCGGCACGCTCACGACCACCGCCACCTGCACGAGCGACGGCAACACGGCCAACGTCACCGGGTCCAGCACGGTGTCGCAGATGACGATCGCGGGCCAGGCGGTCACCATCGACAAGGACGGGCTACACGCGGCGAACCAGAACGCCGGGTTGCTGGGATCGCTGTTGCCGTCGGTGGACAAGGTGCTGGACACCGCCGGAATCACCATCGCCCTGGAGCAGCCGACCGACACGGTCAGCGCGGCGGCCGGGGAACGGGTCCTGCCCGGTCTCGAGATCACCATCGACCTGACCAAGTACGACCAGCAGTTCAACCAGCTCGTGGGCATGATCCCCTCGGCGCTCAAGGCCGCTCTGGTGAAGCTGCCCATCCCGTTCCCCAACGAGCAGGTCATGACGATCAACCTGGGCTGGGTCGACGTGAAGGCATCGGCGTCCCCGTCGTTCGACGCCGCCGGGCAGTCGACCGACACCTCGGGCTCCGGCGACCTCGGCTCGGGAACCACCGCCGGCTCCTTCGGCGACACAGGCGGCGGCGGCGGCTCGAGCTTCACCCCGGGCACCGCGGGGACATCCGGCACGCCGGGCACCGGCGGCGGATCGAGCCCGGCGGGCCCGGCGCTGGCCACCGCGCCGGTGGGGCTCTTCAAGGGCCTCGGTGCCGGGCTCATCGCCCTGGGCCTCCTGCTCGCCGCGGGATTGGCCTTCCTCCTGCTGCGGGCGGACGCCGCGGTGGGATCGATGGCCGCTGCGCCGGCGTGCGCGGGCGAGGAGCAGCCCGACCTATGACGCGACAACCGCAGGGAGAACCGATGCAGGGAGGACACAGATGGCAGGCGTGACCGTCACGACGGGAACAGCGCGCCCCGGGTCGGGGACCCGCCGGCCGATCTCGCAACGGCTGGGCACGCTGGCCGACTCGGTCCACGGGGTCCGGGGACGGCTGCGCTTCGACATCCGCCAGCTGCTGCTGATCGTCGGCGCCTCCTGCATCGGCCTCGGGTTCCTGGCCATCATCTTCGGCTGGTACGGCGCCGCCCACAGCGCCTACCTGTTCCAGGAGGTCCCCTACCTCATCTCGGGCGGGCTCTTCGGGGTCGCCCTGGTAGCCGGCGGGGGCTTCCTCTTCTTCACCGCCTGGATCGTGCGGCTCCTGGAGGAGCAGCGGCGTGCGGCATCCCGGGTGGAGCGCACGCTGGACCGGGTCGACCGCGTGCTCTCGGCCATCGCCACCGACGCCGCTGCCTCCGCCGCCTTCCCGGCGCCCGTGACCAACGGCGTCGACGTCGACTCGACCACGGGCGCCCACCCGGGGGGTGGCGCCCAATGAGGCGCGGGTCGCGTCGTACCAGGCGCCGTGCCCTCGTCACCCTCACGGTGCTGGCCCTGCTGACCACGGCCTGCGGGTCGCGACTCACCGGCGGGGCGCTGTCCCTGGCCGAGGGGGCGGGGCACGGCGGGACGGCCAACGGCACCGACACCGGGCTCAACAGCAACGGCACGAGCGGGACCTCGGGCACGAGCGGGACCGCGGGCACGAGCGGGACCGGGGGCACGAGCGGGACCTCGGGCGGCAGCGGGTCCCTGGCCGGGGCCACCGCGGCCGGCGGCGGCACCAGCGCGTCGTGCAACGCGTCGAACAACGGCGGTGCCACCGATCAGGGCGTCACTGCCAACTCCATCACCGTCGGCAACATCACCAGCATCTCCGGCGTGGCCCCGGGCCTGACCCAGAGCGCGCAGCAGGCGACCCAGGCCTGGGCCGCCTACGTGAACAGCCAGGGCGGGATCTGCGGGCGGATGATCCACGTCCAGACCTTCGACGACGGGAACGACTCGGGCCAGAACTACGCCGACGCCACCCAGGCCTGTGCGAGCGACTTCGCCATGGTCGGCAACGCGTCGGGCTTCGACGACGGCTCGGCCAACGCCCTGTCGTCGGGCAGCTGTGTCGGCATGCCCGACGTGGCCGCGGAGATCTCCACCCACGCGGCGGGCAATGTGCCCACCATCTGGGGAGCGAGCCCCGGCAACGCCCACTACTGGGCGACGGGCCCCGCAGTGTGGCTCAAGTCGCAGTACCCGAGCGCGGTCACCAACGCGGCGATGATCTACCTGCAGGTCCCGGCCACCCAGGAGCAGGCGCAGTCGGAGATCAACGCCTACCAGAGCGTGGGCTGGAAGTACACCTACCAGCAGGCGGCCACGCCCACCGACACGGGCTACTGCACCTACGTCAACAACATGGCCTCGGCCAAGGTGCAGTACGTGACCGAGTACTCGGACGTGAACTCCGCCGAACGCCTGAGCGAGGCGCTGGCCAACCCGACCTGCACGGGCAGCTGGAAGCCGCAGGTGGTCGACTGGTTCGCCGAGGAGTACACCCCCGACTTCATCAGTCAGACCAACGGCTCCGCGGTGGGCAACCTGCTGCTCATGGCCACCGCGCCCTACGAGGACGCGGCCAGCAACCCCGGCCTGCAGCTGATGATGAGCTGGGTCAACCGCATCGCGCCCAACTTCAAGCACGACATCTTCGCCGAGCTGGCGTGGTCGGCGGGCATGGCCTTCCTCCAGGCGGCGAAGGCCGTCGGGCCGCACCTCACGCGCGCGGCGCTGGACCAGCAGCTCATGCAGATCCACCAGTGGACCGGCGGCGGGATGACGCCGCCCATCACCGACTTCGCCAACAAGATCCCGACCCCGTGCTTCGCCTACATGAAGATCACGGCCACCGGGTTCCAGCGCATCTACCCGACGCAGCCGGACACCTACGACTGCACCTCGGGCAGCCTCGTCCACTACTGACCACGGCCCACTGACGACGACCACGACGCACGGACGCAGCAATGCATGAGTTCCTCGCCTTCTCGATCATCGGCATCGTCACCGGTGCCGCCTACGCCGTCGCCGCCAGCGGCCTCGTCGTCACCTATGCGACGTCGGGGATCTTCAACATCTCCCATGGCGCCATCGGCATGTTCATGGCCTTCTTCTACTGGCAGCTGGTCGTGCAGTGGCACGTACCGCCGGCGATCGCCCTGGTGGCGATCGTGCTGCTGGTGGCGCCCGCGTTCGGGGCGGCCGTCGAGCTGATCCTGATCCGGCGGGTCGGGGGCAACTCGCTCGCGACCACGCTGGTGGTCACCATCGGCTTCATGGTCTTCCTCATGGGCCTGGTGAACACCATCTGGAAGGGGACCGCTCGCGTGGTGGAGCCCTTCTTCGGCCGGGCGGGGTTCACCGTCGGCTCCTTCTTCGTCTCCTGGCACGAGTTCATCACCGTGATGGTGGCCCTGGGGATCGCACTGGGCCTGCGCCTGCTGCTGTACCGCACCCGCGTCGGCATCGCCATGCGGGCGGTGGTGGACAACCGGGAGCTGGCCGCGCTCAACGGCGCCCGCCCGGCATGGGTGAGCACGCTCAGCTGGGCCCTGGGCGCCTCCATGGCGTCGCTGGCCGGCATCCTCATCGCCCCCACCCTGCAGCTGTCGGTGCTGCCGCTCACGCTGCTGGTGGTCAACGCCTACGCGGCGGCGATGGTGGGCCGGCTGCGAAGCCTGCCGCTCACCTTCGTGGGCGCGTTGGGTATCGGCCTGGCCCAGGCCTACGCCGTGGGCTACATGCCGACGAGCGGGTTCTGGGGGTCCACGCCGATGCAGGGCCTGCGGCTCTCGATCCCCGCCGTGCTGCTCTTCGTGGTCCTGCTGTGGCTGCCCCAGGACAAGATCGAGGGCGGACGGTTCACGATGCGACGCCAGTCGGTGAGCGTGCCGAGCTTCGGGCGCTCGGTCATGGGCGGCCTGCTGCTCGTGGCCGCGACCGTCGTCGTCAGCGGGATCCTCTCGCCGGGCAACCTCGTCTACTTCGGCATCGGCCTGGCGACCGCGCTCATCATGCTCTCGCTCGTGCCGCTGACCGGGTGGGGCGGGCAGGTGTCGCTGTGCCAGATGACCTTCGCCGGGCTGGGCGCGTTCGCCATGTCCAAGTTCGGGCACGGTGGCTCGATCATCGGCTTCTTCGCCGCCCTCGCCCTCGCCGGCGTCGTCGGCGCGCTGATCGCGCTGCCCGCGCTTCGCCTGCGGGGCCTGTACCTGGCGCTCGCCACCATGGCCTTCGCCGTGGCCATGGACAACATGTTCTTCCCCGACGGCGCGGTGTTCACCTTCAATGGCTCGGTGTCCATCCCGCGCCCGAACCTGTTCGGGTTCCATGTCACGGGGACCCGGGCGTACGTGATCTTCCTGTCGGTGGTCTTCGCGCTGCTGGCCGTCGCCCTTTACGCCATGCGCCGCGGGCCCATCGGCCGCGTCCTGTCCGCCATGAAGGACTCCGAGGCCGCGTGCGCCACGCTCGGGCTGAGCCTCACCACCACGAAGCTCTTCGTCTTCGCCCTGTCCGCGGGGCTGGCCGGTCTGGCCGGCGCCCTCTTCGGCGCCATGCGCACGGTGGCCGGCTCGACCGACTTCCTGATGCTCCAGAGCCTGCCGATCCTCCTTCTGGTGGTGGTGGGCGGCGTGGCCACGGCGAGCGGGGCGCTGCTCGGCGGGATCACCCTCGGTCTCCTGCCCATCATCGCCAACCGGTACCCCGCGCTGGCGGCGATCACGCTGCTGGGCTCCGGCCTGGCGGGCATCACCCTCGGCTCCAACCCCGACGGCGTGACCGTGGGCATCGCCCGCCGGCTCCGGCGGCTCTTCCCCGAGCGTGCCACGCCCGAGCCCGCGCCCGACGAGGGGGGGGACGTCTCCCTGCGCCCGGCGGAGGCCGCGTAGCCAGGTGCCCCCGGAGGAGACCGGCGAGTCGAAGCCGGCCCAGCAGGGCCGTCCTGCCCCCGTCCCCACGGGCGTGCTCGTGCTCGGCCTCGCTGCGTGCGTCGCCATGCTGGCGGGGATCGCCCTCGTCACGGGGTTCTTCTCCGCCCCCGGCGTGCCGCCGACGGGGTCCACCGCGAGCACCGGCACCGCCTCGGCGTCCGCCCCGGTGCTGTCCCGCGCGGCCATCCCGCACACGCCCGTGGGCACGGTCCACGTCGTCGTGCGCACCGATGCCTGGTCCCTGGCCTTCGACGGCACCGCGGGCTGGCTCACCGACGCCGACACCGCCACGGTGCGCCGGTTCGACCCCTCAAGCGGCCGGATCACCGGCACCGTGACCGGCGTCGGCCAGCGGCCGGTCGCCGTGACGGCCGGCGGCGACCGGATCTGGGTGGCCGACTCCGTGGACAACCTCGTCATCACCCTCGACCCGCGCGACGGGAGGACCGTCGGCGCCCCCGACACCGTGGCGAACCAGCCCGTCGGCCTGGTCGACGGCCCCGGGGGGATCTGGGTCGGCAGCGTGCTCGGCGGCACGGTCAGCGTCCTCGACAGCCGCACGGGCGCGGTCCGGGCCTCCAGCGCCCTCCCCGACGGCGTGTCGAGCCTGGCGGTCGGGTACGGGGCCGTCTGGGTGACCGGTCAGCAGTCGTCGTTGACCAGGGTGGACCCGACCCCCGTCGGACTGGTGCTGCGCTGGCGCTCCGTGTCCGTCGGACTCGGGCCCGCCGGCGTGGCCGTCGGCGCGGGCTCCGTGTGGGTCGCCGACGCGCAGTCGGCCTCCGTCACCCGGGTCGACCCCGCCACCTTGCGGGTCACCGGCTCGTGGCGACTGCCCGACGGCCACGGCGGGTTCATCCAGCCCGCGGCCATCGCCGTCTTCGGGGGACGCGTGTGGGTGGCCGACGCCGTCCACGACACCGTCGCCGCCATGGACCCGGCCAGCGGTGCCGAGCTCGGCACGGCGGTCGCCCTGCCGGGACCGATCCGGGCGCTCACGGCCGGGGACGGTGCCCTGTGGGCGGCCACCTCCTATCCCGGCGCGGTCGTGCGCATCGACCCCCGCTAGCCCTGGGCGGGATTACTCCTGGACCAGCTCGATCAGGGTGCCCAGGGCGCCCTTGGGGTGGACGAAGGCCACCGTGGTCCCCCGTGACCCCGGCCGAGGCGCCTCGTCGATGAGGCGCCCGCCCGCGTCGCGCACGGCCTCGAGCGCTGCCCCGCAGTCCGCCACCCGGTAGCCGACGTGGTGCAGGCCCTCACCCTTGTTCTCGAGGAACTTGGCCACGGGCGAGTCGGGACGGACGGGGCTGAGCAGCTGGATGTAGGAGTCGGCCACCTTGATGAGGGCCTCCTCGACGCCGTCGGAGTCGATGACCTCCCGATGGGCGACCTCGGCCCCGAAGGTCGTCCGGTAGTACTCCACGGCCGCGTCGAGGTCGCGCACCGCGATGGCGACGTGGTCGATCTCCGTCAGCAGGCCGCTGCTCATACGCCGTGCCGCCTGAAGAGCGTGATCCGGTCCTCGCCGACCTTGGCCCGCAGCTCGGGGTCGTCGATGCCGAGCCCCTCCCGGGGGGCGAGGGCCAGCACGCCGATCTTGCCTTCGTGGAGGTTGTGGTGGACCTGGTAGGCAGCCTCGCCCACCTCCTCGAGCGCGTACACGGCGGAGAGCGGCGGGAGGACCTTGCCCTGGCAGATCAGCTGGTTGGCGTCCCAGGCCTCGCGGTAGTTGGCGAAGTGCGAGCCCTTGATGGTCTTGAGCTTCATCCACAGGTGGCGGTTGTCGTACTCGATCATGTAGCCCGAGGTGGCCGCGCACGTGAC